>MDTG01349878.1_pt1 | contig 17489 bp, 17 predicted proteins | sample 811421 | NCBI WGS metagenome assembly MDTG01 (sample SAMN05326645, study PRJNA326480) | marine metagenome | isolation source: seawater | place: Pacific Ocean: South East | collected 2011
ATAATATTACCATAATCAGGGTCATATAATCCTGCAATTGTATTAAATAAAGTAGTTTTTCCTGCTCCATTTGGCCCTATTAAACCAGTAATTGATCCTTCTTCAACTCTCATAGTTGCATTATTGACTGCTTTTAAGCCGCCAAAAAATTTGTTAACGTTATTTATTTCAAGCATTTTTTAATTTTTTAAGGTTTGCATTTAATTCTACATTGAGAACTAGGCCTATAGAAATCATAATTGATAACATTGCTGAACCCCCATATGATACTAGTGGTAGTGGAATACCTACAACTGGCATCAAACCTGATACCATTGATATATTCATTATAACATAAATAAATATGTTTGTACCAATACCAATACTTAACAATCTACCAAAAATATGGTTCGATTTAATACTTACGTAAAAACAAATACTTATTACTAAAATAAATAATAAAATTATAAAAACTGAACCAATGAAACCAAATTCTTCACCTATTAAAGTAAAAATAAAATCAGTTTGCTTTTCTGGTAAATACTGAAGATATGATTGAGTGCCTTCTAAAAATCCTTTTCCTGAAAGACCTCCAGAACCAAGAGCAATTTTTGATTGAATTAATTGATAACCTCTTCCTAATGCGTCAGCTTCTGGGTTTAAGAATGAAAATATCCTGTCTCTTTGATATGGTTTTAAAAAATTAAGCAATACTGGAATTGAAATGACTAAAATAATTATACCTATCCCAAATTTCCATAATCTAATACCGCTTGTAAATAAAATAAATGCACCTAGTATTATTATACTTAAGGCTGTACCTAAATCAGGCTGCATCACAACAAAAAGAAAAGGTAAAAATAAAATTAAAAATGGAAAAAATAAATTAATAATACTTTTAATTTTTTCAAATTTTAAATCATGATAAAACTTTGCTAAAGCTAGTATGATTGTAATTTTGATTAATTCTGATGGCTGAAGACTAAATCCTAAAATGTTAATCCATCTAGTAGCTCCTTTTCCAAAAACTCCTATTAGTTCTACAGATAGAAGCAATATAAAACTTAAAATAAATAATAAATAAGCATAGCGATAAATTAATTTAATATTTATCAAAGCTATTAAAATTGCTAAAAATAATAATACAATAAGTCGAATAAGGTGTCTTGAAGCCCAAGGGTTGTATGCACCACCAGCAGCTGAATATAGTCCTGCTGCTCCAATAAAAGTAATTAATGAAACTAAAAATATAAGTAAAAAATTTAAATTTTGAATTTTTAATAACATTAGATATTTTCTTTATTAATAAATTGAAATAATTTTTTTGCGATTGGAGCTGCTGCAGTTGCGCCAGAACCACCATGCTCGATTACAACAGAAACAGAATATTTTGGATTATCATACGGCATATAACCTACAAATAATGCATGGTCTCTATTTTTCCATTCTACTTCTTTTTTTCTAAAATCTTCACTTTCTCTCTCTGCAACAGTGATTCTTCTAACTTGGGATGTTCCAGTCTTTCCAGAGAATTTTACTTTATCTAATCTTGAGTTGTAAGCTGTTCCCTGTAATTCATTTACAACTTTAAACATTGAATTCTTAACAATTTTAATTGCATTTTTGTATTTATTTATATTTTTAGGTGTATTTGTTATGCCATCATTAATAATCTTTGGCTTAACAATTTTACCTTCTGATGCAATAATTGAAGTCATATTTGCTAATTGTAAAGGATTTACCAAGACAAAGCCTTGACCAATTGCTGATATTAATGTTTCTCCAGGATACCAAACTTCTCCAAGATTATCTTTTTTCCATTTTTTTGAAGGTACTATCCCTTTTTTTTGATTATTGAGAGGAATATTGTATATTTGACCTAATCCAAAATCTTTTGCAACTTCTGCAATTTTATCTATTCCTATTTTTTTTGAAATTTCATAAAAAAAAACATCACATGATTCTTTTATTGCTTTTTCTACATTCATCGAACTGTGTCCATTATTTTTCCAACAGTGATAAAGTCTATCACCTAAAGCAACTTTTCCATTACAAAAATGTTTAGTATTTTGATCAATAATACCATAATGAAGTCCAGCTATTGCTACAATCATTTTGAAAGTAGAGCCAGGAGCATATAAGCCTTGAATACTTCTGTAAGTAAGTGGTGATAATTTACTATCTAATATTGAATTCCAATATTTTTTATTTGGTTTTTTTATAATTTTATTTGGATTATAAGATGGTGTTGAACTCATACATAATATATGTCCATTTTCAATATTCATCACAACTATTGAGCCAGCTTTATGTGCTTGTAATAGCTGAAATGCATATTTTTGTAACTTTAAGTCTAGTGTAATTTGTAAATCTTCACCTTGCTTACTATCTATCCTAGATATTTCTCTTATGATCCTCCCAGAAGAATTTACTTCTATTTCTCTTTGGCCTGCTTGACCAACTAAAAGAGGATTAAGATTTTTCTCAATACCTTCTTTGCCAATATCTAAATTTGGCATGTTTGCAATAAATGGAAGTGAAATTTCACTTTCATTTGGTTTATTTATATAACCTAATATGTGAGAGAATATATTTCCATGATTATAAATTCTCATATAATCTTTAGATATAAATATTCCTTCAATATTTATTTTATTTGTTTCAATTTTTTCTAAACTTTTCCAATCTATATTTTCAAAAATTTTTATTTTTTCAAATTTTTTAACTTTTTTACTTAATTCAATTATTTTTCTTCTTTTATTAAAATCAATTTTAAAAATATCAGATATTTGATTCAAAGTTTTATTTATATTTTTTGTTTTTTCAGGAATAATATATACATCAAACACTTTTTTGTTCGTGACAAGTATATTGTTATTAATATCTAGTATTTTTCCTCTTAAAGGATAAATAACTTCGATATCGATTTGATTACTTTTAGATAAAGTTTTGTATTTTTCAGAATTTTTAATTTGAATATCAAATAATCTCCACCCAACAACACCGAATAAAGAAAGCTTAAACAAATAAAGAAAAAATGATCTTCTATTTAAAACGCTATACTGTTTTTTATCATCAGAATAAAACATGTTAATTATCAAATTTATTAAATATGTATATTATGGGTACAAAAATTATTGAGGAAAATAAAAAATATTTTACCATTAATATCAAATTAAAATAAATATTATTCAATAGGTATGCAATAAAAACTTCAAGGAATAATATTGACATTAAAGTTATAAAAAATGTAGTGCTTATCTGAAAAGAATTCATGAGAAAAAGATATTTTTTTGAAACTACAAATAACGATATTATTAAAATAAAACAGAATAAGTGGCTTCCAATTGAATTTAATAAAAAAAAATCAAAAAGAACGCCATAAAATAACCCTAATACATAAATTGAATAATGATAGTGATAAAAAAGTAAATAAATAAATGTTATATGAAATAAAATATAAAATAAGATATTTATATTTTCTAAATAAAGTAATCTATTTATACTTACTGAAAATGCTATAATTAAAACTAAATTTAATAGTAAAATTGGTGAAAAGATTTTTTTCAACACTACTATTTTGAAGTGACAATTTGCACATAATCTAAATTTTTAAAATCAACAAAAGGAAGAACATAAAACCTATCTTTTTCAATTTTAGAGACTTTACCAACTAAAAGATCTACTGGAAAATCTTGTGCTGTACCACTTGTAACAACAATATCACCAACTCTCGGCATTTTATCATTTTTAATGAAAGAACTAATTAAATGAATACTATCTCCAGATCCAGATAGTAAAGAGAATATTCCATCTGAAATTGTTTTAATTGAAATAGACATATTTGGGTCTGTAAGCAATAGTATTCTGGAGTTTGTTTGATTTGACTCTACAACCTTTCCTACTAAACCTCTTTCGTTTACTGCAGTCATATTTTTTACAACATTATCATCATAACCTGCGTTAATATTAATTAATTTAGAAAATATCGTATCATTTCTATTTGTTAAAGAGGCAGTCTTAACAAGTTTCAAATTGTTATCAGTTGCTTGTAAAAGTTTTTTTAAAACCCTATTTTCTCTAGAGTTTTGTATAGCAAGTGTTTGCCATTTTTTTAATCGTATTACTTCTTCTTGAAGCATTTTATTCTGAAATTTTAAGTTTCTAAATTGATCTAATTCATGACTGATATTAGAAATAATTTTAAAGGGAGATGAAATTATATTTGTTATTGGGTTAACCACTGTTGAAGATATACTTTTAATACTACTAATTAAATACAAATCAGTTTTGGAAAATAAAATCAAAAAAAATGAAAGTATAACAACTGTTGTAATTGTAATATTTTTTAATAGTTTTGAGGTTTGTAAAACTCTTTCTTTAAACTTTGGAGCCATAAAATTTTTTAATCAGAAGCAAAAACGTCACTTAATTTTGATTTTTCTTCTAATGCCTGACCTGTTCCCATTACAACACATAGTAAAGGATCTTCTGCAATTGAAACAGGTAAACTGGTTGATCTTCTTAATACTTTATCAAGATTATTAAGCAGTGAACCTCCACCAGTAAGCATAATGCCCCTCTCAACAATATCAGCAGATAGTTCTGCTGGAGTCTGTTCTAATGCTCTTTTAATAGTATCTATTATCTGTGCAACTGGTTCTGCTAATGCTTCAGCTATTTGTCTTTGTGAAATTGATATTTCTTTTGGTAATCCTGTAATTAAGTCTCTTCCTTTAACACTCATAGTTTTTCCATCACCATCATCTGGTGGACAAGCAGAACCTATTTCTTTTTTCATTCTTTCAGCTGTAGTTTCACCTATTGCAAGCTTGTGAGCAGTTCTCATGTATTCCGTTATAGACTCATCAAACCTATCACCAGCAGCTTTTACTGATGTTGAATTTACAACTCCACCTAAAGAAAGTACTGCAACTTCTGAAGTACCTCCACCTATATCAACTACCATTGATCCAGTTGGTTCTGCTACAGGTAAACCTGCTCCAATTGCTGCAGCAACTGGTTCTTCTATAAGATAAACTCTTCTAGCACCTGCAGCATCAGCAGACTCTCTTATCGCCCTTCTTTCAACATTTGTAGCTCCAGATGGCACACAAATTACAATCTGTGGATTTGAAAGTGATCTTCCTTTATGTACTTTTTTTATAAAGCTTTTAATCATTTGTTCAGCAACATCAAAATCTGCTATTACTCCATCCTTCATTGGTCGAATAGCTTTTATTTTTCCAGGAGTTCTTCCAAGCATTTGTTTTGCTTCATCTCCAACAGCTAAAACTTGAGTTCTCCCTTCGCTTTCAATTGTAGCTACAACTGATGGCTCATTCAATATTACCCCTTCACCTTTTACATATACAAGTGTATTTGCAGTTCCTAAATCAATTGCCATATCTTTAGAAAACAAGCTGAATAACTTATCAATTATCATTTATCTTACACTCCTCGTATTTGTAAATTTGATGAGTTCTCTTTAATAGATTTAGATTTTTTAAATATCAATCTATTCAGGGCGTTTATATAAGCCTTTGCAGAAGCTACAATAATATCAGGGTCACTACCTTTCGCTTGAGAAGATAAATCATCATCTTCAAGTCTAACGGTTACTTCTCCTTGAGCATCAGTACCAGCTGTAATAGCATTAACTTGATAAAGTTTTAATTTAAAATTTGTTTCTGTAAGTTTTTTAATTGCGTTAAAAGTGGCATCAACAGGGCCATTACCATTGATTATTACTGATTTAATTTCACTATTCATATTAATTTTTAAATTTGCTTGAGCCTTTTCTACTGATCCTGAATTTACTTCTAGTGATACAAATTTAATGTGTTCATCATAAGACGCAGATCTATCTTCAGCTAGAGCAATTAAGTCTTCTTCAAAAATTTCTTTCTTTTTATCAGCTAAATCTTTAAATCTTCCAAATAATTCCATCAATGCATTGTCTCCCGGCTCATAACCAAGTTCTTTTAATTTTTCTGAAAATGCATGTTTGCCTGAATGCTTTCCTAAAACTAAAGAAGACTTGTTTAAGCCAACAGATTCTGGTGTCATAATTTCATAAGTTCCAGCATGTTTAAGCATACCGTCTTGATGAATACCAGCCTCATGAGCAAAAGCGTTAGCTCCAACTATAGCTTTGTTAGGTTGTACAGGAAAACCAGTTATTGATGAAACTAATCTAGAAGCTTTCATAATCGACTCAGTTTTTATATCTGTATGATAAGGCATTAAATCTTTTTTTACTTTTAATGTCATTACAATTTCTTCTAATGATGAATTTCCTGCTCTCTCTCCCATACCATTAATAGTACACTCAACTTGTCTAGCACCTTCTTTTATTGCTGCAACATTGTTAGCTGTTGCTAAACCAAGATCATTATGAGTGTGAGTTGAAAGTATAGCTTTATCAATATTAGCCACATTATTTTTAACATTTCTAAAAATTTTTCCAAATTCTTCTGGTAAAGTATATCCCACAGTATCAGGTATATTAATTGTGGTTGCACCACAACTAATTGCCAGATCAATACATTTATAGAGAAAGTCTAATTCTGATCTTCCTCCATCTTCACAACTCCACTCTATATTATCACATAAATTTCTAGCATGAGATACAGTTTTATCAATTGCTTCAAGGACTTCATCTTCAGTTTTTTTTAATTTATACTTCATATGAAGTGGACTGGTTGCAATAAACGTATGTATTCTAGGTGATTTAGCGTGTTGCACAGCCTCCCATGACCTATCTATATCTTTTAAACTAGCTCTTGCTAAACCTGCAATTGTAGAATTTTTGACTTTCTTACTTACTTCACGCACGGCTTCAAAATCTCCATTAGATGCAATCGGGAAGCCTGCCTCAATTATATCTACATTCATTGAGTCAAGTACTTCTGCAATTTGAAGCTTTTCATCTAAATTCATAGATGCGCCAGGAGATTGCTCGCCGTCTCTTAAAGTAGTATCAAAAATATATATTTTTTCAGTCATAATTTAATATCTATACACTAAAGTTTTATAAATTGAACTTTCATCTAGTTTTTTGATTTATCAACCATTTTTCCTTCGGCAATCCATGGCATTAGTGTTCTTAATTTTTCACCAATTGCTTCAATTGGATGTTCTGCTTGTTCTTTTCGCATCATTTTAAATTTTGTTTGTCCACTTTTGTGTTCATCCATCCATTCTTTAGCAAATTGTCCAGATTGAATTTCAGATAAGATTTTTTTCATTTCTTTTTTTGTTTCATCTGTTATTAATCTTGGACCTCTAGAATAGTCTCCATATTCAGCTGTATTTGAAATTGAATATCGCATATTAGCCATTCCACCTTCATATAAAAGGTCAACTATGAGCTTTACTTCATGCAAACATTCAAAATATGCCATTTCTGGAGCATAGCCTGCTTCTACAAGAGTTTCGTATCCAGCTAAAATTAAATGAGTTAAACCGCCACATAAGACTGATTGCTCTCCAAATAGATCTGTTTCACATTCTTCCTTGAATGTTGTTTCAATTATACCAGCTCTTCCACCTCCAATTGCTGAAGCGTATGCAATTCCAATTTCTAGAGCATTTCCAGATGGATTTTTATCTACAGCAACTAAACAAGGTACTCCTGCACCTCTTACATATTCAGCTCTTACGGTATGACCAGGTCCTTTTGGTGCGACCATAATAACATCAATACCTGCAGCAGGTTTAATCAGATCAAAATGAATATTTAATCCATGCGCAAATGCAATTGTTGTACCTTCATTTATGTTATTAGCAATTTCATTAGTATATATTTCAGATTGTAACTCATCTGGTGTTAGCATCATAATTACATCTGCCCATGATGCCGCTTCAGAGGGTGTCATGACTTTAAAATTTGCTTGTTCAGCTTTTGGTCTTGATTGTGAGTCTTCTCTTAATGCTATTGCAACATTTTCAACACCTGTATCCCTTAAGTTCATTGCATGAGCATGGCCTTGACTACCATATCCAACAATAACAATTTTTTTATCTTTAATTAAATTCAAATCAGCATCTCTATCATAGTAAACTCTCATTATTCCTCCTCATTTTTTTCAATAGATGATATTGCTACCGGTCCACTTCTAACAATTTCAATTTTTGTTATTTCTTTTATTTCTTTAATAAATCTATTAACACGATCTGAAGCTCCTGCTATTTCAAAGATTGTAGTATTATTTTCATTTTCAATTTTTCTTGCTCTATAAAAGTCACATAATTGATATACTTTTTTCTTATTGCTGTCTGACACATATATGTAAACCAAAGCAACTTCAGCTTCCACAGAACTTCCTTCTTGATCAAGATTTGTGACTGTGTGGACTGGGACAATTCTTAAAAGCTGCTTCTCAATTTGATTGACCACTTCTGAAGTTCCATGTGTAACTATCGTAATTCTTGATAAATTTTCATCATTACTTACCTCCGCAACGTTAAGACTATCAATATTATATCCTCTTCCAGAAAACATTCCAATTACTCTGGCTAAAACTCCAGGTTCATTATCTACGAGTACAGTTAAAATATGTCTTTTAGTCTCTGAAAATTGATCAGGAGCATCGTATACTGACTTATTCATTATACTAATATTTTTCCTTTTTCAGCAGATTTTTTATCTTGTTTTTGATCGTTACTTAAAAGCATTTCGTTGTGTGCAGAGCCACTCTGTATCATAGGAAAACAATTTTCTTCTTTTGTTACCCAAATATCAGCAATAACAGTATTCTTTGTTTCAATCATTTCAGTGATGACTGAATCCAATTCGTCTGTAGTTTTTGCTCTTAATCCAACAGCTTTATAACTTTCAGCAAGTTTAACAAAATCTGGTAAGCTATCAGTGTAACTTTCTGAATATCTACCTCCATGAAGTAATTCTTGCCATTGCCTTACCATACCCATGTACTCATTATTTAGAATAAATATCTTTACAGGAAGCCGATATTGAATAGCAGTACTCATTTCTTGAATATTCATTAGTATTGAAGCATCACCAGCTATGTCAACTACAAGAGCATCAGGATTACCAACTTGAGCTCCTATTGCAGCTGGAAAACCATATCCCATTGTGCCTAATCCACCTGATGTTAACCATCTATTTGGCTCTTCAAACTTATAAAATTGTGCAGCCCACATTTGATGTTGTCCAACTTCTGTTGTTACAAAAGTTTTTTTATTTTTGGTTAATTCATACAGTCTTTGAACGGCATATTGAGGCTTAATTTGTTTACTATTGTTTTTAAAACTTAAACAATCAACCTCTTTCCATTTATTTATTTTATTCCACCAGTTATTTAGAGCTTCTTGATTAATCTTATATTTTTTATTTTTCCATAATTGCAACATATATTCAACAACTTGTTTAACATCACCAACTATGGGAACATCTACATTTATTGTTTTATTAATATTGCTTGCATCTATATCCACATGAATTTTTTTTGAGTTTGGAGAGAAAGCATCCAACCTTCCAGTAACTCGGTCATCAAACCTGGCACCAATATTAACCATAACATCACACTCATGCATTGCCATGTTTGCCTCATACATGCCATGCATTCCTAACATACCAAGTGAATTTTTATCTGAAGATGCAACAACTCCTAAACCCATTAAAGTCATAGTCACAGGAGACCCAACAATTTCAATTAATTCTCTAACTAACTTTGATGCTTTTGGTCCAGAATTTATACAGCCTCCACCAATGTAAAATATTGGTTTCTTTGATTTAGCAATTAAATCTACAGCTTCTTCAATTTTATTTTTTTCAAAATTTGGACTAGGTTCGAAAAGCCTATGAGAAGGAATAACTATCTTGTTTTTTTCAACATAAGAACCCTTTGCAAACTGAACATCTTTTGGAATATCTATTAGAACTGGCCCTGGTCTTCCATTTTGTGCAATTGTAAAGGCCTCATGAAATACTGATGATAGTTTATTTACATCTTTCACTAAATAATTATGTTTTGTGCATGGTCTTGTAATACCAGTAGTGTCACATTCTTGAAATGCATCACTGCCAATTAAATGTTGTGGTACTTGTCCTGTTATACAAACAATAGGAACACTATCCATCATTGCATCAGTTAAACCAGTTACCACATTTGTAGCACCTGGTCCTGATGTTACAAGTACAACTCCAGTCTTACCAGTAGATCTAGCATATCCTTCAGCTGCATGAATTGCACCACCTTCTTGTCTTACAAGAACATGTTTAATTGAATTTTGTTTAAAAAGCGTATCATATATAGGTAGTACAGCACCACCTGGATAACCAAAAACAACTTCTACGCCCTGTTCAGCAAGGCTTTTTAAAACTATTTCCGCACCTGTAATTTCATTATTCATTAATTTAGCTCATAGGCTGTGGATAAAATAAAATCAATAATTTACTTTAAAAATGAGTTAAATTAGTTGAATTTACCTCAATTTCGTCAGGAAATTGATTAAATTTCTCAAAAATTGGCAATTTTGTAGATTTCCACCACGTGTTTTGTCTTTTAACATATTGTTTAGTAACAAGTTGTATTTTTTGAATACATTCTTCAAAAGAAATAGAATTTTCAAGAAATGAAATTATTTCAGGTACGCCATGAGCCTTCATAATCGGAAGAGTCTTTTCATAATTTAAATTTATTAATTTTTTAACTTCATCAATAGCTCCATTTTTGATCATTTTTAAAACGCGTTGGTCTACCCGTATATAATTTTTTTTTCTATCAGGAAGGAATACAATAATTTTGAAATCTGTTGAATTTAAGAATTTTTTGTTTTCTTTTTTTTTTCCATAAACTAAATTTTATATTTGTATGTTTATGTACTTCCCATATTCTTTTTAATCTTTGTGTATCATTTTTAGAAATTTTATCCACGGATTCAGCATCTATTTCGTGAACGAGTTTATAAAAATTTTCTATTCCAATATCTTCAACCAGCTTGTTTGAATCATTTTTAATTTTTTCTGGAATATTAGGAATTGGAGTTATACCTTTAATCAGTGTTTCAACATATAAACCTGTCCCTCCTACGAAGATTGGTGTTATATTTTCTTTATTTAACATATTAATTATTTTCACAGAATCTAAACACCATTTTTCAACGTTAAATCTTTCATTACCATTTACATATCCATAAAGATGATGTTGAACTTTTTTAATATCAGAATTTGAGGGTCTAGCTGTAATTACTTTTAATTCTTTGTAAATTTGCATACTATCAGCGTTAATAATAGCACCGTTTACTTTTTTACATAAGTCTAGAGCGAATTTTGATTTTCCTATAGCAGTAGGGCCAGTGATAAAATAAATTTTCCTACTCAATTATTGAATCTTATTGTGACCCATAGTTGCTCATCACCTCTTAATATTTTAAGTAATAATGATGATCTTCCAGTTTTTTCAAGAACATTAACAATCTTTTTAAAAGAATTTGTATCAAAGACAGGCTCTCTATTAACTTCCAAAATTATATCTCCTAATTCTAAATTTGTATCTTGACCAGTTATTTCAGTCACTTCTACACCTTTATCATTATTTGATATTGTAATACCTAAAGCTTCAATGTTTGATTTAGTATTTACAATTTTTTTGTTATTTCTTTCAGTAATTACTTCACCCGGTAGTTCTCCTAGAACAACTTCTATATTAATTTTTTTATTTTTTCTCCATACCTCTAGATACGCTGTTGACCCTACATCAGACTCTGCAACCACTCTTGGTAAGTCAGACATTTTGGTAATTTCACTATCATTAAACTTTAAAATTACATCACCAGGTTCTAAACCTGCATCTTTTGAAGGACCTTTGGAATTAACATTAGAAACAAATGCCCCTTTCTGATCAGGAAGGCCAAGGCTTTCGGCAAAATCTTTTGTTACTGGCTGAATTTGTATACCTAACCAACCTCTTTTTGTTTTTCCAAAATCTTTGAGTTGTTGTACTATTTTTTTGGCACTATTAGAAGGAATAGCAAAACCAAGGCCAATACTTCCACCAGTTTGAGAAACAATTGCGGTGTTTATACCTATGACTTTACCATCTATATTAAACAATGGGCCACCTGAATTCCCTCTATTGATCGAAGCATCTGTTTGTAAAAATTTTACATAAGGCCCACTTCCAATATCTCTAGAAATTGCTGACAAAATACCAGCAGTGACTGTACCCCCTAAACCTAAAGGGTTTCCTATAGCAATTGTCCAATCACCAACTCTTAAATCATCAGAGTCTCCCCATTCAACTGCAATTAAGTTTGACTTTTCTGACTCAATTTTTAAAACTGCAATGTCTGCTTTAGGATCTCTGCCAAGTAGTTGTGCTGAATATTCTGTCTCATCAGACAATATTACTGTAATTTCATCAGCCCCTTCAATAACGTGATTATTAGTTACTATTATTCCATCTTCACTAATGATGAAGCCAGATCCAAGTCCGGTCATTGGCCTTTGAGATCTTCTTTGATCTCTATCAAAATAATCTTTAAAAAATTCATCAAATGGGGAGCCTTCAGGAAATTGTGGGATTTGATTTTGTGAATTATTTTCAATTATAGTTGTTGAGGCGATGCTGACTACTGATGGAGATAGTTTCTCAACAAGATCAGCAAAACTACTTGGAACAGCATATAAAGGCTTAATAAATATGATAATTGAAATTATTGAAATTAATCTTATCATTTACTTAAGTTCCCCGTATATTCTAAATGTAATATAAATAAGGCACAAGCCTGCAAATGCAGTTGTAAGACTTATTATTTTGATTTGTTGTTTGTTGTATTTTTCAATTATTTTAATTAATTTGTTAAGTTTATCTGATATTAAAAAATAAAATACTCCTTCAATTACCAGCACTAATCCAATGCTAACGAGTAAAACTTTTAGCATTAATTTTGAATATCGATTTCACCAAAGAATTTTTCACAGACTTCCCCTGGGGCAATTACCATAGACATTTCTGTATCACCAAAGGTATCTTTACAAGCTTGCATAGTTCTTAAAAAATCAAAAAATTCTTGATCCAAACCATAAGCATTACCAAGAATTTTATTTTTTTCAGCATCTCCTTCACCCCTTAAAATCGATGAAGTTCTTTCTGCTTCTGCAATAATAACAGTTTGTTGACGGTCAGCAGATGCTCTTATCTCTTTAGATAGCTCTTCTCCTTCTGCCCTCAATAAGTTTGCTTCTTTTTCTCTTTCTGAACGCATACGTTGGTAAACATTATTAGAAACTTGTTCTGTCAAATCTGTTCTACCTATTCTAATGTCGACAATTTCAACTCCAAATGACTGTTCATTTAATTTTATCTGTTTCTCTATTTCACTCATAATATTTATTCTTTCATCACTTAAGAGGGATGTAAGAGAATATTGAGCAATTACCCCTCTGACAGCTGCATTAATAATCCTACCAAATCTATCTGAAAAAGTGGTTTCATTTCTAACAGTTTGAAAAAATTTAAGTGGATCAACAATTTTGTATCTAGCAAAAGAATCAACAATGATCCTTTTTTGATCTGATAAAATCATTTCTTCAGGTTGAGGGTCTAAATTAAGTAATCTTGAGTCAATGAAGACTGCATCTTGAATAAATGGGATTTTAAATTGTAATCCAGGCTTTGTAACAACTTTTCGTGGATCACCAAATTGCAATACCAATGCTTGTTTTGTTTCGTTAACTATAAAGAAAGCACCTGTAAATGTAAGAAATGCAATAAACAGTATCAGTACAATTAAAAGATTCTTGGCATTAAATCTCATATTAATTTGATCCTTTATTTTTTAGTTCATTTAAGGGTAAGTAAGGGACAACACCTTGCCCATTACCCGTATCATCAAGTATAATTTTATTCTTACCTTCAAGAACTTCTCTTAATGTTTCTAAATAAATTCTTCTCATGGTAACTTCTGGAGCACTTTTATAACTGTTGTAAACATCAATAAAATTTTGAGCAACACCTTCCGCCTGTTTTACAACTTGTTCTTTATAAGCCATTGCTCCTTCAACAAGTTTGGCAGCTTCACCACGGGCATTTGGTACAATTCTGTTAAGATAAGTGTTTGCCTCGTTAACTAGTCTTTCTTTATCTTGTCTAGCTCTCTGAACTTCATCGAAAGCATCAATAACTTGATCTGGTGGATCAACACTTTGTAATTGTACTGACTGAACAAGAACACCACTTTCATATGAATCTAGAACTACTTGTAATTCATTTCGAACAACTTGCTCAACTTCTTGACGACCTTCTGTTAATAGAAATTGTAAATCTCTTTGTCCCACTACCTCTCTAACTACACTTTCAGCCATATCTTTGACAGTAAGTTCAGGATTTCTAAGCTTAAATAAGAAATTTCCAGCATCTTTGATTTTAAATAAAACTGTGAAAGCAACATCAGCAATATTTTGATCTCCAGTAAGCATCAAGCTTTCCTCAATTACTTTTCTTTCAGCATTAGAGTTTGATGTAAATCCTAAATCACTTGCACTTCTAAAACCAACGTTGATTTTTCTAATTATTTCGACTTTAGGAGTTACCGTTTTTCCAATGGGAGTGGGAAAAAAGTAATGTAATCCTGGTTCAGTGGTTTGTCCATTCCATTTTCCAAATAATAATTCAACACCCTGCTCATCAGGCTCAACTCTGTAAAAACCAGTTGCTAGCCAAATTAAGATAGCGATTATAATGAATATTGATAGATTTCTCCTTCCACCAAATTTAAACTTACCAAATCTATCTTTGGCTTTTTTAATTGAGTCTTCAAAATCCATTTTATTTGAGCCATTACCGCCGCCTGAACCCCAAGGATTATTATTATTATCAGATCCCCATGGATTGTTATCATTATTATTTTTGTTATAGTTCATATACTATTTGATAATTAAAGTACTTTCTACTAACACTTATTATATTAATTAATAACTAATATTTGAGTAATTCTGCAAAAATCAAGTATGTCAGACAATATTTTATCTTTAATTTATAAATTTTCTAAAAAATTTAATGATCCTCATGCAAATTTACCATTTGAGCCTCAAAATAACAATATCTCTGCTATTGTTAAAGATGGGAATGTTAATATCTTCCTTCAAATTTCAGGAAAAGACACATATGACTACAAAGAAATATTAAGATTATTAAAAAATGATGTTGAGCAAATACCAGGCGTATTTTCTGTAAATATAGCTTTAACCTCACAAAAAAGTGCTAAAAAACCTAATAAACAATTCAATATTGATGCTAAAAACATCATTGCAATAGCAAGTGGCAAGGGTGGCGTTGGAAAATCAACTTTTTCTGTAAATCTGTCTGTAGCATTAAAATCATTAGGTTTGAATGTTGGATTACTGGATGCAGATATATATGGGCCAAGCATCCCAAGAATGATGGGTATAAAACAAAAACCTGAAATGAATGAAAATAAAAAACTTATACCAGTAGAAAATTATGGAATTCAATGCATGTCTATAGGATTTATTTTAAACGATGAAGCTCCAACTATATGGAGAGGTCCAATGGTCATGAAAGCATTAGAACAAATGTTTAATGGGGTCGAGTGGGGATCGCTAGATTACCTAATTATTGACTTACCCCCTGGTACAGGTGATGCCCAACTATCACTTGCACAAAGTTCAAAGTTAACTGGCTCTATTGTTATATCAACACCTCAAGAAGTAGCTCTTACAGATGCCAGAAAGGGTATTAACATGTTTAAAAAAGTAGATGTTGAAATTTTAGGCATTGTTGAAAATATGAGTTATTTTATTTGTAATAATTGTAATGAGAAACATTTCATTTTTTCAAAAGATGGCGCTAAAAAAGAAGCAGAAAAATTTGAGGTTCCTTTTTTAGGTAGTATACCTATAAATAAAAAATTGAGAGAATTGTCAGATCAGGGCATACCAAGTTGTGTTAATGATATTAGTAGTGCAGTATCAAATATATACATTAATATTGCAAAAAACCTTGAAGCAAATTTAAACAACTAAACATTCATAAGCGCTTCTATTTTAGGGTGGTGTTGATAGTTTATTAATTTGAAATCACTTACGGAATAATTAAAAAAGTTTTTGGTATCAAAATATAATATTGGAAGTTCTTTTGGTTTTCTACTTAATTGAATTTTAACTTGATCAAAATGCTCTTCATAAATATGAAAATCACCTAAAGAATGAATAAAACTTCCAACTTTTAAATTACACTCTCTTGCAAGCATATGAGTTAACAAGCTATAACTAGCAATGTTAAAGGGTACACCTAAAAACATATCACAAGATCTTTGATAAAGTTGACAGCTCAATTTACCTTCTGAAATGAAAAATTGTGAAAAAACATGACAAGCTGGTAATGACATATTTTTTAATTCAGGTGGATTCCAAGATGATATAATATGTCTACGGCCGTTTGGGTCATTTTTTAAACTATCTATTAGATTTTTTAATTGATCCTCTCCATTGAAGTTTCTCCATTGAACTCCGTAAATATTACCCACATCGCCTTTAAACTTAGCATTTGGCTTCCAATAATCTGATTCGGCATTTTGAGTCCATATTGTTTTTTTTTCCTCAATATTTTCTCTTTTATCTTGATATAAAATTTCAGCCAATCTTCTTTCGTCGTTTGATCCCTCTATGAACCAGAGCAATTCTGATACTACTGATTTCCATGCTAATTTTTTGGTTGTTATTGCTGGAAATCCTTCAACCAAATCAAAGTACATTTGATATCCAAAACTTTTTCTTACTTTTCCTGCCCTACTCTCTACATCAGATCCATTTTCGTAGCAGTATTTTAATGCATCTAAATATTGTTTCATTTTTTCCAAATCTCAAAATGGCAAGAATTGTTACCATCCAATTTTTTTATAATTTTCATTTTATTTTCTATTAAAGAAATATTTATAAATTTTTCACAATTATAATTACCGTAGATTCTTGTTAAATAAAATTCTTCAATGATACCAAATGTAAGTTCAATTATTTCTGAACCTCCTATAATATACACATCCTTATCCTTGTACTTGTTTTGAATGTCTTGCACTTTATGATTTATATTTCCAGAAAGATAATGGTCAGCACCATTAAATAATTTAGGATCTTTATTAGTTATCAATACATTTATTCTTGATTTTAGCGGAGTGGGCATAAATGGATCTTCCCATGTTTTCCTTCCCATGATAACAACATTATTTAATGTGCATTCCTTAAACCATTTTAAATCAGTTGAATTTTTCGGCCATGGCATGCTTTGTCCTTTGCTAATACCACCTTTGTCGTCAACAGCCATTATTGCTTTAATCATAACTTTATATCTATTTTTTTATTTAATTTGTAACAATTATTTTACTTAAATAATAGATTTTAAGACAAAACTTTTAAGAAGATGCTGTTTAGGGTATAGTTATAATGTTGATTTATCAACTAAGATAATAAATGCTTTGTGAAATAAGTTATTCGGACCCGGGGGCGGTACCCGGCGTCTCCA
>MDTG01425435.1_pt1 | contig 17489 bp, 16 predicted proteins | sample 811421 | NCBI WGS metagenome assembly MDTG01 (sample SAMN05326645, study PRJNA326480) | marine metagenome | isolation source: seawater | place: Pacific Ocean: South East | collected 2011
ATGTACGGCCTTACTAAGCGGAAAGGAGAGCTCAACGTTATGAAGGAACTACCACAGAATAGTAGCATTTTAAGAACCTCCGCACTCTACTCCTCAAACGGAAAAAATTTTGTGAACACCATGCTCGAACTTATGAGTACCCGCGATCAGCTAAGCGTAATAGATGATCAAATCATTTCACCAACCTCGTCGAATTCATTAGCAAGCGTTTCACTAAGTATTACTGAAAAACTCATTGAGGGTGCCGCTAAGACAATATATCACTGGAACGATGGAGGAATTTTAAGTTGGTATGACTTTGCTATCGAAATTCAAAAAGAAGGGCTATCATTAGGCTTACTAACAAGACGTATACCTATAAAAAAGGTTTCATCAAGCGACTATAAAAGTGTCGCGCAACGCCCCGCCTATAGCGTCATGGACAGAAGAGAAACGCTCGCCGACTTCGCATGTCCCGAAGAAAGCTGGCAGAAACAACTAAGCATAGTGTTAAAGGGAAAAACCGAAAATAATGCCAGATCACCAAATGATGGGCTGTAGCTTTTCTTTTTGTTGGTTTATATCCTTCACCGCTTTAAATGATATTTGTTTCACCAATAAAGCTAGTAAAAGTAGAGTGGCGATCAAATGAGAAAATTACTAGTTACTGGTGCCGCCGGGTTTATCGGCACTAATTTTGTGAACTATTGGCATGCGAAGAAGCCGGGCGACGCCATAGTTGCGTTAGATAGTTTAACGTATGCGGGGAATGCAGCTAATCTGGAACCTTTGCGTCATGAGCCTAAATTTACTTTTATAGAGGGTGATATTCGAGACCAACCGCTTATCGCCGACCTCCTAATAAACTATCAGATTGATACAATTGTTCATTTTGCAGCCGAAAGTCATGTTGACAGATCAATAACTGGCCCCGATGCCTTTTTAGAGACAAACATAATCGGAACTCACTCACTCCTCAAAGCTGCCAAACAAATTTGGGTGGATGGGGATTTCCCGATTAAAAATCATCATTTCCATCACGTTTCAACTGATGAGGTATACGGCTCCCTAGGTCGCGACGGTTCTCCTTTTTGTGAATCCACCCCTTACGCGCCAAATTCCCCTTACGCTGCCAGCAAGGCAGCGTCTGATCATCTAGTTCGGGCATATAGCCAAACTTTTAAACTAAACACAACAACAAGCAACTGCTCGAATAACTATGGCCCTTTTCAGTTTCCAGAAAAACTGCTACCGCTTTGCATACTGAATATATTGTTAGGGAAGCCAATCCCTATATACGGTGACGGCCAACAAATTCGAGATTGGCTCTTTGTTGACGACCACAACACTGCCATCGAACTTGTATTGTCTTCAGAAGCGAACGGTGAAACGTATAATGTTGGTGGGCATAACGAGATCCGAAATCTAGATGTAGTGAAGTTGCTATGTGTATTACTGGATACTCGTTTTGCCAGAGATGAGACGTTGAAACTTAGATTCCCACATTCGCCTTGCGCGAAAAATATAAGCGCAGTTAGCTTGATAGCATTCGTCCGCGATAGACCCGGCCACGATGTTCGATATGCGATTGATGCTTCAAAAATTAAATCTACATTTAATTTTTTGCCTAGTGAAACTTTTGCGACTGGTTTAGAGAAAACTGTGGATTGGTATTTAAAAAATCAATCTTGGTGGGAAAATATTCAGAACGGATCCTACAGAGTAAAAAGTAATTAAAACTTGAAATTATCACGTTTGAAGAAATCACAGGATAAAGCGTAGTGAAAATAAACTTACCTTATTCGCTTAATCTAGTTTTTTGGATTTTTTATTCGCAAGTGATTTTCCCGTACGAAATTACCGGTTCAAAATGGATGTCCGGATCGACTACGTTTTACGTTCAAATACCAGGTGCATCATCGTCAGGGCTAAGCTGGAACGATGCTTTCAAATCGGCGCTTAACGAGTGGACTCAAAAGACAGTTTTTGACTTTGAATTTGTAGAGGAGTACCGAGATCCATGCATTTTAGATCAGCTAAACGGGGTCGCGTTTACGAGTGATATTTGTGGTGTTGCCTACGGTAAGAACACTCTTGCAGTTACCATGCGAAGCTACCGAAGGGAGATTCTTGGAGAACCATCGATAGTCGAATCGGATATTGTTATTAACAACGCAATGAACTACGACGTGTATGATGGGAAACCTCGCGCTGGACGAAACCAGGCCGCGGACTTTCGCCGAATGGCGCTCCATGAATTGGGTCATGCTCTCGGATTGGAACATGAAGAGGCTGCCCTATCAATTATGGCGCCATCAATTTCTGAGATAAACCGATTAACTACTGACGATATAAACGCAGTTAGGGCGCTGTACTCGGGAATAGATAACTGTCCGAAAAAAGCATTGGTTTTTGGTCAAATGATGGCAGCGCTAGATAAGGGTGATTGCACAGTTAGTCAAATTACGGGCGGAGGCGCTGACGAAAGCTTCATTGACCTTTATCCCTTTTCTTTGAGCGCACCGACCACTGTTAACTTTACTATTGAATCACAAAGCCTTGATGCAGTGCTCTTAATCTCCAATCCTCTTTTGGAAATAAATCATCTTGACTACAAAACTAAAAGTGGCTGCGGATCTGAGTTGAGCGCGGATCTCCAACCTGGCAACTACATGCTCTTAGCGAACACTTTTGCTCAAAAAATCGATCCTCTTTGTGATGTTAAAGGCGCGTATACATTATTCAGTAGCTTTGAAAGCAGCACTATTATGGACTTGGGAAAAACGTTAAGCACCGGAACTAGCCCTTCTAAACAAGCAAAATTTCAAGGCGGAATCTTGATTTCCGAGGACTTTAGGTTCACGAATACCCAATCCCCAGGAGAAGCTTTAAATGTTGTCGCTGTTGTCAACGTAGATCCCATTCACATTAATAAAGAGGGATTTTTTATCGTTATTGCAGAAGTGGGCAAACAAATTTTGGCGCTTAATTCAGGCGGAGAATTTACACAAGTAAGCAACACACTTGCTGAGCTGCCGAAAATTCGATCAAAGACTCTTAACGCGATTGAGCGCATTGATATTACAAAAGATTTTTTTCCTAGCAGCCGGGGTATAGAGGATATTAATGTCAACTTTTATGTTGGATACGGATTATACAGTAATGTAAATGAGATTTATTATCATCAACTCCCAATCAACGCAACGATATCAAAGAAGTAACAACTATTTGTTTTGCCTCAATGTCTTTTAACGCTATAATCTTGCGCAAAATTTTCTTCGAAAGTTAAACGTGATAAGCCGTTTTTATCTTCCAGGCACGAGTCGTACATCTCAGAGAAGAAGACGCCGAGTTTGATAGATGCGCTCGAATAACAAGATATTGCATCGTGAAAATTATAAACATGACAAGTAAGAAGAGGAGCTTGTATAAAATGATAAACTCAATAGACACGGATTCTTTGACTCAGCGTAACTCACTAAAGCTAATCACTGCTCCTGTTTGCGTCTTAATTTCCCTTTGTTTCATTAGTTCTGCAGGATATAGCCAGCAATCCCTTACGAACAACTTGGCGCCTGTTGAGAAGATTTGCCTATTGGGTCAAGAGTGCGTGGGTACAATCGCCGGATCAACAAGAGTATCAGAAACTTCGAGCCCCATGGTCGGGATGGAAGACGAGACTGAAGTGACCCAGCCGTCATCACCCACGGTGGCAGCAGCTAGTTTTGACGCTGAAGCGAGCTATCTAGCAAATTGTATGGCCTGTCACACTACTGGCGCTGCTGGCGCGCCGAAGCTTAGTGATAAAGCGGACTGGGAAGCACGGATGAGTAAGGGAATGGATGCAGTAATGGCGAACGTCATAAACGGCTTCAGTGTTATGCCTGCTCGGGGTTTATGCATGAGCTGCAGTGATGAGGAGCTACAAAGCATCGTTAGCTACATGTTAGAACAATAACCCACTCTGACCCGATACAGTATTAATTCCAAAGAGATTACAAAATCTCATAAAAATTAATTTCATAATTATCAAGGATTAAAAGATGAATATGTTAAGGAACCTCATAGAAAAAAATCTGAAAGTCACCATGCTGTTAAGCGTTCTTGCTTACGTGAACACAAGCATCGGCTTTGAAAACTCAGATCAACTTGCTCAACTAAGTGATGGGTTCGACGCAAACGCAACTTATATGGCATCTTGTTTCGCTTGCCACAGCACTGGAGCTGCGGGTGCTCCAAAGGTTGAAGCGGGAAATCAAGCGGCGTGGACTTCTCGGTTAGAAAAAGGAATGGATGCTGTTGTTCAAAATGCCATTGTTGGCATTAATAACATGCCTCCAAAAGGCTTATGTTTTACTTGCACGGATGAAGATATTTCGGCTCTGGTGCAATATATGATAGACGGTAGCAAATAAAATTTGAGGGGGCGATAAGCCCTTTCTCGTTCTGATGACTCGGTAAATCGAAAACAGCCTTATTTGCCTTCAATCTCGATTTCTAATCGATTTATTTTTTTTTCCAAATCTTCGATTCGAACCTGTGCCCGCTGCAGAGCCTCAGACTGTGCGTCAAATTCATCCTTACTTATAACATTCAGAGAGCTTAGGCTTTTCTTTAGTTGCTCTTCTATTTTATCCTTCACTTCCTCTCGGACATTTTTCTGCAACGATTCGGCTTTAGGCAAAATCGCTGCGACCCTTTCTGTTAGTTGCTCAAATAATTTTTTATCCAACGTTTAGCTCCTTTATGAAAAATACTTGGGCCGTTACACGCCCAACCCTACTCTACTTCGAACTAAAGAACTCATCCACACTTTATCAGGGTTAAAATTCTGCACCAAGTTGGCACCAAAAAGGTCAACGATCGGCGATCAACAATTAATCTGCACGATTTTTGTGCACTACGAAGCAGGCAATTACTGAATTTTTTGAAAGCTAACGAGCATTACGTACACAACATACTGTTAAGAATGAGTATTTTCCATATGGCACGGACCATGCATTACTACAACTGAGCGTGACGTTGTCGCCTACATTCTAGGATAACGTTTGAAGTACGACAGAGCGACCACAATAGGAGAATTGAGATGAAGTTAGTAACGGCGATTATAAAGCCATTCAAACTCGACGATGTGCGTGAGGCATTGTCAGAGATAGGAGTCCAAGGCATTACGGTGACAGAGGTAAAAGGATTTGGACGACAAAAAGGCCACACCGAACTATATCGGGGTGCAGAATACGTAGTCGACTTCTTACCTAAAGTAAAATTAGAAGCCGCTATCGGCGTTGGATTGTTAGACAAAACAATAGAAGCGATTAGCAAAACTGCAAACACTGGAAAAATTGGCGATGGTAAGATTTTTGTCACTTCCTTAGAGCAGATCATACGAATTAGGACCGGTGAAATCGGAGAAGAAGCGGTTTAATTTAGACTTAATATTGTTAGCGGCTTAAACATAAGTCGCATTGGAGGTAAAAGTGGAAAACCAAATTTTTGAATTGCAGTACGCAATGGATACGTTTTATTTTCTTGTTTGCGGCGCTTTAGTTATGTGGATGGCAGCCGGCTTTGCAATGTTGGAAGCGGGCCTAGTTCGCGCTAAAAATACCACAGAGATTCTGACAAAGAATGTTTCTCTTTTTGCAATCGCGAGCACAATGTATCTAATCTGCGGTTATCAGTTTATGTATGACGGAGGGTTTTTCTTAAGCGGCATAACGACGGTATCAGAAATGGATGATGCAGCAATAGCCCAAGTCCTTTTGGATTCAGCAGAGGAAGGTTTTGATGGAGGGTCCATCTACTCAGGCGCTTCGGATTTCTTCTTCCAGGTAGTTTTTGTTGCTACGGCGATGTCTATAGTCTCTGGCGCAGTCGCGGAGCGCATGAAGCTATGGGCCTTTTTAGCTTTTGCCGTCGTGATGACCGCCGTTATCTATCCGATCGAAGGCGGCTGGACCTGGGGAGGTAAGGATGTGCCTTTCATTGGCGCGCTTAGTTACAGTGACTATGCGGGGTCTGGGATCGTCCATCTTGCAGGAGCCACCGCAGCACTCGCTGGTGTTTTACTCCTCGGGCCGCGAAAAGGTAAATACGCTAAAGATGGAACAGTGCAAGCGATTCCTGGTGCGAATATGCCCCTAGCAACATTGGGGACGTTTATTCTTTGGATGGGATGGTTCGGATTCAACGGCGGGTCCACGCTAAAGCTTGGGGGTATTGGAGTTGCAAATGAGGTTGCGAACGTTTTCCTCAATACGAATGCCGCTGCAGCGGGCGGGTTGATAGGAGCCTTGATCGTTGCGCGCATTCTGTTCGGAAAAGCTGACCTGACAATGGCCCTCAATGGCGCATTGGCCGGGTTAGTCGCGATTACCGCTGAACCTGCAGACCCTTCTCCCTTACTTTCAACGATTATCGGATTTATTGGAGGTGTGATAGTCGTGTTTAGCATTGTCGGTCTCGACAAGTTGAAAATAGATGATCCAGTAGGTGCGATCTCAGTTCATGGGTCAGTTGGTTTATTTGGCATCTTCGCAGTACTTCTTTCTGACTCGGATGCCACCTTCTCTGGTCAATTAATCGGTGCGTTAGTAATCTTTGCATGGGTTTTCATTACTAGCCTCGCGACCTGGATGGTTGTAAAAACAGTGATTGGAATCAGAGTTTCGGAAAAAGAGGAAAGCGAAGGGGTCGATATTGCTGAATGTGGTCTCGAAGCTTACCCAGAATTCGCTCCGAGAAAATAAAAACTCCTTTCGTGGGGGCACCCGATATTCTCGGGTGCCTCTTTGATTAACTTAAGTTTTGCAGACTTGTTACCTACCCTATATCACCATGCAGGTACTGTAATAAAGAAAGCGCTACTACAGGTGCTGTTTCTGCTCTCAGAATACGAGAGCCGAGCGAAAGCAAGCTCGCTCCCAAAAGTTTTGCCTCAGACAGTTCATCTTTTGATAAACCACCTTCTGGCCCAACTAGAATTTCTACTCTCTTTAAGTCGGAGAAGTCACTAAATACTTTATCTCCACCGGGTTCTAAAATAATCCTTGTTACAGCTTGGCCTGAGTCTTTCCGCCAAACGTCTGAAAAATTCACAGTACGATTGATTATCGGTATACCCACACGACCGCTTTGTTCACACGCTCCTATTGCGACTTTACGAAAATGTCTGAGCTTATTCTCTGCCCGATCAGGCTTAAGTCTTACATCACAGTTCTCTGAAAACACTGGCGTGATCTCACTTACCCCAAGCTCGGTGGCTTTCTGAACTGCATAATCCATCCGATCACCCTTCGAAAAACATAAAAATAAATGTATTTTGAGTTCCAGTTCCTCCCGAGCAGAAACCTTTTCACCGACCTCAACCTCTAGTTTTCTTCTTTCCTGACGGACAACCGTCGAAAGAAATTCTCCGTCATTCTCATTAAATAATTTTATTTTATGTCCAGCGCTTAAACGCAGGACTGTACCCAAATAATTAACGACTTCAGGAGGTAAAGCTAAGTATCTATTTTCAACTAACGACATTGGAATATATACACGTGGAATTCGCATAAAGTTAAGAGTTTTCCGAATTATGCTGAAGGCTTACGGCACAAATTCCGAGGTTGTCGATTATTTCTGTAATGGGACCTGAACGATTCATCGAATAGAAATGTAACCCAGGTGCTCCGCCTTCAAATAATTTTTCGCACATCTTGGATACGACCTCGACACCATATTTACATAAATCATCATTATTACTTTCAAAAGTCTCTAGCCTTTTTCTTAGCCAGCGAGGAATCTCCGCCCCGCAAGCCGAACTAAACTTAATCAAATTAGCATGATTGGTAATAGGCATGATTCCGGGAACAATCGGTAGATCGATTCCTTCTTTTTGACATTGGGAGGTAAATTCAAAGTATGCGTCGACATTGTAAAAATATTGGGTAATTGCACTGTTTGCACCAGCCCTCACTTTCTTTTTAAAATATTCGATATCAGTAATAACCGAGTCTGACTCAGGATGAGTCTCAGGATAACAAGCCACATCGATATTAAAAAAATCTCCGGTTTCGGCTCGAATAAAATGCACCAAATCCGACGCATGAGGCTGCTGTGTTGACATACCAACCCCAGATGGTAAATCTCCACGGAGAACAACTAAGCGCCTCACTCCGAACTCTCGATACTCCTCAAGAATCGTTCGCATCTCTTCTTCTGTCGTTCCGCCGAAAGAAAGATGCGGCACTGCGTTAATGTCACGTTTTAAGAATCGAAGCACTAGGTCTCGAGTTCCTTGCTTAGTGGCACCTCCAGCCCCATATGTTACTGAAAAATATTCTGGGCGAAATTTTTGCAAAGCCTTAACCACAGAGTCTAGTTTCAACATTCCTTCAGATGTCCTAGGAGGAAACATCTCAACGCTAAAAGAGTGAGCTTTTGTTATAGTATTTTTGTTTGATCCTTCCATAACAAACTAGTCGTATCTCCACGTGTCTTAATATTTATAGGCATCTGGTTTAAACGGTCCGCTTTTATCGACATTTATATATTCAGCCTGCTCGTCCGTCAGTTTTGTTATAATTCCTCCAAAACCCTTGACCATTAAAGACGCCACTGCCTCATCAAGAGCTTTCGGCAAGACTTCGACTGAGATATTCGCGTGTTTAAAATCTTCAGATTGATCTGCAAATTTCTTTTCATACATATATATCTGAGCAAGCACCTGATTTGCGAAAGACCCATCCATGATTCTCGATGGGTGTCCTGTCGCATTCCCTAAGTTAATTAACCTTCCTTCAGAGAGGAGAATCAAATAGTCATTGTTGTCATCACTACGGTAAATTTTATGTACCTGAGGTTTAATTTCTTCCCACCGCCAACTTTCCCGCATGTATTCAGTATCTATCTCATTATCAAAATGTCCGATATTACAAACCACTGCCCCCTTTTTTAGAACTTGAAGCATATACTTATCACAGACATCCACATTTCCGGTTGTTGTAACAATGAGATCTGTTGTTTGTAATAAGGACAAATCAACTCCCTCGAGAGTTCTAGTGTTGATGCCATCGATGTAGGAGGAAACAACCTCAAAGCCATCCATAACCGCTTGCATAGCACAAATAGGATCTATCTCACTCACTTTCACAATCATGCCCTCTTGACGCAGGCTCTGCGCGGATCCTTTCCCGACATCCCCGTATCCGATCACTAAAGCTTTTTTGCCAGAGAGTAGCATGTCGGTTCCACGTTTAATGCCGTCATTAAGACTATGCCGGCATCCATATTTATTATCATTTTTAGCCTTAGTCACGGAATCGTTTACATTAATTGCAGGTACCTTTAATGTTCCGGCCGAAACCATCTCAAGCAAACGATGAACACCAGTCGTAGTTTCTTCCGTGATTCCGTGAATATGCTCAAGCATTTGGGGATACTTCTTATGGATCATTGACGTTAGGTCACCTCCGTCATCGAGAATCATATTGCAGTCCCAGGGCTTCCCATCTTTCAAAATTGTTTGTTCTATACACCACTCGCCTTCCTCGTTGGTCTGGCCTTTCCAGGCATATACAGGTATCCCTTTAGCCGCAATACAGGCGGCTGCATGATCTTGGGTAGAGAAAATATTACACGAAGACCATCGCACCTCTGCGCCAAGAGCTATTAAGGTTTCGATTAAGACCGCGGTTTGCACCGTCATGTGAATGCAACCAATAATTTTCGCACCTTTGAGTGGTAACTCGGACGCATACTGCGATCTCAATGTCATCAGAGCCGGCATCTCAGCTTCAGCTAAAGTTATTTCTTTTCGGCCAAATTCAGCTAATTCGATATCCGCAACCTTATAATCTAAAAGTGAGGCATCGTTAAAGTTAGTGCTTGTGTATTCGTTCATAGAGAATTCCTAAAAAATTAATAAAACAATAATAGGCGGAAGCTAATTTGGATAATAGCGTTCAGTTATAAGCCGACAGATTCACGTAACAAGTCCGCTTTATCTGTTCGCTCCCAAGACAAATCCAGATCACTTCTTCCAAAATGACCGTAAGCAGCGGTAGCCAGGTAAATTGGTTTCATCAGATCAAGCATTTGGATGAGACCTTTTGGGCGTAATTCGAAATGATCACGAACGAGTGCAACTATTTTTTCTGAGGTTATTTTACCCGTGCCGAAGGTATCGACCCTGATTGAGGTTGGCTCTGAAACTCCAATCGCATAAGAAAGCTGTACTTCGCATTTCCTAGCTAAGCCAGCAGCAACAATGTTCTTCGATATATACCGCGCAAGATAGGCTGCTGAACGATCAACTTTCGATGGGTCTTTTCCGGAAAATGCCCCCCCACCATGGCGAGACATTCCCCCGTAAGTGTCTACAATAATCTTGCGTCCCGTGAGACCGCAGTCTCCATTAGGCCCACCGGTAACAAACCTGCCTGTCGGGTTTATAAAATATTTGGTATTCGAATCAAGCCATTTGCTCGGTATTACAGGCTTAATAATTTCTTCCATTACGCCTTCTTCTAATTCAGCAAGTGAAACCCCTTCATAATGCTGAGTCGAAAGCACAACTGCGTCGATGGCAACAGGTTGGTCGCCTCGGTATCGAAAAGTAATCTGACTCTTTGCGTCAGGCTGAAGCCATGGCAATTTATCAGATTTTCTAACTTCGGCTTGCTTGCGAACAAGGAGGTGGGCGTACGTAATTGGTGCCGGCATAAAAACATCAGTTTCATCAGTAGCAAAACCAAACATAAGCCCCTGGTCGCCAGCGCCTTGTTCATGAGAAGCGTTCTCATCAACACCAACTTTTATATCAGAAGATTGTTTCCCAATAGCGTTTATTACGGCGCAAGTATTTCCATCAAAGCCGCTTTCAAGGTTGTCATAGCCTATATCAATGACGCGTTTACGAATTATGTCTTCAAGATCTACTTGAGCATCCGTCGTTATTTCACCAGCGACCAAAACAAGGCCGGTCTTAACTAAGGTCTCGCATGCCACCCGTGACTTCGGATCCTTTTCAATCAGCGCATCCAAAATGGCATCGGAAATTTGATCCGCTAGCTTATCTGGGTGGCCCTCTGAAACCGACTCTGAGGTAAACAATGACTCTTCTTTCATGGCAGTTCCTTTTATCTTACGCCGAGACCCGCAGCACGCAACTCATTAAGGTGCACCACACGCATAGGCGATTAACTCATAACTAAACATAATAAACCTAATGATTTACTAAATATGGTAAAAGGCTCAAAGGCCTAACCTAAACAAAGATATTTGCACCTGAAAACCATTCTTTAACGCTAGGTTTACCGACTGCAAAGGCTCTAGACCGGCAAGAACCGCCCAGTTCTCTAATTCAACCTCATCAAAACCAAGCCACAGATCCCCGCAAGATTTGCAAACCCAACCTTGATCGTGTTGAGCCAAGTCAACAGCTAAAAAGTACCCAAGGGGATTTAACATATCTGCAACACTACCAAAAATATTTGCGGGAGAAGGTAGATGGTGAAGCACCATATCCATAACAACCAGATTAACCTTAGCTCTGCTAATAGACTGCTGGTTTGCATCTCCATGGATAAATGCAACATTATCTAAATTCGCATCACTCACCGATTCCTTTGCTTTGCTAAGCATCTCCGCAGAGTTATCTATTCCTATGACCTGATTAAACACTTGAGCAAGCTTGACTAACAAGAATCCCTCTCCAGGGCCAATCTCAACGACGGTTGAATCTGAAGGTAAATTGAGGCTCGAAATTAATTCTTCTAAAATAGGCGAATATTGCGACCGTTCTACTATTAATTCCTGATTTTTGGCGAATTTTTCTGCATTTTTCTTAAAGAAATTCAAAGACAACTCGCTTCGCTCATGCTCCAAGACATCGAGTCTGCCTCTGTGCGCTTCATCCATTTGAAGTGAGTCGATACAATTAAAGGCCGCTCTCTTAAACTCAACATAAGGGTCATCTTCCCTCAAGAACGCACGCCGATAAAAAATCGAATTCCCCTCGCGGCGCTTTGCAACCAAACCGGCAACTGCGAGTGTCTTGAGATGGTGGCTTAAAGCAGATTGTCTAATATCCAGAAGCCTACTAAGCTCGAGGACACCAAAAGACCCGCTCTCCAGAACCCTGAGAATGCTGGTCCTCACGGAATCAGCAAAAGCCCTGAAGACCACATTCTGCTGCTCAAGAGAAGGATTCAGCCTTAATGAGCCCATAGCTTTGAACGTTTCATCTGGGGAAATTTGGGCATTATTAAGGGACATCAAAAATACTCGAATAAGTTTTGGACTGTTACAACGGAGCGTAGCAACTGTGCTTCCTGATATCAAATCTATATCAATATTATTTGATATAGATTTGATAAAACCTTTCATTTTGGCTAAATCTCGATTTTACAAAAGCATCAGTAGCAAATTGATCGCAGGTGCGGGAAAATGGATCGTTCAAAAGCTCGATTTTTAAATGCTTCAGGCAAATCTCGAACCAAAAACTGTTTGATTAGCGGCGTGACGAAGCACAATTACAAATAAAGGACTTTGCTGGATGGCTCAACCCTCTATCTCCCAAAAACATTGTGCAAATGCGATACGGGCTCTCACTATGGATGCCGTTCAAAGAGCCAAATCTGGACACCCTGGTGCACCGATGGGCATGGCTGATTTAGCCGAAGTCCTCTGGCGCAAACATCTTCGACACAACCCGGCTAACCCCGATTGGCCCAATCGCGATAGATTCGTCTTATCCAACGGGCACGGCTCGATGCTGATATACGCCCTACTGCACCTAAGCGGATACGACCTCTCAATCGAAGATATTAAAAATTTCAGGCAACTCAGATCAAAGACCCCAGGACACCCAGAATTCGGTCACACGCCCGGAGTAGAGACAACCACGGGCCCACTAGGTCAGGGGCTTGCGAATGCTGTCGGCATGGCACTTGCCGAGAAAACGCTAGCCTTGCGATTTAACCGCGATGGCCATTCTGTTATAGACCACAGGACATATGTTTTTGCAGGCGATGGTTGTCTGATGGAAGGGATTTCCCACGAAGCCTGTTCTTTGGCCGGAACTTGGAAACTGGGCAAGCTCACGGTCTTCTATGACAATAACGGAATCTCCATAGACGGTGAAGTAGACGCATGGTTCTCTGACGACAATGTAAAGCGCTTCGAAGCCTACAACTGGCAAGTCCTTGAAATCGATGGCCACAACCCAGAGGAAATCTCAGGAGCTATTGAAGAGGCGAACAAAAACACCGATCAACCCACACTGATATCTTGTAAAACAATTATTGGTTTCGGTTCTCCGAATAAAGAAGGCACCGCAGCAACACACGGAGCGCCCCTTGGAGTAGATGAAATAGCCGCCGCCCGCACTAAACTGAACTGGCCACATGCTCCATTTGAAATCCCTAATGAAGTCTCCGAAGCCTGGGACTGCACTAAAACAGGACACGAGGCTGAGAATTTATGGCGTCAACTGCTAAGCAGCTATGAAAATGAGCATCCAGCTCTAGCTGAAGAACTTAGACGACGCCTCGAGGGAGCCCTACCAAAGTCGTTTGATAACACAGCCAATCAATTCATCGAAGAATGCCAGCGCAATAGAGAAAACATAGCGAGTCGCAAGGCATCCCAAAACTGTCTCGAAGCATATAGTGGTCTGTTACCAGAGCTCATCGGCGGTTCTGCGGACCTGACCGGGTCTAACTTAACTAATTGGTCAGGCAGTCTGCCAATAAATAACGAGCTCGGGGGTAACTATATTTATTACGGAGTCAGAGAATTTGGGATGACCGCCATCGCATCCGGTATTGCCTTACACCGAGGTTTTATTCCATTTACTGCAACCTTTTTAGTTTTTATGGAATACGCCCGAAACGCTACACGCATGGCTGCATTGATGAATCAGAGAAGCATCTTTGTTTATACACATGATTCCATAGGGCAAGGGGAAGACGGGCCGACCCATCAGCCAATCGAGCAGCTCAGTAACTTGCGCTCAACCCCCAACCTTGCAGTGTGGCGGCCATGTGATGCGACTGAAACCGCAGTAGCATGGAAGCAGGCGTTGCAACATCAAGAAGGGCCAACTGCGCTCGTTTTTTCTCGGCAAAGCCTTCAACACCAAGAGCGAAACAAAGACCAAGTCAATTCCATTCAGCTTGGCGGCTATATCTTAAAAGATTGTGATTCTCTCCCTGAAATAATCATTATTGCAACTGGATCAGAAGTTAATATTTGTGCCGATGCAGTAGCCGCTTTGCATTTGGAGGATATCGCAGTTCGATTAGTATCCATGCCTTGTGTAGAGACATTTTTAAAACAAACCCAAGATTACCAAGATACTATTCTTCCCCCATCCGTACGACGTCGATTATCGGTCGAAGCTGCTAGCGCCGATTACTGGCGTAAATTTGTTGGCATTGATGGGGAAACAATCGGAATGGAATCCTTTGGTGCATCTGCTCCAGGAGACATTTTGTTAGATCACTTTGGTTTCACGACAAACAACGTTATCCAAACAATACGCACCATGGTCTAGTAGGAAAAGTCATGTCATTTCGGATTGCAATTAATGGCTATGGTCGAATTGGGAGATGCATTTTACGCGCATTTTATGAGTCGTCTTTTGGCCATCCAGTCGATGACGAGAAACCCCATGTTAATAATTATGCCGACCTGCGGATTGTCGCTATCAATGACTTAGCCGACTTAGAAAATCTCACTCACTTAACAAAGTTTGACAGCACGCACGGGCGATTCCTCGGTGAAGTAAAAACTCAAGGTAACAGCTTAATAATCAATAAGGATGAGATTTCTATCTCACAAATCGAACATGTAAAAGACTCACAGTGGAAAAAGCTTAACGTGGACTTGGTTCTAGAATGCAGCGGCACTTTTGGGGACCGTCTCTCTGCAGAGCAACATTTAAAAAATGGCGCAAGGGCAGTACTACTCTCTCAACCAGGCGATAGCAATGTTGACGCCACTATTGTGTATGGAATCAATGACAGCGACCTAAAAAGTAACCACAAAATTGTCTCTTGCGCATCTTGCACGACTAACTGCGTTGTTCCAGTTTTATATACCTTAGATCAAGCGTTCGGCATCGATGCCGGCATAATAGACACAATTCATTCTGCCATGAATGATCAACCAGTAATCGACAGCTATCATGGCAAGGATTTACGAAAAACACGAAGTGCAATGCATTCGATGATCCCCGTAGGTACTGCTTTGGCCAAAGGCATTGACCGGATCTTACCAAACTTAAGCGGTCGACTTGAAGCCAGAGCGATCAGAGTCCCCACAGTCAATGTCTCAGCGATGCAACTAACGATAACTCTTAATAGCCAAGTAGATGTAAACATAATCAACACTGCGCTCGAAGAAGCAAGCCACAAACTACCGAGTAATGTCTTGGGCGTAACACGCGAGCCACTAGCTTCTTGTGATTTTAATCACGACCCAAGGTCCGTCATTGTAGATTTAAACCAGACGTTAGTTGTGCAAAAGAAAGTTGTCAGCTTATTTCTTTGGTTTGATAATGAGTGGGCTTACGCAAATCGGATGCTTGATGTTGCGCAGGCGCTAATGGACAGGAAGGTTCAATGAATTTTCAGCGAATGGAGGACCTCGATTTAACTTCAAAAAGAGTTTTGATCAGAGAAGATCTGAACGTACCGATGGACGGTAAAAACATTCTTAACGACACACGAATTCGTATGGCCGTACCGACAATTAAGTTTGCTCTTGAAAAAGGCGCTCATATTTTTGTTATATCTCACTTGGGCCGTCCAAAAGAGGGCCTCTCTATTGATGAACAACCTTCATTCTCTTTAGCCCCCGTTGGAGAAAAACTTTCAGAGTTATTGAAATGTGATGTGCGTTTTGAAAGAAACTATCTCAATCGAGCACTAGAGCCGAACTTAAATGGGATTACGCTTTTGGAAAATGCGCGAATAAACACTGGTGAAACGTCAAATGATGATGCGCTTGCACGCAGCTATGCAGGCTTGTGTGATGTGTTCATCATGGATGCCTTCGGAACCGCTCACAGAGCTCATGCAAGTACGCACGGAGTCATTAAGCACTCAGTTAAGTCTTGTGCCGGCTTGCTCTTGTCTGATGAACTCGATGCACTAACTCGATCATTACAAAACCCTGATTCACCAGTCTTAGCGATTATTGGTGGAGCAAAAATTGACGGAAAGCTGAGAATCTTAGAGACCCTTGCCGCTAAAGTCGACCAGCTGATGGTTGGAGGGGGGATTGCTAACACTTTCTTAGCGGCAAGAGGTATCAGTATCGGCAAGTCTATTTGCGAACCAAACTTAATTCCTCTTGCAAAAAAACTCATGTCTCAAACTAAAATTCCACTTCCAATTGATGTCGCTACTGCAAAAAGTTTTAGTCCGAGCGAGCCGCGCGTTATAAAATCTATTAACAATATCGCTTCTGATGAGATGATCTTAGACATCGGACCGGAGACGATTAAAGAAAGAATAGATACTATTAAAAAAATGAGAACAATAATTTGGAACGGACCTGTTGGAGTCTTTGAATTTAAAAATTTTTCAATAGGAACGCAAGCGATCGCGAAGGCTGTTGCACAAAACACCGGCTTCTCAATCGCAGGTGGCGGTGAAACGATATCGGCTATCGACACCTTTGATGTAACTAAAGACATATCGTATATCTCAACTGGGGGCGGCGCTTTTCTTGAATACCTTGAAGGATCAAAACTTCCATCTATTGCCATGCTTGAAGAGCGCTGCTTAAATTAGCAAAAAGTTATTAAACCAAATTACCATTAAAACAATATCACGCAGGAGTAAAAGAGATGGCCTTAATTAGCTTGCGACAATTACTTGACCATGCGGCAGAAAATGATTACGGGGTACCTGCTTTTAATGTAAATAACTTAGAACAAGTAAGAGCAATTATGGAGGGCGCTGATGCCATAAATAGCCCAGTCATCTTGCAAGCATCGGCAGGAGCAAGAAAATACGCCGGCTCTAATTTCCTAAAATATTTGATTCAGGCAGCGATAGAAGAATTCCCACATATTCCAATCGTCATGCATCAAGACCATGGCACATCACCCGCGGTATGCCAACGCTCAATTCAACTGGGGTTCTCCTCAGTAATGATGGACGGCTCCCTTGGTGAAGATGGAAAAACGCCCACAGACTTTGACTACAACGTAAAGGTTACGCGTCAAGCCGTCGATATGGCCCACGCCTGCGGCGTCTCGGTAGAAGGAGAAATCGGATGTTTGGGCTCCCTTGAAACCGGCCTTGCCGGTGAAGAAGACGGCATTGGCGCTGAAGGCCAGCTATCACTTGATCAAATGCTAACCGATCCTGAAGAGGCAGAAGAGTTCGTTAATGCAACAGGAGTCGACGCCTTAGCCATTGCTGTGGGGACGAGCCATGGAGCCTATAAATTTAGTCGCCCTCCAACCGGTGATATATTAGCCATCAGTCGAATCAAAGAAATCCACGCTA
>MDTG01321503.1_pt1 | contig 17487 bp, 15 predicted proteins | sample 811421 | NCBI WGS metagenome assembly MDTG01 (sample SAMN05326645, study PRJNA326480) | marine metagenome | isolation source: seawater | place: Pacific Ocean: South East | collected 2011
ATCCAACAAGAAGAAGATGTAGATTTTACTTTAAATAATATTATAGCTAATAATGATTATTTAATGATTAAAGGATCTAACGCAACTGGCTTACATAGTTTAAGCAAAAGGATAATTAAAGGTTACTAAATGCTATTTCACTTTTTTACCTCTTTAGTCGAGCAGTACTCCCTATTTAACGTATTTAAGTATCTGACATTTAGAACAGGCTTATCAGTGATGACATCTCTCGTCGTAGTTTTTATAATTGGAGCGCCTCTAATAAAAATTTTTTCTGAAAAAATGATCACGGGTCCTATTAGACAGGATGGTCCAATTGATCATATAGTAAAAAAATCCGGAACTCCTACTATGGGAGGTGTAATCATAATTATTGGTATAATTTCTGGAACATTACTTTGGGCAGATCTTACAAATATTTATGTGTGGACACTAATTTTTGTTTCGTTAAGCCTTGGTGGTTTGGGCCTATTAGATGACATATTAAAAATTAAATTAAAAAATTCAAGTGGATTAAAGTCAAGATATAAATTTACAGGCCAGTTGATTATTGGATCAATAGCTTTAATCATTTTAATAAAATTTTCTGACCATGAATATTTATACGATCTGTATTTCCCTTTTTTTAAAAACTTAATTTTTAATATGGGGCTTTTTTTTTATTCCTTTTGGTCTATTCGTTATTATTGGAGCTTCAAATGCTGTAAATTTAACTGACGGATTAGATGGATTGGCCACAGTTCCAGTAATGTTAGTGGCTCTTTCTTTTACACTTATTTCATATGTAGTGGGAAATACAATTTTTTCAGAATATCTTCAAATTCAATACATACCAAATGTCGGTGAGCTTTCAATTTTTTGCGGATCAATCGTCGGTTCTTGTTTAGGTTTTTTGTGGTATAACGCACCACCTGCAAAAATTTTTATGGGTGACACTGGGTCTTTATCTTTAGGAGGGTCATTAGCTGCTATTGCAATTATTGTAAAACACGAAATAGTTCTAGCAATTATTGGCGGTTTGTTTGTTTTAGAAACTGTATCAGTAATTATTCAGGTAATTTCTTTTAAATTGACAGGAAAAAGAATTTTCAAGATGGCACCTATACATCACCATTTTGAAAAAAAGGGATGGGCCGAGTCCACCATTGTAATTCGTTTTTGGATAATAGCTATAATTTTAGCTTTAATTGGATTAGCAACATTAAAACTTAGGTAAAAGATGGTCTCTAGTAAAAATTTTAAAGAGCTATCTTTTTTAGTTTATGGATTAGGTCTAACTGGGCAATCAGTAGTAAATTTCTTTCAAAAGAACAAAATTTCTAAATACCAGGTATGGGATGATAAGAATAAAAAATTATACAAAAATAAAAGAGCTATCAATTTAGATAATACTTTGAAAACAGTTAACTACATTATTTTAAGCCCAGGAGTAAGTCTTTACAAAACAAAATATAAAGAAAAATTAAGTAAATATAAGAAAAAAATAATCACAGATATAGATTTAATTTTCTTATTAAAAAAATTTAACAAAAGTATAGTTGTTACCGGCACTAATGGTAAGTCCACAACATGTAAAATTATAGAGCACGTTCTTAAAAAAAATAAATTTAAAACTTTATTAGGCGGAAATATTGGAACACCTATTCTTAATCTCAATTTAAAAAAAAATTATTTTCTAATTATTGAAGCTTCTTCTTTTCAACTAGCACACTCTAAATTTATAAGGCCAGATTACGCATTATTACTTAATATTACCAATGATCACCTTGATTGGCATGGAAATATGAAGAATTACATTAATTCAAAATTTAAAATTTTTAAATTTCAAAAAAAAAATCAATATTCGATTATAAATAATAAGTTCAAATCAACCTTTAAAAAAAAAAATTTGTTAGGAAGATTAATAATTCCAAAATATCATAATTATCACAAATTAAAATTAAAGATTAAGAACTCATATTTAAATTCAAACATGAATGATGAAAATATGCCTTTTGTATTCGAATTATCAAAATTACTAAAAATTAAAATAAATCCATTTTTAAAGTCATTAAAATCTTTTAGGGGTTTACCTCACAGATATGAAATATTTCTTCAAAAGAAAAATTGTACTTTTATAAATGACTCAAAAGCCACTTCATTTCAATCAGCAAAATATGCATTAAAGAATACCAAAAATATTTTTTGGATATTAGGTGGACTACCAAAAAAAAATGATATTTTTAATTTTAAAAATATAAAAAAAAATATTATTAAATCTTATATTATTGGAGAAAATATAAATTTTTTTGAAAAACAGTTAAAAAAAAAAATTGACTACAAAGTTTCTAAATATTTGAATACTTCTATAAAGCATGTTCTGAAAGATGTAAAACAATTCAAAAATAGTAAAAATCAAATACTTTTTAGTCCAGCAGCAGCTTCATTCGATCAGTTTAAAAATTTCGAAAAAAGGGGAGAAAAATTTAAAAAATTAAGTAAATTTTATGCAAGAAAGTTTATTTAAAATAAAACTTATAAGCTATTGGCGTAATATTGATAAGGAAATTTTTTTTTGTTTCATTATTTTATTCATCTTAGGCTTATTTTTCTCATTTTCCTCTACATCCTCTTTAGCAGGAGAGAGACTAGATAAAAATTATTATTTCTTTTTTACAAAACATCTAATTTTTACATTAATTGCTTTACTATTAATGATTTTTATTTCTACCTTAGAAACTCCAATTTTAAATAAATTTATTACTCCATTATTCGTTATTTCTTTTATCTTTTTAGCTTTAGTTCCCTTAATAGGTGTTGAAGTAAAAGGAGCTAAGAGATGGTTAGATTTTTACTTCTTTAGATTGCAACCAATCGAACTTGTAAAACCTTTTTTTATTTTAGCTACAGTCAAAATTTTAACGTTAGACAAATTAAGAAATTCTCAGGTCAAATACCTTATTAGTTTTTTAATACTGTGCTCAGTTATTATTCTTCTTATCGATCAGCCAGATTTAGGACAATCTATTTTATTGATTGTAAGTTGGATTGCTACGGTCTTTATTTCTGGGGTTAGCTTAATTTATATAGTTGTATTTTTTTCTGTTTTTTTAATTTCAATAAGTTCATTATTATTTTTAATGCCTGAAAAATTTGGTTATATAATAAATCGTTTAGTTTCATTTATAGATCCAAGTAAAGGTGATAAATTTCAATCTTCTTCAGCATTAGATGCAATTAAACTCGGAGGGCTCAAAGGCCAAGGTATGGGAGAAGGTATTTTAAAAGAAAGTGTCCCAGAGGCTCATACTGATTATATAATTGCTGTAATTTCTGAAGAGTACGGATCAATAATTTCAATTATGATAATTTTATTATTTTTGTATATTTCATTTAAGATAATCAAATATTGCATAAATCAAGAAGACCAATTAATAAAAATTTCTCTATGTGGCTTAGCGACCCTATTAATATTTCAAACATTTATTCACGTAGGTGTAAATACAAGTTTAATTCCAACAACAGGAATGACATTGCCTTTTCTTAGCTATGGAGGCTCCTCTTTGGTTGGTAGCGCAATACTTGCAGGAGTAATTTTAAACTATACAAAAAATAAAACATATCTTTATGACTAAAAAAACAAAAATTTTAATAACAGTTGGTGGTACCGGAGGCCATGTTTTTCCAGGGTATAATCTAGCGAAACATTTTATAGAGCAAGGCATCGGTGTTAAATTAATAATCGATGAAAGAGGAAAAAAATATTTAAAATATTTTAACAATTTGCCATACTCAGTACTTCCCTCATCACCTCTAATTAAAAAAAATATATTATCAATAATATTTTCTTCAATATTAATAGTTTACTCTATTTTAAGATCATTCTTTTATTTGATATTTAATAGGCCCTCCATTATTTTTGGAATGGGTGGTTATGCTTCCTTTCCTATATGTATTATCGCATATATTTTGAGAATCAGATTTATAATTTACGAAAATAATTTGATAATTGGTAAAGCTAATAAGTATTTGTTACCCTTTACAGAGAAAATCTTTGTAGCCTATAGAGAGCTTGAAGGGATACCTAAAAAATATCAAAATAAAATTTTAGAAACTGGAAACATAATAAGAAAAGAAATTATAAATTTTTCACAATTAAACCCTGAAATGGTTAGATCTGAGAAAATTTGCATACTTGTTTTAGGAGGAAGCCAAGCTGCAAAAATCTTTGCAGAAAAATTACCACATATTTTTCAGAGATGTTCAAATAGTGGCATTTCATTAAAAATTTTACAGCAATGTTTACCAAATCAAAATGAAAAACTAAGACTTTTTTATGAAAAAGCAAATATTGAATTTGAGAGTTTTAATTTCAGTAATAATATAATCGAATATTTTTCAAAAACAAATATTGCAATTACAAGATCTGGTTCATCAATGTTAGCAGAACTTACTAACGCGAGAATTCCCTTTATTTCAGTGCCATTACCAACTTCTGCAGATAATCACCAATTAAAAAATGCATTATTTTATGAAAAAAAAAATTTTTCTTTTTTAGTAGAAGAAAAAGATATTAACGAAAAAATGTTTAATCTCATTAAAGATATTCAAGAAAATAAGTCAAAAATAACAAATATTTTGAAAAATCAAAGACAATATTCTGACAAAAAAGTCTACAACAATATAAACCATATATTGAAAGAATTAATCGATGAAAAAAATTAACTTTGGTCAAAAAGATATTATTCATTTTGTTGGCATCGGCGGAATAGGAATGAGTGGTTTAGCCCAAATAATGAAAAATATGGGCTTTAAAATTCAGGGAAGTGATCAATCGAAGAACAAAAATACCATAAGCTGTTCCAGAGCGGGTATAAAAGTTTTTGTAGGGCATAACAAAAAAAATATTCAAAGATCTACAATAATAGTCAGATCATCAGCAATAAAAGATACTAATAATGAAATTAGTTACGCACGAATAAAAAAAATCCCAATTTATTCTAGAGCTGAAATTCTCGCTGATGTGGTATCACTTAAAAAAAATATTATTATTACGGGATCACATGGAAAAACAACCACAACTTCTCTTGTTTCTAAAATTTTATCTGATCAAAAACTAGACCCAACTATTATTAATGGGGGGGTTATCAATTCATTAAAAAGTAATGCTAAATTAGGAAAAGGAGAATGGGCAATTCTAGAAGCAGATGAGTCTGACGGTAGTTTTCTCAAATTACCGATTAATTATTCAATAGTTACAAATCTAGATCACGAACATATCGATTTCTATAAAAATTTTAAGAATTTAGAAAATTCGTTTATCAATTTTATTGAAAAAACACCCCCAACAGGTAAGTCGATTATTTGTATTGATAACAAAAATTTAAAAAACATTTTTAAAAAAATAAAGAATAAAAATATTCTTACTTATGGTGAAAATGATGATGCGATGTATCAAATTTCAAATATCAGATATAGAATTAATTACACAATATTTGATTTAAAATTTAAAAGCGTTGAGAAAAAAATTAAAAAGATAAAAAATATCTATTTAAAACTTTTAGGAAAGCATAATGTTTTGAATGCAGCTGCAGCTATAACGGTATGTTTAAATCTGGGAGTAAATCAAAATGTAATTAAAAAATCTTTAAAAAGTTTTTCTGGTGTTCAAAGAAGAATGACAAAAATATTCAATAAGAACAAAAATGATTTTTACGATGATTATGCTCATCATCCCACAGAGATAAAATCAATTTTAGATGGAGTTAAAAATGTTTACAAAAATAGGAAAATTATAACAGTTTTTGAACCACACCGTTATTCAAGAGTTTTGTCATTGAAGAAAGAATTTGGAAAATCTTTTGTAAAGTCTAATTTAGTCCTTCTTTGCCCAATATATGCAGCAGGTGAAAAGAAAAATAATAAATTTAATGTTATCAAATTTGCAAGACAAATTTCAAAATTTTCTAAAACCCAAGTAATAATAATAAGAGATTTTAAGGAAATAGAAAAATATCTAAAGAAAAATTTGATAAGTGATGAAATAATAATTGGTATGGGTGCTGGAGCAATATCAAAATATATGAGAGAACTTAAGAATTTATTATGAATATAAATCAAGATTTATTTAAAAAATTTAGTAGTAATATTTCAAATAATACAAAACTTTCTAATTATAGCTGGTTCAATTTAGGTGGACCAGCAGAGTATTTGTTTAAACCTGAGAATGGAAATCAGCTAATTGAATTTTTAAAAGATAATAAAAAAAATAAGTTTGGGATAACAATATTAGGAGCAGGATCAAATACTCTTATTAGAGATAATGGAATTAAAGGTGTGGTAATTAAACTTGGTTCAGGTTTTTCAAATATTAGAATAATTGATAAAGAAACAATCGAAGTAGGCGCTGCAACACTCGATCGTAAAATAGCAAATTTTGCAAAAGATAACGAAATTGGAAATCTTGAATTTCTCTCTTGTATTCCCGGTTCTATTGGAGGCGCAGTTATTATGAACAGCGGTTGCTATGATAATGATATTTCAAAAGTTTTAACTTCAATTAATGTAATAGATATAACAGAATGTAAGGAAAGAGAAATTCAAAGAAATGAAATTGAATTCTTTTATAGAGGAACAAATTTACCAAATAATCTAATAATTACCTCTGTAAAATTAAGAGGGAAATTAAAACCTAAAAGAGAAATTGAAAAAAAACAAACAGAGTTTATTGAAAAAAAAAAATTAACTCAACCAAGTCAAATTAAAACCTGCGGAAGCACATTTAAAAATTTAAGCAAAGATAAAAAAGCTTGGCAATTGATCAAAGAAACAGGTTGCGATTCTTTTAAAGAAGGTGATGCTTATATTTCAAAAAAACATTGTAATTTTTTTGTAAATAATGGAAAGGCCAAAGCATCTGATATTGAAAAATTAATTAATAAAGTCCAAAAAGCAGTAAATGATAAATCGGGAGTTAATCTAGAATTAGAGATTAAAATCATAGGTGAATAAAAAAAATTATAAAAAAGTTCTAGTCATTCTTGGAGGAACTTCAGGCGAGAGAGCCGTGAGTCTTGATAGTGGAAAAGCATGCATTAAAGCTTTAAAAAAAAAAAAATTTATTGTTTCAAAATTTGATCCCAAGATCAAAAATCTAAATTTAATAAGTAAAAAATCTACTGATGTAATCTTTAACGCTTTACATGGAAAAGATGGTGAAGATGGTGTGGCGCAGAGTTATTTTGAATATTTAAAAATTCCATACACTCATTCAGGAGTAATGAGTTCCTACAATGCCATGAATAAAGTTATTTCAAAAGAAATCTTTATTAAAAATAAGATTTTAACTCCTAAATATTTTTCATTACACAAAAGTGAGATAAATAATAATAATATCTTACAAAAATTTTTAAGAAAAAAAAGAATTAATTTTCCAGTTGTTATAAAACCAGTTAATGAAGGATCAAGCTTAGGAGTAAAAATAGTTAAAAATTATAAAGACTTAAAAAAATCTTCACATTCCTTATTTAAGAAGTACGAACAATTAATTTTTGAGCAATTTATTGGAGGGCAAGAGGTTCAAGTAGCAGTGATTAATCACACTCCACTCGGTGCAATAGAACTAATTCCGAAGAGGAAGTTCTATGATTATAAAGCAAAATACACAAAAAAGGCTAAGACGAAACATATAATGCCAGCAAGACTAAGCAAATTAAATTACTCAAAAGTTTTAAAAATTGCAAAGAAAGCACATCAGGCTTTGGAATGCAGAGGAGTGACGAGAACTGACTTTAAATTCTATAAAAAAAAGTTTTATCTTTTGGAACTTAACACACAACCAGGCATGACTAACCTGTCACTGGTTCCTGAAATAGCTAATCATTATGGCATAAATTTTGAAAAGTTGGTTGAGAAAATTTTACTGGATGCCAGTATAAATAGATGAAGAAACGAATCATAATTTCTTTAATTTTACTTTTAGTTTTAAGTACTTATCAGATACAGAATAATTTTAGACTTTTACCAAACTTATTAATTAAAGAAATAACAATAGAAAATAATTTAATAGTAGCAGAAAGCATAATAAATAAAAATTTATCTTTTTTATACCAGAGAAGTCTTTTCTTTTTAAAAGAAAAAGAGATAGAGAAAAAGTTTCAAGAGTTAAATTTTATTGAGAGTTTTGAAATAAAAAAAATTTATCCAAATGAAATTAAAATAAAAGTGTTTGAAAAAAAACCAGTAGCTATTTTACAAGATAAAAAGGTCAAGAAATATTTTACCGACAAAAATGAGGTTATAAATTACATGTACCCAGATAAATTTGATGGCTTACCTATAGTTTTTGGCGACAAAACAAATTTTAAATTGTTTTATAATGATATAAAAAAAACTCGTTTTCCCATAAAAGAAATAAAAATTTTTTATTTATTTGAGTCAAAAAGGTGGGATTTAGTAACAAAAAAAAACCAAACTATTAAACTTCCGATCAAAAACTATATTGAAAGTTTAAATAATTTTATGAATATAAAAGACAAGACTAATTTTGAAAAATATAAAACTTTTGATTATAGAATTAATGATCAACTTATTTTAAAGTAATTAATGATTACAAATCACCCATCTTTATTCGTTGAAATAAATAAATATGAATATATTTTTGTTGTCACTACCTTAAATGAAAATGATAATTTTGAATTAATTCACTCTACCCAAGTTCCGCTTGAAGGAATAAATAATAGTAAAATAACAGATTTAAACTTGGTGAATAAAATTATAAAAGAAAATATTTATAAAATTGAGAGAAAACTAGATTATATTTTTAAAGAAGCAATAATAATTATTAACAATTTTAATTTATTTTCAATTAGTATTTCAGGTTTTAAAAAACTCAATGGATCTCAACTAGGAAAAGAAAATATTACATATTTGCTTAATTCACTAAAATCTAAAATAAGTGAAACAGAAGAAAAAAAAACTATTCTTCATATCTTAAACTCAAAATATATTCTTGATAATAAAGAAATAAAAAATCTACCAATTGGACTATTTGGTGATTTTTATTCTCATGAACTCACTTTTTTCTTAATCGAAAAAAATGATTACAATAATCTTAAAAATGTATTTGAAAAATGTAATTTAAGAATTCATAAGATAATTTCAAAAAATTTTTTAGAAGGCGTCAACATTATAAACCAAAATATTAATATTGAAAATTTTTTTAAAATAGAGATTAATGAAAATAATATAGAATTGTTTTTTTTTGAAAATTCGGCCCTGAAATATATTCAAAATTTTGAGTTTGGTAATAATTTAATTTTTAAAGATATTTCCAAAATCATTGGACTTAATATAGAAACTGTAAAAAACATTTTAATAAATTCAAATTTTTCAGAAGGAGATATGGAAAAAGAAATAATTGAAAAAAAATTTTTTAAAGATAAAAGTTTCAGGAAAATAAAAAAAAAGTTAATATATGATATTGCAAAAGCAAGAATTCAAGAAATAGCGGAAATTGTAATGTTTCAAAATATTAATATCTCAAGTTTAATAAAAAAAAAACCTGTAATATTTTTAACAATAAAGGATTTTTCTAATTTGAAATGTTTTAAAGAGATTTTTAAAGAAACTTTTTCAAATAATAATAAACTTGAATTTACCTTTTTAGATAACTTTGCTCTCACTGAGTTCTATGATAGCGCTAGTAAGTTAGTTCAATATGGGTGGAAAAAAGAGGCTGTCCCAGTAATTCAAAAAAAAAGTCAATCATTACAAGGTTCTTTGAATCTATATTCGGTTGATTCTTGTTATTTTTAGAAACATTAGTTGTTTTAAAGCACACAGGATGATTTTGTATAAAACCTGATGTCAAAAATAAGTCAAAATACTTTAAAAGACAAAATAGAACTTCAAGGTGTAGGACTTCACAATGGTATCGAAGTCAATTTAACAATTAAACCATCTAGTGCTAATACTGGAATTATATTCAAAAGGGTTGATATAAAAAATGATAATATCATCAGTGCAGATTTTAAAAATGTAGTTGAACCAATATTATGCACAAAATTGAAAAATCAAAATGGCGTGAGTGTATCCACTGTAGAGCATTTAATGGGAGCATTTTACGGAGAAGGCATCGATAATGCTCTTGTCGAAATTGATGCCCCTGAAATTCCAATTATGGATGGTTCTGCAGTCGATTTTGTTGATGCAATAAAATCAGTTGGAATAAAAAAACAAAATGAACCAAGAAAATTTCTTAAGACTTTAAAAAAAGTTGAAGTCAAAGAGGGAAAAAAATTTATATCTATTGAGCCATTAAATAATGATCTAATTATTGATTTTGAAATAATTTTTAATAATCCACTCATTAGAACAAGAAGAAAAGAATTTAAATTAAGCAATAATGATTTGACCGCGATTTATAACTCTAGAACTTTTTGTCTTTACGAAGATATTGACAACATAAAAAAAATGGGCCTAGCCAAAGGAGGCTCTTTAGACAATGCGATAGTTGTTCAAGGGGATAAAATTCTTAATGAGGATGGACTAAGAAATAGGCATGAGTTTGTAAACCATAAAATATTAGATTGTCTAGGTGATATTTTGTTATCAGGAAATCGTATATTTGGTCATATCAAGACATCCCAAGGTGGACACGCGTTAACTAATAAGTTACTAAAAAAATTGTTTGAAGATAAAGATAACTGGAGCTTTGATTATTTTGAAAATAATGAAAAACGTAATCAAAATTCTTACGTAAATCCGTTAGCTATTGTCGTGTAGTATCGTTAAAATTTACCATTTCATTATATTCTGATATTAGTCACTAATGCGCTTTAGATTTTTAATATTCATTTTTTCAGTTTTATTCCTTTATTCATGCTCAAAGAAAGAGGCAGTTTTTACACCTTCTGAAAAAGTGGATCCTTACGTATTGTATAAAGAAGGGATAGAAGCTTTTGAAAAAAATGATTATTTTTATGCTAATAAAAAATTTTACGAAGCAGAACTAAATTTTAAAAAAGTTGACTTGGCAGCAAAATCAGCAATCATGTCGAGTTTTTGTCTTTACGGAATTAATCTTTATGATGAAGCACTGGATAATCTTGAGAGGTATCTAAAAGCTTACCCGTCAGATAAAAATGTTATTTATGCACATTATTTAATTTCGATTATTTTTTTTGAGCAGATAAGTGACGAAAAAAAAGATTTAGAACCTCTTTTAAAGGCAAGTGAAAAAATTGATTTTTTTTTAAAAAAATATCCTAATTCCGACTACGCAATGGATTTAAGATTTAAAAAAGATCTTATACAAAATCAATTAGCGGCAAAAGAACTTTATATAGCAAAATATTATATTTCCACTCAAAAATGGGTCCCTGCAATCAATCGTTTAAAAATAATCGTTCAGCAATATGATAAAACTATCTTTATTGAGGAAGCTCTACATAGATTAGTAGAGATTCATTATCATATTGGTTTAGAGCATGAGGCAAAAAATTATGCAAAAATTCTTGGGTACAATTATAATTCTGGTGAATGGTTCGAGCAATCTTACAAAATTTTAAATAAAGACTACAAAGGAAAAGAAATTGAATTATCAAAAAAAAGTACGCTTGAGAAAGATGAAAGTTTCTTGAAAAAAATACTTAAAATGATCAAGTAAAGATAATGGAAAATAAAAAAAAAATTTTTGATAAACACAAATCCATTCTACAATTATTAAAAAAACATAATAAGCATTATTTTTTAAGGGATAATCCTCAAATATCAGACGAGGAATATGACAAAATTAAAAATCAAGCTTTAGAATTAGAAAAAAAATATTCATTTCTTAAAAAAACTGACTCTATTGAAAATTTAGTTGGTACAAATCCGTCAAACAAATTTAAAAAAATAAAACATCTTCGTCCAATGCTTTCACTATCGAATGCATTTGAAAAAAAAGATATGCAAGATTTCATCAAAAAAATCTTAAATTTCTTAAACTTGAAAGATCAAGAAATTGAGTTTTTTTGTGAACCCAAGATTGATGGAATTTCAGCTTCTTTAATTTATGAAAATGGTTCTCTTACAAAAGGTCTATCAAGAGGAGACGGTATTACCGGTGAAGATATATTAGAAAATCTTAAAACGATCAAAAGTATTCCACAAAAAATTAATTCTAAAAATATTCCGAAGATATTAGAGATAAGATGTGAGATATTTATTAGTAAAAAAGATTTCAAAAAGTTAGACAATAAATTTGCTAATCCAAGAAACGCAACCGGAGGATCTTTAAGGCAAAAAAATCCTGTAGAGACATCAAAAATTCCACTGAAGTATTTTGCTTACGGATTTGGAGCAGTTGAACCTATGATTTTTAAAAAGCAATCTGAATTTCTTGATAAAATAAAAAATTGGGGATTTAATAGTAATTCTTTATCAGAAATAGTTATTGGCCTAGATGAAGTGGAAAAACAACATAAAAAGATTGACATATTAAGATCAAGTTTGGATTACGATATTGATGGTTTAGTATTTAAAGTTAATGATCTTAATTTACAAAGTCGATTAGGCAACACATCTAATTCACCTAGATGGGCCACAGCCTATAAATTTTCTGCAGTAAAAGCAGTAACTAAAGTCAAAGACATTATAATACAAGTCGGTAGAACTGGCGCTATCACTCCAGTGGCGAAAGTTGATCCAGTAACTGTTGGAGGAGTTGTGGTATCAAATGCAACTTTACACAATGAGGATGAAATTAATAGAAAGGATATTAGAATTGGAGATACAATAAAGATTCAAAGAGCGGGTGATGTAATTCCACAAGTAGTTTCTGTTGATTTTTCAAAAAGAGTCAAAAAAAGTAAAAAATTTATTTTTCCTGACAAATGTTTGTGTGGCTCAATTACAAGAAAAGAAATTAGTGAAAGTACAAAAAAAAAGGATGCCGTAAGAAGATGTATTAAAGGTTATGACTGCAAATTTATTGCACGAGAAAAACTTAAGCACATAGTATCTAAGGAAGCTTTTAATATAGATGGCTTGGGTAAAAAAGTAATTGATCAGTTTTTTGATTTAAAATTGATAAGTGAACCTTCTGATATCTTTAAGCTGGACTTTAAAAAGATAAAAAACCTTGAGGGGTGGGGAGACCTTTCTATTCAAAATTTAAAAAATGCAATTACTAAATCCAAGAAAATTAACCTTGATAAACTGATTTTTTCAATAGGTATAAGACATATTGGTCAAGAAAATGCGAAAATTTTAGCAGAATTTTTTGTGAATAGTAATGAATTCCTTACTTTATGCGATGATCAGAGTAGAGAAAAAATCTTAAACAACTTAATTGATTTAGATGGCATTGGTACAACACAAATAAATTCTATTAATAATTTTTTTTCTAACAAAAAAAATATAAAGATATTAAAAAATTTAATTAATCAATTAAGTGTTAATGATTTTTCAATTAATAATACTGGTGGTAAATTTTCTAATAAAAGACTGATGTTTACTGGGGGTTTTCAAAACATGAGTAGATCAGAGGCTAAGGAAATAGTCGAAAATAATGGCGGTAAAGTTTTAGGATCAATTTCAAAAAAATTAGATTTTTTAGTAGTAGGAAATTCTAAACCAACAAAGAGAAAAATTGATTTAGCTAAAAAGTTAAGTATCAAAATTATTTTTGAGAGTGACTGGAATAAAATCTTAAATAGCTGAACAAGCTTTTATAAGTTCTAATTCTTCAAATTTACTCATTGAACTTTTAAGATTTTTTAAAACTTCTCTGTGGTAATTATTTATCCAATTTTTTTCATTTTGGTTTAATATCTTTAAATTAATTAAATTTTTATCTATTGGAGCCATCGTGAGATTTTTAAATAATTTCTTATTTTTTTCTTTTTTGACATAAATAAGATTTTCTATTCTTATCCCAAATTTTTTTTTTTCGTAGTAACCAGGCTCATTTGAAACAACCATACCTTCTTGAAACTTAATCTTATTATTTTTCGAAATTGCATGTGGACCTTCATGAACATTAAGAAAATAACCAACCCCATGACCTGTTCCATGAGAATAATTCAAGCCAACTTGTTTTAAATATTTTCTTGCTTCTATGTCAATATGCGAACCTGAAGTATTTTTTTTTAATTTATAGCTAGCAACAGCAATATGTCCCTTAAGAACTCTTGTGAAGATATTTTTTATTCTTTTGTCTGAATTTTTTAAAGAAATTGTTCTAGTCACATCTGTAGTACCGAACTCATATTGCCCACCAGAATCGACAAGATAAATATCTCCTTTTCTTAGTAACCTATTAGTTTTTTTTGAAGCTATATAATGTATTATTGCTCCATTAGGCCCTGTTCCAGAAATAGTTGGAAAACTTGAAAATTTAAATTTTTTATTTCTTTTTCTTAATTCATATAATTTTTGTGATCCACTAATTTCAGTAATCTTTTTTTTTTGAAAATTTTTCTTTAGCCAAAACAAGTATTTAGTTAAAGCAACTCCATCATAAATATGTGAAGTTATTATATTTTTAATTTCTTTTTTACTCTTAATTGATTTAAAATAATAAATTGGATCTTGAAAATTTAATACTCTATTACCTTTTTGAATAATTTTTTCAAAATAAATAGAACAAGTACCTTTATCTAATATAAATTTTTTATTAGAAATTAATGTGAGAATTTTTTCAGTGGTCTCTATATTATAAAACTTAATTTTATTATAATATTTTTTTAATTTTAATGAAACTTTATCCAAGTCGCAGAATAAATTAATATTTTTATTTTTATCGATCAAAATATAACTTAAAGGTATTGGGGTATATTTTGAGTCTGCACCTCTAATGTTAAGAAGCCAAGCGTTATTTTCACTTGAGGTTATAAATTGAAAATCAGCTCTCTTTTTTTTTAAATTAGATACGATCTCATTAATTTTATTCTTATAGCTAATGCCGACTGAATTAGATGGTAACATGTAAAATTTACCATTTTTTTTCCATGTTTTTCTTTTCCAAATTATATCTATTAGGTTTTGATCCAATAGTTTAAATTTACAATTAGTATTTTTAAAAAAACTATCAATCATATTTTTTGTAAATACCTTTGGGTCTATCCCGATAGATAAATTTTTGTTTTTAAAGATATCTTTTGGCATCTTATTTGGAAATGTTATTATTTTAAATAATTTTCCACTTTGATTTGAAGCCTGCAAAGAATATCTTCCATCAACAAATAAATAATTTTTATCTTTCAGTATAAGTGCAAATCCATAAGAGCCGGAAAAATTTGAGATATAATTTAATCTATCGTTATAATTAGGAACATATTCTGTAAAAAACTCATCATTCTTTGGAATCAAATAACCATCAATATTTTCTTTTTTAAAAAAAGATTTAAGTTTTTTTATTTTTTCCATTTAAGAATTTTGTTTTTTTTGTATCTATCCCAACCTGGACTTCTATAATCTTGATCAAAATCTAAGGAATTATCTTGGTTAAAATCAAAGTTTTCAGAATCTATAGTGCTCGGCTCATTTTTTTCTACACTTTCATCAGGTATTTCATTTACAAATCTCGAGGGCAAGGCATCCATCCAATCGCCGTGATATGCTCTTTTCATCGCAAATGAAATATAGGCCTCCTTTTTTGCTCTAGTAATGCCTACATAAGCCAGTCTTCTTTCCTCTTCTAAAGCGAAATCTCCTTTTTCTTCTAAAGATTTTTGGTGAGGAAATAAACCTTCTTCCCATCCCGGGAGAAATACAACATCAAATTCTAAACCTTTTGCAGCATGCATAGTCATTAGGTTTATTTTTGCACCTTCCCATTCTTGATCTATTGATGTGGCTAAAGCAACATGTTCTAAAAAATTTTGTAAGTTATCGTAGTCTTGCATAGCTCTTAATAATTCTTTTAAATTCTCTAATCTATTTTCGTTTTCTAAATCTTTTTTATTTTTTAACATTGAAGAGTATCCTGACTCATCGAGTACTAGTTTCAATAAATCAAAATGTTTCATATTTAATGAGTCTTTACGCCATTTATGAATTAGGTTTATTAATTGCTGAAGTGATTTCTTAATATTTGGTTTAAAATTTCCATTTTCTATTATTTTTAATATAGAGTCTTCAAGACACAATTTATTTGTTTTGCCAAAAGTAAAAATTTGATTAAGCGTGCTCTCCCCAACTCCTCTTTTTGGGTTACTAATTACTCTCTCTAAAGCTAAGTCATCGAATTTCTGATTAATAATCCTTAAATAAGATACTGCATCTTTAATTTCTGCCCTTTCATAAAATTTAATGCCACCTAATACACGGTAACCAATACCGACTTGAAGAAATCTTTCCTCAAACTCTCTTGTTTGATAAATTGCTCTAACTAAAATTGAAACTGAATTTAAAGAATATTTTTTTTTAATTTTTTTCTCAATTACGTCACTTATACCCTGGGCTTCATCTTTACCAGTCTTATAACAATTCAGTTTAACTAATTCACCTTGATTGGCAGAGGACCATAATTTTTTACCAACTCTATTCGCATTATTCGAAATTAAATATGAGGCAGTTTCTAAAATATTTTTAGTTGATCTATAATTTTGTTCTAATTTAAAAACTTTGCAATTTTTATATATTTGATCGAAGGTTAGAAAATTTTTAATTTCTGCTCCTCGCCAACTATAAATAGATTGATCATCATCACCGACACAACAAATATTTTGATTTTTATTCACTAAAAAATTTAACCACTTATTCTGAATAAAATTTGTGTCTTGAAATTCATCTACTAGAATATATTTAAAGTTATTATGATAAATATCTTTAATGTCTTTATGTTTTTCAAAAAGTTTTACACAAAATAAAATTAGATCCCCAAAATCAAAAGCATTTAAATCTTTAGTTTTTTTTTGGTACACTTCATAAACTTTTAAAATTGATTTACTAATTAAACCGGTTTTTTCTAATTTGATATCCTCTGGTAATAGACCTTTATTTTTCCATTGGTCTATATGATACATAATTAGTTGAGGAGAAAATTTTTTAGCATCTAAATTTTCAGCTTTGACAATGTTTCTGATTAATTTTTTTTGATCATCCGTATCAATAATTGTGAAATTACTTTTGTAACCAAGAGCTTCGGCATGTCTTCTTAAAAATTTTACGCTTATCGAATGAAATGTGCCAAGCCAAGGTATAGCGTTAGAACTACCTTTAAGATGTTGCATGACTCTACCTTGCATCTCTTTTGCTGCTTTATTTGTAAAAGTCACACATAAAATTTGATTTGGAAAAGCTTTTTTTTGATTAATAATGTGAATTAACCTTGTCGTTAAAACTTTCGTTTTTCCTGATCCTGCCCCAGCAACAATCAGGTTAGGTCCCTCTGTACTAAGGACTGCCTTTTTCTGCTCTTCGTTTAGGTTCTCAATTAATTTATCTATGCTATTCATTTGTTCGGAATTTCATTTATATACTAGTTGTAAAAATAAAAAAAATGATAAATAAAATTTA
>MDTG01339319.1_pt1 | contig 17487 bp, 11 predicted proteins | sample 811421 | NCBI WGS metagenome assembly MDTG01 (sample SAMN05326645, study PRJNA326480) | marine metagenome | isolation source: seawater | place: Pacific Ocean: South East | collected 2011
GACCAAGCGGACGCTTCTCGCTTCGTTTTCGGGACGGACCCAAATCCGCTTGGCATGGTCCCGGCCAACCACCACGATGAGCGGCGTGTTGTCAAGACCGCAGAAATGCGTGAAAGCCCGGGCGGTGTTGCCAGCGCTGGCGCAAATAAGGCCGGTACAACCGTGGTCGTGCATGCGCTGAATGGTGGGAACCGCTTCCATGTCTTTGAAGCTGCCCGTGGGGCACAAGCCGCCTTTCTCCGGCCAGTAGCCGTGGAAGGAAACCCAGAGGTTGCTAAGACCAAGGGCTTCACCAAGGGCATCCGCCTTGTAGGTCACCGTGCCGGCATGGTATTCGTTGGCCTTTGAGGTCGGAATCCATGAGAGGTATTTCCAAAGACCCTGTGCATCACCCTGAAGTGAAAACGGTTCACGGTACACCGCACGAAGAAGCGCGTTGTCCGTGTAGTGGAGCGTGTAGTTGTCGTCAATGAGGTCGCCCGTTTTGAGACACTTAAGTTGATATTTCATTGTCTCACCATGCCAAAAATATTGGCTACAGGCTCCCGTCCGGGGATTGCCGTATAACTCTTGAGCAAGATGGTGGTTTTCAGGGGTCGTTCATTCACGAGAACGGGCGGCCAACGGCAAAGCATGACCACCCCTGCTCGCTCAAGGCGTCCAAATCCAGCACGCGGCGGCCATCATAAATTCGGGGAATAGGCATGGTTTTCGCAAGCGACACCCAATCAAGCTCAACACACGCTTTGTGTGCCGTGACCAAAACGGCAAGATCGTGGCCTTCGGCCTTGGTGAGATCCTCTATCACTTTGACCGATTCCGGAAAGGTTTCCGGGTCGATGTGCGGGTCGTACACACTTACCTGAATGCCGCGTTGTTGCAAAGCCTCCGCCAGCGGTTCTGCAGGCGTTTCGCGAGGGTCACCCACCTCGGCCTTGTACGACCAGCCGAGGAAGAGCACTTCGGTCGATTCGGCCGACAAACCGGCCTTCCACAAAATATCCACAATCACTTGCGCCACATGGCTGGGCATTGAACGGTTTACAGCACGGGCGGCCGTGATGAGTCCGGCAGGTACACCAACATCGGCAGCTCGTTGAATCATGTAGTACGGGTCAACGGGAATGCAGTGCCCGCCAACGCCAACACCGGGGGTGTAGCGATGGAAGTTCCACTTGGTCGCCGCTGCCGAGAGGACTTCCTCGACGTCAACATTGAGGGCAGGGAAAATGCGAGCCAGTTCGTTCACCAAGGCGATGTTAATGTCGCGTTGCACGTTTTCAATCACTTTAGCCGCCTCAGCGACTTCGAGTTTACCGACGTAGCGAACATCCTCGCTGGTAAGTTGGCTGTAAAGTTGAACCAAAACCTCGCCCACTTCGGGGTTGGTGCAGCCGATGACGCGAGCGACCTGACGGACGCCGTGGGCGGGATCGCCCGGATTGAAGCGTTCGGGACAATAGGCGATTTCAAGATCTTCGCCGATGACAAGACCCAGTTCGTCCACGATGGGCATCCATGTTTGTGCCGTGACGCCAGGGTAAACGGTGGATTCCAACACCACGATGGTATTCGACCCCTTCGGGATTGCCTCAAAGACTGCTCTACCTGCTGCCTCCACATACGACAAATCTGGCTTGAGGTCATGGGTGATCGGCGTAGGAACCGTCACGAGGACGACATCGCAATGGGGAACGGCTTCGGCCGTGGAGGTGGTGATATGCCAGCGCTCTGTTCCTGGCGCAGGGACGATGTCGTCAACGTCCGGGTCACCGGTGGGGTTTTCCCCGGCTATCACCATGTCGACGGTTCGCTGAGAGACGTCAACGCCCCAGACCTCAAATCCAGCGTCGTGGAAGCCAATGGCGGTGGGGAGGCCTACATAGCCAAGACCAATGATGCCGACTGTTTGCATGGTTCGCCCACCTACCGTTCCTTCTTGAATTGTTTGTGAAGACAAACGTTTGGTTGCGTTAATGAATAGTCTCGGAACCGTTGCAACAATCTCAAGAAGAGGGAGGTGAAGGTGCATCGGGTCGTCGCCTTTATCAGCAAAGGATTGGTATTGACCTTCATGTCCGGAGGTAGCCACGGGCAGGAACTCGTGCCTCTTTGGGGGAGACGCTCAATACATCGTTTGCCATTCATCGTTGCTGGCGACTTGATTCGTTCGCGCCATTTGTTGCGTTTGCTGATCAAACGCGACCTCAACGGACGATATCGAAGAGCATATTTGGGCTATGCTTGGGCTGTGCTCGAGCCATTGTTGCTTGCCATAGTGTACACCTTCATTTTCACCATTTTGGTGGGGTCAAGTGATCCGATGTACCCTGTCAAAATCGTTGTCGGCATCATAGGGTGGACTTTGTTTGCTCGCTCGTTGACAACCTCAGCAAAATCGCTTTCAAGTTCTATCAATTTGTTCCAATTTGCACGGGTACCGAAGACGGTTTTCGCGACCAGTGGAACCCTCACCAATGCTTTTTTGGCAGTGATATCCCTCACTTCTATCCTCCCGTTCTATCTCATTCATGACCTGCCGATATCGATAGATTTGGTGTTGGTCTTGTTTTGGATGTTCGTTCTTACATTCACTGGATGGGGGCTTGGCTTGCTCGTCGCCCCAATATCATGCAAAATCCCTGATGTGCTCAATATTATCAGTTTCCTCGTTCGTGCTGGGTTCTTCCTCTCGCCCGTGATGTGGACGTACGATATGTTCAGCAATCGTTTTGGAGAGGGTTGGCATGCTATTGTAGCTCATCTTAACCCAACCGTCGTCCCCATTACGGGGATGCGAGATGCATTACTTGGAGAGCCGTCGACAATCCCATACTATGCGTATGCTATGTGTTTTGGATTTGCAATCGGATCCTACATCCTTGGCACCATCGTGTTTGAGCGAAACGCCCATCAAGCGGTGGTGAACATATGAGTATAGTCATGCGAATTGAAGACATCTCGCTGGAATACCCGGTACCTAGACAATACAGGAAAGAAGACATTTTACCCTCCGGTATTCGCAATATCTCTCTTGAACTTCAACAGGGCGAAGTGCTAGGAATCGTTGGGCGCAACGGTTCAGGCAAGAGCACGTTGCTCAAGATCATGGCCGGTGTCTTCCCACCCGACAAAGGCATTATTTCTTCCAGAGGTTCCGTATCCCTTCTTGCTGGAGTTGGTGTTGGTTTTCACAAAGAACTAACGGGGCGGGAAAACGCCTATCTCTACGGTGCTCTGATGGGGCGAACACAACAGCAAATTGACGAATTGATTGAAGAAATCCAAACATTTGCCGAGCTTAAGCATCATTTCGACCGACCGATAAGGACATACTCATCCGGGATGAAATCTCGATTAGGCATCTCGGTAGCGACGGCTTTTCGACCTGATTTGTTACTGATCGATGAGGTTCTTGGAGTTGGGGATGCTTCGTTCCGAAAGAAGAGCGAGGAGCGGGTTAAGCAATTAATTCAGGAGTCAGGGACGGTGGTTATCGTCTCGCATTCAATGGGTCTGTTGAGTTCCATTTGTACTCGTATTGCTTTGATTGAAAACGGAAACATTGTTTCTATTGGTCCGCCAGTGGACACGCTCAAGACTTATTCAGAACTACTCAAATTGGAGTGAAATACTTTGATTTGATCCCAAGAAGTTGAATTGATTGAGAATGTTCGCCGTTTTATGTTCTCGAGAAAATGCGAAATAAATTCAAGCAAAAAACTGCGATGGTGATTCATCGCAGGGCGCTGACCAAATTCTTCGCCCAATGCAAGAAGTATCCGAACCAAATGATCTACAACCTCTTGGTCCCAACTTTTTTCCTCCAATAATAAGTTTGATTGTTTCATTTTAGCCCAACAACGCAAACTTGAAATGACAGCGTAAATATCCAAATTCGTTTGTCGTGGAGCAAGGTATCTGTGTAGGAAGGATAGGTCAAACATTTCAGATTCAAGATGGTGTTTTTCGAAAAAAGCAGCGTCAAACCGTACTAAATTCAAAGGTACATTCTTTGGTCCAATAGAGTGAACAGGAGGGAAAAAAAGTTTTGAGGCAATTTGGTGATTGTTTGCTGATTGAGGTAAAAATTCCTTTGTTAATGACTGGATGATATCAAAAGATGTGTAACCCTCCAATCCCATTGATAGGCATAGCTGAATATGATCTCTCCAAACCACAGAGTGCCTGTCACCCCACGGACCAATAACATACCCAAAATTATCTGTGTGACCATACCATTCTGAAAGCGAGAATTCTGAGATGTTTGGGCACAGAAAAGGCATATGGAGGCGGAGATGATGCGTGTCATTCCAATTTTGCAGTAAGAGATAGTCACAGAGAGGGTTCAACATCTCTTTTGATACCTTTGTGATCAATCCTTTGGATTCAAAGAAAGAGACCCACTCATCTCGTACGTCGGCAAAATTTTCTTGATTGGAGATTCCATGGGAGGGAAATGCTCTCGTTGCAAAAACTCCAGCCGTTGGGTATAAGGTAATATCGAGTTGTGGATTCATACCGATAATTAAGGAAGAAACTGTCAAACCCAAGCTGATTGCAATGGAGGCGTAACCGCCCCCAGAGCCTCCAAAAAAAACTAATTTTTTTGAAAGAAAATTTGAGATTTGATCTAAAAACCCACACAAATCCATTTGAAAGGAAAGCCATCCTTCGTTACCGATGTACCATCCTAAATCCACTCCCTCGATATGGGTTGATGGGTCAGAGATGGAAATAAGGCATGATTGTATCGAATTCGCAACGCCATCTCCAGAAAAGTACGGAGGTTTCTTGTTATTCCTACCACTAACTGCTGCATTTAAACAGATTAGAATGGTCTTACGAGAATGGAGTTCTGAAATATTGCTGATTTTGATGTACAACACTCTGCTCTCAAAAACGACCTCGTAAACTCCATTTTTTAGTTCGTTCATAAGCAATTGGTCCGGGGTTCCAGAGCCAACGAGTGAACCCCAATCACTTACATCAACCGGTTCATTCATTCATTCACCACCAAAGAATTTTCAAAACTTCTAGAGACTGTCATGATATGGTGTTTTTGTAATTTGGATTTGAGCTTCGGAATCCGGTGATTAGCCTCTTGTATTTTGGTTTGAAGATTGTTTATCCAAGAACGATCATCTGGACCATCAATAAACAACGGCCAATCCAAACCCAGCAGTTCCTCGTGCAGTGCTGAGCGTGTGAGTATAGGAGGTGTACCCACAAGGAGACATTCAAGCACCTTGGTGGAAAGTTCACGCGTCTGGCTCTCAAAATAGGCATCTCGAGCACACCAAGCAAGGTCAGCCGAGGCTACGTGTTTGAGTACCTCTTCGCGAGGAAGACGATGGATCCAATCGATGTGTTCGTTGGTTTCCAATTTTGATGTCATTCGACGACGGAAGGTTGCATCGTCGGCGGGTCCATTGTGAATCTTATCACCAACGACCTTAACGATAAGTTCAGATGAAGCAATATCCAGCAACGGTTCAACCCCCCACAACGGGGCCATTTTTCCTGCATAGACGATATGCAACTTATCTTGTTGAACACCCGCATTCATTGGTTGAGGTGCTTCGTCCGGAATCATCGGTGGCAATTCTAAAAATTGGTGTTCAGGCATGCCTGAGAGTTGGGTTAACTCGTTTTGGATAAGGGCGGTTTGGCAGAGAATTCTTCCGCCTTGTTTACAGATGGTTTGAACCAAGGATGCAGTTGCTTCCTTTACGGTGGCTGAACCATCATCATCATGACCGTAATAGTCAGTCAGGTAGGCCCATATTTCAATTCCATCAAGTTGTGCTAAATCTTGAACCAAATCAAAACCTCGGCTGAACACCTTGGTTTGTCCTGGTAAATACGTCGCAAGACTGTTCACCATGTTCACATAATCGCCGTGCGGAAGTTTCCGCCCAAAGTCTTTGAAACCCATTTTGTTCGGAGTGATGATGGACACGTTGTCCAGTGACAACAATGGCTGAACGATGGGCGAAGATTCTGCTTCGCTGGCAAAACTGCAGACTACATGGACACCGGTCGCAGCTAACATTTCAGCCATTGAAACGAACCAAATGGCCGAGCCATCGATGAGGTTAAGCTCTACGTGGTGAGCCAGAAGTACATGCTGTTCATGCTTCAATTCTTGGATGCGAATAAGGTTCTCTGCAACCAAAGATAGATCGTTATCCTGCTGCACAAGAGACCGCACCTTCATCAAAGGCACCGATGGAATCTTCCTGGGATAAAGATTCGAATACGGTTGTATGTTTACTATTGGCGGTGAAACTGTGCTTCTCGTCGTTTTACTGGCCAGAGATGCATGAAGATACAAATTCATGGCAATAAAACGATGATCATAGTTATTCATTACAAACTGCCGGTTCTCACAACCTAGTTCGTATGCATTTCCTTTTGATTCAATCATTATGATATCGTTCGCAACCTCTTGGGGGCTATTGAAAATCCAATCCGCACGATGTATTTCTTTAGCGCCCTCCCAAGGTAGCATGTGGACGAGGGTTCGGCCGACTGCACCTTCAAGTGGAGCGATATGGAACGACTCGTAATCAGAAAACGACAGTACGCTCTTTGAGGTCGCAACAAAATGCGAAACATCCGTTGTGAAGCCTTCGTGAATGACCCTGTTGTTTTCAAAGAGTTCGGGGTATGAGGTCAGTAGGCTCTCATACCAATTGTTCTCCTCAATCCTTCTTTTCATCCAAGGATATTCTCTTGGTAGTTTACCCTTAATTTTCAAAGTGGCTGAAGGAGATGACTTACAAAGCATATCAAGCATCGCAAGAGCCCGATGAAAGCCTTTCGATTGAGGCGTAATACCCATCATGCCGACCCCGGATGGATCTTTTCGTTCAACATTGAGAGATAAGGATTCAATCCCATTTGGGATGACAATTCTCTCGAATTCGTCGTCCAATCGTGTTTCAAACCGATTCATATGGTTTGACACAAATGACAACTTGTCTGATGGCATGAAATTTATGTTCAAAACATAATCTGTGCGCAGTTCTTGGGCGTGATACCGTACGAACATGGGCCGCTCGCCCCTCAATTTGGAAATTTTTGTGGCATTTCCAAGCGCCCATTCACAGAAAAGTACATCGTGGGTGCTCATGAGACGCATGAGCTCTTGGTCATCAATGTCCAATGCTCCAGAATGGGTCTTTGACTTTAGTAGCGTAACTTCGACACCCCAAGAACGCCAAGTGTCGGCAATCGAGGTGATAAATTTCAAATCATGACCAACAATTAACACTCGTTGATTCACGGCCAGAACCGAAAGACGGTCTGCTTCAGTTGGCCCAAGGTTATTGCAAACTCCCCCTGATATCAATACGTTGAGGCAAAAGTCCAGCCCCGTGTGTTCGTTCATATCGGTGGTGTATTCAAAAACACGTGCGGTCAATGGCTTTGAACTGCGATGCACCACGATGCCGTTTACCAATAGGGCGTTAATAACCATCAGCCATTCGCCCGTCTGCTTAACCGTGGGGGGAAGGGTGACCCAGCCAGGTTTAATTCGCTGACAGAGAACTTGACTGACAAACTGACTGATATCCGTAACGCTGCTTTCAGGCACAAATAATTCGTACCGCAGGGGGTCAAGTTGTCGCAAATGTGACCGGTCGTACGCTGATTCAACAAGACGAATCCATGGATGCAATTTCAAAATCCGACGGCGCCAATTTTCCTGCCGCTGATGTAGATGAGACTCATCCCCGTTGATGATGGCTTCAACGATGGTGTTTAGATGTTCTAATTCGGTTAAAACACCAACATAACCATGCAGATGTGCGGTTCGTTCCGCTAACAAAATCGACCCGAACAACACAGCTTGGTGCACATCGGATTCTGTCGTTTTTGCATCACAGAGAAAGACCGTTGGTGATGCTCGTGAAAGGTCGTTTTGGGATGGTATGCGTAAGGTCTCTTGGCAAGCATGGCTGCTTCGTAGTGTCAAGTCGTGGTAAATCGGTGACTTGGGTGACCAAGGTTCAAAACGATGTTCACTTATGTGAGACGACAATGCTGGTGTTAACTCAACTGAGCCGGAGCTGAGTTGCCAATGTTCGGCAATTGTTGAGGCGGTAGGCAACCATGCCAGTTCGTCGGTTGATGGCGCTGAGACTATTACCTGTTCAAGTCCTAGAGGCACGCCTGTCAATCTTCCGTTGTCGATGATGGAAGGCAAGACATCAAGTTCCCAATTAAGGAGGCCATTGGAGCTATGGCAGTGGGTATATACGCTTGCAATCACCGCTGACATGCTGTTCCAAGAACGTCGTTGCTCTATCCACAAGCGGCCGGCTTGGGACAATTCCTGAATCTTCGTAGGGTGTTGAATCAATGCCGTCAATTTCTCTGCGAGATCTTGTGCATTTTCCTTTTCAAATAGCAACCCGTTTTTGTTGGCAATTACATGTTCGGCAATCGCCCTGACGTTGCTGGCCAGAACAACAGAACCCATGGCCATCGCTTCGAGAGGTTTGAGTGGAGAAATCATTTCGCAAACTTCGGCGGAAATCCTTGGGAAGGGTGCTATGTCAATAAGCGAATAGTAATCGTTGACAACATCCATAGGCACCTTACCCGTAAATCGGACCATGTGAGAAAGGCCCAGTTCCTGTGCTTGTTGTTCGAGGTGCGGACGCATGGCTCCATCACCAACTATCAACACAGCTAAATTGTTGCGAAGCATTTGTGGAAGCAAAGATACGGCTTCCAGGAGAATGTTCAAACCCTCATAATGCAAGAGAGAGCCAACATAACCAACGACCACTTTACCGTTCAACATCAATGAGCGTTCAAGTTGCACGTTGCGTGGTTGAATCGTGAACTGCTCAGCATCAACACAATTGGGAGCAAGGCTGATCTTCTCCTCAGGAATGCCCCACTCAATCAATTGTGCACGCAATCCATCGGTGATGGCAATGACATGATCGGCGGCGTTCGCGACATGACGCTCAAGGGCCATCTCCAATTGAAACCGGTCACTACGTCGATATGCCTCATCCTTTGCCGCCCTGCTTAACGCCCACAGCCCTCGCATCTCGTAAACGAACGGTATGTTGAGGGCACGAGCCACCATGGCCGCTGGAAAACCAACTGAATGGTTGGATGCTGCGTGAATCGTTTGTGGACGTAATTGCATCGCCGTACGAAGCAAGGAATAAGCAGACCTCACAGCATAATCTTCCATGGCATACGTCCCAAATGCCTCTTCTGCAGGATCGTGAAGGTAGGTGACACCATCCAAAATCGAATTGACAATCTGCTCTGGTTTGAGATCGACCTCTTTACGGTCGCAGGGATATCCCCATCGAGTACGAACATGAAGGTCAACACCTTGGTTGAGCAGTGATTTGCAAATGTGATGCGTACGTGTAGAATAGCCCGCAGTTGTGTAATCTATGCTTGCATGAATGTGGTAAAGGACCCTACCTTCTATGGGTTGATAATTTTCAACAGTTTTGAGAATTTCCAAGTCATATCCATGCAATCGCCATTTTAATCGTTCATGAATAGATTGATGCAGATTTTGGCTAGTTTTATCGGTGGCTGATGAAAGAAGGGAGAGGGCTTCTTCAGAGCGGCCGGCTCGTTCAAGATGAACGGCCAATCTACGCAAAAGGCGGGCGTCAGAAGCTATCTCGACAGTATTCGCTCTAAAGCTGAGGGCGTGCTCAAGATTGCATTCAAGAAGAACAATACCCGCCTGGAAAATAATTTCTCTTTTTCTGCGAATTTCAATCTTCTTTGAACTTAGGAGAGCGATGACATCGTTCGTGAAGGTTGGTAAATCATGGCCAGCAAGGTACCGGGTCAATCGAGGACCTATCCGTTGAAATCCAAATGTTCTCAAGTCAAAAAATAGATCTCTGTCGTCATCGAGACTTGATTTCTCTTGGCTTGGAGTGGAAACTGATTGGGATGAAATGAAGTCGAGAATCTTGCGTCGCCTTGATCGTTTTTTCATTATAAAATCCGGAGGTCCCAGGAGCGTTTCAGCGAACTCGGGTTGGCCAATGCGATTGAAATACGTATGAAGCGAACGAACCGCACGCTGGTCATTCAACATCTCCGGCATAGCCGATAAACACTGAAACACGAAGACAGCATCCACGGTACAAAAAGCACGTAAGGTCGCCAATCTGATGTCTTTGCTAACGATATCGTCGAATTCCTCAGCCAGGAGAGCTGCTTTAGCATGAGCGTGCAGGTTTTCCAAGTCAAGCGTTTGGCGCAAAGAAAATTCATCTTTTAGGTCAGTTGGCCGGTCCAAACATTGCAGAGCAATATCAATCACAGGATTGTTGGTGTCCTTCAACCGCCGAAGCCGCCAATTTCTTAGATACCGCCTGAGCATCTTTTGACCTCACACCAGTTGTTTCAAAGACTCAAGGCATCTTTCTGCAGTTTTTCCGTCCCAAAAATGAATAGAAGGCCGAATTGTATATTCTGTAGAAAAAACGGATGATTTCTCTATAATATCGTTCGGAGTAATCAACTGATTTGTACCCTCACTAATGGTGATTGGACGTTCTGTATTGGGCCGCACCGTCAAGCAAGGAAGGCCGAGATAGGTTGTTTCTTCCTGAATGCCACCGCTATCAGTTATCACACCGTTTGAGGAGGCTACTAAACTCATGAATTCAACATACCCAAGAGGGGGGACACAACGAATGTTCTCATGTTCAATGTAGGACTGTAAACCGTAGGATTCAATGCGAGACTTTGTCCGAGGATGTATCGGCCAGACCAGTGTATGCTGATCTGCGAGGGCACTAAGCTGAGCCAATATAAGAGAAAGGACCGATTTGTCGTCAACATTTGACGGCCGATGCAACGTTACCACAAGATGGGATTGAACGATACCTAGATCCTCTTTCATCTTTCTTGATCGAAAGAGTGGTTCCATTTGGACGAGTGTATCGATCATTATATTTCCAACGCGAACAATTTTTTGGGTGTCAATTCCTTCGTTAGCCAAATTCTCATCTCCATCGGGCGACGGCGTCCACAACATATCGCACAGATGGTCCGTAACAATCCTGTTCAGTTCTTCAGGCATTCCTCGGTCGTTGCTTCGTAATCCAGCTTCAAGATGCACCGTTGGAATTCCGAGTTTCGTTGCTGCAAGTGAGCATGCAACAGTGCTGTTGACATCGCCAATGACAATGACGCAATCGGGTTGTTTTTCAAGCAAAACGGCTTCATATCGTTCTAATATCTTAGCTGTTTGCTTGCCATGAGTGCTGCTTCCAACACTCAACGATATATCGGGAGTACCCATGCCAAATTGTTCAAAGAAAATACCTGCCATTTCATGGTCGTAATGTTGGCCCGTATCCACAAGAAAAGGGATATATTCTTTCGAGGAGCGAAGAACGCGGAGAAGCGGTGCAGCCTTCATTTGGTTAGGCCGGGCCCCGACGACGACATGTATGTCCTTAGTCATGATTTACGCTGAATTAACAAGCATTTCATCTCATCGCCCAAAAAAAAACAAAATGATTCGTATAGACTAAACCCTGAGTCACGCTGGTAGGTATATGGATGTCCATATCGAGCTTGAACAAGCTCGCATTGTTGTGTCACTTTCAGCTACAGATAACGAAAGAGAGTCCATCTATGGCGATAAAATGGCTGAATCACTTGAGTTTTCAATCGCTTCTAATGGACCAATTGACCTACGTTCGGTTCACAACGACCATCTGGCCTTGATTGTTCTGTTGGCGGCCCACCCGTTCGCCATAGGGACTCTATCAATCCCACTTCATGTGTCAAAACAATTTGAGGAAGCAACAGAAATATTTTCTCGCTATCGGCCAGAATTCCTCGACACATCTGGAAAACCATACACGCCAAAATCTGACGGTAAACCAGGTCTTGCTTTTTCAGGTGGAATGGATTCAACAGCCGCGTTGGCATTAATGCCGAGCAATACCGTTCCTGTTTTCTTAGATCGGCCTCGTCGAGCGAATAAAACACTCTACAACAAATCCGCTGCTAAAGCAACCTTAGCGTTTCTTGAGGCAAAAGGTGTTCCCAATATCGCCATCAGCACTGATGTTGAGTTCATTCGAAATCCTGTTGGGTTTCCGACTGATTTAGCAACGGGTATTCCGGTCATTGCACTCGCATCCCACTTCCAATTCGATTCTGTTGGATTCGGCACCGTTATGGAGTCTGCCTACAGGATTGGACACAAGAAATCTCGTAACTATCTTGAGTCTCCTCACTACAAAGTTTGGGCACCTCTTTTTGAAGCCGCCGGATTACCGTTGTTTCTGCCCGTTGCAGGCGTCAGTGAGGTCGGCACAACCACCATCGTTCATCGGTCATCATACAGAGGAATGGCACGCTCTTGCATCCGTGGAGATTGGCCTCAAACCTGCAACAATTGTTGGAAATGTTTCCGAAAAAAATTAATTGAGCACGGCATACATCAAACAGAATTCAACGATAATCAGTTTCTGATATCGCTTCAATCAAAAGAAGTCGTCAGAAAGCTTTCCGCCGAATTTATTTCTCACGAAAATGTATTGGGTTGGGCACTGAATAAAATTGAACGAGGCCCGAACCTCAATGTGTTGTTCAACCGATTAGTTGCTTCAACCTATTCGCTGCATCACCTCAACACGTTTTATCCACCGGCCATCGTCCTCGTTCCTCCGAAATACAGGCTGCATGTTCTGGAACAATTGAGAACTTATCTTCCTGAAATGGAAGATGTAGACCAAAAGCGAATGATTGAGCAAGATTTTACTGATTTTCTTAACACACCTCAACACAAGAAAAATTTGAGCGCGTGGAAGGCTTTGATCAACGGTTAAGCAACAGTTGAGCGACGTTATCCGCTCCATTGATCGACGGCTCACCTACTGATGAAGGAAGGGAAAACAAAACATCAATTCCATGCGCAAGAGCTCTTAACTCCGGCTTCAAAACAACCAGCCCCCAGCCTTCTTGTTCAGCCTGTTGACACCTTTTCACTTGGTCGTCCATACCCGTTTCGGTGTTTGGTATGAACAACGTAGGTACTCGAAATGTACGCATCTCCTGAAAGGAATTGTAGCCGCCCGCTTGAACAGCTGCATCAAAACCCCTGATGTAAAGAGAATTTGGATAATCGCGAATTACGCGCAAGCGGTCATGTTGTACATCAAAGCGTTCCCCTAGCATCGATTCCCCAAGGACAATGTAAACATAATCATGAGAAAATAGGACCTCCAATACTCGACTCAGCACGCCCTCGATCTCGTTGATACGTCCCGCTCCCAGTTGAACATACACAACTTTTGCATCACCTGGCACAGCCAAACGAGATCGGGCGTGGTCTCGGCCCCAAACATCTTCAGGCGACATAAGCAGTATGGGTGGTACGATGTGTTCTTGGTCTTCAGCATCCGTTTCTTTACCTTCGCTTGGTATGATGATGCCGTCAAAAAACGAGGAACTGCCAATGGGTGCAGACTTGTTTGACTTCATTGACCCACGTTTCATCCACCACTTTTCCATTGAGGGTTGCGAGACTATTGCGTTCAACATCCCCCGGTAAGGAAATGCCCCGTCAAACATGAACCATCTCGGTCGATGTGTATCAAACACTAAGTGGAGCATGTCTTCAACCAAACCGTTCCATTCGGTTGTCGTCATGTCCGCGTGCATGTAACGCCCTGCGAGATGGTAGGTCGGGAACCTCTCGTTGTAGAGGACGTGTAGGGTTGGCATCGGCGTAAAGAAAACAATCTCGAGATTGGGGTCGGCTTTTCGAAGCGCCCGCGCAACAGCATACATTCGCGTGAAATGGCCAAAACCAACGCCATTTGTAGGGAAGAGAACGACACAATGTTCCCTATTCACAGCATCCTCATTAGCGACGGATTCTGAATGTACCTCTGGTCGTTTGCCGAGGCGTTGTAGCCCCAGACTTAAAATCAACAGCGGGAACGTTATCGGCAGAGCAAGAACTCGCCACGGTCGTCGGACAGCACTGGTAAGATGAAGTCCAAGTTGGAAAGAAACGGTGTTTCGGAGGCGGCGGTGTTCTCGCTCCACCCGTTTGAGTTTCTTTAGGAGCGATCCGTCAGACGGGCCCGGCGTGAATGAAGCCCCTGACTGTTCAGCACCATCCATACCTCTTGCTGAGGTTTGGACTTCTTGATGTTTCGGCAACGGTGACACAACAACGGTTTGTTTGAAACATTACAACATCAAGACATCGCTTGCCTATGTGTACGGACAGCCGTTAATTGTATTCGAGAACCAACCAATCAGACGACGAATTCGTCATCGTATACCCAAGTCGATGGGCGCAGTTCATTCTCAAATGCTCAAATTGGTGTTGAGCTTTCATTTTGATTTTCGCCGATTCACAAAGCATTTTGTCTGGAAAATCTAAGACGGAAGGGGCTGAGGGAAAGGCATGGCGAAAGTGCTCATCACCGGCGGTGCCGGGTTTATTGGTCGCCATGTTGTTCGTCAATTTTTGGACCATGAATGGCAAGTTGTGGTTCTTGACTTGCATAAATTCAGTGAATCTGAACGAAAGGGGATAGGAAACTTCACTGCAATCCAAGGAGATATCAACTCAAAAGAAGTTCTACGAGAAGCAATGGCGTCGTGCCACGCAGTTGTGCATTTGGCTGCACGTGTATCCGTGCCCCAGTCCGTTCGAGAACCTGAAAAAACAATGATCGTCAATGTTGAAGGCACGGAAAATGTGTTGCAATGCGCACTCGATGGTGGCGTTAGCAAGGTGGTTGTGGCCTCTTCGGCTGCCGTATACGGCTCATGGTCCGAGATGCCGTTATTGGAGACGGCCCCCGTTGAGTGTCTTTCTCCGTATGCTGAAAGCAAAGCAACCAACGAGGAGCAGGTGGTGAAGTTTCGAAACATGGGATTGGATGCCATTGCGCTTCGTTTCTTCAACATCTATGGCCCAGGACAGCGATCTGATTCAGTCTATGCATCGTTGATTCCGCTTTTCGTTCATTCAATGAAGAATGGACTACGCCCGACCATTCACGGGACCGGTGAACAAACTCGAGACTTTGTGCACGTGCACGACCTCGCAAGGGCAATCCACACGATGACGGCCAGATCAACACCCTACGAACACGCCGTCGCCAATGTCGCATCCCAGACGCAAATCAGCGTTCTCGATGTCGTTCAGTGCATCAATCAGTGCCTCAATAAGCACGAAAAAATGGAACCCATTGTACCCCTTCACGACAACGCTAGGGAAGGAGATGTGATGCATTCGTGTGGCTCAAGTAAACGAATTCAAGACATGATTGATTGGATGCCAAAAATCGATTTTGTTGAGGGCATTGAATCGTTGCTTGAAAAGGAAGATGCGAGGCGATGAAGATGAACATTGCCTGGGTGACCGTGCGTTGTTGGAACGACATGTGCACGACCACCACCGATGCGCTCATCCGTGAATTGGTCAATCAAGGACATGTCGTGACGGTGTTGAATGCAGACGAGGCCGGCTCTCATCGTGACGCTCCATGGAAGCAAATCCCTCTTCAACAATCCAAATGGCCCGGAAGAAAGGCAGCCACCTTGGGAAAAAGCGCACAAGCATGGTTCAGAAAACACGCAGATGTCGAATTCGATGTCATCCTCGTTGATTGGCCGCTCGCTCCTGCCTTGGGCAAGTCGCTCTCAAAGAGCAATTCAAGATTGGTGTTGATGGACCGCTCACCTCCTGCAGATGCAACCATCCTAGCAAAATTGCAGTGGAGAAATTGGAAAAAGGCTTGGTCGATGATGAAGAAAGGTGTTTTTTCAAAAGGTTTGGTTGTGTCAAAGGCCCACCGAGATTATGTTGTTCAAAAAATTGGTGTGAACCGTCAGAACCTTCATTCCATTCCTGCTGGTGTGAACCTCGAAGAGTTCGGTCTCGCTCTCATACGTCAGGACGGACCGTGGAAATTCGTGTACCATGGGCGCCTGGACAAACATCGTGGCGTACTCGCCCTTCCAATGTTGATGCGGAAGCTTGCCAGCAGTGGATTTGATGTTCATCTTACACTGATTGGCGACGGCGATGTCCTTGGTGTGCTGCAATCCATGGCAGAAGGCAATCCTCTTCTCTCAGTGTCTCCACAAATCTCGAGACTGGACATCCCCGCCCATCTCGAGAAACAGCACATCGGCCTCCTACCGATGCCGGCGTCCCGGGTTTGGTCGCTCGCAAGTCCACTGAAACGGAGCGAGTACCTTGCGGCAGGCCTCTTGGTATATGGCATGGACCACAGTGGACACCGAATGGATGGAACCAGTGACACATGGTTCAGATTGTCCCCCCAAGAGGATTTTCATGAAGGAGCCATTGAGTGGATAGAAGAACTTTCGAAGTTATCTGAAAAAGAGCTTCAAGAACGCTCTGATTTGGCACGATCCCATGCAGAAGCGCATTGTTCCTGGGAGAAGATCGCTAAAGCGCTTGGTGAAATTCTTCATCTTGACAGTTTGGAACAATAACAATCCTTCCATTGGCGTTGGACCACTGCAAGTTGATCTTGAACATTGATCGGCGTCACGTCTGGAGGCTTGTCGAGGAGTTCACTCACGACCGACACCCAGTGTTCAATTTCAGGACCTGCGGTGCTCACAGAATCGGGCAATGAAGTGAGATGCTTTGAGGCGACGATGGGCAGACCGCATGCACTTGCCTCTAAAGCAACCATTGGCTGGCCTTCATAGGCCGAAGGGAGAAGAAGTAGACTTGCGGTTTGAAGCAGTCGCAATTTTTCTTCTTCGCTCACCCACCCCCGAGCGTGGATGAAGTCGTCTTGGGCGCGCTCAAGACCTGTGATAGAGAGCCGGACAGAAGGTCGTTGTTGGTGAAGTGCACGGACGACCTTTGTGGCAAAATCATGGCCTTTTACGGGATCCGGTCGACCGAGAAGAAGCAAATGGTTCCTCTCCCTTGGTTCGGTCGGGGGAACCATGTTCTGAGGAATAGGGTTCGATATAGCATGGGTTTCGCCAATAAAAGGGTCAAGGGTTTCTTTCCATGCCTCGGAAAGGACAACCACCGTTGCTTTGTTTTGTTGTACAGTCGCCCTAAATGATGCACTGCGTTTTGATGATGTTTCTCTGAGCCATTTGTCAAATTTCCCTGAATGTATGTGAATCACGACCGCCATTCCAATCGGCAGGCACTGAATCAATCGAGCCTTCCGACGCCACGACCAGTCTGCCGCCGTGTGCACGTGGACCACATCCGGGCAGGTCGCAGGGGCGCTGCATCGTCGTTTGAGCTCGCGTCGTGCTCGCCGGTAGGCCCGCCATTTTGTCCAGAATCCGCCCGGGGCATGGGAGGCGAGCAATTCGGCTTCCCAGCCTTCGGGCGGGAATTCAGCGAGGGTGTGCATGACGGTCGCCATACCCCCTGGTGTATCGCAAGGGCCGACGTGCAACACCTTGCGCATGGACTTGCCAGAC
>MDTG01367833.1_pt1 | contig 17487 bp, 15 predicted proteins | sample 811421 | NCBI WGS metagenome assembly MDTG01 (sample SAMN05326645, study PRJNA326480) | marine metagenome | isolation source: seawater | place: Pacific Ocean: South East | collected 2011
TACATTCTTATAATTTTAATGATGGACTACTTGTCTTTGATTTTGTAAAAATAGATAAACACAAAAGGTAGATTCGTATATGATTAATGTAATTGATTTTTATAAAAGTTTAAAAAGTAATGGAATAAAATTTTTCACTGGCGTCCCTGACTCTCTCTTGAAAGATATATGTGGATATATATCAGACATAGCTCCAAAAAATGATCATGTTATAACGGCAAATGAAGGTGGAGCAATAGGCCTGGCTATAGGACATCATATGGCCACAGGTAACACGCCTTTAATTTATATGCAAAATTCTGGTTTAGGTAATTCAATCAATCCATTATTATCCCTTGCAGATCCAGATGTATATAGTATTCCCATGATATTGCTAGTTGGATGGAGAGGTGAGCCTGGAGTAAAAGATGAACCACAACATGTTAAGCAAGGCAGAATCCATTCAGGCCTAATAGAAGCTATGGATATACCACATTTATAATATCAGCTAACAGTGAGTATGAAAAAAAAATAAATGATGCTGTTGCTTTAGCGGAAGAAAAATCTTGTCCTGTTATATTATCTATTAAGAAAGGATCTTTTGAAAAATATAAAATTAAACGAATTGAAAAGACAAACTATGAATTTACTAGAGAGCAGGCAGTAAAAAATATTGTAAATCTAATAGATGATAATGATATCATAGTATCTACAACTGGAAAGACTTCGAGAGAATTATTTGAGTATAGAAAAGAAATTGGAGATAGTCATAATAAAGATTTTTTAACAGTTGGTGGCATGGGACATGCAAATCAAATTGCATTAGGAATTGCATTAGCTAAACCTAAAAAAACGGTGTATTGCTTTGATGGAGATGGGGCTATTCTTATGCATTGTGGTTCAATGGGAATTATTGGTAATAAGCAGCCTAAAAATTTTAAACATATCATTTTGAATAATGGATCTCATGACTCAGTAGGTGGACAGCCGACAATTTCTTTTGATATTGAAATTGATAAAATAGCACAAGGCTTTCAATACAATAAAGTATTTCGTGTTACTTCTTCAAATAAATTAACTGAAATATTTAATGAATTCAAAATAACTCATGGTCCATGCTTATTGGAGATACTGGTTAATAAGGGAGCAAGAATTAATCTTGGAAGACCAACAATTTCTCCAAAAGAAAATAAAAACAGTTTTATGCGCAAATTGAAGAATTGATTTTTAGAGATATTGATTGTAATATATTTTACTGAGGTTATAAAATGAATCAAATGAATCAAAATTTTTATCATAATAAGCGAACAGAGTATGAAGAAAAAGGTTATTGCATAATCGAAAATGTAGTTAGCTCAGATCTGCTTGAAAAAGCTCATAAAGATATACTAGAATCCAAGGATACATCAGTTTTTACAGATCAATTGGGGAAATTGAGACGAATTGAGAGTATTTACGATAAAACTTCAAATCTTAAATTAGTTTATGAGTCTTGCTTAGACGTGTTATCAAATATTTTTTTAAAAGAATTTTATATTTTTAAAGATAAATACAATGCCAAACCTCCAGGTGGTGAAGGATTTTTTGCTCATTATGATGGAATTTTTGAGTGGATTGATGCAGATGGGAATAAAAGAAACGGTTGGCATGAATATGCTGACATGTTTGTAAATGTTTTAGTATCAATTGACCCTATGAATGCAGAAAATGGAGCATTAGAAGTTTCCAGAGAACATAAGGGATCTTTCTCAGAACTATTAAAAAATACTAAAGGGAATAATACTCCAGATTTAAAAAAATCAGTTGAAGATAGCTTAGATTTTCAACAAATAATTATTAATTCTGGCGATGTTGTTCTCTTCAGCAATAAATGCCCTCATCGTTCAAGCAAAAATATTAGCAGTTCAGATCGTAGAACTATTTATTACACTTTTAATCCTAAAGATCAAGGCGATAACTACTTGCAATATTTCTTAGATAAGAAGCAGAGTAAAGATACTGGTAGTAAAAGCTTATCTGGTGAAATATAAAAAAGTTATCCTACTTGCTGAATTTTTAACTTATGAAAACATCAGAAGATTCTAAAAATTTTCCAGTATTATCTAATATAGACTCTCTTGCTGAATCAATAATCGAAGTGAACAATATTGCCAAAAAAAATGGTCTACATTTATGGTTAAGTTGGGGTGCTTTACTTGGTATAATCAGAGAAAAAAGGCTATTGCCTTGGAACAGTGATGCTGAATTAGAATGTCATTATCAAAATAATATTAACAAAAAATTAATAAATATGGTCGATGAGCTATCTATGAATGGATATAACTCCTACTATTATTCCACAATAGGTTGCCTAACTGTTAAAAAGCCTGGAGTTATTATTAATGTAAATTGTTTGTGGAAAGAAGAAGATATGACCGTAAGGCCACATGAAGAGTGTGTAAAATGGTACAACAAAAAAAAATGGGGATTCTACGAATATCTTTCACATTATTCATACTGGTTAGCTAGATCATTATTTATTTATACAAAAAATATTTCGTTTAAAAATTTTCGAATAGCAAAAAATAAAGAGAGGATAAAAATTGTTTTTATTCTTATTAATAAATTTTTATCAAAAAAATTTAAAAAGTGGATTTATATAAGGTTAATTAATTTTTCAAAAAAGTGTGGTGCTAAATTTTCAAAAAGAGCAATTCCTTCTCACTTCTTTGATAGCTTTATTACTATAGATTTTTATGGTGATAAAATTGATATTCCAGAAAAAAATGTTGATCTACTTGAATTTATATATGGAAAAGATTGGAAAACTCCCATGGATGATTGGGTTTTTTACGACAAAAAAAATAAAGATAAAACGAAAATAAGATATATTGATGAAAGTTGGGATTATAAAAACACAGATTTTATCTAATATCTCAAAAAAATGAAAAATTTATTTTATTATTCTTCTTTATATACCACTTCTTCATTATTAGTCAAATCAATATCTTTTTTAGTTATTCTTTTTTTAGGTAAATATTTCTCACCAAATGATTATGCAATATTTGGACTTCTATACTCAATGCATCAAGGAGTTTCTACATTTGCTATAGCTGGAATAAATGAATCTGTTATTGGTTTTTTAAAAGATTTAAAATCAAAAGATGAAAAAAATAATCTATTTTCAAAAGCTTTATTTGCAACCTTACCTTCTACCTTTCTTATATTTTTTCTTAGTATAATTTTTTATCTAGTATTTTTAAAAAAGCAAAATCCAGATTTATTATTTATTTATTTTTCCTTTACAATTTTTAGTGGTCTATTACTATCATTTTCAATTTTTAATTCTAAAATATCTAGGTTAAAGGAAAATCATTTTGGTTCTTTATTGTATCTTTTTTTCCCACAAATTTTAATTTTTCTATGCGGAGGTACTTCAGTATATGTTTCCAATAATATAAATTATTTTTTTGTGGGTTCTTTCTTTTCCGTATTCATATTTCTAGCAATAATTAAACTTATTTACTCAGATGGTAATTTGCCTTTGAAGTATGGAAACATAACAAAAAAAATTATCATCAATTCCTTTCCTTATTTTGCAATAGCTATTTTGGGATGGCTTGGTGGGTATGGTAATAATTTTATAATAAATATTTTTTTGGGTAGCTTTGATATTGCAGCTTATACATTTATTTATACTATCAGTGGTGCTTTGTTAATGATTTCAAATGCGTTAAATCAAGTATGGGCCCCTAGATTTTATAACTCCTTTTCTAAAGAATCATTTGTTGAGCTTGAAAAAAAGAATAGTCATTTTTATGGCATTTTAGCTGTGCTTTTAGGAATAGCTGTAAGTTTAATTCTCCAGCTATATCCAATAGCATTGGGAATTATTGGAGGGAATTTAGCTTACTACGCTGAAATGAGGCTTGAGCTGTATTTAATTTTGGCTTCTTATATTATTTATACACCAATATGGCAATATAGAATCCATTTTTATGCTAATTCTATGGGAACTGAACTAATGAAAATAACTGCTTTATCATCAATAGCAGGTTTATTAACTATGGTTTTTTGTATAAAGTTTTTTGGCAGTATTGGTACATACTACGGATTCTTTTTAATGAATTTAATCAACTTATTAGTAATATCTTTTATAGCAAGAACAAAATGGAATCTTATGATTAATTGGTTTGGAGTTCTAGTGGGCTGTATTATAAGTTTAATTACTTTTTTAATTACGCAATCAGGTGAAAATATAATTTTCTCATTATTATTTACTATTTTTTCAGCTTGTTCACTTTTGATATATATTAATATTACAAGATTTAAACTAAGGTAGATCAATGAATTCTGTTTTATTAATATCAATTTTTAGTTTTTTTATACAAAATATCATTGGATTTTTAAAATTTAAAAAATATATAAATCCAATTGCTTTATTTAGCATATTACATTTTTTTCATAATTGGTCTTTTTCATTTTCAAAACATTTTAATGATATCTTACTTTGGAGAGCAGATCACTCTTTGGTATCATATTTAACAATGCATGAAGTATTAGCAATTAATTTGATAGGGTCATGGACATTTTTTCTTGTAGTTATTCTTTTTTCCAAAACAAAAAATTATAAAACATACTTTAAATTTTCAAATTCAGGAATTATGTTAACTGGATACTATATCCTATCTCTAGTTTTTTTTATCAGATTTTTAATAAACTTTGATCCAACTTCGTCTTATGGAGCAAATCAAGCTCTAACATCGTCCGAAGCATTTGATCCAATTGGAAGGATAATTTTTTTTAGAATTATAATGTGCGTTATATATGTTCTTTCAAGCGAAATTAGTAAAAAGGCAATTTTCAGCATTGTTTTTATTGAAATCTGCTTATCTTTATTTACGTTTGATAGAAAAGAAATAGCCTTTATTGCTGGCTCTATCATTCTAAGATTCCTGGTTAATTCAAATATAAATGTCATTTCTGCTTTGAGGTACTTTTTCATCTCTTTTGGTGGATTTGGATTAATGTTATATATACCATTTTACAGAAGTACTGAATATCTTGATGGTTTTATTAACAGGTTGAATGAAACATTATTTCTCATAGGAGAATATGGTTACCAAATTTCTTTTTATATCTTAACTCTTGCAAATTCAGAAGGTGTACAAAATTGGACATATCAATTAATTCAGAGCGGTGAAATGCCCTTATTGATTGGAAAATCTTACTTGCAAGCTTTTATAAATATGTTTGTTCTTAGATTATTTCAAGGACCCACGATTGTAAATTGGCAAGGAGCATATCATTTTAAGACGTATGCTTACCCAGATGTGATAGATCAAGGATGGGATTTTAGCTTTACAGCTGAAGCAATACAAAACTTTGGTCCAAATTTTGCTTTTATCAGTTTTGCTCTTCTTGGAATACTAATATCATACTTATATTCTACAAGAAAAAAGGGAGACTTAAATCAAACATTATATTTGTTCACATGGCCAATTTTATCAATAGCATTCAGAATGGATTCAACATCAATGTTTAGGCTATATTCATATATTATATTCGTATATTTATTCTTCTATTTAACTAAAAAAATAAAAACAACTGTTAATAATTAGAAATTTATGAAAAAAATTAAAATTGCAATTGATGCATCTAGGAATAGATCTGGAGGCGCAAAAATCCATTTGATAGGCATCTTGAAGGATATCAATTATAATGATCATAATATTGATGAAGTACATGTTTGGTCTTATAAAGAGCTCCTTGATCAGCTGCCCAATTTTTCGTGGCTTAAAAAGCACTCTCCTTTCAATTCAAATGCAACTTTAATAAAAGAGCTTTTTTGGCAAAATAGAAAGCTACCAAGCATATTAAAAAAACTTGATATAGATATTTTATTGAATACTGATGCTGGATCAATATGTTACTTTAAACCCAATATAACGATGAGCAGAGATATGCTATCTTACGAAAAAGGTGAGATGAAACGATTTGGAATATCATTAGCTAGACTAAGACTTTTCATACTTAAATATATACAAAAAAAATCATTATTAAACGCCGATGGAGCAATTTTCTTAACAAAATACGCTTCAAGTGTTATACAAAAATTTACTGGAGAAATTAAAAACTATAAAATTATACACCATGGCATATCTGAAGACTTTAGGATAAATAAAAAAATTCTCACCAAAGATGCGTCCCAAAAATTAAAGTGTATATATGTATCAAATGTAACATTTTATAAGCATCAATGGAATGTTGTAAAGGCATTTTCTCATTTAAAAAAATATAATATAGAATTAATACTTGCTGGAAGCTTAGGCTCAGGAAAACCAAAGAAAATGCTGGATAAAGCTATTGCAGAAGTTGATTCTAAAAAAGAGTTTATATCTACTACAGATCAAATCAATCATCAAGAAATTCCTAGCTTATTAAACGATTCAGATATTTTTATATTTGCATCATCATGTGAAAATATGCCAAACACCTTAGTCGAAGCCATGGCAGCAGGAATGCCTATAGTATGCTCCAATAGAGGTCCTATGCCAGAAATTTTAAGAGATGGTGGACTATACTTTGATCCTGAAAACATAGATTCAATTTATAAAGCAATTTATGCATTAGTACAGGATAGAAATCTGAGAATGTCTCTTTCAACAAAATCGAAAAATTATTCAAAAGAATATTCATGGGCAAAATGCTCAAAAAAAACTTTTAATTATCTAGAAGAAATAAGTAATAAGTTTCAAAATGAAAAGGAATTGTCAAAATATGTCTAACAAACAAGTATGTAGTAATTGTGTTATGGACACAACAGACTCTAAAATTTCATTTAATTCAAAAGGATTTTGTGATCATTGTACTACTTTTTATAAAGATATAGAGCCTAAATGGTTATCTGATATTAAAGATGATGAAAAAATAAACAGAATGGTTGATAATATTAAAAAAGAAGGTAAAGGAAAAGATTTTGATTGCATCATGGGTATGAGTGGAGGAATTGATAGTTCTTACCTTCTTTATATCATGAAAGAGAAATATGATTTAAAGCCTCTAGTTTTTCATGTAGATGCTGGTTGGAATTCACAAATTGCAGTTAACAATATAGCACGACTAATAGATAGTTTGGGATTAGATCTTTTCACAGAGGTTATTGATTGGGAAGAAATGAGAGATTTACAACTAGCTTATTTCAAATCTGGTGTTTCTCACATTGATTCACCGCAGGATCATGCCTTCTTTGCAACAATGTATAAATTTGCTTCAAAGCACAACATAAAAACTATTTTAACGGGAGGAAATTACTCAACAGAATGTATTAGAAACCCACTTGAATGGATGTATTATCAATCAGATTCAATTCAATTAAGAGACATACATAATAAATTTGGAAATAAACCTCTCAATAATTATCCAGTGACTAATATTCTATGGCACAAAATATACTTACCATACTTGAAGGGTATAAAAACAATAAGACCTTTAGATTTCATTCCATATATAAAGAAAGAGGCTATGCAATTGTTAGTTGATAATTTTGGATATCAAGAATATCCACAGAAACATTTTGAATCTCGTTTTACAAGATTTTATGAAAGTTATTGGTTGCCCGAAAGATTTGGTTACGATACAAGAAAAGTACAATATTCAAGCCTAATTTTAACACATCAGATGAAAAGAAGTGAAGCAATTATAAAGTTAAAAGATTTACCTTATGATAAAAAAACCATAAAAAATGATATTGAATATGTGAGCAATAAGTTGTCAATAAGCATTAACGAATTACAAACATATATGGATATGCCAAAAAAAACATACAAAGATTATAAATCACAAAATATGGTATATGATTTAGGTGCTAAAGCAATGAGGGTTATGGGATTAGAAAAAGGTGGGAAAAGATGATTGGTATATTAGATTATGGGCTTGGAAACATTAAAGCTTTTTCTAATATTTATAAATCATTAGATATACCATATGTGTTGGTTAAAGAAAAAAAAGAGTTAAAAAATGTAGATAAGCTTATACTTCCTGGTGTTGGAGCTTTTGATGATGCTATAATTAAATTTCACAAGTCTGGTTTAAGTGAAAAAGTTGAAAGAATGGTTTTAGAAGATAAAATGCCAATTTTAGGAGTTTGTGTAGGTTTACAGATGTTAGGACACTCAAGTGACGAAGGCAAAGAGAAAGGTTTGGGCTGGATAGATGCAGAAGTTAAGATTTTTGATTCCAGCAGTATTGTATTTGATACAAAACTACCACACATGGGTTGGAACTCTATAAAAATCATAAATGAAAATGAACCATTATTTAAAAATTTAAAAAGTAGCGATAGGTTTTATTTTTTGCATTCATATTATTTTGAGTGTAAAAAAGACAGGGATATTGTTGCTATTAGCAACTATGGTTCTGATTTTACATGCGCTGCTAAATCAAAAAATATTTATGGTGTCCAATTTCATCCTGAAAAAAGTCTTAAAAATGGTGAAAAATTACTTTATAATTTTGCAAAAATTTAAATGCTACATCCTCGAATTATACCAAATTTATTGATACAAAATAATGGCTTAGTAAAAACTACTAACTTCAAAAATCCTAAATATGTAGGAGATCCATTGAATGCGGTTAAAATTTTTAATGAAAAATCAGTGGATGAATTAATGATTACTGATATTGATGCTACAGTAAAGAATGTTGATCCTAATTACTCTTTAATAGAAAAGCTAGCTAATGAATCTAGAATGCCTTTATGTTACGGTGGTGGAATTAATAATGCTCAGCAAGCTAAAGAGGTATTTAGTCTTGGCGTCGAAAAGATAGCTATAAGCTCTTCTGCAATTAAGGACAGTACAATAATAACTAAAATTGCAGATTCCGTTGGGAGTCAAAGCGTTGTGGTGGTTATGGATGTTAAAAAAAAATATTTAAGTAATAATTATCAAATATTTACACACAACGGAACTATAAAAACAGGTATTAATCCTATAAAATTTATAGACCAGATTAAAAATATAGGAGTGGGAGAAATAGTTATAAATTCAATTGATAGGGACGGAACAATGAAGGGTTATGACTTAGAAATTATAGATCAAGTTAGAAAAATTACAACCCTACCTCTAACTGTTTTAGGTGGAGCAGGTAGTCTAGATAATATTGGAGCATTAATAAAAAAATATTCTATAATTGGTGCTGGTGCTGGTAGTATTTTTGTATTTAAAGGCAAATATAGAGCAGTGCTAATAAATTACCCTAATAATGAAGAGAAAATGGATATCATTAATAATAATTTAAATTTTAAAAAATAAGTGTTAAAGTAAAAGAAATATTAATCATAAATTTATTGCTTCAAAGCCTTGATCGATGGCATGGAATATAACAAATAGCTATCTTTCACTAAAATTAAAGTATATGAAAATATTAACCCAAAACTTAAAAACAGGAAAAACTGATATAGTAGAGGTTCCTTCTCCGGCAGTTGAATCAAACAAAGTAAGAGTAATTAATGAATTCTCCTTAATTAGTACTGGCACTGAGTCTATGATTGTGAATTTTGCAAAAGCTGGCTGGTTAAATAAAGCAGCTCAACAACCGGATAGGGTTAAAGATGTAATTAACAAGATAAAATCAAGTGGTCTAGGAGATACATATAGGGCAATTAAAAATAAATTAGACTTACCCATGCCGATGGGATATGCATCAGTTGGAACCATTTCACATAATAACAAAAATCACGACTTTTCCAAGAATACAAGAGTTTTTACAAATTCATTTCACCAAGAAGAAGCTTTGATCGATTATAACATGTGTGTTAAAATTCCAGATAATCTTGACAATAAATCAGCAAGTTTTGGAGCTATAGGTGGCATTGCAATGCAAAGCATTAAGTGTATTCCTGAGGGATCAAAATTCATTGCTGTTATTGGTTTAGGGCTTCTAGGACAGGTAACCCTAAGAATACTAAATGCATTAGGTTATAAATGTATAGTTTATGACATTGATACAAAAAAAGTTGAATATGCAATGGAACATAGCGACGCAGAAGGAATCCTAGCTAATAACGTCACAGAAATGGTTTTAAATTTTACAAAAGGCAAAGGAGTGGATTGTACAATAATAGCTGCTTCTTCTCCATCAAGTGAAATCGTTAATAATGCGACATCTTTCACTAAAAGAAAGGGTAAGATTGTATCATCTGGCTTAATTGGATTAAATTTAATTAGAGATAAATTCTTTAAAAAGCAAATTGAATTTGTGGTTTCAAATTCTAGTGGAGATAAAAACCATATTGGCAAAGGGAGCTCGCATGAAAATATAAGTCATTTTTTTGAACTTCTTGCTACAAAAAAAATGGAAGTTATAGATTTGATTTCTCAAGAAACTACATTTGACAATTCAGATAATATTTATTCTTTTGATGATAAGTCTATATTTTTCTCTAAGTTAATTAAATACAAAAATGATAGAATTAATCCTGTCTATACTTTTTCAGAAAGTGAAAATAATAAAAAATCTAATAAGTTAAGAGTTGGATTAATTGGTACAGGAAATTTTGCATTATCTACACTAATTCCTACCATAAAGAATTCTAAAGATGGTTATTTATCTACCCTACTTGCTAGAGAAGGCTTGTCATTATATTCGGCGAAAAAAAGATTTAATATTGAAACAGTAACTACTAGCACATTGGACTTTTATAAAAACATTGATATTGTATGTATAACAACTCCTCATGAAACTCACTATAATTTATTAATTAAAGCAATAAAGCTATCTTTACCTGTTTGGGTGGAAAAACCTTTAGTTATTTCAATTGAAGAGTTAGTAGATGTCTACAAAAGAATGCTTTCAACTAGGCTTGTTTACGCAGTAGGATATAATAGATCTGCTGCTCCTTGGACAAACTTTATGAAAGATAAAATAAATTCAAGAAAAACTAATATTTCAATGACAATAAATGCTGGAATTCTTCCTGCAGATCATTGGCTATTAAATCAAAATGTTTGTGGAGGTAGAATATTGGGTGAATTTTGTCATTTTGTTGACCTTTCTTTAACCTTACTAAAACACACTAAATTAGTTAGTGTAAAATGTGTAAATCGAGATAAGCACTACCAAGATACTGGAAAATATATTTTAAATTTTGAAGATGGATCAAAAGTTGATATAGACTATAGACATGATTTACCTGCAAGCGTACCTAAAGAAAAAATTATAGTTAAAGTTTCCAATTTGACTTTCACTAATAATAACTGGAGAAAATTTTCAAATCATAAGATTTTCAAATATAGCTTATTGAAAAAAGGAAAAGGACATAATGAATCAATAGCTACTTTTTTTAGTAAAGTTAAGGATGGTAGTTTTTCATCAAAATCTGAAATTGATGATATATGCTTTTCCACCTTTATATCTCTTAAATTACAAAAAATGTCCAATGGTGAAGTTTTGGATACTTTAGGTTGTTATAATAATGAAATTTTATCAAAAGTATAAAAGCTGTTTACTAAATGTTTAAGAAGCTTTCATATTGGAAGAGAATCTTTTCGACTTACGTTCTTGGAGGTAAAAATAATCTTTCTTTTTGGCATGGAGACCCATCTGTTAATGAATTAGCAAATTATAGTGATTTAGACCAATACTACATGAAATTTCACTATAAAGCTGAATATAAAGGAGACTATGATAAAAATAATATTCCTCAACTTAATTATGAAGGTGACATTGGAGTACAGTATAACCCTATTGCAATTGCTCAATGGTCATTAGGTAACTATAATTTGTGGAAGCAAAATCAATCCCAAGAGTGCTATTCAAAATTTATTAAAGGATCAGATTGGTTGCATAACAACTTAAAGCTTAACAATAAAAATGTTTATGTTTGGGAACATCATTTTGTTTGGGATTATAAAGAAACTTTAATTAATCCATGGTATTCTGGACTAGCCCAAGGGCAAGGCCTCTCTGCTCTTTGCAGGGCATACAAAATTACTGGGGATGATAAATATATGGATAGTATAAAGAAGGTTTATCAATCTTTTTTGATTGATGTCAAAAATGGAGGAGTAACATTTACAGATGAAAAAAATAATATATGGATTGAAGAATATATTATGCAAAAAAATCCTACTCATATATTAAACGGCTTTATATGGGGCTTATGGGGAATTTATGACTATTGGTTATTGACAAAAAATAATGATGTCAAAAAGTTATTTGAAAAATATGTAACAACTATAGAACAAAATATTAATGAATATGATATTAAATACTGGTCTTTATATGAACTTTCAAAGCTCCCTATCAAAATGAGAGCAAGCATTTTCTACCACAAGTTACATATTGTTCAGTTGAACATATTATTTAAAATGACTCATATTAATCTTTTTGAAACTATATCTAATAATTGGAATAAATATTTAAATAAAAAAACAAATATTTTAAGAGCTACATTTATGAAAATCTTATTTAAAATATTTTATTATTAGATTGTAAATACAGATTTTTATACTTTAATTTTTTGTCAAATAATCTTTATTCTTTAAAAGTAGATTAATAAAAGCATTAAAACTGAAACATAAATTTTTATGAAAAATATTATAATTGTAGTTGGAGCAAGACCTAACTTTATGAAAGTTGCACCCCTCCTTAGGTTAATCGATAAAGAGCAAGATTTTAATACCACTCTTGTACATACAGGACAACATTATGACAAAAAAATGTCTGATGTTTTTTTTACAGATCTAGATATTCGTATGCCTGATTATAATTTAAATATTGGTTCTGCATCACATAGTGTTCAAACTGCTAGAATAATGGAAAAATTTGAAAAGGTGTGCGAAGAGATAGCCCCAGATTTATTAATAGTGGTTGGAGACGTAAATTCAACAATGGCATGCTCACTTGTTGCAAAAAAATTACATATTAAGGTGGCTCATGTTGAAGCAGGACTAAGAAGCTACGATCGACGCATGCCAGAAGAAATAAATAGGCTAGTTACTGATGCCATATCTGATTATTGCTTTGTAACAGAAAAAAGTGGAGAAAAAAATCTTATAAATGAAGGGCACAATAAAAATAATATTTTTTTTGTTGGGAATCTTATGATTGATAGCCTTTACTATGGGTTAAACAAAATTAAATCAAAAAAAAGTATTTCTGATAATGATTATGGTCTAATAACATTACATAGACCCTCAAATGTTGACAATATTGATAATTTAAAAGATATCTTAGGTGCTCTGTCTGAAATATCGAGTGAAATTAAGATGTTTTTTTCGATTCATCCGCGAACAAAACAAAACATTCAAAAGCATAAAATAGTTATCAGCGATAATATTAAAATTCTAGATGCCACCCCCTACCTAGACTTTTTGCATATTATGAAGAATGCTAAGGTCATTTTTACTGATAGTGGAGGCATTCAAGAGGAATCTACTGTATTAAAAGTGCCTTGTTATACCTTGCGAAATAATACAGAAAGACCAATTACTATTACTCAAGGCACCAATAGGTTAGTGAGTCCAGATAAAATAAGTATTTTAAAATCATTTAAAAAATTTAAATATGATATAAATTCTAGTTATAAATTGCCCTATGGTTGGGATGGAAATACATCAAAAAGAATTGTTGATATAATAAAAAAATTATATAAGGGAGAATAAAATGAAGGTTGGAATTATTGGAAAAGGATTTGTTGGCAGTGCTGTACAGTTTGGGTTTTCTCCTAATACTGGGTGTAACGCTGAAGTAAGAGTTTATGATAAAGATCCTAACAAGTCACTAAATACGCTAGAAGAAGTCGTAAATGAATCTGATTTCCTATTTCTTTCTGTACCTACCCCTTCAAACGAAGATGGTAGTATAAATCTTGATATTGTTGATGAAGCCTTATCAAAAATTAATGAAGTTTCTGAAAGAGATAATGTGATTTTACTAAGATCAACTATGATACCTGGCTCTACACATAAGTTTCAACAAAAGTATCCAAGATTAAATTTAGTCTTTAATCCAGAATTCTTAACAGAAAGAAGTGCAAATTTTGATTTTATCAATCAATCTAGATATATATTAGGTGGAGAAAAAATAAATGTTGAAAGGGTTGCAAAATTATATAAATGGCGATTTGGTCAATCAATATCAATAATTCAAACAAATTCACAAACCGCAGAGCTAATTAAATATATGAACAACTGTTTTTTTGCTACAAAAGTATCATTTATGAATGAAATGAAATTAGTGGCTGATAAATGTAATGTTGATTGGAATTTAGCTGTTGATGGATTTATAAGAGATGGAAGAATTGGTCATTCTCACTTAGATGTTCCAGGGCATGATGGTCGAATGGGTTTTGGAGGTAGTTGCTTTCCAAAAGACATTCAAGCAATGATTAATCTTGGTGAGTCGCTAGGTCTAAAACTGGAAACATTATCTGGAGCTTGGAAAACAAACTTAAACGTTAGACCTGAAAAAGATTGGGAAAAATTAGAAGGAAGAGCAGTAGTTAAAAAAACTTTAAAAGACGCTTAAATTGATAACCATCTTTCATTTTTTAAGCTCCAATTGATAACATCTTCAAGTTTTTTATATGCTGATTGCGGAGTCCACCCCATTTTTTTCATTTTAGAACCATCTAGGGCATATCGTAAATCGTGACCTGGTCTTTGTGAGTGAAAATCTACCATTTCAAAATCAAGTTTTTTACCTTGTGTATCAGCTATAAATTTTGCTAACTCAAGGTTATCAATTTCATCCCTTCCTACAATATTGAATTTTTGACATTTGGCTCCTGTAATATCAGCCTTCATACTAGAAATATCATAATTGAATAAGAATAACAATGCTTCTGCTACATCTTCAGCGTGAATATAATGTCGAGATCCTGCATTAATTTTTTTTGTGTCTGCATGCACAGTTACGACCTCCTGATCTCTGACTTTTTTAATTACCATCGGAATATATTTTTCTGGATTTTGTCGTTCTCCAAATACGTTCATCGTATGTGTTATTATAGATGGTAATCCGTATGTATTTTCATAAGCGACTACTAATTCCTCTGCCCCAGCTTTGGTAGCAGAATATGGGTTGGTAGAGTTATATCTGTCATTTTCTTTATAATCTATCCCTTTTGGCGCTGGTCCAAACACTTCATCCGTACTAAAATATGCGAATCTTTCTAGTCTATCTAATTTTCTAGCATAATCTAAGATATGTGCTGTTCCCACCACATTATCCATAACAAACTCCAAGGGATATGTTATTGATCGATCAACATGAGATCCTGCTGCAAGATGACTTATATAGTCTACATGGCCAATTGTTGCAGTAATTTCAGGATTTAGTTCTGCTTTTAAGTCATGATGAATCACTCGAACTCGTTTTCTTTCAGATTCCGGATAGGAACATACTACCTCATTGAGCCTATTAAGATTACCGCTAAAATCTAATCTATCTAATGTAATTATATGCCAATCTGTAGTAGATAAAATTTTATCTACTACATGATGAGCAATAAATCCTGCTCCGCCTGTAATTAATATTTTTTTACTCATTATACTAAATTAGTCCTAAATCTTTTTTATACTTAGGGACCCAGTCTTCAATAACTTGTGTAGGTCTCCACCCTAAAAGTTCTTCAGCTAAAGAATTATCGGCCAATGTTTCTTTTGGTTCAATGACTGGTTCGACATGGACTCTATCTCCGCCAATCATATCGGCAATTTCATTAATTGAACGATTATCTCCATTGCCAATATTGATTACCTCTCCTTTGCCAACTTTTTCAGATTGAGATGCTAGAACATTAGCATTCACAACATCTCCAACATAAGTAAAATCTCTTTTTTGCTCTCCATCTCCTCTAATAGTCATTGGTTGTCCATTTAATCTTTGATGAGCAAATATTCCCATCACTAATGCATATGCACCATCAACATTTTGCTTTTCTCCATATACATTGAAATATCTTAAGGATACTGTTTCAATATTATAAACTTGCGCAAACATTCTACATAAAACTTCTCCATAGTATTTTTGAGCTCCATATGGAGAAAGGGGATTAACTGGCAAATTCTCTTTTAGGGGACTAACTTTTGAGTCTCCATAAGCTGAGGATGATGCGCTGTAAACTACACGTCTTACGCCTGCCTCTGTTGCGCATTTTAAAACATTAAGAACTCCAATAGTATTATTTTGTTCGTAATCTATCGGACTAACAATAGAAGGTTGGACTCTAGCTTTAGCAGCTAATAGAAAAACTGAATCTGCATTAGTCATTACATCTATCAACTTATCACTATTACTGACGTCGCTCATATCTATTTTGTGAACAGCGGCTTTTGGATTAAGGTTTTCTTTTTTACCAGTAGAAAAATTATCTATTATTGATACTTCATGTTCTTCTTTTATTAAGTAGTCTACTAGGTTACTCCCTATAAAACCTGCTCCTCCTATTACAACATATTTCACTACTTTTCTCTGATAGTTTTTATAATTAAATCAATGTCCATTTCGGTAAGATAAGGATGCATTGGTAAACTAACAATTGTTTGTGATAAGTTTTCTGAAATAGGAAAATCTCCATTTTTATAACCTAAATAATGAAACCCTTTCATTAAGTGAATGGGATATTTATAATATATAACATTTGGGATGTTATTTTGTTTCAACTTATCTAATAATTCTTTTCTTTTTCTATGAGAACCTAAAGTGATGGAAAATAATGCATGCGCAGAATGATAGTTGTTTGGGATATATTGTGCATTTTTCAAAAACTTTCTATAATAATCATTTACTTTATTTCTCATTTCTAGTTCTTCATTAAAAATTGTCAGTTTTTCTAACAATACTGCTGCTTGCATGCTATCTAGTCGTCCATTTAGCCCAATTACTTCGCTATTATATCTATCTGAGCTAGTTCCGTGAACACGAATTGCCTTACACTGCTCTGCTAGATTATCGTCGTTGGTAAACATAGCACCACCATCTCCATAACACCCCAATGGTTTTGCTGGATAAAATGAGGTAGCAGCAACATCTCCAAATGTACCTACTTTATGATTATCAATTGATCCGCCAAAGCTTTGTGCAGCATCTTCAATGACTTTTAAATTATATTTGCTCGCTATCTCTTGAATCAAGCGATAGCGAGCAGGAACCCCAAACAAATCGACAGGGATAACTGCTTTTGGCGTTAATTTTCCATCTTTTATAGTATCTTGGATTGCAATTTCTAACTTTTCACAGTTGATATTAAAAGTAGAATCATATACATCTACAAATATAGGAGTTGCACCAAGGATAGAAATTACTTCTGCAGTTGCAACATATGTAAAAGGAGTTGTAAAAACTGCGTCTCCAGGACCTATACCCCATGCCATGAGTGGAATTAGTAATGCATCAGTTCCGGATGAACATGAAATAGCATGTTTTACTCCACAATATTCAGCTAATTTTTCTTCCAATTCAAATACCTCTGGACCCATAATATATGCTCCATGGTCAAGAATTTTATTAATTCTATTTTCA
>MDTG01291895.1_pt1 | contig 17486 bp, 20 predicted proteins | sample 811421 | NCBI WGS metagenome assembly MDTG01 (sample SAMN05326645, study PRJNA326480) | marine metagenome | isolation source: seawater | place: Pacific Ocean: South East | collected 2011
AAATTGGCTTTGGTTTTTCTTTTATATGATTTAAAAGCAAATAAGGTAAACTCATCAAATGCGTTCTAAAATCAAAAGTATCAGGACTTAATTCAGGTAATGATGATACAATGTTTATATCATCTAGATCAGTTGAAGACTTCAATAAATTTATTAATTCAGGATTAGTTGCCAACGTAACATTATAGCCTAGATTATTGAAAAATTTCAAATATCTTGAAAACATAATGTCATCACCATAACCTTGTTCCTTGATTACAAGAATTTTCTTGTTAGTATTTTTTTTGACATCCTTTTGTTGCATTTCTATGTATCCACTACCACCATATTTTTTAAGTACAGATTTCTTATCTCTTTTTTCGTGGAGTTCGATTCCTTTTTTAAAGTTACCCTCAAGTATCTCTAAAAGAGCAATATTAAAATTTGCGTAATAGGAGTCTTTATTGATTTTAAGTGATTTCTCATAATATTCTCTAGCTTTCACAAAATACGCATTTTCAAAATAGTAAACACCTAAACCCAGAACAGAGTTTAAATGATCTGGTTCAAGTTTGATTGCGGTTTCAAAACAAGTTTTAGCCATTTCAAATTCACGCAGCATAATGTAAGCTGTTCCAAGCATTGCCCAATTATTTGGTAGTTGGGGAAGTTTTTCAACACATTTAAATAATAACTCTAGAGCCTCCTCTTTTTCCCCTGTTCGAAAAAGTTTAATACTTGCTAAATCATACATAATTAAATAGTTATCTGGAAAAATTTTATTAGCATTAGCTAGAGCATTTAATTCAAGATCTTTATCAGTTTGGCCATATACTTTAACAAGCATCAAATGAGCTTCTAGAAACTTTGGATGTAACTTTATTAATTTTTTCAATCTTTCTATTGATGAAGTAAAATCGGATAAGGGGGCTAATCCGTTCGCGTAAACAATTTCATTTAATGCTAATGCATAATGTGCATATGAACTATCTTTTTTATGAACTAAGATTTCTTTAGCCATTGAAACAGCAGTTTTTAGATCATGACTGTTATCAGGATCTGACAAAAATGATTTTAAATTTTCTTCCATTACGTCGAGTGATTTTACAAGCATATTAAATTCCTTTATTTTTGATTAAATGTTCAATTTTTATGCCAAAAATTAAATAATTTTAATATTAAGTCGTTTAAAATATGGAGATTAATTTTGAGTAATTCTATACCATCAGGCAGTGCGCTACCAATTTTTAGTATCAAAAAAAGTACTCGAGAAATTAGAGATTCTATTTCAAGAATTTCCACAGGATTGAGAGTTCTAGGTGGGAATGACGCTGCATCACATTCATTAGGAACAAAACTAGCTGCCCATGGAGAAAGTTTCAAAAGCGCCTCTTCAAATAGTCAGCAAGGAATTGACTTACTCACTTTTGTAGAGGGCGCACTTCTGGAGCTAACTGAACTCTCCACTCGTTTAAGAGAGCTTGGATTTGAACATGATTTATCAACAAATGATAGTTCGGATATTGCAGCTATAAATGCAGAGGCTACCTTTGTAAGTGATACAATAGACGCCGTTGTCAGTTCACTTTCTTTTAATAGCATAAATGTATTAGGAACATCCTCAAAAACTTTTAATATTGGTATAAATGACGCAGGTGATAATCAAAGTATCCAAACTACAGTTGGGATATCTGAAACAAATATTACAGGGGCTAACGGAGTAGAAAATTCCGCAGATACAGCCTTAGGACAAATTACACAATCTTTGGGAGCTGTGGCAGGAAGTTTTCAGTCACTAAAAAGTTATCAGGCTGTGGCAGAATCCTCAGCAGCAAGTTTACTTGAAGCTGCTTCGAATCTCCAGAGCACAGATCTTGCTCTTGAAACAGCTAAATTAACAAAAGCATCTATTATTCAAAATTATGCACTAGCTATGGTAGCACAAGTGAATAGTGAGGAACTTCAAAAATTAAAAATTCTAGCTTAAAACTAAATAATTATTTTTGATGTCGTTTTTATTTAAGTAAATAATTATTAATGAAAGGTTAATGGATATGTTAGATAATTACGGTATTGAAAAAGAAAAAAAACTTTCAAAGAAAAAAACTCTTTTAGATGAGACTATAAAACATAAAAAACTATCAAAGTACGAGATAATAAAGAAGATGTACGAAGGTTTGTTGAACGAAATGGACGATCTTAAAAAAATTCTTTTTGAAGATTTATCTGTTACAGAGAAAGCAAAAGCAAAAGCAGAAAGAATATCTAAGATTGCATTTGCTCTCCAATCAGTTATTGATATGGATAATGGTAAAGAAATTTCTGAGCAACTTACTTGGCTATATAGATTTATTAGATATATGGCTAAAAGAATACAAGACAATGAAGATATGAATTATGTTCAACCTGCATATAAAGTCGTTCAAGAATTAAATGAAGCTTGGGCTGGCATACCAACTCATCATCGATTTTAATTTATCAATTTTAATCCCCCATTATATGGTTTATAATATTAATGGGGGAAAATGTTTTTATCTATACTATCAACTCTTATTCTAGGAACAATAATTGGAAGTATAGTTTCAGTCAGCGTATTTGGATTCTTGTTTTTAATCGACTTTTTTAATCAAAATATTGAAATTTTACTTAGCTATGCAACAAGCCATAAATCCGAAGATTTTTCATTATCTAAAGTTTTTTTATATTTACTTATTCCATCTCTCATTGGTTTTTTTGTTGGATTTTTAAGATCACTCACAAATGATCAAAGGTGGCATGGGCCGCCAGACGTTATTTTATCAGCACATTCGAAAAAAAATCCACTTAATATTAAAGCAGGTTTTTTAACTTCTTTTTCAGCAATTTGCTCGATAACAGCTGGTGGCTCAGTTGGACAATACGGACCATTGGTTCACTTTGGAGCTACTATTGGCGCCGAAATAAAACAATTTGCAAAAAAAGCAGGAAATATACAGATATTTTTAGGGGCAGGTGTTGCTGCGGCGATATCATCTGGCTTTGGAGCACCAATTGCAGGACTTGTTTTTGCTAGAGAAGTTATACTTAGACATCAATCTCTTGCATCATTTGGCCCCATCCTAGTATCGTCATTAGTTTCATATTTCATTACGAAACTTTTTTTTGGGTTCACACCTTTACTTCCCTCAAAAATTGGTGGTATTAACAGTTTAGCTGAGTTTCCAGCTTTAGTAATAACTGGTTTGATTTGCGGAATTGTTGCTATTATATATATGCGTGGCTTAACACATCCTAAATTCTTTCCAAATATCTCCAAAATTCATCCCTGGTTACAGCCTGCTTTGGCAGGATTACTTTGTGGAATTGTTGGAATGTTTATTCCTCAAGTAACTGGTTTAGGAACTGACACAATACAAAATATTTTATCGGGAAATGTTCTTCCACAAATTGCAGCACAATTTTTGATTTTTAAACTATTTTTAACTGTTGCTTGTTTACGCCTCGGATTAATTGGAGGAGTTTTTGCACCAGCTTTATTTTTAGGAGCCTGCAGCGGAATTTTGTTAGGTGCATTTTTTAACTTAATTATACCTGATACAAATATTGGTTTATTTTCAGTTGCAGCTATGGCTGCCGTAGGTAGCTGTGTTATTGGAGGTCCTCTAGCCAACATGATGATAGTATTTGAATTAACTTCAAATTATCAGGCAACTCTTGCAGCTGGAATTAGTATTGTTTTTGCTTCATTGGTTTCCTCAAAAGTTATTGGTCAATCAGTTTTCGATAAAGTTTTGTTAAACAGAGACATTAATTTAGATTTGGGTGACGAAAATTTAATATTGAAGTCTATAAAAATTAAAAATATTTCTAGAAAAAAATATTGTAAATTTAGAGAAAATGAGACTGTAGAATTCGCCATTAATAAACTGGCTTTAAAAAAATATAGTGAGGGCTATTTAGTTGATACTTATGGAAAATTGTTAAACAAGATCGAACTTCATAAGTTGATAGGTTTAAAAAAAAATATGAAACTAAAGCTCTTGAAAAGAAATCGGTATCTAAAAATTAATGAAAACGAAAACGTATTTACTGCATTAAATATTTGCAAAGATTTTGTAGGTGAATCAATACCTGTAATAGATGAAAAAAATTTATTAAAAGGGATCATATCAGAAAGTGATATATTTAATGTTTATATAGAAACATCAAAAAATCAAAGAGAGTTAGAATCACAAAACTAGACAAATCTTATAACGTTATTTCTTATATCTTCAGTCTTTAAAGAAATCTTGGAAATCATTTCATATTTTGTTAAGGCTTCATTATGAATAAAAAAAGGCTCAAATAAATTACGTGATTTAAAGAAAGCTTCTGTGGATGATCCGTGAGAAGGAGCCCCTTTAGGATTATATCGCTTAGATCCATGATACTTTGGATCAAAAACATTAGTATTGCTTATTGGGTTTACTGGAAAATTTAAGTTACTGCCTGGGACTCGTGGCATACCAATTGCAACATCATTAGATAAAATCTGATTATGATTAGGAATATCAAAGATAGGATTAACAATATTAACCATATTTAAATAATAATATACTTTTTTAAAAAAACAATTAGTATTTCAATGACAGTACATTTCAACAAAGCTAAACATCAATATCAAAAAACAGATATTTCTTCCTCACAAAGCAACGATCCTATTGAAATTGTTAAAACTATGGTAGGTGAATTAAGAAAATCAATGAAAACAGTTGCTCTTTATACAAATGATAAAAATAATAGAATTTCAAGAAATAAACATTTTAGCAAATCTTTAGTTATAATCTACACTCTACAAACAAGTTTAGATTTTGAAAAAGGCGGCGAAATTGCAACTCAATTATTTCAAGTTTATGAATACTGTAGACAACAACTTATTAAAGGTTTTAGATCTCAAGTCGTTGAAGGAATAAACAAAGCAATAAATGCTTTAAAAGAAATTTTTGATAATTCATATACACAGAACAAAAATGTTTGATCACGGTCATATTTCATTAAGCAGCCAATTAGATAAGCTTGAGCAAATTTCTAACACCATATCAAAGTTATTAGAAAAAAATGACGCTGGTCAAATTAGTGATCTTGATAAAATTAGAAAAAAAATAATTAAAGATATTGAAATTAAAAATTATAAATTTAATGAAGATAACAAAAAAACAGTAGTATCATTAATTTCTAAAAATGAAATAATCATATCCAAAATTTTAGAAAAATCCCAGAAAGATCTAAAAATTTTAAGTGATGAAAAGAAAAGATCTCAGGCTTATTTGAAAAATTTTTAATTAAAGATCCTTTGGCTTAATGTAAAAATTAAATTCAGAATTTTTTTTTGAAATATCCTCCCAATTTGTCACCTTAAAAGATAAAGAACATAGACCTGAGGTTACATAAGAGTTTATAGCATCAAAATGTGAATTATCTTTGACTGTATTAGACATTACTCTTACTAATTCTGACAAGGATGGTTCATGTCCAATAATCATAACCGATTTCTCATTTTTTTGTTTTCTCAGAATTTCAAGTATATTGTCCGCAGTTGCATGATATAATTCATCAAGAAATTTAACATTGAAACGATTTTTATAAGATTTAAATATTATCTCATATGTTTTTACTGTCCTTAGTGCAGTTGAGCACAAAACCTTTGAAATTATAACACCATTATCATTCAAAAACTTACATATTTTTTCAGTTCTTAATTCTCCTTTTTTTTGGATATCTCTTTCAAAGTCTTTTCCATTGTGTGAATTCCAATCTGACTTTGCATGTCTAAGCAGTAATAAATTTATCATTTCTTATTTTTAGCAAAGAATTGTGTATTTAAAAGAAAAATTCACTATATTTTTCTTTTAAAATTTTTCTTTTTTCTGGAATGATATGTGTGGCTTTTCTTAATTTTTGTTTTATTCTCTTTTTTACCTTCTCTAAATCTTCAATACTAAAATTATCATCTAAACTATAGTATCTATTGAAAAGAAATGCACTTTCCTGAGCAGCTTCGCCTGATTTAAAATACTCATCTCCTGATTGTGATGAATAGTTGGGATTCCAAACACAAACAAACTCATTTAAGAAACCAGTTTTGAACTTTTTTTTAGATAGATTTAAAAATAAATCATAATCGTGAGCTTTGAAGCGTGAACCGTAACTTTTATTCAAAGCTTCCATGTAATTCTCATTATAAAAATTTGTTAAACATGATTTTTTTATTATTGTTCCGAAAGATGGCATATACATATCATAAATCAAAAGATCTCTAAATTCATTTCTTGTATTTATATAATTATCTGTCAAATAACCCGGATGGGAAAATTTAAATATTTGATTTTCCTTTTGAATAGCCATTTTACCGTATACTAAATCGAGATTGTGGGTTAATAGATAATAAAAAAGTTTATCAATTTTTTTTGGAATAAAAAAATCGTCAGAATTACACATTAAAATATAAGGAAATTGTGATTTCTTTATACCCTTTATAAAAGAAAATCCAACGCCAATGTTTTGTTTATTTTTATAATATTTTATAATATTTGATTTCTTTTTTAAGTGATTTATAAGTCCAGCAGTTCCATCTTCTGAACAATCATCAATAACAATTATTTCACCTAAATTATCTAGTTGAAGAGCAGAAGCAATTGCTAGTGGAAGATAGTCTTGGTCATTATATGTTGGTATTATTATTGATAACATCAGATTTTAATCATTTCTTCTCTATATAAATCCTGAAACTGTTTTGCACCTTTAGGACCAAACCAATTTGTAGGAGCAATTATTTTTTCTTTTTTATTTCCAAACCAACTTCCCCACCAAGAAAATGTGCTATTACTCATAATAATCGAATCACACATTGATAAGCCGATCATGTCTTCTATTTCATCATGATTGTTCAAAAAATTATAGATTGACAAATCAAAGTTATTTTTTACAGATTTAAAATCGTCAGTAAAAAGAAAAAATTCATGATCTTTTTTATTAAAAAATGACAATGCTCTAGCTATATAATTTTGAGATACAGGGGGAAGTATTTCGTGTATTTTTTTATAGTCACCCATCCTAATGTGAACTCCAACTTTTTTTTTTTTAAATTTACTGAATTTTTCTCTAATTTTTTTTGTTTTTTCTTTTGGGAAAGTAAAAAGATTTCTAATCTCATTTTCACAATCTTTAAAATACTTTTGACTTTGAAAATATCCAATTAGACATAGATTATCCTCAAAGGGAATTGGAGCATAAATATTTTCATTAATATTATCCGTGTAAGTTTGAAAAATATTATTCGTTGTACACTTAATTTTAGAATAAACTGTGTCTTTATAAGTGTTATGAATATTTCCTTGTCCAGGTCCCATCCCAATTTCGTAATTTATTCTATAACTAGTTTTTAATCTTAATGAATGAGCAAAACCAGCTGAAATTTGAAATAACTGATTTCCTAAACCACCACATATTAAATTTATAATCATATTTTGCCTCTACAATTTATAATTTTTAATCATATTTTCTAAAACTTCTTTAACTCTTGCTAATTGAGGAATAAGATCTCTTTGATCATTTCCAAGAAAAAAACCATTTGTGTCGATGTTTTCTGTATTATTCAATTTATCAAAAATTGAATAATCTAAAAATTTAGCCATTGGGTTTTTGAGAATATTTCCAGTTACAATTGGCCTAGTTTCAACTCCATTTTTGTTAAGCTCATGTATTACAAGCGATCTTTTATTAAAAAGTTTTCCTTTTAAAACCAGACCAAATCCAAACCATGATGGTTTTCCAATACTTTCTTGAATTTTACAATAATCACTTGAGTTAAATAAATACCTAAAATATCTTGCATTTTTATTTCTTTGTAATAAAAATTTAGGAAATTTTTTTAGTTGTATTCTTCCGGTAAGACCATTTATTTCATTGGGCTTTAGATTATATCCTGGTAGAGCAAACTTAAAAAGATCTTCAAATACATTTCCAGTTTTATTTGAAATAAAATTCTGAAAAGGGAGTTCTCTTATCCAGCCATGAGACCTTAAAGACAGTAAATATTGAAAAAGCTCAGCGTCATTAGTTGAAATCATTCCCCCTTCGATAGTCTGAATATGATGTGAAAAATGAAAACTACTGGATCCTGCAACTCCAAATGTACCAGCATGAATTTGATTAAAAGTTGCACCTAAAGCTTCACAGTTGTCTTCAATGAGGATTAATTTATTAGATTCACATACATCTTTTAACATTTTTAGATTTGAAGGATTACCTAAAATATTAATTGCTAAAATCGCTTTTGTTTTTTTGGAAATTGCTTTTTGCACAAGATACTCGTCTATATTCCAAGTATTAGGATTCACATCAACAAATTTTAGTTTTAATCCATATTGGCTCAAAGGTGCATAACTTGTACTCCAACCAATAGAAGGAACAATGATTTCATCGCCTTTATTTAAATTATATTTTGGGGATAAGATTAAACTAGCAATAATTAATAAATTCGCTGAGGATCCTGAATTTACCATAACGGAATATTTTGTATTATTGTATTCAGAAAATTCTTCTTCAAATTTCTTTACATTAAATCCCATTGTTAATTTTGAATCTTTTAATAGTTCAAAAATACCGTATTTTTCTTGCTCGTCCCATGAACATGATTTCAGAGGATAGAAATATTCACTTAAAGTTGATTTTCTTAAAGCTCCTAACCCTATTGTATGGTCACTTACTGGATTTGAAGAAATGATATTTGGTTTACCATTTTCAAAAGAATTGTTAATTTCATAAAACATTAAAAATTTAAGCATAAAACGTGCCATTTTTAAAAAATTTTAATCAAAATTCTGATGTTACTGTAGACTACTCACAAAATTGGTTTAAGATATTAATTATGAATGATATGAGGTTTTTTTGAAAAGAAAAATAGCATTAATCACAGGCGTAACTGGTCAAGACGGATCTTATTTAGCAGAATTTTTAATAAAAAAAAATTACATTGTTCATGGGATAAAAAGAAGATCTTCTTCTTATAACACAGAAAGAATAGATCACATTTATCAAGATGCATTTGAAACGAAAAAAAGAAATTTTATACTGCACTATGGAGATATGACCGATTCAACTAATTTGATTAATATTATTCAAAAAATTAAGCCTGATGAAGTATATAATCTTGCAGCCCAAAGTCATGTCCATGTTAGCTTTGAGACTCCAGAATATACAGGTAATGCAGATGCACTAGGTACTTTAAGAATTTTGGAGGCAATTAGAATTCTCGGTTTGACTAAATTTACAAAATTTTATCAAGCATCAACATCTGAACTCTTTGGTAGTTCCACCGAAAAGAGAATGAATGAAAAAACTAAGTTTGCACCTAACAGTCCATACGCGACTGCAAAATTGTATGCTTACTATATAACGAAAAATTATAGATCAGCTTATGATATTTTTGCATGTAATGGAATCCTTTTTAACCACGAAAGTGAGAGAAGAGGAGAAACATTTGTAACTAGAAAAATCACTCTAGGTATTGTAAATATTTTAAAAAAGAAACAAAAAAAATTATATCTTGGTAATTTGAATTCCATAAGAGACTGGGGACATGCGAAAGACTACGTGGAAGGTATGTGGAAAATACTTCAATATAAAAAACCTGATGACTTTATTTTATCTACTGGAAAGAGTTATTCAGTTAGAGATTTCGTTGAAGAAGCATTTAGATGCGTTAATATAAATATTATTTGGAAAGGGAAAGGAACTAAAGAAAAAGGTTATGATTCTCTGACTAAAAAATGCTTAATTGAAATCGATCCAAAGTTTTTTAGACCTAATGAAGTTCCGTATCTTCATGGTGATTCTTCTAAAGCTAGAAAGTTACTAAAATGGAAGTGTAAAGTAACTTTCAAAGAGCTTGTCAAAGAAATGATGCGCAATGATTTAAAAGATTAAAGTCATTTCCATTTTATACTACAACCAATACTTGGAAATTGGATTTTAGGTCCATAGCCAGTAGTTGCAATTATTTTTATAGCATTAAGCAATTCATTTTTATTTGGATTTAAAGGTGTTAAATTCTTCATTTCTAAAATACGACCTCTATACTGCAAAATATCATCTTTATTAAAACAAAAAAAGTCTGGAGTACAAACAGCTTCATACTTTTTAGCTATCATTTGATCATCGTCTAAAAGATAGGGAAAATTAAAACTATTTTTCTTTGAAAAAATTTTCATATTCTCATAGCTATCTTCCTTATAATTAGATGTATCGTTGGGCATTATAGCCGCAATACCAAAACCGAGCTTTTTAATTTGAGGTGCAATTTTGACCATTTCACCAATTACAGCTTTAACATATGGACAGTGGTTACAGATAAACATAATAAGAGTTCCATTTTTACCCTTAATTTTTTTAAGACACACTAACACACCATCGGTTGATATTAATTTAAAATCTGAAATCTTAAATGTATTATCTAAAGTTGGTGTTGACAATAAAACCATAATTATTCTCCTATAAAATGAAAAAAAATTTTTCGAGTTTTTTTTGCTTTTCTATGTTCAAATAAAAAAATTCCTTGCCAAATACCTATTATTAATTTTTTTTTTAAAACACTAAAAGTACAACTAGTTTTATTTAAACATGATTTTATATGAGCTGGCATATCATCATCACCTTCATAATTATGTTTAAATAAAATATCTTTTGAAATTATATTATTAAAAAAACTGATTAAATCGTCTTTGACATAATCATCTGCATTTTCTTGAACTATTAATGAAGCTGTTGTGTGTTGTATGAAAATATTAATAAGTCCTGAGTTTATTTCATATTTTTTTATCAAGTTTTTGATGTAATCAGTTATATTGATTAAACTTTCACCATTAGTCTCAACTTTAATGCAATCAGTAATTTGCTTCATATCATTTTAAAAGTATTGTTATTATTAAAAAATTATATTATAAATGTTTAGGGAGTTAAATCATGTCTGAAGAAAAAAAAAAAATAAAAAAAGAAGATGTGAAAGAAGTTTTTACAAGAATTCTTAAAAAATTGAAGAATCGTAAATAACTGTTTACACAAATCTAACTATGTCTAAGGTCTGGATAGAATGTCAAAAATGTGGGAAAGTATTCTGGGTTTTTTCTCAAGAACTTAACATATTTTATCCTAAAAGATCTATTAATTATCAAATATGTGTAGGTTGCGAAATTGAACTGTCACAAACTAACTAATGGTAGATTATTTTAAAAATATTCTTGAATATTTTACTTCAGTTGTTCAATTTTTAGAATATGTAATCTATTTCTTTATAGGCTTAACAATATTTATAATTTTTAAACTATTTATAAAAATTACAAAAGTGTTAACGCTAATTCCAAAAAAAATCACTGATCTAGAATTTCATAAAAGTATTTTATTTAAAGTAATAAGGATTTTTTTATATTCAATTTGTTTAACACTGACAGGAAAAATTGTTTTTTATTGGTTTTAAAGTTATTAACAATTACCAGTAATAAAATGTTAAATTTTTTTTAAATTTTATTCACAATTTTTCCACATTACTCCAAAATTTTCCATTGGTTCGGAATTAGATCTTGCGTATCTTGAGGCCCTGCATTTCCAAACCAAACAGGTGGAACGATAACATTTTCTTTTTTTTTTCCTAACCAAGCTCCCCACCATGAAAAAGTACTGTTGCTCATTATAACTGAATCACATTGAGACAAGGCATATAAATCTTCTAACTCGTTATTATTTTCAAGCAAATTGATTTTATTTTCATTTAATTTTTTCATTGCTTTGTCATGGTCATCAGAAATCACAATTAAATCATACTCATTAATATTGAATTTTTCCAAAGCTAACTTAAAGTAAACATTTGGCATTTCTGGTAAAATTGCGTGATTATTTTTGTAACATCTGATATGAACGCCGAGTTTTTTCTTTTTAAATTTTTGTAACTTACATTCTATTATTTTTTTCATTTTTCTAGGAAACTCAAAAAGATTTTTAACTTCCTCTCTATGTTTTTCAAAAAATTTCTCAGACTGAAAATATCCTATTAATCTAATGTTATCTTTTTTACAGATTTCATTATAACAAAATGATTTCTGATAATAATCGGTGAATTTTTCAAAAGATGTAGTATTTATTTTCTTAAAGATAGTTTCTTTATATTTTGTAAAATGATGGAGTGTATGGTCATTATTTAAGCGCATCATTTTAATTTTTTCACTAAGATAGGAAGAATTCTCGGAGAAATTAATTACAAATTTCGTATTCAAAATTCTAGACAAAGAATATCCTGCTGCAATCTGAAATAATTGGTTACCTAATCCGCCGAATAATTTTGAAGTGATCATGGTATTAAAGCATTTCTCTAAGATCAGCAAATTATATGCCAGTTACTAGTGATAATATTTATTTTTTCTAAATAAAATTTCTAATACCATTCAAGTTTTTTATTTCTGAAAAATCATTGTAGTCTAAACAGTCGAAAAAGCTACTACTTCTATTAACCCACAAACAATTAAATCCAAAATGCCCAGCTCCAGAAATATCCCACGTATTAGAACTTAAAAACAAAACCTCATTGTTTGAACATTTATATTTTGAAAGTGGTATTTGATAAATTTTTGGGCTAGGTTTATAAATTTTTTTGTCTTCAACTGAAAATATATCATCGATAAATTCATCAATTTCATTTAATTTCACAAGATTTGATATCATTGAAAATGTCCCATTGGATAGAATCGCAATTTTAACGTTTTTTTTCTTCAAATATTTTAAAACTTCTCTTACTTCAGAAAACACATTCAACGATTTGTACAATGACAAGAGATCATTTTTTAATGAATCTTTAATATCAAAAACTTTCATCGATTTGTCTAAAGAGTCATTAGTTATATCCCAAAAATTTTTGTGTTTTAGCAATAAACTTCTCAACCAGGTATATTCAAGTTGAGTTGTTCGCCAATAATTTGCGAAATCAATCCATTTGGGTCCGATTTTATTTTTTAGTTTTTTGACAGCACTGTTCACATCAAATAAAGTTCCATAAGCATCAAATATTACGATTTTAATTCTTTTCAGTTTCAATTTTTTAATTTTTTTAATCTTTCTCAGTTAAATTTTATAATTTCAGTTTTCTAAATGCACAATTATGTAATTAAATTGTAAAAAATTTCATAATTCTAAAAATTATGATATTCTTTATTGTTGCATTTGAATATGGATAACTTTGAATTTATAAAAAAAGGTTTTTGGGTTTTATTAATAGTTGTAATTATTATATTCGTAATTTCAGTTATTTTATTTTAAAAATTATATGGATTGGTATCAAATATTAGCAGTAGTTGGAATGTGGGGGTTAGTTGTAATACTCTACAATGTTTGGAAATAGAAAAATGCTTTAACAATTAATTTATTATTAAACTTCTAATTTATATAACTTTTTAGTTTATTTAAGGAGTGTTAAATAATTAAACCTAAAGTGATATTAACAATTTTTTAATTTTTAAAATGTGGTAATGAATCTGAAAAGAAAACTTGAAAAATTACCTTTAAATGCTAATACTATACTCAATTATAAAATGAAATAAGGAGACATTCATGTATTTAAGAATACTAATCACCACTTTGACTTTTAATCTATTTTTCTTCACATCTGACTTAAAAGCAGCTGACGTCACAATAGAAATGCTTAATAAGAATAAAGAAACAAAGCAAAGAATGGTATATAGCCCTGAATTAGTAAAAATCGACAAAGGTCAATCCATTGAATGGATCCCAACAGCTAAGGCCCATAATGTTGAAATTTTAGTAGCACCAGAAGGGTATACTATCCCTAAAAAAACTAAACTTAGTGAAAAAGTAACCATGACATTTGAAGTGCCAGGAATTTACTTGTATCAGTGTTCACCACATGCTGCATTAGGGATGATTGGTATTATCGTAGTTGGGGGAGATACATCTAATAAAGAAGCGATTTTAAAAGAAAAACTTGTTGGAAGTAAGTCGAAAAAGAAAAGAGATAAATTGGTTGGAGAAATTTAATTTTTTGCATTATTTAATTTATTTTTGTCCTTACTGTTTCGCTCTCACTCAGATATGCGACCCATAAGGACAAAAATTTCTAGTATATATTCTACCTGTTATATCAAATAGTGTTCAGTTTATCATATGACCAACTTATAGAAAATTTATTTTAGTCTCTTGGTGAAATAAAAACTTCTATATAAATAAAAATTTTTGAGAGTATTTACTTTTATCCAAGCCTAGAATTATTATTATCTTAATTGAATCTAAAAGTTTATTTTTTTAAAATTGTATTTTGTAAATTAGCTTTATTATATTGTTAGAATATGCTGTTAGCAGATTTAATTCTAATAATTCATTTTTTTATTATTATTTTTATAATTAGCCTTTTTGCTTTAGTACCTTATGGATATTATAGAAAATGGAATTGGGTTAGCAGGAAAAAAATAAGATACACACATTTATTTCTGATGACCTTGGTTACAATCGAGAGTTTTATTGGTATCATTTGCCCTTTGACTATTTTGGAGAATCATCTTAGAGGGACTATTACAAATCAAAGCTTTTTAAGCAAACATTTATCAAAAATAATTTTTTTTAATTTTCCAAGTTCTTTTTTTTTAGCTTTATATTTTTCAGGATTTTTGGGTGCAGTTTATTTAAGTTTTAAATATCCACCTAAAAATTAATTTTCTTTTTCAGATTACTATTGCTCATTAGATATTATTCGTATTCAATTGTTCCTGGGGGCTTTGAAGTACAATCATAGCATACCCTATTTATGCCTTTTACATTATTGACAATTTTATTTGCACATTCAGAAATGAATTTATGTTCAAATGAAAAAGATTCTGCAGTCATACCGTCTTTTGATGAAACCGCTCGCAATACACATATTTGCTCATAAGTTCTATTATCACCCATTACTCCAACTGTTTTAACTGGAAGTAAAACACAAAATGCTTGCCAAATTTTGTCGTAAAGATCAGCTTTTTTTAATGCGCCAATAAAAATTGAATCAGCTTCTTTTAAAATTTTTATTCTTTTTTTAGTAATTTCACCTAATATGCGAATCCCCAAGCCTGGTCCTGGAAATGGGTGTCTTAAAATAAAATCACCAGGAATCCCTAATTCTTTTCCTAACCGCCTTACTTCATCCTTGAATAATTCTCTCAATGGCTCCAATAAATTCAAATTCATTTTTTTTGGTAACCCTCCTACATTATGATGAGATTTAATTGTAACTTTTTTTTCCCCTGATGCTGCAATTGACTCAATTACGTCTGGATATAGTGTTCCTTGTGCTAAAAAAACAACATTTCTTATTTTTTTACTATATTTTTCAAATAATTCTATAAATAATCTGCCAATAATTTTTCTTTTTTTTTCTGGGTCACAAATACCTTTTAGTTTTTTTAAAAATAATGTAGCAGCATTTATTCTTACAAAAGATATGTTAAAACTTTTTTTGAACATACTTTCAATTTCTTCTGGTTCGTTTTTTCTCATTAATCCAGTATCAACAAAAATACAATGTAACTGTTTTCCAATTGCTTTATTAATTAGAACAGCGGTTACTGTTGAGTCAACTCCACCCGATAGACCACAAATCACATTTTTTTCCCCAACTACCTCTTTTATTTGTTTTATCATATCAGTTTTAAACGAGTTCATGTTCCAATCTTTTTTTGCTTTACATATTTTTACTACAAAATTTGAGATTATTTTATCCCCTTTAACTGTGTGATTGACTTCGGGATGGAATTGCAGACCAAAAATCTTTTTATTTTTATTCTCAATGATTGCCAGTATTGAATTTTCACTTAAAGCAACAGTCGCAAAATCTTTAGGAATCCTAGTTATAACGTCACTGTGACTCATCCATACTCTGTATTTTTTTTTAGGCTCATAAATCCCATTTATTATAGCTGATTTTTTCAATATATTTATATTTGCTTTACCGAACTCTCTTTTGTCACTTTTTTCTACTTTACCTTTAAAAAAGTCACAAATAAGTTGAAACCCATAACAAATCCCTAGAATTGGAATACCTAATTTAAAAATTTCATCACCTAAAAGAGGGGCACTTTTTGAATAAACTGAAGAAGGTCCTCCAGAAAAAATAATCCCTTTTGAATTTTTGATTTTTGATTGAAAATTTTTTTTAATGTTATTAAAAGCTATAACTTCGCAAAAAACTCCAATTTCTCTTATTCTTCTGGCTATTAATTTTGTTAATTGTGAACCAAAATCAATAATAATTATTTGAGTTTTCATTAATTTATTTATTTATCTGATAATTAGGTGATTCTCTTGTTATAGAGATACTGTGCACATGACTTTCATCTAAACCTGCACGAGTGATTTTTACCATTTTTGTATTTTTTTTCATTTGAGCAATTGTTTTGTTACCTGTGTATCCCATTGCAGATTTTAATCCACCTACCAATTGCTCAATTACTTTACTAACTGAGCCCTTATATGGTACTCTTCCTTCTACACCCTCTGGGACAAGTTTCTGAGAATTTTTAATTTCTTCTTGAAAATATCTATCAGCAGAGCCTTGCCCCATAGCTCCGATCGATCCCATTCCTCTGTAAGATTTATAACTTCTTCCATTTGACAAGAATACTTCTCCAGGTGATTCATCGGTACCAGCAAACAGGGAACCAATCATTACAGCATCTGCACCCACAGCAATTGCCTTAGCTATGTCACCAGAAAATTTTATTCCTCCATCTGCTATAACCGGAATATTTTTTAATTTTGCAATTTTAGATACATTAGATATTGCATAAAGTTGTGGCACTCCTACACCTGCTATTATTCTTGTTGTACATATCGACCCAGGTCCAATACCAACTTTAAGTGCATCAGCGCCTGCTGAAATCAAATCTTTAGCTGCTTCAGAAGTAGCAATATTGCCAACTACAATTGGTAATTTTTTATATGTTTTTTTTATTTTTCTTAATGTATCAATTACATTTTTAGTGTGTCCATGAGCCGTATCAATTACAACAATATCAACCTCAGCATCTACGAGATGTTTAAGTCTATTTAAACCTTCCTCCTCTCCGATTCCAATGGCTGCCGCAACAATTAACCTGCCAAATGAATCTTTAGATGAGGATGGAAACTTTTCTGATTTTTCAATATCTTTTACAGTAATCAAACCTACACACCTATATTTGCTGTCAACAACAAGAAGTTTTTCAATTCTATGATGATGTAAAAGTTTTTTAGCCTCACTTGTTTTTATATTCTCATTAACAGTTATTAGACTTTTCTTTGTCATTAGAGAACTAATAGGCTGATCTAGGTTTTTTGCAAAACGAATATCTCTGTTGGTTAAAATTCCAATTAATTTTCTTGTTTTTTTCTCAACTACAGGTATCCCGCTAATATTATTTTTATTTTTTATTTCCAAAGCTTCTTTAAGTATATTCTCGGGGTTAATTGTTAAAGGGTTG
>MDTG01252169.1_pt1 | contig 17485 bp, 17 predicted proteins | sample 811421 | NCBI WGS metagenome assembly MDTG01 (sample SAMN05326645, study PRJNA326480) | marine metagenome | isolation source: seawater | place: Pacific Ocean: South East | collected 2011
GGGGGCCTTGACGTTAATGTTTCATTAATTACAGGAAAAACTGAAATATCTAAGAAGAAAAATATTCTTAACCTGCTCTTAAAAAATAAGGTTAATTTTTTAATTGGAACTCATTCATTGTTTCAAAAAAAAATTAAATTTTTTAATCTGGGACTAGTAATAATTGACGAACAACATAAATTCGGTGTTAGACAAAGAATTGAATTTGCTAAAAAAGGTGGGGATAATTGTGACGTCCTTTTAATGTCAGCAACTCCGATTCCTAGAACAATGATGATGTCAATTTATGGAGATATGGATATTTCAAAAATTCTTAAAAAACCTGCAAAAAGAAAAAAAATTATTACACTTAGTAAACCGGATAAAAAAATAACTGAATTATGGCCTTTCATAAACAAACAAATTCAAGATCATAATCAAATTTTTTGGGTGTGTCCTCTTATCGAAGAGTCATCTTTTTTAGATTACACATCTGCAAAAAAAAAATACGATATAATAAATAACAAATTTCCAAATAGAGTTGGTCTTATTCATGGTGCTTTAGATAAAAATGAAAAAGAAAAAATTTTAAAAAAGTTTCTTGAGAAAAAAATATCAATTCTTGTTTCTACTACTGTCATAGAAGTAGGAATTGATTTTCCCAATGCTAATTTAATTATTATTGAAAATGCTAATAAATTTGGACTTGCGCAATTACACCAATTAAGAGGTAGAGTTGGCAGAGGAGAAAAACAAGGAACCTGTATTTTGTTATTTAAAGAAGGTCTGAGTAAAAATGCTATAAAACGCCTCAAAATATTAAAAAGTTCTGACGATGGTTTTTATATAGCTGAAGAAGATTTAAAATTAAGAGGATTTGGAGATTTAACGGGTTTTCAACAAAGTGGTCTTAAAAATTTTAGATTTGCTGATCCTGTAATACATCATAATTTATTTAATGTGGCTGATGAATTTGTAAAAAAAAATCAAAATTTTATTAATAATGAAAAGTATTTATTTCTATTAAAATTATTTGATAAAGCTGAAATTATTAATGTAGAAAAAGCTTAGTCTATATTTGTTGTTCCAGCAGAAACGATAAATTTTGATGCTTGTTCAAAAGATACATCTAAATATATTAAATCTTTTTTTGGCAACATTAGTAAAAATCCGCTAGTAGGATTAGGCGTAGTTGGTACAAAAATATTAACAAGTTCTTCATTAATTTTTTGTTTGATAATACCTTGATTTTCTTTTGTTGCAAAACCCACTACCCAAATACCTTTTCTAGGATACTCTAGCAAAACAACACTTTTCTCACTATTATCAGTATTGGTAAAACTTTCAGTCATTTGAACAATAGCTGAATAAATTGTTCTTAAGATAGGTATTCTTTTTAAAAAATTATTAAAAACTTCAAAGAATTTTTTTCCAATAAAAGAAAGTGATAACCAGCCTATAAAAGTTATTAGGAATAGAGCAATTAATATTTCTGCTCCAGGAATGTCAAAAGGTAGATAATTGTTGGGGTTTATTTCCTTAGGTATAATATTGCCAGAAATTCTTATTATAAATAACGTTAGATATAAAGTAATGCCAATTGGTATCAAAACAACTATACCAGCTATAAAATTGTTTCTTAGCCTAGTTAAAAAAGATTTTTTTATACTATTTTTCATTTTAAGAATAACTTGAATATACAATGAAAATTATTATTAATATAAAAATTGCAATTAATAATTTATTATTTAAAATCATGAGTCTAAAACATGTATAACATAAATAGAAGGAAATTTCTTGGCTTATTTGGTTGTGGTTGCTGCTCATTAATGCTCCCTTCATGCACAACTGTTCCGATCACTGAAAGGAAGCAATTAAGTTTAATTTCTGAGGCTCGAATAAACAGGCAGGCTGCAGCTGCATATGAGAATTTTAGAAAAAAATCAAAATTAATAACTAGTGGTGCGAATTTAAAACAGATCAGAGAAATTGGAAAAAAAATGGAGCTTTCAGTTAGTGCATTTTTTGAAAAGGAGGGAAAAAAAGATCCAACTAAAGACTTTGGATGGGATTATGTTTTAGTGGATAATGATAAGATGGTAAACGCATGGTGTATGCCGGGAGGCAAGATAGCTGTATACACAGGACTTCTTAAAGTTACAAAAAATACTGATGCCTTATCAGTTGTAATGGGGCATGAAATAGCTCATGCTGTAGCAAGACATTCTTTAGAAAGAATGAGTCACGCAATGACAATTAATTTAGGTACTACGGTTGCTGATATTTTTTTAGGTGGGGCAATTAATAGAACTAGAAATACAGTTGGACAAAATACTGGCTTAGACATTTTTCAATTAGGAATAATGAATCCTTTTGGAAGAAAACAAGAAACTGAAGCAGACTACTTAGGATTAATATTTGCATCTTTATCAGGGTATGACGTAAGAGAGTCGGTTAAACTCTGGGAGAGAATGTCTGCACAAAAAAAAGGTAAAGAGACTCCAGCTTTTTTGAGCACTCACCCGAGTAGTGCAAAAAGAATTGAAAACTTAAATAATTGGATTACAGAAGTAATTATTAAATACCCACCAATTAAACTATAATATTATTGGTGAGCCCTGATGGACTCGAACCATCGACACCCTCCTTAAAAGGGAGGTGCTCTACCAACTGAGCTAAGGGCCCTTAAAAGAGTTCTTTTATATTCTAATTTATTAAATTTCAAATAATTAATTGAACATTTTTATATATTTTTTATAAAAATTCATAAAAGAATTATTCTTTATATTAAGCCTAATTTCCCGCATAAATTGTTGATAGAAATATATGTTATGTAAAGAAATTAACATAGAAGCCATCATCTCATTAGATTTAATCAAATGATTTAGATAACTTTTTGAGTAATTTTTTAGCTGTCTTATGTCGCATCTATCATCCAATGAGGATTTGTCTCTTTGATATTTTGAGTTTTTTAAATTTATTTTTCCCTCCCATGTAAAAGCTAATCCAGTTCTTCCTGATCGTGTCGGCATTACACAATCAAACATGTCAATACCTTCTTTAACAGCACCTAAAATGTCCGAGGGAGTTCCTACACCCATTAAATATCTAGGTTTGTCTTTTGGTAGAAAGTCCGTTGTTTCGTTTAATATATTAAACATATCATGTTGTTTTTCACCAACAGCAAGTCCACCCATTGCATAACCATCAAAACTAATTTCTTTTAATTTTTCAATACTTTCAATTCTTAAATTCTTGTTTAGCCCACCCTGAGCAATACCAAATAATGCTTTAGATTTATCGTTCCCAAATTCTATTTTGCTTCGTTTTGCCCAATGTGTTGAAACATCAATAGCTTTTGCAAGAATTTTTTTATTTGAAGTTAATTTAGGACATTCATCTAAAACCATTATTATATCAGAATTAATTGACTTTTGAACTTGTATGCTTTTTTCAGGACTTAAAATAATTTTTTTTCCATCTAAATGTGATTTGAAGATGGCGCCTATTTTAAAGTCAATTTTATTAAATTTTGAAAGTGACATAATTTGATAACCGCCTGAGTCAGTCAATATAGGTTTATTCCAATTCATAAATTTGTGTAAACCATTAAAATTTTTTAAAATATTTACTCCAGGTCTTAACAGTAAGTGATATGTATTTCCTAAAATAATTTGAGTATTTGTTTTTTCTACATCTTCTGGGAAAATACCTTTTACAGTACCTAATGTCCCTACGGGCATAAAAGCTGGGGTATCTATTATTCCCCGAGGAGTAATAATTCTTCCCAATCTTGCTTTTTCATTCTGAGTGATTAACTCAAACGAAAATTTTTTTTTAAGCATTTAGAATTATTGTGATCTAAGAGAAATTATTTTGTCTGGGTTTGAAACTGATCCACTGTTTGGATCACCTTTTTTTATTTTATCAATCAATTCCATACCTTTTATTACCTTCCCAAAAGCAGAATACTGTCTGTCAAGGTGAGGAGCAGATTCAAAACAAATAAAAAATTGGCTATTTGCACTGTCTGGATCAGCAGATCTCGCTGCTGACAAAACACCCCGTGTGTGCGCAACATCTGTAAATTCAGCTTTAAGGTTTGGCAAGTCAGATCCCCCAGTTCCAGCTAAAGATAAATTAAAATCAGGGCTGTTTGAGTTTCCAAATTTGACGTCTCCTGTTTGAGCCATAAATCCATCTATAACTCTATGAAAAACCACACCGTCATATTTTCCACTATCAGCTAATTCTTTGAATCTTTTAACATGATTTGGAGCTTTATTTGGATAAAGTTCAATTTCTACTTCGCCATATGTTAATTTTAAAATCATATTATTTTCTTTTGCAAATATATTATTGTTTAGTAAACTAAAAAAAAAAATAAATAAATAGATAATTTTTTTCATTAAATTTTATTTTTTAACACTTTAGCTGTATATTTAGTAACGAAAGTATCAATTTTGCCGCCCAAAGTTGCTATTTCTTTCACAAATTTTGAGGATATAATTTGATTTTCAACATCTGACATTAAAAACATTGTCTCAATCTTAGAATCTAATTTTTTATTCATTCCTGCTAATTGAAATTCATATTCGAAATCTGACACTGCTCTCAAACCTCTTATAATTACGTTAGCATTAAATTTTTTACATAAATCTATAGTAAGATTGTCAAAAGAAATAACTTTAATTTTTTTTTTATTTAATCTTAAATCTTTAAATAAAGAATTATTAATTATATCCAGTCTTTCTTCAATTGAAAAATAATAGTTTTTATTAATGTTATCAGTTGTGGCAATTATTAACCTATCGAAAATATAAAGTGATTTTTTAATAACATCAATATGACCATAAGTTATAGGGTCGAAAGTTCCAGGATAGATTGCTGTTTTCATATTTTATTTTATATTGTCTTCAATTTTTATAACCGAAACCACTTTTTCTGTTCCAGAAAGTTTTTTTATTCTTACACCTTGAGTATTTCTGCCAGCAATTCTTATTTCTTTTACAGCACATCTCATAATACTTCCTTTATCAGTGGATAGAATAATCTCATCGTTTTCTCCGACTATTAAAGATGAAGAAATGTTTCCATTTCTAGGTGAATTTATAATTCCAATAATTCCCTTCCCTCCTCTGTTAGTAACCCTATAGTCAAGATAAGATGTTCTTTTTCCGTAACCATTCTCAGAAACTGATAAGATAAATTTATCTACTCCATTTTTAATCTTTTTATCATTATTAATTATTTTAGCATCAATTTTAGAATTTTCTACAATTGAAACTGATATAACTTTGTCTTTATCAGCCAGTTTAATTCCTTTAATTCCTTTAGATGATCTGCCTTTAAATAATCTTAATTTTTTTGATTTAAATCTGATACATTTTCCAAATTGAGTGCTTAATAAAATATCTTGATCATCTTTACAGATTTTAACACCGATAATCTTATCGTCTTGATCTAATTTCATAGCAATTTTACCACTGTTATTGATATTTATAAAATCTTCTAAAGAGTTTTTTCTTACATTTCCTTTTGCTGTAGCAAAGATTACCATTAATTTTTTCCACTCACTCTCATCCTCCGGTAATGGCATAATTGAGCTTATTGCATGGTGGCTCTTTAATGGAAGTAAATTGAAAATAGATTTACCTTTAGAGGCAGCTGTTCCTTCAGGAATTTTGTGAGCTTTTATTTTGTATACGAGCCCTTGAGTAGAAAAAAATAGCACAGGAGTATGGGTATTTGCTGTAAAAATTTGTACAACGAAATCTTCCTCCCTAGTAGAAATTCCTGTTTTACCCTTACCGCCTCTTTTTTGGGCCTTTAATGAACTTAAAGGACTTCTTTTTATATAACCTTGATTAGTTATACTTATTACAACGGACTCCTTTTGAATAGTTTCCTCAATATTGTAATTCAAAACAGCGTCAATTATTTTTGTCTTCCTAGGTGATGAGAATTTATCTTTAATTTTTTCTAATTCCTCAACTATAAGTTTATTAAGTTCTTTTTTTGAATTTATTATTTTATTAAATTTAATTATCAGCTCCGCAAGTTTATTTATTTCGGTTTCAATCTCACTTATTCCATAAGCAGTCAGTTTTTGTAATTTAAGGTCTAAGATAGCATTTACTTGATATGCAGAAAGTTGATAACTTGAAATATTTTTTTTCTTTTCAATTATTGAAATTAATTTAATGCTTTTTTTAACTTTCCATTTTTTTGAAAGAAGATTTTTCTTTGCAACATCTGTGTCTTTTGAGTTTTTAATTATTTTGATAATTTCATCTATATTTTCTACAGCTGTAGCTAAACCAATTAATATATGTGATCTTTCTTCTGCTTTTTTTAAATCAAATTTTACTCTTTTAATTACTGTTTCTTCTCTGAATTTTAAAAATTCTGAAATAAATTCTCTTAAGTTAAGTATTTTAGGTTTATTATTAACAATCGCAAGAGTATTGAAACCAAAAGAACTCTCAATATTAGTTAATTTATAAAGTTGCCGTCTTACAGTCTCAGGCTCAGTTGCTTTTCTCAACTCAATAACGACCCTAATTCCCTCTCTATTAGACTCATCTCTTATATCTCTTATTCCCTCTATTTTTTTATCTCTGACTAATTGAGCAATTTTCTCTATTAATAAAGATTTATTTACCTGATATGGAATTGATTTAATAATAAGTTTTTCTCGACCACCTTTTTTCTCTTCTAAATCTATTTCGCCTCTTATTTTAAATGATCCTCTGCCTTTATTATATCCTTGTTTGATTATGTCTTTACCGATAATAACTCCACCAGTTGGAAAATCTGGACCTGGAATGTGCTTCATCAATTGAGCTATTGTAATTTCTTTATTGTTAATAAAAGCTACTGTTCCATTAATAATTTCTCCTAAATTATGTGGAGGTATACTCGTTGCCATTCCAACTGCAATACCGCCTGCGCCGTTTACTAAAATATTTGGATATTGGGATGGTAACACTTCTGGTTCTTTTTCAGTTTCGTCATAATTACTTCTGTAGTTTACAGTATTTTTTTCGAGATCTTCTGTTAAAAATTGTGAGATTCTGCCAAGTTTTGTCTCCGTATATCTCATTGCTGCTGGAGGATCTCCATCAATTGAACCAAAGTTACCTTGTCCAGTTATTAGTGGAACACTCATTGAAAAGTCTTGAACTAATCTAACTAAAGCATCGTAAACAGATTGATCGCCATGAGGATGGTATTTACCAATTACATCTCCAACAATTCTCGCAGATTTTCTAAAAGGTTTTGACCAATCATATCCTCCTTTGTACATAGCGTATATTATTCTTCTATGTACGGGTTTCAAACCATCTCTTACATCAGGTAAAGCTCTACTAACAATCACACTCATCGCGTACGACAAGTACGAAGAACTCATTTCATCCTGAACAAAGATAGGTTTAAACGTTTTATTATTCTCTGCTGTATTTTTTTCCATTAAAATTAAAAAGGAATTTCGTCATCTAAATCAGAATTTTCTTGATTTAGATTTTCATTAGGTAAAGAACTTTTGCTTTCAGAAACTAAATTCGAAGAATTTCCGCTGTTTCTGCTATCTAACATTGTAAGACTAGAATTATAGCCTTGTAGCACTATTTCTGTAGAGTATTTATCTTGTCCAGAAGCCTCGTCTTTCCATTTTCTAGTGCTCAATTGGCCTTCAACATAGACATTTGCTCCTTTTTTTAAATATTGTTGAACAACATTAACTAGACCCTCATTAAAAATAACAATTCTGTGCCACTCTGTTTTCTCTTTTCTCTCTCCACTAGATTTATCCTTCCAGCTTTGACTCGTTGCGATGCTCAATCTAGCTACATTTTTTCCGTTGACCATCTGTTTTATCTCGGGATCTGCGCCTAAACGACCTATTAATTGTACTTTATTTAAACTTCCTGCCATATTATTTTTGAATAAATTAAGATTATCTATTTTAGGATAATTTTATATCATATTTGATTAACAAATATAAGGTGATAATTATTTTAGGTAAAAAATATGTTGAAAAAAATCGTTGTAAAAGGCGCTAAAGAGCACAATTTAAAAAATGTTTCTCTTGAAATCCCAAAAGAGAAATTAGTGGTGATAACTGGTCTCTCAGGTTCGGGAAAATCGTCTTTAGCTTTTGATACAATTTATGCTGAAGGTCAAAGAAGATATGTTGAAAGTCTCTCTTCTTATGCAAGGCAGTTTCTGGATAAAATGAAAAAACCTAAAGTGGATTTAATAGAAGGGTTAAGTCCTGCTATATCTATTGAACAGAAAAATACCTCAAAAAATCCAAGATCTACAGTGGCTACTGTTACTGAAATTTATGACTATATGAGGGTTTTATTTGCTCGTGTAGGAGTTCCATACTCTCCATTTACTGGTAAACCTATTGTATCTCAATCAATAAGTGAAATGGTTGATAAAATCAGAAAACTGCCTAAAGATAATACAATTTACCTGCTTGCTCCCATAGTAAGAGGAAGAAAGGGAGAATATAAAAAAGAAATTTTAAATTATAAAAAGAGAGGTTTCACTAAAATAAAAGTAAATGGGAAATATCTTAATATTGACGAATTTCCAAATTTAAATAAAAAACTTAAACATGAAATTTCAATAATTGTTGATAGAGTTATTCTTAACTCTAATCTCGGAAATAGATTAGCTGATAGTGTTGAAACGGCAGTAAATCTCTCTAATGGATTGCTGGTTGTTGAGTATGAAAATGAAACTTTGCCTAAGAAATTTAGAAAAAAAGAAGTAATAACTTTTTCATCTAAGTTTTCGTGTCCAGAAAGCGGTTTTACCATTGAGGAAATTGAACCGAGGTTGTTTTCTTTTAATTCTCCATACGGAGCTTGCGAAGAATGTGAGGGAATAGGACATAATCTTAATGTAGATCCTAATTTAGTGATTTCTGACCCTAAAAAAACTCTGCAAGACGGTGCTGTTGAGCCTTGGGCAAAATCTACATCTTTATATTATGCTCAAACATTAGCATCTATAGCAAAACATTATAAATTTTCAATGGCTGATCCTTGGAGAAAAATTCCAAAAAAAATTCAGGATGTAATTTTGTACGGTTCAGATGATGAAGAAATAAAATTTTCATACGATGATGGATACGAAGCTTATACGACAAAAAAAACATTTGAAGGAGTAATTAATAATCTTGAAAGAAGATATTTAGAAACAGATAGCGAATGGAAGAGAGAAGAAATATCTCAATATCAGAGTGAGACAGATTGTGAAAAATGTAAAGGAATGAGACTGAAAGATGAAGCTTTATGTGTAAAAATAAACTCTCTTAATATAAGTGAGGTAACAGAAAAATCAATTGATGATGCACAAAAATGGTTCGAAAAATTACAAAACTTTCTAAATGAACGTGAAAATAAAATAGCTCAACACATATTAAAAGAAATTAATGAGAGATTAAATTTTCTTTTAAACGTAGGATTAAATTATTTAACATTGTCACGAGAGTCAGGCACTTTATCAGGCGGTGAAGCGCAAAGAATTAGATTAGCGTCACAAATAGGCTCAGGTTTAACTGGAGTTTTATATGTCTTAGACGAACCTTCGATTGGATTACATCAAAGAGATAACAAAAAATTAATAAAGGCTCTAAAAAAATTAAGAGATCTGGGCAATACCGTAATTGTAGTTGAGCATGATATTGAGACAATGGAAAATTCTGATCATATAATTGATATAGGGCCTGAAGCCGGATTAAATGGAGGCCAGATTGTTGCTGAAGGTACTGTAAAGGAAATTATAGCAGACACCAAAAGTATAACTGGCGATTATTTATCTGGTAAAAAATTTATTTCAATACCGAAAAAAAGAAGATCAGCAAAAAATGGACGATTTATTGAAATAAGTGGTGCTAGTGGAAATAATTTAAAAAAAGTTAATTTAAAAATTCCAGTTGGTACCTTTACATGTGTTACAGGCGTTTCAGGAAGTGGGAAATCAACTTTAATATTACATACTTTATATAATGCCTTTAATTTAATGCTGAATAAAAATAAAAGTCGTAAAGTTCCTAAAGCTTTTACAGGATTCAAAGGAACGGAATTAATTGATAAAATAATTGATATTGATCAATCTCCAATTGGTAGAACTCCAAGATCAAATCCTGCTACTTACACTGGTGCATTTGGTCCAATAAGAGAGTGGTTCGCTGCATTACCAGAGTCTAAAGCCAGAGGATATAAAGTTGGAAGATACTCTTTCAACGTAAAAGGTGGAAGATGTGAAACTTGTGAAGGTGATGGTGTGATAACCTATGAGATGCATTTTTTACCAGATGTTTTCATACCATGTGATACATGCAAAGGCGCAAGATATAATAGAGAGACCTTAGAAATAAGATTTAAAAATAAAAATATTGCTGATGTTTTAGATATGACTGTTGACGAAGGATGTGAATTTTTCGAAAATATTCAGAATATAAGATCGAAACTAATTACTTTAAAACATGTGGGACTTGGATATATGAAAATAGGTCAGCAAGCTACTACATTATCAGGCGGTGAGGCACAAAGAATCAAGCTAGCAAAAGAATTGTCTAAAAGACCTACAGGAAGAACCCTGTATATATTAGATGAGCCAACAACAGGATTGCACTCCCATGACATCAAAAAATTATTAGAAATACTGCAGGCATTTGCTAATACCGGAAACACAGTTGTAGTTATAGAGCATAATTTGGACGTAATTAAAACAGCAGATCATATAATAGATATGGGTCCTGAAGGTGGAATTAATGGAGGAAATATAATTGCAGAAGGCACACCAGAAAAAGTTTCTACAGTAAAAGAGAGTTATACAGGCAAATTTATTAAAGAAATTATGGGCAGTAATTCTATGAAAAAAACTGCCTGATATTAAAAATTATGTTATAATGGAATCATGACTAATATATTACAGTCACTGTCTAAAACTATTCATCTCTCACTAGGGATAGCAATTTTATTATTTTTAGGATTGCACTTTTTTGGTGACGGTTTCGTATTTGATACACTTTTTTGGAGTTGGTTATTTAGGTTTATACATGTTGTTGTTGCGATAATGTGGATTGGTTTATTGTGGTATTTTAATTTTGTACAAATTCCTAATATGGCAAAAATTCCTGATGAACAAAAACCTGCGATTGGAAAAGTCATTGCTCCAGCAGCTCTATTTTACTTTAGATGGGCAGCTGCGATAACAGTTCTATCCGGGCTAATTTTAGCATGGATTAATGGTTACGTGCACAGCGCCATGATACTTGGATTAGACGGGTCAGGGGGAAAAAATACAGCAATAGGAATTGGAATGTGGCTAGGATTAATAATGGCTTACAACGTTTGGTTTGTAATATGGCCTAACCAAAAAAAAGCTCTTGGCTTGATTGATAGTTCGTCAGAAGAAAAAGCTTCATCAGCGAAAACAGCAATGTTGTTTTCAAGAACAAATACCCTTCTATCTCTACCGATGTTGCTATCAATGGTAGCTGCACAAAATCTTTATTAATATTAAGGAACTAATTTTTCTTCTTCTTTTTCAATAGTTTTATAACTGACTTTAAATTGCTTTAGAATTGGTGAGGCTACAAATATTGAGGAATAGGTTCCTATCAAAACTCCTAAAATCATTGCAAAAGAAAAACCTCTTAAAATTTCACCACCCAAAATAAATATTGAAAATAATGCAAGCAAAGTCGTCGCTGATGTTATAATCGTTCGGGCAAGTGTTTCATTAATTGATAAATTTGCAATGTCGCTTATTTCTAATTTATGAAACTTGCCAAGATTTTCTCTAATCCTGTCGTAAATTACTACGGTATCATTCATAGAATAACCAACAATAGTTAAAACTGCTGCGATAATTGAGAGATTAATTTCTAATGAAAGTAGTGAAAAAATTCCTAATGTAATTACTACATCATGAAACAATGCTATGATAGCTCCAATGCTAAATTGCCATTCGAATCTAACCCAAATATAAAAAAGCATAGCTGCCAAGGATAAAGATATAGCTAATATTCCGGACTGTAAAAGTTCAGCGCTTACTTTTGGCCCTACATTTTCAACTCTTCTAAAATTTACCTCAGAATTTGTACTTTCTGATAATTTTTTTTTTATTTCTGGAATTAAATTGTTGCTCTCATTTTTTTGCTCAACTTTTATTAAAAAATCACCCTCTTTACCAAATTTTTTAACATTTACATCACCAAGATCCATGTCGTTTAAAACATCTCTGATTGTTGTAGTGTCAACATTGTTGGATCTAAGTTCAATAAGCGTACCCCCCTTAAAATCTATTCCATAATTTAATCCTTTAAAAATAATTAAAAATATACTTGAAAGAAAAATAATTAATGAAAAAACATTAGCATGTTTAAATTTTGATGAAAAATTATAGCCTGTCATTAAATTTTAAACTCTTTGTTTTTAGTGTTGAGAACTACTAGCGAAGTTAGATGTCTTGCTAAGAAATATGCTGTGAAAAGAGTCGTAATAATTCCAATTCCTAAAGTAATAGCAAAACCTTTCACTGGCCCTGAACCAAAAGCAAATAAAATGATAGCTGCAATTAGTGTCGTAATATTCGCATCTAAAACTGTAATTTTAGCTCTTGAATAACCAGAATCAAAAGCATGGATAATTGACTTTTCTGTTTTCAATTCTTCTTTTATTCTTTCAAAAATTAATACGTTTGCATCTACTGCCATGCCAACTGTTAATATTATACCAGCAATACCAGGTAAAGTTAGTGTAGCCTCTAAAATTGTAAGCACACCTACTAGCATTAATAAATTTGCAATTAAAGCAGTGTTAGCAATTAGTCCAAAAATTTTATATTTCAAGATCATAAATATTATAACTAAAATGAATCCTACTATTAGCGAAGTTATTCCAGATTTTATAGAGTCTTCGCCTAAATCTGGTCCTACGGTTCTTTCTTCAACAATAATCAGTGGCGTTGGTAAGGCTCCAGATCGAAGTAATAAAGATAAATCTGTTGCTTCCTGAAAAGTAAAATTTCCCGAAATCATTCCATTACCAGAAGTTATAGGTTCATTTATATTTGGAGCACTAATAATTTCTCCATCAAGAACTATTGCTAGTCTTTTTCCAACATTATCAGTAGTTGCTCTTCCAAATTTTTGAGCACCCAGTCTATCTAAGGTAAAAGAGACTGTAGGCTCATTATTTTGATTTTGTATACTGGGTTGAGCGTCAATTAGATTTTCACCACTCATAACAATTCTTTTACTAATATTAAGTTTTTCACCATTTTCAGAGATAAGCTTTTCTGTACCGAATTCATTATTGTCAGAGACTAATCTAAAATGTAGTTGAGCTGTCTTTCCTAATAGCTTTTTAATTCTCTCAGGGTCTTTTAAGCCAGGTAATTCTACAAGAATTCTTTTTTCACCTCTTTGAAGTATAGTTGGCTCTTTTGTTCCAACATCATCAATTCTTCGTCTAACTATTTCGATAGATTGTTTTAAGGCTGAATTATTTATTGTTAATAAACCAAATTTTGAAAAAAATATCTCAATTTTTTCATTATTAATCTTTTTATATTCTAATTCGTAAGATCTATAATTATCAATATAGGGATTGATTAGATTGTCATCTTTTGAAGTAAATAATAAATCAAATTTATCAATATTATCTAGAGAGAAAGACAAACTTGTTTCATTAATTTTAAAATCTTTATAATTTATTGCATTTTCATTGAGTAGTTTTTTTATTGGAATCACTTTAGACTGAATTCTTTCCTTTATTAAATTATCGGAATTAATTTCCAACAATAAATATGAACCCCCTTGAAGATCTAAACCTAAATTAATTTTTTTTTTTATAAATTGATTATTTTCATTTTGAAAATTAAGGAAAGAAAAAACTGCTATAAATAAAAATGTAATGTAGATTATTGCAACATTTATTTTAGAAAAATTAAGCACGAAAAAGAGTTATTTTTTAACTTCTTCTTTTTTAAGTAGACTTGTAACTGTTGATCTTATAATTTGAACTTTAGTGTTTTCACTAATTGTTACCTCAATACGATCATCTTCCATAACACGGTCAACAACACCGATAATACCTCCTGAAGTAATAACTTCATCACCTCTTTTAAGTGAGTCGACCATAGCTTTGTGATCTTTAACTCTTTTTTGTTGTGGCCTAATTAAAAAGAAATAAAAAATTATAAATATTAAAATTAAGGGTATAAATTGTGCTATTCCTTGTCCGCTCATGCAAAAATAAATATATTAAAAACTTTAGATAAACAAGTAAATTATAATTATATTTTTTCTACATTATTCATGTATTTTTTTAATACACCTGGGATATTAACTGAACCATCTTCATTTTGATTATTTTCTAATAAGGCAATCATTAACCTGCCTACAGCCAAACCAGATCCATTTAGCGTTCCAACAAATTCGTTTCCATTATCAGATTTGTACTTCGCTCCCATTCTCCTAGCTTGAAAATCACCACAAGATGAGCAACTAGAAATTTCTCTATATTTTTTTTCTGAAGGAATCCACGCTTCGATATCATAAGTTTTTTCGGCACTGAAACCCATGTCTCCTGATGAAAGTAGCACAACTTGATAAGGAATTTCTAATTTTTCTAAAATGCTCTCTGCACATTTTAACATTCTATCTAACTCTTCTAAACAATTATTATTTTCAACTACGCTTACTAGTTCAACTTTATAAAATTGATGTTGTCTGATCATCCCTTTTGTATCTTTTCCATAACTTCCAGCCTCTTTTCTAAAACAAGGTGTTGATGCAACATATCTTAGGGGTAATTCATCTTTATTTAAAATTTTTTTCCTTACTAAATTTGTTAAAACAACTTCAGCAGTTGGTATTAAAAATTTTCTTTCACCAGAATTATCAAATTTAATTTCAAACTGATCTTCTTCAAATTTAGGAAGTTGTCCTGTGCCAAACATTACCTCCTCATTCACTATTAAAGGTGGTGAAATTTCCACATACTTAAATTCATTAGTGTGGATGTCTAGCATAAAATTAATTAAAGCTCTTTCTAAAAGAGCAATTTTATCCTTAAGTACCACAAATCTAGCGCCAGATAATTTTATTGAAGTTTCAAAATCTATGTTGTTATTTTTAGAACCTAACTCAATGTGTGATTTTGGAGTAAAAGAGAATTTTTTTATTTCACCTGCCGTTTTTATTAACTTATTTGATTTTTCATCTTTGCCAACGGGAACATCATTCAATGCCACATTCGGAAGATTGTAGATTAATTCATTCAAATCATTCTGTGTAAGATTTTGCTCTCGAGAAATAAGTGAAATTTGTTCAGAAATTTTTTTTGATTTTTCAAAATTTGACTTATCTTTGGATTTAGAGAGTGTTTTTTTTTCTTGTTCGAATTTTTCTTTATCATTTATTAATTTTCTATTTTTTTCATCTAATGCTAGAAATTTATCAGATTGAAAATCTATATTACGATCTGAAAATTTTTTTTTAAAAATCTTTAAATTTTTTCTTAATTCTTTTAAATTATGCATCTGCTATATTTTTTTCATTTTTTTTTTCTGTAAATTTTACAGTAAAGATAGATATCTCATAAAGTAATAATAAAGGTATTGCTAGTCCAACTTGAGTTATTGGATCGGGTGGTGTTAATATTGCTGCCAAGGCAAAAATTATAACAATTACATATCTCCTTCTTGTTTTAAGATAATGAGAATTTACAACACCTATTCGTGCTAATAAATTCAATAAAATCGGTAATTGAAAACTTATTCCAAAAGCAAATATGAGCCTCATTATCAATGAAAGATATTCGTTAACCTTTGCTTCAAGTTGAATAGGTAATGTTGAGCTTGAACCAATGGTTTCAAATGATAAAAAAAATTTTATTGCTAAAGGCATAACTAAATAATAAACGAGAATACCTCCTAATAAAAAAAGAATTGGGGTAGAAACTAAATATGGCAAAATAGCTTTTTTTTCATTTTTATAAAGACCTGGAGCAATAAATTTATAAATTTGGATAAGTAATATTGGGCTTCCAAGAAATACTGACGAAAAAAAAGCAACTTTTATGTATGTAATAAAAGTTTCATGCAAAGCTGTAAAAATAAGTCTCCTAGAATTTTGATCATCTTTTACTGCATCAGCATATGGTTCAACAAGAAAATTGTATATTTGTTCAGCAAAAAAATACGAAATTATAAATACTACAAAAATAAATATAATTGAATTTAAAAGTCTTGAACGCAGTTCAACAAAATGACTTGTAAATGAATTACTATCAGCCATTATTATTTATATCTTTTTGTTTATTTTCTTTGGGAGTATTTTCTTCTTTTAAAGAAATATCATCTGTAACTGATGAAACCTCTTTTTGAAAATTACTAATAGTATTCTTAAATTTTCCAATATAAGTGCCTATTTTTTTTAACGCTATAGGAAATTCTTTGGGTCCTAGAACCAAAACTGCGATGATTACTATTGATAAAATCTCTAACCATCCAATTTGAGGCATTTTGATTATTTATTTTCAGGGTCTGAATTATCTGATTTGGAATTTTCATCTTGATTGTTCGTAGATGGATCGTCAGACATCCCTTTTTTAAAGCTTTTTATTCCTTTAGCTACATCTCCCATCAAGCTTGATATTTTACCTCTTCCAAAAAGTAAAACTACCAGAACAACAACAATTGCAATTTGCCAAAAACTAATTCCCATAATTATTTAAACATATACGAAAAAAAGACTGAAATAAATAAGATTATTTATCTTCCTCAGGAGCTTTTTTTATAGCCTCATCAATATCCTTATAGATATTCTGTTTTTTTGAAATAGACTGTTCTTGAAAGAATTTCCCAGTGCCAAAAATAGATTTATCTATTGTTGAAGTATCTATTAATCCAGCAGAACCTAATTCTTCAATAGTAGGTAAATCAGAGAGTTTTTGAATGTTAAAATGATTAAGAAAATTTTCTGTAGTGGCGTATTGAATAGGTTTACCTGGTAAATCTTTCCGTCCAGCCGGTCGGACCCAGTTCAATTCGAGTAGAATTTCCAAAGTATTTGATGCAAAAGTTACTCCCCTTATCTCCTCTATTTCAGATCTAGTGACAGGTTGATGATACACAATAATAGCTAATGTTTCTATTGTGGCTTTAGAAAGTTTTCTTTGAGTTGATTTTTGTAAAGCCATTAACTTTGATAAATCCTCAGATGTTCTAAAAGACCACTTGCCTTTTATACAAACTAAATTAATACCTCGTTTTCTGTAAATTTCTTGAAGATTATCTAATAATTTTTTTAAATTAGTTGTTGTTTGCACTCTTTTTTCAATTGTTTCAACATCCAAAGGTTCTGATGCTGCAAAAAGAATTGCCTCTACCTGTCTCTCTAATTTAGAAGGATTTCATGGAAAACTAATTATATTATTTTTTTTTTAGTTTTCATCAGCTGATTTTTTTA
>MDTG01361228.1_pt1 | contig 17485 bp, 13 predicted proteins | sample 811421 | NCBI WGS metagenome assembly MDTG01 (sample SAMN05326645, study PRJNA326480) | marine metagenome | isolation source: seawater | place: Pacific Ocean: South East | collected 2011
CTCCAAGTGCTCAATAATTGACCGCTGGCTATAATTATCAGGTATCTGCCTCTATGTGCGGTTAAGTGAGAGCTAACCATAGCTTGACCGAGCGTATTATGTCGCAACACAAAGATAATATGTAAAACCTACAGTTTTGGATCAAACTAGTATTTTTCTCTGGAAGTTAATAATCAGAAATACTCACGCAAAATCTATTTCGAACATTCTCCCACGAAGCTCAAACCATTCGAAAGTTTTAATGACCAGTGTAATATAAAACTTAGTGCATATTTTTGGTGAATTAATTTTTGCAAAACCTGATTCATTGATCAAGTTAAAAGTAATATCCAACGCTGAACTTAAAATAATTGTCGTCAATTAAATTGCTAAATGGAAGTCCTCTTACCGAAGAATAAAATTCCGTATATTCTGCTTCAAGCTTAAGTCCATTATTAAGTCTATGTGAGAACTGTGCCATATAGTGCGACTGTTGACCTGCTTCATCTGCGGCATAGAGAACTAAAAAATTGCTATCACTCGCATTATTCGCTGTAAATCTTAATCCAGCTACGTTGAACCTGGTAGCTGCCGCTTGAGTTCTATTATCAAATTGTAATTCTCCTAGTAAACCTATATCCCAAGATGAAGATGCAATTGAATAAAAGGTGCTTTCTAACCCTACTACGTAGGCTGTAGTCTCAGTTTCGTCTTGATAACCCTTTACGAATTCGCCTTTGTATAAAGTGCTTGCGCCAGTGAATTGCAAATCTAAACCGAACGCTTGATATTCAGGATAGTAAGGCGTTGCTGTTCCATTGTTATTAAAAATTAATATAGGCTCTCGCGCAGTTCCGTAAAAACCGTTAAAACCAATGTCATATTCGCCGAATGAATTAGAGTATCTAAAGGCATGGTCTCCACTCATGCTACCTTTTTCATCCGAAAACATCGCTTTGTTCAAAGGGACGCCTAAACCTGGATGAGCGTCTTGAGCGTTAAAGGTACGCTCACGGAAATATGGCATGAATACATATTGGATTTCCGCATCATGAAGGTAAAATTCCATTGAAATCGATGTTGCACCCAATTTGTCTTCTGTCGAATTTCCGGCGGCGGAGTCTTTTTGATTAACGAAATCAACAACATTTTTGCTTTCTGTAACTCCCCAAAAAAATTGCCTATTGCCTACTGCAATATCAAAATCACCGAAAGATCGTTTCACAAATAATTCTCGGGGTTCAATTATATCCTTGCCTTCATCGTTAATGCTCTTTCTAAGTACTAGCTCATAGTCGATGTTCCAGTTCGAAAAATCGGTGTGACCTAATACCTTTAGTTCTAAAGACACATCATCTTCGAAGCTTGTCTCCAGACTATGCGGAAAATAAGAATATGAAGTTTTAACGGAACCAGATATTTCAGCAATGGCGACTGATTGTATCGTACAGAGAACAGCCCCAATCCAAATCAATAGTTTTTTCATCTAATATTTTTCAAACTTTTCTTGTTAAAGTCCTTTTCCGTAAGACCATTTGAAAAAGTCCAGTCCGCAAATTCTAAAACAGTTTTCTTTCCAGTTTGGTGATTGATCATTTCATAGGTGTCAGCACGCCAAAACTTGCCCTTATATTTTTTATAGCCTTTAAAGGTTAATGTTTTCAGCAAACTTTTCTTCCTGTCATAATAATTAACTTTTTGCACCCTATACTCTTTTTTGTCGATCCAAGTGAGTTGTTCGGAATAACCACTTTTCTTTTCAACGGGATCGTACGAAACTACATAGCATTCTAGACCGTTATAATTATCCATTTTTATAAATTTATAATCATACTTTTCAAGTTCTTGACTGCTTATATCCTCATAAGCAAACTCACTGCCCATAAATGGCCCTGCCTGATTGGATGAAGCTATGCGCTTTACACGCTTTAAGGCTGGCAAATATAGCCATTGATCATCAGAGCCGACCTTTTTCGTGTGAGATAAAAAAGCGGTTCCCTTAACATCCTTGGGTGTATCAAATATTACGAGTGAAAGATCGCCTTCACCGGAACGTTCTAATGTCTTGTTTCTAATTGATCTCGATGTAGTGTTTCCGTATTGATCAAAAAGTTTCATTGTCATAGAAGATGTTGTATCCCCAAAACCGCGATCACGGGCATCTACTTCAATTGCAATTCGTAGACCCTCGGCATCCGATGCAGTTACTGCAGTCGCTAACGATAACAAGCAGCTCGTCACTAAAGTAATATAAATTTTTTTCATTTACCCAATCCTCCAAGTGGTCAAGCTGACACTACTTCATTTTCTATTTCTTCACTTCTTTTATCATCGTCCAGTGCAATGAGTAATGCTGGAAGTAAGGTTAAGTCAGCTACGAGTGCCATAAAAAGCGCTATTGCCGTTAAACTGGCCATGGCACTATTTAAGCCAAAACTTGACTGAGCCAAGATTGCGAAACCTGCAACCAGGATAACAGTTGTTACTAATAACGCTGTTCCAACTCCCGTAAAAGCACTTATCACAGCATTTTTTGCACTTGTGTTCTCACCGTTCTTCGCAATTTGATATTTCGTCAAAAAATGTACGCTATCGTCAACAATTACACCCAAAGCCATGCCTGTAACTACCGCCACGGCCATGTTTACCTGACCAACGAATAAACCCCATATCCCGAACGCCAAGGCTGCCGGTAATAAATTCGGGACCAGACTAATAATTCCTAATTTGACATCTTTCAGTGCAACGAGGATCAAGCCACTAATTATAATAACCGCATAAAAGGTGCCCCAAAGCATCCCTTGAATATTTCGCTCTGCTATGTAAGAAAACATAACAGTTGGACCTGCTGCAACCGCTGATATTCCGACCTCTTTTTCAAGGAAATCTTCAGCCTCTGAAATCCATTGGCGTATCTCGTTGGTAGTAAGATCTTCAATTGTGACAATAACTTGCGTTGATGACTTATTAATATCAATTTGATTATTCAAGTCTAGCCCGAATGGCAGTGATAATTCATAGAGGAGCAGGTATTGAGCTGCCAGCTCTCTATCGCCTGGTATTTTATAAAAATCCTTATTCCCACCATTAAGATCTCGATTTAAGCGCTTAAAAACATCAGTAATAGACTGAACATTTGTAACAAGTTCGTGTTCTCTAGACCAGTTTGCGAACATTTCCAACTTTCTCAAAAAATCAGGATCGCTTATACCATTATCAGCATTAGAACGCATATCGAATTGAATGGCGTTCAAACCAGAGAGATTTCGGCTTATCCAGTCCGTATCTGCTCGAAATGATATATCTTCATCAAAATATTTTAGGAAATCATCATTAATTTCATTTTTGGGCACTGAAGCTACGAGTAATACGGAAACCACCAATGAGATTAATAACACGGGCTTGTGGTTATTCGCTATGAAAGTTCCGATTTTATCCATGTACGAATTCAAAAAGCCAACGGTAGAGCGGGGCTTAATGTCAACAAAACTTATTAAAATCGGTAGAAGCGTAATAGAAAATAACCAAGCTGCCATTACGCCAAAAGCTGTGATGTTCCCTAAATCGTGGAAAGGGGGTGAGTCTGAAAAATTTAAAGATAAAAACCCTACTGCAGTGGTGATTGAGGTCAAGAATATTGGTTTACCGTTGACACTTAGGCTATAAATAATTGATTCTTTATGCCCATTTCCTTGCCTCTTGTGATTTAGCATCGAGATTAAAAAGTGTATGGAGTCCGCCACAGCTAATGTGGTGACTATAGTCGGGGCACTCATCGAAGCGGGTGTTAATCCTACATTTATCCATCCACCAAAGCCCATTGCCACGAAAATGCATGGGAAAATAACAAAAATAACCGAAATGGTTGCGTAAACTGAGCGAACAAGGAAAAAAGTTACAAGCAAAATCACAAGGTACATAGCCGGAACAAGCGTCATCATATCGTTCATTGACGCCTCAGAAAACGCATTGTTAAACATGGTTATTCCACTGAGTCTTATCCTTACATCGAAATCCGACTCAATTTTCGAAGCCAGCTCCCGCGCGGCTTCCGAAACCTCAACAACCTCCATAGGATCGGCACCGGGCAATTGTACTGTTACGTTTACCGCTGTTGATCTGTGATTTTTATCATGAAGTCGTCCGGTCAGTGAGGGCTCTGATGATGCGATGGACGATACTTTAGAAATTTCTTCATCCGTCAGATCGTCTGCAAAAGAATATAGGTCTTCAACCATAAGATCATCTTCGAATACTTCCGTATGCTGATAGTTTGAGATACTATCAACCCTTATAGAATATGGTAACTGCCAGCTAAGCTCCGTTAAAGCTTCTATTGCTTTTAGTATCTCAAGCGAATACGCATTTTCATTTTCAGCTGGGTCGAAGGCAAATTGAACGTTATCGATTTTGGTATATGTCTTTTGTAATCTTTCGAACGCTTCGAGCTGCGGATTAGTTTGACCAAAAAAAGCTCTATAATCGTTGTCGAAATATAAGTTCTTCCCACCACTCACGCTAAGGAGTGTGAAAATAAACAAGATAACTAAAACGAGCCACCGAAACTCAAGTAATAATTCTCCATAAGGACGATTAAACACAATTGAAACTCCTACTCAATCTCGATACTTTTTGATCAATGCTGTAGCAATAATTAAAGTTTAAATCTATTTGAAAGGATGACGTTGAGTTAACCTTTGGAAAAAATTTGAATTGCCCTTGTCTAAAACATTTAAATCTAAATTAGATCGTTTTAATTCAATCTATTAATTTAAAAGTTCAAATCTGCCGTACCGGGTATTGAGAAGCTATAAGGTGGCACGTGACCAATATCGATCTTCCATCCTTGAAATTTCGTTTAACCGAGCGATTTTTTTGTACCAAAGCTCATTTTTAACAACATACCGGAATTCTTTGCATACCCCAAAGCCCCAGTTCCACTTAAATCATCTCAAATGTTGGAGCATCGAAAAATCGGTTTTCGCACTAAAATTTGAAGAAAATAAGCGGTAGGGCTTGCCATAAACTAAACACTTTGGTTAGTTTAATTTTCGAACAAATTCTCAACGACATCCAAAGTAGTCCTCATGGCTTCCCCAAATTTCGTCATCCCCTGATGGGAAGGCGGCTTAGTACAGCCCCAAACATAGGTGCACAAGAAAAACAGTATAAACAACCTTTTCATAATCTCAATCTCTCTAGGATACTGTTCTTTTTAAGCACTCTTTCCTTTGGTCATCCCAGATCCAACCAGTTCCGCATAAATCTTTGCCTTCCCATTAATAATTTACGCTGTCTTCTAATTCACCCCATTCCAATGCAGTGGAAGAGACATTTAGGAGGACAATTATATCGAAAATTATAGTTTTAAAAGTAAGTTCCCAAAAACAAATTTACTATCGTCTTTTCTCAACACACAAACTTTCGAATATACCTGTTAAAAAAAATCTTTGAAATACTATTTTGGATTGCCACTTTCAACTTTAAGCGACATTGATGAGCATTTTCATGTTTTAGCTAAATTTAGTTTGATAATTGGCGTGCTGACCACCTCATAATATGCAGTTGGTTCAGTCATTCCTCAGTTCTTTTACACCAACGCAAATATTAATTAGAGATATTTATAGATGTTTATAAAATGGACAAATTTGAAACTCTACATGAAAGTGTTAGAGACAAGTATCATCCAAACTGGGAATAAATCATACATGCAAAAAGGTCCAGAATTCGGTAATCCCAATTGACCTTTATCCTTTTGGACAGTCCAGAAACAACTCAGGAAGGCTGAAATAAATTGCTTAAGCCGGTGATGCCATACCTCAAAGATAGCTTTCACCAAGCCAGCAAAAGTGGCCTTAGTATAATTGAACAATGGGGGAAATTATGGCTTATTTACAGGTAGTAATGCGACTTTTTATTGCCACCGTTTTATTTGGATTACAGCTCAGTTCATTTTGCATCGCACAAACCAAAATTACTAATGAAGAACGTGTTGCAGCCGCTGATTTTGTACTCCCCAATGGTACAATGATGTATTCTGATGGTTACAATAATTTTTATCTTTATCAAAATTTTATTTATCTTTGTTGGGCAGGCTACATTGAAGAAGTTTCCAAAACACCAGTTGCTTTATGTGAAAAACAGATAAATGCTGCAAATCAATTTTATTCTCCAAAAGATTTCGCTGAAATTTCGATATACTTAGAAAACACGTCTCGGATTCTAACTGACGAAAATGCAGAAGTAATCAGTAAAGACACTTTTGAAGGTGTTGGGTACACTTTTTATAAATCGGCCTCCAGTTTGTGGGTTTGTGCTGTAAATGCAGATCTCTTTCTTTTATGTAAAAAAAACTCTGATCCAGCTTCCCTTGATTAGACTAAACATCTTAAAGCCTGCTGCCGTGCAACCAGCATTTTGAAAACCGGCTCGACCAACGTATTAATAAAACTCGAAATTAGGAGCATCACTGACTTCCATACTGAGTAAGTGGATTTCTTTATCAGTTGGAAGCTAGCAAAAATTCCAAACAAAAACGCCGATGATGACTTTTCAAGAAGAACAAAGTACATTGGCATTCTAAAACGCACCTAATTTTATTGAAAAGTTAAGAGAAAAAAACACCGTAATATGAAAAGATCAAAGTCATAATACTGATATTAAATCGCAAGAAGTTCTCATATACGGTGTGGGCTATCTATAAACAATACCTGAGTTAAATATCTTTTACTTTGAGCATATTAAAAATGCTTTTAAATGCTGTCTGCTGCCCACGTGAAATAAATTCTAACCCTTTCACATGTTCCTATTCCGTACATTTATGGAAGGACTTTATCAATCAGGATATATCCTGCTCGCTCGAGCCGTTGCCAAAGTTTTTCCGACAAAGCCCTTTTTATCTTTTGCCTTAGCCGTCCATTGATATTTATGCTTTCCGTTGGGTGGACATGGGCTTTTGTAATTAAAACTATTTTCAGCGACTTTTCCATCTTTTGTGATCTCAATCCACCCACCGCCATGATTGTAGGAGGGGACATTCAAATCTTTCAATCTAAAGTCAACTCCAGCCGTACCCTTAGGTAAATTGGAGACGATAAAAATTGGATTGGGAACCACATTTGGACGACCTGTTGTACACCTTTTCAAGCCATCCCATGAAAATGCAATCTTAAAGTCGCCAGCTTGTGCGATACCCCCCATTCCAATTGTAAGCGATATAACCAACATTAAACGTAACATATTCTACTCCATTCAAACAGGCACTCGATTGACAATTTGCCGCCAAGCTTTGCCATCTTCCCATAAGGCAACATTTATAATCTTAAAATTCACACCGTCTATTTCACCAGCAAATGACATTGTCGTAATTTCAGGTCTATCTAACATGATTTCGCGTTGGTCTAAAAAAACCATCGGGAGCATTCGATAAATTGTGTTCAAAACTTTCCAACAATAGTTATTTTATCTCCTTTGAAAAGTCGTCAACATAGGCAAATTGATCGTGCATTGTTCTTTAAAATATGCGAAATCTTTTTCATCTAACGCATAATGCAAGTCTTCAATCACATTTACAACCTCATATATCCGTCCCGTAGTTTGTGACCAGTCTTACATTTTTTATCTCAGTGACATTTTATACTATCAATATGGCTTCACATGCCATGGTTAAACAGATCGACATTTATGGTGTAAACAAGCGTACCACCGTGCATTACAATAAGGCGTTTATGAAACTGTCCAAGGACACGTAATTTCAATAAGAATCTGATAAACTCGCAATTCTGCTTTTTATAGCGCATTCCGGGCACCAGTCTTAATGATATCCAAAGATAATGTACAAGCCAGGTCTCGGTAATCTTCTTTCGATTTTTTAGGTAGTACTAGAAACTTGATTGGCGCCCAAAAACAGTCGCCTTAACACTGCGCCCAATTCATCAATATAAATTAGTACACACACTAAATTTGAGACTTTGTTCAACCTAAATTAAAATGCAGGTGTTTTTTTGAATTTTCATTGCTTTTGTTTTAAGTACTTTTTTACTATTTAAATCTGAAACGTTAGGTTTCACTGATGTGAATTTACACGATTTGGGAGAAGGTTAGCTTGGTGTGTAATTACCAAGTTAGGGTATAGATTTTGGTAAATCCAACTAAGACTGTTTGAGGTAACGCTACGGAACGCTAAGAGGCAACTATGCCACATGAGGTAAGAAATGACAGCACCTAATATCCTAATCCTAATGCTGGATCAATTAAACGGCACTCTTTTCGCGGACGGTCCTGCTGACTGGTTACACGCTCCGAACTTAAAAAATTTAGCAACACGTTCGGTTCGTTTTCAGAATTGCTACACAGCTTCGCCACTGTGTGCTCCGGGACGTGCATCTTTTATGTCAGGGCAACTACCTTCTGTTACGGGCGTGTATGATAATGCTGCCGAGTTTCCTTCTAGTCTACCGACCTATGCGCACCACTTGCGTCGCGCTGGCTATCAAACAACACTTGCAGGCAAAATGCACTTTGTCGGCCCAGATCAACTACACGGGTTTGAAGAACGTTTAACGACAGATATATATCCGCCCGATTTCGGTTGGACACCCGATTACCGAAAGTCAGGAGAACGTATTGATTGGTGGTATCACAATATGGGTTCAGTAACTGGCTCTGGTACGTCAGAGATCACCAACCAAATGGAGTATGATGATGAGGTCGCTTTTGAAGCCGTACGCAAAATTTATGATTTGTCACGGGGGCATGATGAACGCCCTTGGTGCTTGACGGTAAGCTTTACGCATCCTCATGACCCCTATGTTGCACGCAAGAAATACTGGGATTTGTACGAAGATTGTAATCATCTTTTACCGATTGTTCCAGCGATGGCTTACGATGATCATGATCCACATTCAAAGCGCATTTTCGATGCAAGTGATTGGCGAAATTACGACATTTCCGAGGATGATATAAAAAGGTCTCGCCGCGCCTATTTTGCGAATATTACCTATATTGATGATAAAATTGGTGAGATTTTAGACTCGCTGGAGCGCACACGTCAGGAAACTGTTATTTTGTTTGTCTCGGATCATGGTGATATGTTGGGTGAACGGGGTTTATGGTTTAAGATGAGCTTTTTCGAAGGTTCATCACGTATTCCTATGATGATAAGTTCAAGAGACCTTGAGCCCCAGTTGATATCTGATCCTGTAAGCAATATCGATGTTTGTCCGACATTATGCGAAATTGCTGGAATTTCTATTGCTGAGATCGCCACTTGGACTCAGGGTGAAAGCCTTTTACCACTTGCAAAAGGAGAAAATCGGGACACGCCTGTCGCTATGGAATACGCTGCTGAAGCTAGCTACTCGCCGATGGTATCTCTAAGACTTGGGCGCTACAAATATAACCGATGTTCCCTTGATCCAGAACAACTGTTTGACCTTGAAAGAGATCCAAACGAGTTGGTCAATTTGATCGAAGAGCCTTATGCGGCCTCTGAATTGGCGCATTTTCGAAATATCGCACAAAAAAAATGGGATTTGGGGCGCTTTGACGAGGAGGTGCGCAGATCTCAAGCGCGTCGTAGGATAGTCTATCAGTCCTTACGCAATGGCGATTATTACCCTTGGGATTATCAACCTATTAAAAAAGCTTCAGAACGCTTCATGAGAAACCACATGGACCTTGACAATTTAGAGTATAAGCAACGATTTCCTAGGGGGAATAAAGCCCAGAAAAATTCTGGCCCGAAATCGTAGATAAGTAAATGACCGACATCTTTCCAACAAAACGAGTATTACTCATTTCACAAAAGTGGATGTAGCTTAATAATAATTCTGCAGTTAATTTCACATTTCGTGTTGCTGAGTGTTACGACAAAACCAAACAAGGATAGTTAACTGCAAATACTTCTACAGGACGTCCTTTTTCTGGTCATTATTTTTGTAAGCATTTGTTTCAGATATTGGGGCAGATATAAGTAGAGTGAGTATTTCACTTCTTGTCACTCCCTTCAGAAGGTCCACCAATCCTCGTGACCGCGTTGAGTTGCTCCCAGAAAAGCTGTTCTTTTTCACTATACAGCTCTACACAACCGAGAGAAGAATGCGATTATAGATAGTATTAAAAAATCGCATCACTTCAGAGTGTTAGCTGCTATTTTTGAGCCATTTTTCATATCAATATCCGTAGACCAAAAGAAAGAAAGTGGATTACTGGTTTCTAGATCTTAACTTTTAACGATTGACCCACCCCTAGGAAAAAGTTCTACGATTGGGGGGAGGAGTATGAATATGAAGCTTATCACCAAAGAGATTGTGAACTTTAAAAATAGATGTATCTGGTCTTTTAATGGCCTGGTTCATGTTTCAAAAGCAGAAGCAAGCATGCGCCAATGGATAATTGCAAATATAATCTCGGCCTATTGTACTTTTATTACCCCGATTTCTTATGCAGAGCAGGCCCTCTTGCTAACAGGCGGGCTTCTTGTTCTTGCTGCAGAATGCATGAATACCGCAATTGAACGAGTTGTGGACGAAATAAGTGATCAACTACGTCCAGCAGCTCAGCAAGCGAAGGACGCCGGTAGCGCAACGGTTGCAATAACAGCGATTGCGACAGGCGTTGCATGGTTGGTGATTATAAGTGGAATTTACTTATAAATTTACCAAAAATTTCATTGTGAGAATTCTTAAAAGCATATGCGCTTAAATAATTGGCAATAATGAATCTTTGCATCTTGTCAATCTAGACACCTTAATATTCCTTCGCAATAATGACGTGCTAGATGAAGAGCACACCCGGAGCCTAACAATTCGTCATTTTATGACGACCGAAGCCACCCTTGACGCAGACTATGCCCTTCAAGTTGCAAACTTTAAGGGTTTCATCAGCAATGGGAAACCAACCATTAAAAGGTCGAATAATTGCAAAGCTTTTGCAAGCCAAAGAGGTCGTTGATACGTTTAAGATTATACAGGTCTGCGAACCCTTTGATCAGGAAGAACAACGGGCCAATTTTCAAACTTAACAGCATTGTATTGGACTTGCCGCTCTTGGGCCTCTTTCGGGCCATAGAGATTCGATCCAACGAATAGCCTCCCGATTGCAAGGATTTTAAGAGGGTTAGATTTCATTTTCACGATACCTCGTAGTGCGCGGTTGCGGAAATAGCTTGAGATCTTCCAACTGTTAATTTTAAGCCACAGCTTTTACAGCATTATTGAGCACTGGTCAGGATAGGTTCGCGCAATATCCCTCTCTGCCTTGTATAATAAATTATGTAGTATTAATTGCCAGTGACTGAGGGCGTATTTGCGTAAGCATAATTGCCTTAGGTGATTCTCCTCCACGTCATTATTAAAAATATCATACTAATATGTACAAAATGAAAAAGGTTCTTGAGGTTCTCTGCATGCAGTGCCTTAAGATTTTAGGTCGCTTTTACCCCAATTTCGCGACCGTTTGGTTAACCTTTCCCTTCTTAAGCGGCCCACTAACATCTTTGAATAATTAACCACCGTAAAATATTTTTGACTAACTAGGATTCTTAGCTCCCAAAATGGACGCTACATGGATGTCAGGTCGATTTCGAGTATTACAAAGCAACAAAGAATTGGGTTAAGCATAATACTTCCAATTCTCGGGAAAATCACAATTTCATCTTATGTTTTTCAGTTCACCGCTTCTTTAAATCGAAAACTTGAGTTCTTGATGTACAGAATTTTAGAGTAACGGAAATGGAGACATCAACGTAAAAGGTGATTTAAAGGAAATTTTTTACCGCTTTGTACAAAAGACTACCGTTCTCTTGATGTCTTATCCCCGACATACTTCTAAAGTGCCGGATGATATGCCCGCCCATATCAAAAGATCCTTGCTCCTAACTCATTTATCCATTCCTATTTCAAGTGGTCAATTTCTCCTTGGTCGCTGGTAGTTAACCTATCTTTTCTAGCATCGTAATGTCCCAGAAATACGCCATGTAATTGCGCATCTATAAAAATAATTCATCGTTGATTTTGCGTCCACTCTAAATTTCTTAAGGATGAATTATGCTTGAGGCTTCCTGTTCACAAGTTGCTCGCATTCCAATTCATGTAAAATGAATTTTAAAGAATTTTTAATTTTTTCGTAAATATCTAATGTGTTGTGAATCTTTGGGGAAAAAACTTCAAAGGAAATTGGTCCACTATATCCTTGATCTACGAGGTTTTTGATTTGCATTACGCTACCAAGCATATCATTACTATCAATCAACTCCCTGTGTTCATCCTTCATTTCATTAATGGCTAAACCTTTTTCACTAACACCAGAGATATGCACTATCCCTGTTTGCTTCGGGAATATTTTTTTTTCCTGTGCAAGATGATGATGAAATGTATCGTGAACAAGTTTAAATACCGATGAGCCACCTATATAGTCTATCGCGATAACCGCTTGCTCTTTTGTTCGCAGTGATGAGCTTTCAAATCCAAGTGGTTCCAGTAAAGCAACTATACCAGCCTCTTCCAACATTGGCTTTATTTCTGATAAAGCAAACTTTAGGTTGGATAAACGTTCGTTGTTAGTTTCAACCGCACCATCATTTCGCGGAATGAGTGAGATTGTCTGTGCTCCAGATCTTTTGGCTACCTCGATCAGTTCACTTACTTTTTGGGAGACTTCATTTGTATATGAATTGAAAGGATATACTTGTGACAATCCATAAAGTTCCAAGCCAGCCTCTTTCACCGCTGCTGCTATTTTTTCTGGAATTTCGCCAGAAAAAAGTGGTACTGATAGATCATTTCGAAATTCAATCCCACTCGCGCCAATATCGGTTGCCAAATTTAAAAGTTCAAACCAACTCAGGTTTGGCGCCGTAATATGGTTAACTGAGACTTTCACTTTCGCTCCGCCAAAAAATCACAGAAAGTCCAATGACTCCAATATATGTTCAGCACAAATGCTAACAAAAATGAGGGAATAATCTTATCGCAGGATACTGGCACTTTTACCCAGAATAACGCTACCCAAAATTATTTGGATTCAGAAGACATTTTCTATGCTTTTCTCCAATCTAGACTATTGAATTTTTTACCCAACTTCTTCTTAAAAGAGCCGTTGTAGATTTTTGTCCGTAGGACTTCTGCTCTGATTACTGCTGACGTTTTTATTCTCTTTATTCGGGCAGAGACTGAGTGGCAACACTTTGTTACAGAATTATCTGGTATTTGGAGCTGTTACTTTTTAGTAATGTCAGCCAATTCAGCATTTTAGCAAAGAAAGCAAAAAATACCTTAAAATAGCCTGATAGGGTGCACCAAAATCTTAGCCAATCAATATAATCCACTCTGTTTTTTTACCTTATGATCGTAGTTGCAATAACAACTGTCGCTCAACTTACCAAAATGATTGTAATAGCACTTGCCAAAATTAATGAAAAAGAAAATTCACTGAATCATCCGTAATCGACCCGGCTTTACTTGGTGCTTTTGAAATCATTCGCATTGTCACAAACATGCAATACTTAGTGGCTGATATGGACGATGCGACAAGAGCCACGAACGATGGTAGTGAATTAAGTAAAATACCATTTGGCGCACTAAAACTCATTTTTCTGCAGCCTTCCCTATAATTGCAATAATGCAACTGCAAAGTATTTACGATATTTTCTAAATAATGAATTGGTTGAGGGATTAGCCCAGCCACACCAACTTGCTTCAATGTAGCAGTTGCTTGATACTCAATCTTAGCAGGGCCTTTAATACTGCCCGGATCGTGAGCTTTCTTTTCCAAAGATATTATCATGAGGCCGCAAGCTAGCTTCTTTGACGCCTAGCAATGATTGAAGCTTGCAGGTTTGAGTTTGACTGCCAGTTTTGTTCTAGACAATCACCTTAAAAGCCTCCGGCTCCACCTGAGCTTTGAGAAAGTCGACTCCCATCTTCACAATTTTCACCAGCCAGAAAAAGGCTTATATCCCACTAGTCTTCCTTCGAGCGAGCGCCGATGCAATGGCCCCGGATGAAGCGAACTTTTCCCTTCTTTATCCGACACCCGCAGGCAGGAAGAATAGAGATCGATAACCCTAGAAAACTACGCCGCAACGGTCGAATTTCTATTATCAGATCCTTTTTTCATGTAATTTTTCTTAACCGCAACGATATTTCGATGGATGCGATGGTTTCTAGATCCTATACAGTAGTGTTTGGCCTACTCCTGCAAAAATTTTTGTGGATAAGTTAAATTCAAGACTTGTACCCAATCTAAAAAATGTATCACATGGAGTCATGTCTGCTCTATCCGACTTTCATGCTCAACAGCTTATCATGCGCCACTGCATGTCCACGGAGGGCACCACAGACGCTGACTATGCTTTGCAAGTTGCACGGCTCAAAGATTTTATCCGCAATGGAACACCTACACGTGCAGGACGTATTATCGCAACGCTTATGCAAGCAAATGAAGTCATTGACGAGTTTAAGATTAGACAGATTAGCCAACGCTTGGATGAAGACGAGCGGCAAGCCGACCGATTTCCCTAATAACCTTATCTGAGCTTAGCCCCATTTTGGATTGTATCGTACCAAAGTGGATGATCCATCACATAAACTCCAGATTATAAGTATTAAATAACAAGTTCAGTTTCCATTCGCGTGGTTCTTTTTGATGAATAATTACAGAAGTAGGCTGAGTTTTTCCATTCGTCATGTTTACATCACACCTTTTGCTGCGTTAGCGCTTGTGGGTCAAAATAGGGCCACACGACTTTGAGTTCAGGGTTATAGATTTGGTACAGGGTTTCTATTAAGACAAGATTTTGTTGGCTGAGTCTTTCAAAAATAAAAATAAGAATATGAATTAGGTCTACGTCCGTGTTTAAGTGAGGGATCATGAGTGCAAGAAATTTTGACCAAATTATTAAGGACTTTCCAGCTTTAGGCATGTATCCAAGAACTGAGTTAAGTTCAGAGCGTACAATTATAGAGCGTCTAGAGCGCTTGAGTAACATACTTGATATCAATTTATTTATAAAACGTGATGATACTTTGCCTTTAGGCTTGGGCGGAAATAAAGTTAGACAACTGGAATTCTATCTTGGCGAAGCGGTCAGCAATGGATCTGACACAATTGTAATAACCGGCTCGGTTCAGTCTAATTTCGTGCGGCTATGCGCTGCGGCAGCCCGAAAACTAGGTATGCAACCGGTTGTACAGTTGGAAAGGCGTGTTCTTAATAAGAGTGTTGCATATAATACGTCCGGAAATGTTTTACTTTTAAAAATGTTGGGAGCAAATATTATTACTTTTCCAGAAGGTGAAAATGAGACAATGGCTGATGAGAACCTAGATGTCATTGCTGATAGATTGCAAGCAAATGGAGCCAATCCATATGTCATCCACTTGGGCATGAATCACCGCCCAATCGGTGCACTAGGCTATGTTGCGGCTGCTGTTGAGACTATGCAGCAGTCTCGTGATATGAGTTTATCGTTTGACCATGTTGTTCTACCGTCTGGAAGTGCACTTACACATGCTGGTTTTTTGGCCGGCATGCGTTCTTTGAAAAAAGAAATGAATATTCACGGCATCTGCGTACGGCGAGCTTCATCTTTACAAAAAAAACGTGTCTTGCAAAGAACAAATGAAGTAGGTGAAATGGTCGGACATTCAAACATTGTTGAAATAGACGACATTTCTGTGGACGACACCTGCCTACCCCCCGGGTATGGGCGCATGAACAGAAACGTTGCTGAGGCCTTACGTATGTCGGCTTTTGAAGAGGGCATTATCCTGGATCCTGTTTATTCAGGCAGAGCCCTAGCTGGATTAATCCAATTGACCCGAAATGGAATAATAGCCTCCGGACAAAATGTATTGTTCATTCACACAGGTGGAGTGCCAGCAAACTTCGGATATCAAAGTGATTTAGAAACACTAATGGTTGACGCTTAGTCGATTGAGTGTTGCACAGTTTTTCAGTGATGTAGAGTTTGTCCTGAGTTAATCATTGTAAAACCAAGGTATTTCTATGATGAATAAAATACTTTAATATAAATTCAAAAAATACCAATGCGGCAGAACAAAATATAAAAATCGAGGCTGGAAGATTTATTTGCAAAGATATTGATGTTAGAAAGTCGATAACCTTTTATTTAAACTCAAGACAATTTGGATGGAAATTGACATGCAATACATTTTCCTCACAAAACTGAATTTAAATTGATTGGAGTGAAATGATGGGGATATCAAATTGTAACAATTTTTCCGATTTTCGCGCCTTAGCGAAAAAAAAACTCCCTAGCCCAGTCTTTCATTACATTGATGGTGCAGCCGATGACGAGATAACCTATCAAAGAAATACTAGCGCGTTTAACGATGTTGATCTTATACCCAATGTTTTGGCTGGAGTTGAACAAATAGACATGTCAGTTAGTGTAATGGGCCAAAAACTCAGTATGCCAGTCTATTGCGCTCCTACTGCTTTGCAGCGTTTGTTTCACCACGAAGGTGAACGCGCGGTCGGGAAAGCCGCAAGTAAATTTAATACTATGTTTGGAGTCTCTTCCTTATCGACCGTTTCTGTAGAAGAAATCGAAAACATTGTTAGCGGTCCCAAAATGTTTCAATTTTACTTCCATAAAGATAGAGGGCTTAATGACGCCCTGATACAAAGAGCAAAAGCCGCCAAATTTAATGTTATGGCACTTACTGTGGATACCATCACCGGAGGAAACAGGGAGCGGGACTTAAGAACAGGTTTCACATCACCACCAAAATTAAATTTGATTTCTTTACTAAGTTTCGTCTCGCATCCGATGTGGACATGGAATTTTTTTACAAAGGAAAAATTTGATATGCCGCATTTATCAGATCATGTATCACAGGGTACAAATTTGTCGATTTCTGTAGGGGAATATTTTTCTACGATGCTCGACCAATCTATGAATTGGAAGGACGCTGAAAAGTTATGCAAGCAGTGGGACGGACAGTTTGCACTCAAAGGGATTATGAGTGTAGAAGATGCCAAAAGAGCAGTTGACATTGGGTGCACTGGAATAATGGTTTCAAACCACGGAGGTCGACAATTGGATGGATCTCGAGCACCCTTTGATCAGTTAGCACGAATTTGTGACGCGGTCGGCGATAAAATTGACATCATTTGTGAAGGTGGCATTCAGCGCGGCACACACATCCTAAAAGCGTTATCTATGGGGGCGAAATGCTGCTCAATCGGCCGTTATTATTTATTTGCATTAGCAGCTGCAGGTCAAGTTGGTGTAGAAAGAGCACTCAACCAAATAAAATCGGAGATAGAACGTGATATGAAATTAATGGGAATAAAAAACGTAAAAGAGTTGGATAGAAGTAACATAATACAGCGTACTTAATTCGACTGTAAACATGCCTAGCATTTAATCTTAAATATTTTTCATAAGAGCTTTTTTAGCAAGGAATAATTATTAAACTTTTAATCCTGTGTGTTACACTGGCCATTTTGATTCAACCAAACGCCCTAGTGCGCCTCC
>MDTG01041325.1_pt1 | contig 17484 bp, 20 predicted proteins | sample 811421 | NCBI WGS metagenome assembly MDTG01 (sample SAMN05326645, study PRJNA326480) | marine metagenome | isolation source: seawater | place: Pacific Ocean: South East | collected 2011
AATGGTCGGTGTGAATGGTCGGTGTGAAATGTCCGTGAACAGATTATGCGGGGCCGACGAAACCGTCCCTATCTGTCAGAATTCACAGCCGGCGGTCCCCGTTCACACCAGAGTGTCCGCCTTCGCGCCGGGCAAAATTGCAACCGCCGGACTTGCGCCGCCTCCGCGCCGCCTTCGCGCCGCCTCCCTGCCGCCTTCCCGCCGCCCCACCGCCGGCTTCGCGCCGACGCGTGCAGCACTGCAAGAGCGAGACGCGTCGGCGCGAAGAAGACAGAAACGCGAAGCAAGCATAGCACAACTGTAGCACTAACATCACAGCAGCATGATTCCAGCCTGCAACTCTACTACGAGCCCGATCGCGCCGACTGCCGAGGAGAACGCGCCGACATGTGACACTGGCGACTTCATCGCGGACATGCTCTCCTCGCTCATGCTGGAAAACAAGGAGATGAAGAAGAGTGTGGATGAGGGAAAACAAATGATCAACATGATGCAGAGCATTAACTCGAAGATGGAGGCGGAGTTTGGGACAGGAGTCGCCGCGCCTCCTCCTTCTCCGGAAACGACAAAGGGAAAGCGCACGCGCTCAGACCTCTCCGAGCTCGACACCGCGCAGCACCAGAACAAGCAGGCGCAGTCCGAGGCCGTGGACGCCGCCGGCCTTTCAACCGTCGACTTGCTGCGCCGCGTGGCGCAAGAGCGGCGCGTGCGAGAAGAGTACGCGCTCCAGGTGGAGGCGAACAGCGTGGAGATCGCCAAGCTGCAGGAGCAGCACCGCCAGCTGATGGCGACTCTCCGGGAGCTGAAGGCGCGCGTGGCTGAAGGCGCGCGTGGCTGAGGACGAGCGGCCGCGTGGCGCGGCAGCTGTCCCCTGTCACTCGCACGGTCGCTATCCGTGGCCCGAGCGACGAGGCCCGAGCGAGGAGGGCCGGAGAAACATGGGCCGCGGCACAGTGACCGACCGCTGCAGCGCTCTTTCGCGCAGCATCGTGGCATGCGTGGCGCTAGAGGATGTCATGTTTAAGTTCAAGAACTTCTCGTCGTTTGTGTTCCACGCCCAAGCCGTATCCGGGCTGGGGCGCGGGATGTGCATGATCGCAGTGTTCGCGCTCACGCTGTGTCGAGCGGCGGCCGTCGCCTCGCTGCTGGCGCCCTGGCTGCGGCGCAGAGTCGACCAGGAGGCCGCCTGCGCGGCCCTGGCAGCGGCAGAGCTGGCGTCCTCCGCGTTTCTGATGGAGTTCTCGGACCCGGAGCTCGGGGCAAAGTCGGCGTTCTTTTGCGCAACGCTCTTCCTGTTGCTTCTGCTGAGCAGAGACGGCAAGGCCCGAGCGCGCTGCGTGGGGGTCCCCGTGCTCGACAGGCTGCTGGCCGTCGAATACTGGCTGCGCACGTTCTGCACCAAGCTGCGCGCGGCGGTCTGGCTACTCCCCTTCGCCGGCCTGCTCGCGCTCAAGTGCGCCCTCTTCCACCGGTACTGGACGTACCGCGGCGCTCATTTTGAAATTCAGCGCGCGCGGTGCGTCTGCAACCTCGCCGTCTGTGCGCTGCTGGTGGGCTTCTCGGCGGAGGACAGAAACACCCAGCGCTTCGACGCGCTTTTGGGGAGCTGGGAAAGCGCCGTGCGCGAGGCGTGGGCCCGCGCGCGGCGCAGGTTTTTTAGGAGGGTCGACTCTAAGAGCAAGCGGTATTGATTTAGACATCGTCTATGAAGTACATCTTTCCTACCGAAGAGTGCGCCACGCCCAGCCCGCTTTTGAAAGCATGCTCGTCGCTTGCGTGCAGCATGTCCATTTCGCTGATAGCCACGTTGATTCGCGCCGCGGCGTGCTTGCCGGTGACGAGCTTGGCGTCCAGCACCCTCCCTAGCCTCCAAGCGGCGACCGTCAGGGCGGCGTCGCTCTCCGAGAATTGGGAGCCAGGTGCGCGGTCGGTACTGGCGTTGGCCCCGCCCCGGCTGGCCGCCGCTTCCGACAGGCGGAGGAGGATCCGGCCACTGCAGAGCTTGTAGCTGAACTTGAACGCCTTGACCTTCTTCGAGGGCGGTGCTTGCATCACCGGCTCGCAGACGAGCAGAAGCAGCACCTCGTCCAGGGCTTGGATGGACGCGTCCACCAGCTGCTCGTCTTCCGGCGGCGTCCCTGGCATCCCCGGAATGCGCGACTCTCCCGAGTATTCGAACGCGGAAGCGCGGTTACGAAGCATCGCTGGCCCCTGCACCGCCACGTTGAAGACGGTTCCGGAGTCCCCGCCGCCGGCTGCAAACCAGTCCGCGTTGCGCTCGTCGTCGTCCTTGTTCAGCAGGACGCCGTCGGGCTTCCAGTCGTGGACGAGGTCCACTGCGCGCCAGTCCACGCGCGGCTCGAACTTCCAGCATTTGTTCTCCACTCTGGGGGCATCGCACTCGTCTTTTAGCTCCTCCATGTAGTCGCGCCACTCCTCGGCCTTCGCCAGCCTCTCCCGCATGTCCGCGATCGGCATCACCGCCCCGGGACACCTCTTGATCGTCTCGCCCAGCTCGCGCCTCATGTGATCCACGCGATCCACCCACTTGTCGAACTCCGACGCGCGCACTTTCCGCATCTTGTTAAGCATGGAGTCTGACGCCGGGTTGGAGATGGTGCTGTACCCCTCGCGCTGCTGCGCGTCGAGCACCGCGTTGATCTGCCGAATCGTCGCGGACTTGGTGACGCGGTTTGTGTCGTACCCCCGGCCGCCTGTCGTGCGATTTATGAGCAGCACGTCGCCCGGAAGCGCGTCCGCCGGGTTCGCCGCGCTGCGCTCGAAGTCGTTGAAGCCAATCCGGGTGTACGCCACGGTTTCGTTTGTGCGTTTGCCAGGCCGGGCAGAGCTCGCTGAGACCTTGCCGCTCTCGCCGGGGACTTCGTCCCCGGGCGCGTTAGGTTTCCTTGCTTGTGCCGGGCGACCGGACACGAACGTGGGTGCCCGCTTGGCCCGGTTGAGGTATCCGGCAAGATGATCTACGACATCGCTCTCGCGCGACACTGCGGCGATCATGTTTTTCGCTGTAATTGAAGATACAAAAATAGGGCTTATGGTTAGCGGAGACATCTCTACATGCGCTGCGCGCGAGGGTCCCACTGCTCGCGCTCCTTGTGGCAGTTGCGGCAGAGCAGGCGGCACTTGCGCTGCTCCGGAGGCGGCATGGGGTCGTTGTCGACGTCGAAGTCGGCGGGGAGGCCGAGCTAGCGAGCCAGCGCGATAACCACCTTGCCGGCTGTAAAGGCAAGGGACCATGGCCGGAGCCGGAGGACTGCCGTTCATCGCGCTGCCGCGCATCGTCGGCAGGGCGCGAGACGCGCTGGAGGCTGGCGAAACAGATGCAATTGTATACCTTAGAGGAGCGATCACGTGGGAAAGTGCATTGAAGCTGAAGAAGGAGATCGAGATCTTCGTTGAGGCTGGAGTTCAAAGCATCGACCTCATGATTTCAAGCGGAGGGGGAAGCGCCGACGCCGCGCTCATGCTCGTCGATCTGATCGATAGCCTGAAAGGCCCAGGTGGTGTCTTCGTGCGCACCATCGTCGACGGCGTGGCAGCCTCTGCGGCAACTCTTGTGTCCGTGGCTGGGCACCAACGCTGGATCCACAAGCGCGGATGGCTCATGCTACACCTTCCAAGCATTGCGACGAGTGGCCCCTTTAGGGCGAACTCTGCTGATCTGGCAGTGACGCATGCCAACGTCGAGAATCTGGTGGGGCAGATGAAGCAGGTCTACCACGACAACATGTACTTCAAGACCGGGGAAAACAGTGGAGGAAGCAGGCCCACCCCGGTGTCAGAAGAGGAGCGTGCCTGGCTCGAGAAGGAGCTTGAACGTGACAACTACATCTTATCACAAGAGTGCGTCACGTGGAAACTCGTCGACCACGTCGGGCTTCCAGAGCGAAAGCGGCTCGAGCACAGACCGCGCAAGGCCAGCCAGGAGGCGGCAGAGCGAGAGCTGGCTTCGCTGTTGATTCTTGGACTCGAAAACGCGCGGAATGCGAAGTATAATTCGAAACCTTAGGGGCTCCTAAAAACCGAGTTTCTGGCTAAGGCAGTGGGGGAGACTGGGGGGCGAGCCCATCTTCTTGAACGGGGCGACCGCGCGTTTCGTGCGCATGTAATGCCACGCACCGCGCCGACGGGCTGCGACCGGGCGTCGGCGCGTTCTGCCGCTAGCTGCCGAAAGTCGTGCTCGGGCACGCTGGGGGCTGTGCTGCAATGGGAGAAGCCGGAGACATGGCGGTCGACGAAAAGGCGGCGGAGGCCGATGAGGAGGAAAGGGAGTGGGTCAAGCGACTCACCTCCAATCCAGCGGCGAAGAACTTGCTCCAGCACCTGTCTGCGCTGGAGTGCGTGATGTCCATCGGCGGACAAGAGCTCGTCGAGCCTCCAGTAGAGCAGTGTGCGACCTGGAGGCGCGTCATCATGAGCGAGCTTGAGCGCGGCCAGCCGATGCTGGGGGTCAAGCGGGCCGACGGGGGGATGCCGCGCTGTCTCGCGATGACAAACCTGAGCGGCCACCACGGTGCTTACTACTCCGAGTCCATGAGCCTGGCCAAGGTCCTCTGCGTGAGCGCGCAGCCGGTGACTCGCCGCTTCCTCGAGGGCGTGAACGCCGTTTGCGAGAAGGCGAGGCAGCTGGACGCGTCGGTGCTGGTCTGCTTCTGCTGCCCCTTCCAGTACGGCCTCGAAAGGTTGCACTGGGAGTTGCGCACCGTGCGCAAGGTGGGCGACGAGGTCGTCGACGGGGAGATGGGCTTCAGCAGCTCGGACGTGCGCGCGCGGCCGTTCCCGCGCACGAGCGCGACCGAGCACTGGACATGCGAGCTGATGGCGGAGCTCAAGCGCAAGCTCTTCAGCGTGGTCTCGCCGCTGTGCCTCGACACTGCCGGGGCGCAGAAGCAGAACATGGGGCCAGACCGCATGCAGCAGATGATCTCGATGCTGCAGGAGGAGCGCAGGCGCATGATCGAGAACAACCGAGAATGCGAAACTCGGATGCGAGAGGCTCACCGCAAGGAGAAGGAGATGCTAACCACGCAGCTTGCGGAGGCGGAGGCCAGCGCCAACGCGCGCGTTGCAAAGGTCGCGGAGGCTGCTGCAAACTCGCGCAAGGCGGCCGAGGCAAAGGAGCTGGAGCTCACCTGCCGCGTCTCCAGGTGCATGGGAGAATGCGTGACCCAGAAGGCGGCCGTGGAAGACATGACCGCGAGGCTTGCGGGCGCGACCCTGGAGCGGGAGCAGGAAGTGAAGAAGCACAAGGCCCGGGAGGAGACCCTGCAGGCCCAGGTCAGGGCCCTCTCCTCCTCCAACGCCAAGGCTGTCGCCGAGCACACAAAGGCGATGAAGACGGCTCGCGACGCCTCCCGGGCCGAAAGCGCCGGCCTGTGCCGCCGCGTCAAGGAGCTGGAGAAGCAGCTCAGCAGCACGCGAGCGGCGACGGGCGCCGTGAACGCCGCCTCGGAGCAGCTGCGCAAGGGCAACGCCGACCTCGAGCTGCGGGCGAGGCGCGCGGATTCCGGCTCTCGCGCGGCGCTCGCCGTTCTGCGGCTGGCGTCCATTAGACACGCACACGCGATGTCCACCGAGGCCCTCAAGCTCGCCAGTGCCGAGGCCGACGCGAAGAAGAGGGAGACGCTGGCCGCCGAACACGCGTCCTTCTGCCTCAACGAGAAGATCGCGAGCCTGAATGCGGAGGCGGAGGCTGCGGCCAGGGGTGCCGACGAGAGGATCGCGGAGGCAACGCAGGAGTGCTCCGCCCTGAAAGCGAGGGCCAAGGCCCTTGCCACCAGCCTGAGCGATGCGCAGGACACGATCGCTGCCCTGAAGGCCGAGAACGCCCAGCTGTCAGCGCGCGCCCCCGCCCCCGCGCCTCCCTTCGCGGCCCCGCCTCCGCGACCGAAAAAGGGGAACGCAGGCGCCATGGTGCCGAACGGGGTGGCGAACGGAGTGCCATACGCGCCCTCCCCCCCCGGACACTTTCGGGGATTCGGGCCAGACCCGGCGCTCGAGGCGTGCATCGCGCAGCTTCAGGCGTCCATGGAGTTCGTCGTTGCCTCCGCCCGCTCCTCCTGCGCCAGCGCAAAGAGCGCGGAGCTCGCACACGCAAAGCTGGAGGCTCTCTCCGCGCACGGCATCGCGCAGCCGGCGCAGTTCTGGCCGGGGTACCAGATTTACGGGAACTGCCAGTAGCGACATATGGGTAGCATTGCGGTAGCGAAATGTAAGTCCCGACTCGACACGATGGCCGCGCCGCAGCCCGTTCGGCCGCTCATCCCCCGAAACGCGCCGCCCATCGCGAACCCCGCCGGCCCTCGCGCCGACTGGGACAAGGGCGTGTTGGAATGCTGTTTCGTAAAGGACTGCGGCTGTCGGTGCTGCTGCATCACCTTCTGCTGTGGGCCCTGTGCCTACTCGCAGGCGGTGCGCTGGATACACCCCGACCTCGGAGAGCGGGCCTTTTGGATCTGGATCCTCAGCCTGGTTGCCAAAAATGCGACGAACCACGCGCCCACCTTGCGTGCCGCCGCCGATGTCCTGGAGGACGGGGCCTACGTCGGAATTCGCCAGGAGGTCGCGCGGCTCACCTTCGGTGGCGAGGACACGGCCCAGTCGTTCTTTTACCAGTGCTGCCTCCCGTCCTGCGCCCGCTGCCAGGAAATCAACGAGCTGATGCTGTGGTACGAGCGGAAGGACACGAAGGGGAGGAGCGTCCGGTACGGGAACCCGTTATGCTGCCAGACGTTCGAAGTGTACGACCTCGCCACCAAAAGGGGGCTCGGCCACCCCAAAAGCATCGTCGACCCTCCGGAGCCCGAGGTTCCCTCTCGGAACAAGAGAGGCCTTGCGAAGCTCTTGCCCCCCATCATGGCGCGGAGCTAGGGAGTGCCGGGGTAGCGGGCGTGGCGCGCGGACCAGCGTCTGGGCAGAAGCTTGCAAAAAAACTATCTTATTGCCGCAACTCAGCCGCTCCCGGTGCGCCGACCGCTAGTCCCGCGCGGTCGGCGCTGAGCTGCCGGTTCCATTACCAGGGAGCTCCGCGCAAGTGCAGGGGTGCTTCCGCGGGCGCCATGCCGCGCCCCAGGCCGCTGGTGATCAGCGTGGAGGGCGGGATCGGGGCCGGGAAAAGCACGCTGCTGCAGCTCCTGAAGCGGCTCTTCGCCGGCAAGATGGGCATCGCCTTCGTGGACGAGCCCGTGGACGAGTGGATCGACGAGGGCTTCCTCGCGGGCATGTACGACGGCTCCATCTCCGCCGCCGCCTTCCAGCACATGGTGCTGCAGTCGCTGGCGGGCGACCTGCTCAAGGCGGTGGCCGACTGGCCGGTCGTGATCATCACGGAGCGGTCGCCGTTCTCCAACTACCACGTATTCGGCAAAGCAAATTTGACCGCAGTGGATTTGCGCCTGTACGAGTTCACCTGGAAGCGGGTGATGGCGGGCATGATCTCCGAGCTGGACGTGCGCTTCCTCTACCTCGACGCGGACGTGGAGACAGTGAAGCGGCGCATCTCCGAGCGCAGCCGCGACTGCGAGGCCGGGGTGCCGGACGCCTACCTCGAGAAGATCCACCGCCTGCACGACGAGTGGCTGGCCGCGCAGGACAAGTGCTTCCGCGTGGACGCGTCCGGGGATAAGGACGCCGTGCTCAAGGCCTCGCTCGACCAGATCTCGGCGTGGATGCTCGAGGCGGCGGCGCGCGAGGTCGCGTCCAGGGAGCAAGGCAAAGAGCGCTCCCCGGAGGAGGACGCCGCGATCTTAAAGGACCTCTCGGCCGCGTGCGGGCTTCCAGTCTAGACCCACGTAAGTTTAAACAGCGTTCTTGCGCAATACCACAATCTTTAAAAGGAAAATGACCGGTCCTCCCTTGCGAGTATTCTCCCGGAAATCCCCAGTGTTCACTTTAGCTGCACCTCCACGAGCACGGGCGCGAACTCGCGCGAGGCGCCGGCATCCTTCTCTCCTCCAGTCAGCGCGGCCAGCGAGGTGGCCTCGACGTTAGTCTTCTCGTTCGCCGCTACGTTTCCGTTCGTGGAATTCGCAAGCTCGTCCGTGTGCATTTTCTCATGCTTCGTTAGTTTCCCGTAAGCGCGGAAAGGCAGCGAGAGGAGCGCCCCCATGGCGACTAGCTTGGGGAAGGACGCGCGGGATTATCTGGCATGTGCCAGAAGGAGTGCATCACCCTCCTCCCCTGCCTGTACTGCACGGCCGTCCAGAGCGCGTCCAGCTGCTTCGCCTCTGCGGCGTGCGTGGCGCGGTGGATTCGGCGGGTGGTGCGGCTGTCCTCCTGGCAGCGCACGCGCCGCTGGCCGCCGGCCTTTGGGCGGTCCATCGCGAGGATGAAGCACTTGTCCTTGGCGGTCGACTTGTCCTCGTCCAGGAAGACGACCTTGGCCCGCGCGTCCAGCTCCGGATTGACGCAGCCCCCGATGCCGTACGCCACGATGCACTCCTGCAGGGTCATGCCCTTGGCGTTCTTGAAGAAGTCGTCCCAGTACACCCAGTCTAGACCTTCCCCGCCGAGGCTGGGGAACAAGGTGACCGTGCGCTTCTCGTGCTGCTCGCTGCGCGTCTTGCCTATGCGCACCCGCCCCGTGTTGCTCATGCTCACCTCGTAGCCGTCCAGAACGCGAAAGCCGTTTTTCGCGTCGGCGGCGCTGTACGTGCGGCCGGGTTCGAACAGGGGCAGCGCCTTCCAAGACTCCCTGAGCGTCTCGTCGTTGGGGTCCGGCCCCGACACCGCTTCCGCGACCTCGTCAATCGCCTTCAGCACGCTGTCCTCGATGGACACCTGGCTGAACGCGGCCTCCAGCGGCCGGGCGGCCGGGCTGCCCTCCCCGCCAGAGGGCCGGCCAGTGGTCGGGCGCAGCACCGACCGCATCATGCCGGCGGAGATCGTCTTCTCGCCGGCCTCCGTTGCGCACACCGTGGCCTCGTTCATGGCGGAGCGCACGAGCCGAGCGACGCTGGCCTGCAGAGAGTCGTCCACCTCGTCGGCGTCCGCGTCGGGGTTGTCGTGCACGTCGCGGCGCTGCACCGGCTCCTCGCCGTTCATGCCGGCGTAGGCCCCGCAGCAGCGGTACCCCGCGGGGCGGTGCGCGCCGCAACGGCCGCACGCGTAGACGACGTCGTTCTCGATGCACAGTCGGCGCGCCACCGCCTGGGAGCGACGCGAGTTGGACATGGCTCAGGGCTATCGCGCCGACGCGCACGTAGCAGGGGCGCGGTCGCAGTGCTGCTGCCGACGGGTGCTCGCTTCGTTGATGAGGGAGAGCCCCCCCAAGCTGCTTTCGGCAGCTTCGCGCCGACGTTGCCGGTGGACTGTCGGCCCTTCGGCAGCGAAGACGACGATGCACCGTAAGGAGCGGGGGACAGGAGCCTGCGTGGTCGCAAGGCGGATCGCGTCCGCCTTCAGCACCTCCGCGAGGATCATCTCGTGCACCTCGCGGATGAGCGGGTGGTGGTAGGCGGACGGGTGCGGCGCTGCTGCATTTGAAAAATAACGGTTTTCGTTTTCCAGAAGCCTACTTCCGGCCCTCATCGCTGGAAGACCTGCTGAAGTATCCTGCAAATCAGCCTCTCTTGCATGTTGCACGACCAAGGGCGGTGAGCTGGCCCACGCGTCTTTCATGGGCCCGACTCTGCGAGATAACTTCCTCCAGCTGGCCACTAGGTGGGTGCCAAACGCGATGAGCCGTCGAGCCACTCGAGAAGCCTACTTCCGGCCCTCATCACTGGAAGACCTGCTGAAGTATCCGGCAAATCAGCCTCTCTTGCATGTCTCACGACCAAGGGCGGTGAGCTGCACCGCGGTCGCAGCAAAAGACGCAAGTGGCAGACGCGTCGAATTTGAGCCTGGTGATCCAAAGAAGTTGTATGCAAGGGACTGCGTACAAGTGCCGTGGAAAATTCTCAGCGCTTCGAAGGGAAATAACTATGCGTGCGAACTTCCCATCGACTGTTACCTCAGGGATGTCATCTCGGACACGCGCCTTGGGAGTCGAATCAGCAAGGCTCCGAATCCCGTAGCGGATCCTCGTGTCCAAGAATATGCACGGGCGCAATACAGGGCCATGCAGAGTAGCGCGATGTCTGTCGCCGACGAAACGATCTTTGTTATGAACTGGAGACAGCAGTATCACAGATACTGCCTTGAGCCACAAGACTCCACGAGCATCCAAGAACGCCTTGCGGCAGCCCTGAAGCACATCGACGAGAGCATGACCGAAGACAACCTTCGCAAGACACGGCGGCCGAAGGCTGCGGACGAGGACGATGACGCCGAGCCGTTCCCGCAGAGCGGGGAGCGTGACGAGAGGATGATTCAGTACCGCAATTACTACAGGGGCCACATCGAGGGGCTGCTCAGGTCGCTCGAAGAACCGGCTACTGCCCTGAAGAGCCGCCGGAGGTCCTGACCTACGAGGAAATGGAGCAAGCTGCAGCCAACGGTATAGAGGAGGCGAACCTCAAAGCCGACAGAATCGCCGAGGCTGGGCTGGATGTGATTTTCAGGCCCGCCGAGCGCGCTCCCAAAGCCGTCCCCCCCCCCCCCCCGCGCGGCGCGCAAAGTAGGCGGGGCGAGAAACGCCTTGGGAATGCGCACTTTAGAATCTTGTTTAAAACAAATCTACGTAGAACTCAAAGCTCGTCCCTAAACCGAGGCGTCCTCTAGCTCCTCGCACTCCGGGGCCGGGCGGCGGACTTTCTTGTCCGGCATCTCGCTGCGGAGCTCCTCGTAGAGGGAGAGCTCGTCGCTGCTGGGCAGCGAGAAGCGCTTGCGCTTGGCGTCGTGCTCAAAGGCCGAGTCGAAGGTCAGGAGCTCCCACTCGCTGCTCGGAAAGTGCATCTTCTTCTCCGACTCCGAGTACTCGGGGAACATCGGCAGGCCCATCGCCTTGAGGGACGGCATCTTCTGGTGCGCGCGCGTCCACGTGGTGCCGGCCGCCTTTCCGGCCGTCACCTTGTGCACGTAGAGCGCCTCCGGCACGAACATCCGCTCGGACCAGCGGGTCAGCTCCTCGAAGTTGGCGGGGAAGTTGTAGTAGCAGGAGGGGTACATGGGCGGGGCCTGTCCGCTCTTCAGCAGCGGCACCGCCTGCTCGTCCAGCCACTCCCTCGTGCGCTTCCGCCCAAAGAGCGGCTCCGTGCAGCGGGTCACGCGGATGCCCAGGTGGAAGCGGTACTGCGGGAAATTGTGCTTGACCGAAAGCACCTCGTGCACGAGCCGCTCGTTGAAGATCACGATGCAGCCGGGGGGAATCGGGACGCGCCACCAATGGTAAGTGGCCGCCTCCTCTTTGGTGATCTTGGCGAAGCCGCGGTTCTGCGTGCCGACCTCCTTCTGCGACCCCAGCGCGCAGGAAAAGTACTGCATGCACTCGCTCGCGTTGAACCAGCCGCCGTTGACCGTGTCACCCGGCTGCGCCTGCTCCTCGTCCCGGTGCGCGGACTCGCGCGTTGCCTGCTTGCTCGTCGGGCGCAGCATCACGCGGTCGAAGCACTTCTCGAGCAGGTCGCCCGGCCGCAGCGGGATCGCGTCCGCCTTCAGCACCTCCGCGAAGATCATCTCGTGCACCTTGCGGATGAGCGGGTGGTGGTAGGCGGACGGGTGGTTCAGCGCCGCGAAGCCGCCTTTCACGGGCTCGAAACCGGCGTCGCCGGGCTTCAGCTTAAACTCCGGCGACTCTGCCAGCATCGTGTCGATGGCGTCGCGGGCCATTCGCCTCATCTGTAATGCGTTCCAGCCCCCTCCGGAGGCAGCCGTGTCGATGACAACGCATCCCTCCCGCAAGTAAACGGGCTGGTGGTCGATGAGCGGCTCAGCGCGAAGGCGGGCGGTTTGGGCGGGGCGAAGCATCTGCGCAGCGTCGGCGCGAATTAGAAGCGTCGGCGCGAAAGCGCACGTAGTAGGGGCGCGGGCGACACCTTCTGAGCTGGCGGTTTCTGTTTCGCTTAGTCTGTCTTAGTTGCTTTCTGTCTGCTTCTAGCACAGCCTACGTCGCGTGCTTTTGCCTGGATCGCGCCGACGCCCCAATCGCGCCGACGCCCCAGTGACGCGTGACACGTGCGGGGACCTTCTTAAAAGGGTATGGGCCCCCAAAAAAACTTTTCTCTTGATTACGTGGTGGAGAATTTTTTCTCTCGCCTGTAAGTGTCACGTGTCACAGGCCACGCCTCGGCTGTGTCACAGCATGCTGTTCTCCCCCTCGCACACAGGGCAGTCCCATGCGCCGGAGCGGTCGGTTGCGTAGGCATGCTGAAGGCGCTCAATTGGGTAGAGCCAGTTGCAGTAGTAGCAGCGAATGCACTCGTCCTCGACGTACTCGGCCCATGCGCGCTGGATCATGCGGGCCGCGCGCTTCTTTACCGCTCGACTGTGCTCGTAGCTCTCCCCGCCTTCCCCTGTGGACCCTGCCACCCCGGCTCCGTGGCAGAGCTGCCTGGCGTGCTGCTCGGGCGACGTCCTGTTCGCCTCGGCCATGGAGGCGGACTCGGGCACGCGCCTCTCGCGGCAGAGCTGGATGTGCCAGTGGAGCTGCTTGTAGTTGACAAACGGCCTCGACGACATCGCAGGCGAGGCCGGCGTGCGGCGCAGCGTCGGCGCGAACTGCTGGCTCGTGGGCGCGAACGCACGTAGTAGAGGCGCGCTCTGCAAGCAGGAGGGGCCCGCTGCGATCACCTTGCTAGCTTTCTTCTCCACCGTTGCCTGTGCTTCCGGCACCTTCGCGCCGACAACGCCTTAGTCGGCGCGAAGCTGCCGGAGCGCGTTTGAGTCCGCGCGTGACACGCGCGATAAGCTGGATCCCCGCCCCGGTAGCCATAAGCATGTCGTTCTTTGGGCCCGCGCACGTTGCCAGCTTTGTCAATTCGAGGCGACCGGTCAGCGGCCCGGCTAGGCCGGAAGATACAATCCTGGCCGGTCCGCATGGAGTCGCGAGGCAGTCGTACTTTGGGCCCGCACACGTTGCTGACTTCTCCCTCGCGGAGCGCGGGGCCCGTTCCCGAGATGCACGCATGGAGGAGTCGAAGAGGGTGAGCGCCATTGCGGAGAAGCTGGGCGTCTCGTACAGCTGGGTGGTAGCCGCGGAGGCTAACGGCTTTACGGAGAGGGAGATGCTCGAAGCGGCAGCCAAGGGGTTGCCGGAGGCGGACATTGACAAGTTCGACGAGGCAGCCCTCTATCGCGCAGTTTTTGACAAGTCTGCCGCGTCCCGGATCGCGGTCACTGTGCCTCCCGCGACTGGCGCGCGGCGTGCCAAGTAGCCGCGTGGGGTGAAATGACATGTTCGTTTTATGAAGAAAGACGCCCCTACAACTCGTCCCTCTCCCCCGTCACCCTCTCCCGGACCCACCCGAACGCTGAGCTGGCAATGTCCTGCAGCTGCGTCCCGTTCACGCCCTGTCCCGCCGGGGCCACCCCCGCCAGCGCCTGCGTGGTCGCAAGGCTGCACGCCGCCAGCATCACGCAGCTGCCCAGAGTCACCGGCTTCTGCGACACGAACAGCGAGAAGAACCCGAAGATCGCGAAGATGCTGCACGCCAGCGTGCCCGCGTCCACCCCCGTCATCGCCCGCCCAGCCCCCGCCCCCCAAGCGCGCGGCTTAGCGGACCGACGCAGGCGTCAAGCAGTAGCACTGCGGCGGCGGAAGGCGGAAACGGAGTTCTTCTTCAGGAGATTCATCGCGTCCCACGCGGAGTGCAGCTCGCAGAGCCAGCTAGCGTCACTTGCCCTCCTCGACTGTGCCCACCTTGCTGTTGCGCGGGAGCAAGCAGCAGCCCACGCTCACGCACGGCGTCCCGTCCTTGCCGAACAGCACGGCGTCGCGGTGCCGCATTGGCTTGCCATCGGCCACGTTCGTTCTAAAGAACGCACCCGAGGAAAGTGCACCGGTAACATCTTTGTTCTCCTCCACAAACCACTTGTTGTAATGCCCTGCAGTTTCCTCCGCAAGATCGCTTAGGGCGGGCCCGTGGTAGTACAGAGGCTCCTTCAGTCGCGACGGCACCACAATTAGAACATGGGAATCGAGGCCAAGGTGATCACGAGGTCTCTCGGACATTGTGACAGGGTGATAGCACATCACCGCACCCTCACTACCGTCGATACCGCTTTCCCGTTGTGCCTTGGCGGAGGCACGCATTGCGGCGGCGATGCTTGTGAATACCTGCCCGGTTGAATCCATTCTAAGCTTCATATTGATGATGTACTTGTGGTAATACAAGCCGCTGACTCTTCCCACGAGGTTGTACATTGAAGCGGGGAACCTTGCGCTGTATTCAAGAAGGGTGAAAAGCGGCATTCCCTCGAAATTGATAACCGTAAGTGCATCAACGTCGTGGACGGGAAATTGAAACACACAGCACTGCACTGGAAGATGGAACCTTGCATTGGACAGCAGCGTCAGCATATCACAGATCAGCGTTTCGCCCTGGTCTATGTACAGGTCTCCCATAAACGACTGGTCGGCAAGCAGCGAGTAGCACACCCTGCGCCACTGCTTAGACACGCATTTCAGTTTCACGACCTCGTCGATACTCGTGTTGTGTGCGAGAACATGAAGCAGTGCCGTGAACAGACTGTCGTCGCTGAGTGTCATGTTTACGCAAGCAGTTCTGTTGATTTGCTGGTCAGAGGCTCTTTTCCCCCCCCCCCCTCTGCGCAGTCTTGTCTCTCTGCACAGGATCGAAGCACCGCACCTCTGCTTTCGGAAGCCTCCGCGCCGACCACGCCGACAGTCTTTTGTGCGCCACTCCGCTTGCACTAGACCCCCCCCTCTACGCAGTCCTGTCTCTATGTCAAGAACCAAGCACTGCCCCTATGCTTTCGGCAGCTCCGCGCCGACGCGCGCGCACTCGCAGTGGTCCACTTCATGCACCACCCGATCCCCGGCAGCCGGCGGTCGAGAAGCCGCACCCCCGGAGCCGAGCGGCTAGTACTGCTCCGGCCGGAAGTTCACGTACTTCTCCGACTGGTAGAATTGCCTGCACGCGCGCGCGAACCTGAGCGCATAGCCGCCGCAGCGCGGCGCGGGAGCGGCGAACCTGCAGCCGGTGATGGCCAATTGCAAAGTAATCACGATGTCGTCGTTGCGCCCCCCGACCTTGCCGGAGTACGTCTTCTTCGCTGCGGGCGGGGCACTCGCCGGTCAGTCTTTGAACGCGGGAGCGGAGCGGGCGGCGAGCGCACGTTTGCCGAAGGGCGTGCGCGGGGCTTCGATCAGGATGCAGAAGTTGCGCAGCTCGTCCGTCAGCATGTTCAGCATCTCGCGCGGCTCCATGGTCGAGCACTGGAACTGGTGCCACAGCCCGATCGCCCCCACGCGGAGCGCGTCCCTTAATTGAAAACACATCGCCTACAACAGCAGGGCGGGCTCGGCGCGTGCAGGCGCAGCCAGCGCTGGCGGCAGCGCACCTCCTTCCGCTCGTTCGTCTGCGAGCAGGCAAAGGGTGGCGTCAGCGGGCGGATCCATGATAGTGACAGGGCGCTTGCGGCGCACCGTCAGCCAGCCCACGCCGCCGCCCGCCCCTTCTGAAAGGGCGACCCATTTCGTCACGCCGTTCTGGGTCAGAGAATGCATTATGTGCTGACATTCGAACCTGCAGGAAGCAGTGCAGAGTTCACGGAGAGGCGGAATCTATGAAGGACACGATTGCGGGCGGGCACTCACGCGAGGTTGGACTCCAGCACGAGCACGGCGGTGGCGTCGCGGAGTTGGCGGATGGTGCGCACGCGGCGGATGTGGTTGATCACGAGCTTGTGGGTCTCGCGCACGTCTGCGCGCACAGGCGGGCTGAGAGGCCGCTATCGCGGGCAGGTCGCGGAGGAGGGCGGCGCGCCTTTCGTGCGGATCGCGTCCGCCCCGAGCACCTGAATGGCAAAAGCGGTGCCGCTCAGGAGGCTGCTGCTGGGATCCGACCTGGCCAGCCGAGACGCCCCAGAGCAGGCCAGGGCCGACCTCGACTCCTACCTGGCGGCGGTCGCCGACCTCCTGCCCGGCGTCTACGGCAACACCGAGCCCACGCGCCAGGCGCAGCTGGAGATAGACAGCCTCATCGCAATGGGCAGCTCCAAGGAGTGCCTTGCATGCAAGCGCGCCATGCTTCTCTACGCCATCTTCGCCGAGCCCGGGCTCGCGAAGAACTGGCAGGGCGCGGACGCCGAGATGGCGGCCGACCTTCACAGCCGAGTGCTCCCCTTCCTCACCCCGCGCTTCCTCGGGCAGAGCGCGCAGGCCCCCGAGGCCTTCCTCCATCTCTCCCTCGTGCTCAGCGAGATGTGGCGCGGCGAGCGACTTGCTAACTTCCCGCTCCGCCACGACGGTCCCGTTGGTGAGCTGCGCGATGCTGCACACCGCGAACTGGCTGCTTCCACCGCCTGAGGGGTCCACGGCGACCACGAAGTGCGAGACGTCGAAGCGCCTGTCGAAAGATGTCCGATGTGAGTGGACAGAACATGGAGGCTTTAGGCAGCCGATAGCATGTGTGTGCTGGCCTGTCTCCAAACACATCCTCCGGGAACGCGTTGATCGTCCTCTTCTTGAACGCCTCGATGTCAGCCGACGGGAACGCGCGCTGCGAGGAGTCCGCCTGTGCACAAATTCGACACCGCTTAGAGACACTTGTGACAAGACTTGTAGGGCGAGGGATCGAGGCTCGCTGACGCACGCTTACGCCCATCGACTCTCTGAGCCTGCCCGTACACGCAAAACAACGCACGTCGAGGCGGTTCAAAAGGAAGCGTGGCCAGTCGCATGCTGTGGTGTCATGCCGTGTGCGTGAGGGGCAGTGGGAGCAGCGCACAGCATGGCAGGGTCTGCTCGTCGATTGGAACAGAAAACATGCCGCACACAAAGACGCGTCAGCTTGAGGAGTGTGCTGGGCTGGCGGGCTGCGCGCACCGTCGCTGAGGAGAGACTTCACGACCTCCATTTTCTGCACAAAACAATAGGCCACCTCAGCTGTGGTAGAGTGGCTATGGAAAACGCGAGCTGCGCGCACCTGTGAGCTCAGCCAGCGTGGCATCTCCCTGCGAGCTCCGGGTGGGCTGAGTGCAGGGCGCGGTGATGGGGCGGGGAGCGGCGGCGTTGGAGGGCACTCACGCCAGCTTGTGGGTACACTTTTCTGCGCGCAAAGGGCAGGGGTGAGAGGCAGATTCAGTGTAGTGGCACGCAAGAGGCGGCGGAGCAACCCGGATGATCTGTCTTAAGGCATTCATCTGCGCGCGACGAGGATCTGGTTAGCAAGAGCAAGGGCGAGAGGGCCGGGGTTGAAAGAGCGACGAACCGCACACGAGCGAGATTGAGATTGTCTGCGCACAAGGGCATGGCGTAAGCATGGAGTTGCGGGGTGGCATGCGTGCTCGCGTGGAGAAAGCGTTGCTCACATCGAAAAGCTGATTTCCAAGGCTGTCAGTAAGCGAAAACATTTTGCTGTAGTGGTTGCCCGATTCAAGAAGAGTACTGCGCAAAAACACACA
>MDTG01245390.1_pt1 | contig 17482 bp, 22 predicted proteins | sample 811421 | NCBI WGS metagenome assembly MDTG01 (sample SAMN05326645, study PRJNA326480) | marine metagenome | isolation source: seawater | place: Pacific Ocean: South East | collected 2011
ACTAAAAATTTGTGGTGGCGAGGTGCCGGTTTGTGGTGGCGAGGCCGTGTTCGGCCGAGTTTTTTTTTGGAGGAGGGAGAGGGGCGAGCCTGAAAAAAATATTGGCAGCGATGCAAAGAGAAGCACGTCGTGTGCGGATGGGCTGCTAGCACGGAGAAGGGGGCATTCCAACTGCACACATTTTCCGGCATTCTATTTTATGGGGGCGCTCGTGCATCGGCCAGCGCGCGTCACCCTTCTCGACTAAGAAGAGGGAGCAGTGGCGTTTTGGGCATGTCTTGGCTCTCGCCCTCCAAAAAAAAGTCCGCCCCCGATTTTCATTCCCTTAAGTAGATTCACCCCCAGACAATGGATCGTGCTGTGCAAATGTGCGAGGATATTGCACGGTACCGTGCTGTCGGAAACCGACCGGCGCTGAGGTTCACCATCGAGTCCGCACCCGGCTACGACGAGTTCCGCGTCGACACCTCGCGCACCATAGGTCGCGAGGACTTTGCTTGCACGTACGACGTAGGCGGCCACATAAGTCGCGAGTGGATTCGCGTCGAGTTTGACGGCTCGAATTGGACGCTGAGGCCGCACCGAGACAATTTGCTCCCGTTTCGCCACATGCGATCCGGTGCAATTCTACCGGCGTCCACCGCCATCGTCAGCGGCGACACGTTCCTGTTTCCGTCGAAGCGCGAGTGCGATCGACTTCAATGCAGAACGCCCGCCCTCGAAGTGAATCCTATCAGGTATCATCTAGTCGTCGTTGAGGCAAAAGCACGCCACGCGTGTCCGTATCCCGGCTGCAACAAGGCCGTCATCGACTTGGAGAGACACAAGGAGAGGTGTCCACGCCGCTTCTTCGAACTCGTCACATCCGGGTCGTTTGTGGGCGCGGAGAGCAAGCGGAAGCGAATGGCGAGAGAGCAAGCAGATGCGAGAGAGGAGGCAACAAGGAAAGCGGAGGAGAAAGCGGAGAAAGCGGAGAAACTGCAAAAAAGCAAGGGGACAACGCCGACGATCAATCAAGCGTGCGAGGACGACGACTGGATGGACGACAAGCATCCGACCACGGATCCTGAATCGCGACCTCTCAAACATGTATTCAAATCGCCCGACTAATTCGTGCCGCTGTTGTCATTGTAGAGGGTGGAGAACGTAAGAACTTGAATCAGTGCCCAACTCGCGAGTTTGCATTTGCAGACTCTCAGGCAAGACCGACGGCCGTCATCGAGTCAAGCACAGTCTGTCGCGTATTGGAGTCAATCACAACAGTAGAATCGATCAGGGCTTTCAGAGTAGTCGACATTGGCAAGTGACATGAAAACAGCTCCGAAAACGAGACGGAAGAGGACGAGAATGCTCGAAAAGCGACGTCACGTCTCGAGGCCTGAGAAAATGCAATACCTCCCATCGCAAGCGTGACAGCGCATATGCCGAAGCACCACGCGTCGCACTTTTCCCAATCGACGACAAAACCGGACAACACCTCAGGGGCAACGTAGGCATAGCTGCCCACAGACTCGCACGAATTCGCGCAAAGTCGATCGGAGAGGCCAAAGTCGCAGAGCTTCACGCGCCCATGGGAAAACAGAATGCAATTCTCAAGCTTCAGGTCGCGATGGGCGAATCCGTGCTCGTGAAGATGCACCACTGCGCGTCCGATTTGCCGTAGATATCCGAAGCTATCCTCTAGCGGAAATGGCAAACCCTCTTGGTCCATTCGACATCGTAACGCGCAAAAGAGATCAGTCATGCCCTGGCAAAGGAATGGGGAACAAGAGAAAGCTTTGCTGAAACAGTGAGCACGCTCCACAAGGCGACGACAGGCGGCGACGCGAAGCGTACCGGTTCGAAAAGAAAGTAGCCGATGCCGTCGCACACAAAGGTGTCCCAACAAGTCAAGATGTTGGGATGAGCACGGACGGCCGCGAACAGCGCCTTCTCGCGCTGGTACGCCTGCGTGCTCGCGGCAAGTGTCTCGTCTGTCGGAAGAAGAAGACCTTCACATCGACAAGACACCTGACACACGATATTTCTAGACGACAAATCCGCATCGGTCGGAGAGGACACCACGACTCGCTTCACGGCCGTTCGGATGAGCTTACCGTAGTCAAGGTCAAGAACGGCCACGGAGCCAAACGCGCCACCCGCCATTGAGGGAGGGGGGCGGGGAGGAGAGGGGGAGACGCGTAACGCACGGAAAAATTATCCGAAAAAAAATGAACTTGAATTTTGCCCTAGGCCGTCTGGCCGTTGAGGTGGAGGCAGGTCGGCGGATGACGGTCGATGATATGCACGAAGAAATGTTTCACGACTTTGGTTTGCTTGAACGATCCCACACCTACATCCAATTCATCTTTCCGACCGACGCACCGTCCAAGTTCAATCCGAATAGCATGCCGCTGACGCAGAAGGAAGCGGAGAGAATATCTTCGTCTCTGCCGGCGTGTCTACGGCTTTTGTACTCTTTCATCATGATGCTCCGCTTTTACGGGTTTCGATACACCCACGGCGAGATACAGATCGATGCCCGCATGCCCGAATGTCTCACGAACATGAAGCGAGCGCCGCACAATAACTTGCGCATCACACGCATTCTACGCAGTCTTGTGCTTCTCGGCTGCAAGCCCTTGGCTCGTGCGTGGCTCTCTCAGCTTGAGAATCTCGTGCATACGGCGTTTGGAGAAGCTCGGTTCAGCCTGGACGCTTATTGGCGTCCCGCCGTGCACGACGAAGTCGATGTCAAATGGCCTCGAGCCAATGCCTTGGTGCGCGTGCACACCAAAGCGCCAATCGACGTCGCACGCACGTTGTGCGCCGCCGTGTGCGCGACGTCGTCGCCTTCGAGTCTATGGGCGCTGCGGCGGCACATGCTTTCTTTGGGATTGACTCTGTGGCGATACCTTGTCGTCGGCGTTGGCTCGTGCAAGCGTACATTTCTCTACACACCGGCGCGTGCCCTTGTCTCCGTCGTTGATTGGAGAAATAACGTGTGCAAGCGTGTCGCCATTTCCTGCTTAGACACTCTCTTTGCCGGTTCTTTGAGCTTTACGGTGGACGCAACGTCGCCGATCGGCGGTCTCACCGTCTACGACATCATTCGTTCCTCATGGGTGTACGCGAACTCGACATTATCGCCATGCTTTTGTACTTTTAAGCATGGTCAACGTTCTGTCGCCAAAAACGTCGTCACTCACTCACGGACGCCATCCTCGTAGTAACATTTTTGTGTGTGACCAAGTCAATGATATCGAAAGCGACGATGTTTGCACAAGATCTTTTATTTTCGTGAACAGTTTTTGATTTTTTCTCACAACAGAACCAGCACGATATTTTGTGCAATGGACACTAATGTCAAGGTTGAATCCTGATTCACATGTCGTTGATTTTACACAAAAACCGACACCGTGGCCGTTCATTCGTACGTAAACGAATCGTACCTCGTGTACACATTGCCGTTGGCCACCCATACGGGATGCTTGCCGGTGCCCGAAGGAACGTAGCACATGATAAGAGTAGGCTCGCACTGAACGACTTGTGCCGCTTGGGAGCCAATCGTCACGCGAACATCTGCAGCAGAGAAGCCAGAACCACGAATCCATAATTCTTGATGAGGCTTGCCCTTTTTGCGGCTGATGTCGAGTATATGGGGATTGGGGTGCATGTGCACATTCGGTCGTAAGACCAGATACCATGGAAAGGCTATGCTCAAGATGGGATGTCGCAGATGCACATCGTACAAGGACAGCCACACCATCGCGTTGCTCACGTTCGTGCTCACATCGGGAATGAGAATGCGACAGAGAGTGCCGTTGCCTTGCCACGGCATCTTCTGATTAGCAGCTATGGGGGACCGATCGGGATGCGTGATGCTGACGATGAGCGTGAAGTGCTGGTCCTCATGCTTCAGATTGGCGGAAGAAAACAGAAGCTCAATCTGCTCACCTGCCAGGTAGCAAATCTTGAGCGTGCCCACCTGTCCGATGGCGGGTCTCAGGTCAGCGAGTTCGGAGGCGGCGATCGAGTGGAAGACGCACCCATTGTGCTGAATGTTCAAAAAGGAGCCAATCGGCATGCCCGCGACGGCGTACGTCGCATCGCCGTCAAGCGCTGTGCCAGCGGCCGGATAGACGGCGATGACGAGGTTGGAGAGTGTGGTGAGCTGTTGGACGGAGTCGCTGCCGAGACGAACAGTGCCGCGCACCACGTGTCGACGCCAAAACTCGTCAAAGTAGCCCGCGCAGTCGCCGCTTGTGTAGTTCTCCGGCACGAATATGGTAAGAGCGTCATGCTTGGAGTGCTTGACCGAACTGTCCCACATTCCTTCAGACTCCGCATCCATCAAGAATTGCGACGCGGCAAGCACCGAGCACACGCCGGAGGAAGACGCAATCTCATTGGCAAACGCATCCACCACCGACAGTGACATCCGAAAAAAAAAATTGTGCGAAAAAAAAAGGCGGCGCCTGTTTGGTGCACGCAGTTAATTAGGCCCGACCAAAAAAAAAGTCTGCTCCAACGTTAAACAAACCCCCATGTCGTCGGATTCTTCCAGCTCCTCTGGTGCGGTCACGAAGACGTGTGACGACGTCTTGTGCTCTTCCTCCGACATGTGCAAAGATGGCTCACCCCCACGCCACATGAACAACAAGTGCTGCGTGTGTCCCGAGGACTTTCTTCCGGATACACCCACCCCACCGCCGCCTCCAACAATGGCGTGCTCGCAGGCTCCAGGAAAAGGCCTGTGCGACTTGACTCCAGCATGTCGTTGGAGCGGCAGAGACTGCGTGTCTTTTGAGTTTCATATTTGAGGGGAGACGCGCGCGCATTTTTCTTCTCCCAAAAAAGTGCACACATTGTTTTGCACCTTATTGTAAAACCGTTGGTTCTTTTCAATTTTTTTGCGAAACAAAGCGTTGCTCGTGATACGTTCGACCACGTCTTGGACGCATTGATTCTGAAAATAGAGAGACCTGCATGACACGTGGCGTTAAGGCGGTGGTTGATCGTTTGCACAAAAATTCTTACTGTGCGGATTTTTCGCGTTGACGTGTCATGTGTTCGTTGTCTCAATAAAAAAAATGTTTCGGAGGGTTAACAAAACCATGACTTCTCAAGTATTTGACCCGGCACGGATCGAAAAGATCTCAAGAATCATGCCACAATTCTCAAAGGTTGCTGCAAAGGGTGACGAGGTCTTGCTTGGCCTGCAAGGAGATCCGGCGTTTCCGTTTTCGAATAAGAATCGCCCGTCTGCAATCATAGAAGAAGTGCGTCAGTCCAAAAATGGCACAATGGTTGACCTTCGTCTCGATGACGGAAGTCGCAAATCAATCAACGAATTTACGATTGCGCCTGGCGACGTATGGGAATTCTCGGACAAGGGGTTTGAAAAGGTCATGGATCGTGAGCGTGCACAGTATCGGTCGGAGGCTGCTCTGAACGAGAAGAAGATCGAAAAGGTCGACTATCGCGGCGTTGAAGACTTGCGCGAACAGGTGGCCGCGCTTCGTTCTGAGCTGCAAGCCGAGCGACAGCTCACTCGCAATTTTCACAACACATACATTGCGACGTTGCACGAACTAGCCAACGATGTCTGTAGCTTGGACAGCAAAGGCGACGGTGCGCAGTTTTGCCGCACGTTCAACAGCGAATTCACAAAAATGCAGTCCCGTGCGGAAGATGGTTTGTACCGCGGCGTGACGGACGATGGCAAAGAAGGTGGAGAGGAGGAAGATGACGAAGAGGAGGGAGAGGAGGGAGAGAGTGTCGAGTCATTGTCAGACGCAGAAGAAGAGCAAAACGGCGTGTCCGACTACTTTTAGAACTTGGAGTCATATGCAAGATCGACGCCGTGAGTGACGCTCGACAACACAACGAGCAACAACTGGCTGATTTATTTTTTTTGCGTGTGCAAAGATGGCTTCCCACACGCGCACGGCTTCTTTGTGAGAACGACACGGCAGAGCGTTGATGCTGGTCACGCGATCATTCGCCCTGATGCCACACTGGTGGGCTGCATCGTCTTTGTGCACGCGTAGCACGCGCACCGCACCTGCCTCGTCGCTCAGAGTGATACCCGGTGGGCATTCTCGCGACACGTGACAGGAAAACACGCGATCCCCGGGGGCCACATTGCCATTGGACAACGCGATTGGCACCGTGCGACACATTGGACATTCCATTTTTTGCATCAAGCTCTGCTGCAAGCACGACAGGCAAAAAGCATGTCCGCACGGCTCAATCATGGTCGATGTTGCGGGATCGAAGGCTTCGTAGCAAATTGGGCACTCATTGCACATCTTTTTTGTTCTTTCTTGTGGGCATCGATTCTGATCGCACGATTTGCCAACGGGAGACCCGTTTCGGCACGGGCTCATCGTACACGACTTCGTCTCCAACACCGTCCGCCCACGTCCGAATCGTGGCATCAAATAGACTTAGATACTCACTCAAGTACGGTTCGCCTCGAAGCATCCAATCCGAGGGTTTTTTGGATGCGTGGATGTCGACGATCACGATCTTATGACGTGAAACGCGACGCATATTGTCCAATATCCGATGCCATGCGCCACGTGGCACTTCATGCATCAGAAAAACTGCCGTTGCCGCATCGAAACCTTCGTTTTCGCCAAACGTCTCGGCGTTGCCCACAAAAAACGTTTTTGACGAATCGCGTTGCGCGACGTTTACCATGGCGCGACTTGTGTCGACGCCCACGGCACCAGGCGGCGTGGAGAGACCCACGCCGCAGCCGAAATCGACCGTTGATGTGTCTTCCGATACCTTGATGCGCACATTCTCGCCTGAGTAGGAGAGCCAATCGATGAGAGTAATAGCGAATGAAGACAGCTCGGCGTGAAGGCGACCACGCACGCCCGTATGCCCCAGCTGATGAATATTTGGATTAAACCAATAAGACGCCCCAGGACGGAGGCAGACAGCCAAGTGAAAGATTCGGAGCCATCGCATGATAAAGACGCACGTCCTTTTACAGTACGCATCGAAAATAAGACCCCTGTATCCATCTCGGATATTTTTGCGCACCCGGCGCCGAGTTCTCGAGAACTCGACCCCTGATGGGGCATGCAAACCCCCAGTTCTCGAGAACTCGCTCAGAGGTCGAGTCCGGGAGCGTTATGAGGATGTTGTTGGATGATCAAGTATGTCGAAGTATTATTTTATTGTGAATTGAAAATGTCGTCACGCGCTGACATACGCGCTGGGATATCGATCAAGAGGACAGTCACCACACCACCGACGGTGTCCACAAAGAAGCTAATAAGTCGACCCTCGTTATGGACCGTCTTTTGGTTTGCAATCGCCGCAATGTTTGCGGGGTTGTTCGGGTGGTCGTTCCACGCGTGGAAGGCGCTCGAAGCCGCGGAGAGGGACGAAACCGACGTGTCTGGCTACGGCCAGTGCAGCGGCACACATATAATCGCGACCAAGGCGTGGTCATGGTGGCAGTCGCCGCACCCGAATGCACCGGCAAACGAGACCTTTTCGATTCCTCAAGGCTTCGTGGGCAAGAACGCCGTCGTGTGGTCGTCGGGCGAGAACGCGAGCGTGCACACGGCGCACGTAGCGGCCATCGATGGCAAGACTATTACGCTGGAGACGTCACACAATATGAGCAAGGAGTGCCACTTTACGTTGGATGCTAACCCTAACCCTAACCTGTTACGGACATGTATGAATCAAAATTACGAAGCCGGAAGTTCTTGTAAGGCGAATTCTGGAAGCTGTGACGGTCTTGTTTGTTTCCATAAAGGTCCACAATGTCTTTCTCCCTATGAGAGCACAACTGGTGATCTCAAATATCCATGCCAGTATCAATTAGAGAAATCTCAGTCGTCGAACACGTGTAAATGCCCAAGTGCTAACTAACTCGACCCATGCACCGCTGCAGAACTCGGGCAGACGTCACGCCGCCCGCTCTTTTGTGCCCTCCTCCTCTTCGTCTGGCTCGAGGACGACGCGCACGTCCTCGTGGGCGCTGCGGACGACCCGCCCTTGGACAAACTCGCCCGGGCCAAACCCGAAGATCTCCTCAAACTCGTACTTGCGCAAGCGAGCCAAGCTGCGCACGTACGTCCACCGCAGCGGCGTCTTTACAGACGCCCACCACGCCTTGAGCTCGCCCCACATCGCAACGCACTTGATCAGGTACCTATCTCTCTTCGCGGCGCCGTAGGTCGGTTCGGCGACGACCTTCAAGGCGCGCTCGATCCCGTCCAAGCGCGAAAGTATGGCGTACATGCTTTTGGGTAGTGGTACATTTTGTTACTAGAGGGGGGAGGGAAGAAGGGCCGTGCACCACCGCCTCCTGCCTCGTGTACATGAATTCAGGCATCCTGCTGTATCACAAAGGAGGCCAATATCCGAGGGTCCCGACGAAATCCCACAGGTCGCTGTGTGCGTGACCATCCGCGCGAACTGCGAAATCAAGCTGACGGCTGAATGTGTCGTTCTGGATGTCATTTGCTTGACGGTGGCAGTATGCCGACAGTTGTCGAAAAAAAAGGGGGTATTTCGTCGAGGTGACCCAAGGTCATGTTTTTTCCAGACAAGCATTATAAAAAAGTGCGAAGGCAGGCTGGCTCACGTGGCGAAACGATAAAAATTCCCAAGGGAAAATATGGTGGCGGACCGTGGCGGAGCATGAAAAAAATGGGGGTAGGGACAGTTTCATGGGCGTGAGTTCTCGAGAACCAAGATTTTGAATACAGTGTTTCATCGTGCAGAGCAAAAAAAAATAGTCATCGGGTGTGTTTTCTCTTTATTGAAGACACAGAGCGGCTGTCACCACGCGCGCGTAGGAGAGTGACTTTTTGTCGAGGGTCGTTGTGATCAGCGCGGCGGCCGAAACGCCGTAGAGCAGGAGCAAGTGGCCACCCGCCGCGGGCATCACGTAGAGGATCGTGATGACGTTCACAACCAAGCCAACATATGCCAATATCTTGAGGAGCAATCCCTTGCTCATCAGCAAAAAGGGGATCAGATGAAGCAGGATGATCCACCCGGCGGCATAATACCAACCTTCCGACCGAGTCGTGACGGCGGATGCTGCGCTTCGGAAGACGTGCTCGATGAGGTAGATTTCAAGCCCGAGGTAATATCCAAGGAATGTGTTGAACGCCGACGTCGCATCCGTAAGACTCAGGCAAACGATGCCGCCGACTGCGGTGATGGCAATGGTTGCCACTCTCTCGTCGTGCATCGAATAATCGGATGTAGTTCCGTATGTCAGAAAGCAATATGATGCCGCTAGCAACAAGCCTCCGTAAAGAGTCGACTTAAAAAAGTCCATCACAGCATTGCGCGTCTGTGTGGTGGTTTTTTGGGGCTCAATTTCAATCGTGACAGGCACGGATGGCGCCTTCCGAATGGGAGCCTTTGAGTTTGCGATGAATCCCAAGCTCATTTTGTTGTTTTTTGTAAAGTATAAAGAAAAAATGTTTCGTCGCCTTCACATTTTCTTTTTTTTTTTCAGCTTCGATAAACAAAAAGTCCGCCACGTCGAAAACGTTGGTTGTTTTTTACATTCCGGTGTGGGTCCGACACGAACGGTGCGTATAAGTCTGCATGCTGACAAAGTATTCATCAGGTGTTAGAATAATGAAAAGGATCAGAGTCGCTGCTTGCCACATATGTTTACTTGTCGATTCGACTCCGTCATACAAATGTTTGTATCCAGGCCGGAATTCGCGCAGAGCGCGAAGAGGAGTGGGAGAAGGCGAACACGCACGAAGAGATCGTCAAGTGGTTTGCGCGTCAAAGACGTCTGGAATGAGGTCGACTTTTAGCTTTTCTAACGTTTTCAGAATATTGAGCGCGCCTTCCACTTGCTGTGCCTTTGATGGGTCTTTGTGCAGCGCCTCCCACACGAGATAATCGGATGCGGGCATATTGCGATAGTTCACGTCGTCGATCTGTCCTTGAACATAGAGCATACCCCAAAGGAATCTGGTCCCGCCGAGAGTCTCATCGGTTTCCAGAGAAGGTTCAAAGTACACGCCATCTCCCTTGACGACGTGATGCACGGTGAGGTTGTCGATGACGCCAAAGTCGTACCACTGAGCTTGCGTAAACTCGAGCTTGCCATTCATGAGAGCCGTCGACAGCTTCGCGTTGGTTAGCTCGACGCTCCCGTGTGGTGGCGAGCCAGTGGTTTTGTGCCACTTTAAACCGAACGTCCCCAATAGAAAGTCGACAATCCAGGATTTGGTTAAGCAGTCGATGCCATTGGTGCCAATGCACTCGTCGTGCGTCACCATTTCCTCATGCAGTAACTCAGCATTCTTGTAAAATTTTAGGAAGCACTCATCATTGCAATACATGTCCGGCACACCCTTCAAACTCGCGTTCTTTTCGAATTCAAAGGCGAACGTGACGGACTTGTTATGAAAGAGTCGGTACCGTTTACGCGTCCACACGCGACTCGAGTATGCAAAAGTAGAAAAGACCTCGATGATCATGCGCGCGAGGGACGTGTCTCCGTAATTGTTTCGTAGTTCTTTGAAGAGGTGAACAAAATCATGTTCGTGGTCACTTTGCGACGTCATTTTAAAGAGACGACGGAGACGACGGAGTTTCGCGTCTGCCGGCCACATTTGACCAGGGTAATAAAAAAAAATTGTAGATGCGACGACACGTCATGGATTGAGTGCGTCCCATTCGCCTTATGCTTTGAAGTGTCCACCGGGGAGGCAACTGGTGCCGGGCAGTGTCGTCACATGCAGCTACATCGCCGACGCGAATAAATCAGACAAACTCGAACGAAACGACCACATTCGCGTCATCGACGCTCGCGCAAACGGTGATCGTGACGGGACAGGACTCGTCGGATGTCATCCTCACCTCTAGCTGTTTGGTGACAACCACCGTTTTTGTCGAGGCTTCTATGCGCATGGACGATCGCGTCCGATGTTCGGCGACCACGGCGGCGAAAGAGGACAGCAACAGTTCGATGGGAAGCGCCATGACAGATTGCGTGCAATATCTCCACAAGCAAACGGGAAGTTCCGCGCGTATGTTTGTAAAGCGAGTCCCATTCATGTAAAACCGCGAACGAGGCAAATCCTTGCGAAGCTGGGCGTACACGTCGGCAATCGCCTCCTGGCCGGGAAGTAAATCCAGATCATAGTGTTCTTTTTTAATATAGACGACATGCGATGCATACCTTCGAAGAAGCGGTAATCGAGCATTCGCCCGCCAGACATCAATTGCTTCAAAATCCGCCATATGGTCCCTTGATAATTTTTTCATTTGAGCATTTAAAAAAAAGAATATATACCGCTGCGTAGACGGCCGCGCACGGGGGGGGAGGCGGCGTGCTCGCGCCGCTCGCCGCGTGGACCGGCTTTGCCGCCTACCTGAACGCGTACGACGTGCTCTACGAGGAGGACGGATGCTCCCCGTCACCGTCGCGCTCCCATGGAAACAGCCACCGTTCTCGAGTCGTTGGGCCTTGACCGCACCGGACCGTGTACACCTCCTGACGCATCTGCGTATTCCTGCTGACCAGTCTGTCAAAGAGCTCGCTCTGCTCCACGTCTGGCGCCTTGAGGACGAATTCGACGCCCGCGCAGATGGCATTCAGCCACCGTATTCGCGCATCCTTTACCATGTCCGGAGCCTTGTCCTCGATCCTCTCGATGTATTTGAGAAACTCAAACTCGATGCGAATCGTTTCGTTGAGCTCGCCTTGCCTCTCCTTTTTTGTTGGCGGCATGGATGCGCTCCTCGGCGTGTCGTATTCCGTCGGCATCGTGTTGATCGTAGATTTTTTATCCTCAAGAGACGACGCGAGTGTATCGAGCCGGTGCCGGGAAGCGGAAGGAACTATCGGAGAGTTTCGATGCACTTGAGAAGTTGCCATCACAACCGGAAAAGTGATCCGTGAGACAACATTCATTTCGTTTTCCCATGCTGAATAGTAATCGTAACTACTTCGTCGAACGCGTTGATTATTGCGTTCTTGTAGTCTTGTTCAAAGTTAAAGAATGCAAACAAAGATAACACACCTTTTCGCGGCCCGTGAAGACAATCAGCCTTATGTGTGTCAAACAACGGAGCGAACGAACAAGGAACAGGAAATCGAACATGTGTATGAAGAATCGTCGGACATGATAGCAAATGGACATACTGGTTCACTTAGACAAGATGGATCGAATGATCCAGGAGCTCAAAATGAAATGTGGGAAACGCATCTATCGTATCCAAAATATGAATTTTCCACCAAAGGACAGATGAGATATAAAGAAGGTTGGGCTGCAGGTCATATTTCTGAACGAAAAGATCTTAAACATCGATATATATACGATTCATTAGACGGCAAACAGGTTCCACGACATGTTTCCATTGCGACCATTTTTCTGAAGAAACAGTTGGAAATGTTACAAGAACAACACCCTACCGCCAAGATGGAAGTCGATCACATAAATGGTAACACAAAGGACAACTCTGTCGACAACTTACAGTGGATGACACATTCTCAAAATATGAAAAAGGCATTTGCAGACGGTTCCATCGACACCAAAAAGAGGTCTACTTCTTTGAAACGCAAAATTATCCATATTGACAAAGATGACAACGAGACGATATATGAAAGTGTTGAAGCCGCAGCATTGCAATTGAATATTCATTCGTCAAGTATATCTCGATGCTTGACTGCTAAGGAACCACCACGCGAGATGAAATGCGGAATAAAACGAAAATCAGAAGAGAAAGTCGAAACACCAAGTAATGGTCGAGCAAAGCGCAGATGCATAAAAGAACGTGCTGCAGAAGTTGGTGTACTCGAAAATCTTAAACCTATCCCACAAGATTTGAAAGGTGCCGCAAAAAATTGCAGTGAAGCACATAAGAAAATGATCAAGATCTACAGTTACAACCATAATCTGGTTTTAAGGGCAGAAAAGCGAAGCCAATCTTCATATGTCTATTTAAATTTCAAATATCACGAGGAAGAAGTTCCTGAAAAAGAAGCGTGGAAGAATGTCACTACGGCAGGATATGAACACTACCAAGTGTCGGATAAGGGGAGGGTTCAAAACATACCTACACAACGAATATTGAACGGTTCTTCATGTGAAGGATATGTAATCGTTGTGCTATCAAACAACACAAAAACATTCTGCGCCGCGGTTCATCGATTAGTTGCGACCGTATTTCTGTCAAACCCAGATGACAAACCATATGTAAATCACAAGGATGGAAATAAAAAAAATAACCGTGTCGACAATTTGGAATGGTGCACTCAGAAAGAGAACATGGTACATGCATACGCGAATAACCTCGTTAATAATAAGTGGGACGGTCAAGACTGCTACAAACTAGAACTCGATGGCAAAATTCTAGAAAAAAGAAAGGGAACAGTGGTTGATGGACATAGCGTTTGTGCGATCATTGATTCGCAAAAACAACACCATTATAAAGGTTATGGATACTGTTTAGTGCGTAAATACAAAGGTCGTCAATTAAATCCATCGTTATTAAAGATATTTCCCACAATGACATCAAAAGATGCAGAAAAACTTGGGCCGAATGATTGGGATAAACTAAGGTGGTATGTCTGCGAAAACCATCGACCAATCTGGAAAAAGAATATATCTGGAAAACGACTCAAGTTATTTCACTCAATACAAGAGATTGCAGATACATTTGGCGTCGACCTTAAGAAAGCATCGCAAGTTTATAATAGCATTCACACAAAAGGACTTGCTTTAGGGTTCACTTGGGAATACGCAGATCACAAAGATGTACTTACTCCAGAGAGGGAGTATACCATGGTTCCAAGCAAGAGTTTGCATACTCATATGCAACGGGACGAGACATGGATGCATCATTATGAATCATTGAAAAATCACATGCAACTTAACGATAACAAGTGTCCCACGCCAGATGAACGTATCGATACAGAATTTCATATGGGAGTGTGGATTAATAAGCAGAGACAAGACTACAGAAAGGGTAAGTTGGAAAAAGACCGAGTTCGGTTAATGGAAGAAATTCCTGGATGGTATTGGGGATTGTCTCAAAAAGCAGTAAAATGCCAAATTACTACACGTAAGAAATACTATGAAGAAAACCGAGAAATAATCAAGGCAAGGCAAAAAAATTATGCCGACAAAAACAAAGAGAAAATAAAGGCGCAGCAACTAATTTGGAGACAGAAAAATAAGGAAAATATCAACGCGAAGAAGAGGGAGAAGGTAATTTGTGAGTGTGGTTGTGAAGTTGTGCGCAACCACATCAAACGGCACATGAAAACAGAACGACATATTAACGCACTAAAACACCATCTGATCTAGTAATTTTATGCCAACTAGAAGGGGGTTATGGGGGCTCGTGCGTCAACGACGATACGCCACATCCTGACCGCTGCATTCGGTTGGGTTCATGATCCGGCGGGTCACCGTTTCGACCAAGAAAAAAATGTGCATGTGATATAGAGAAAAGAGAATGGCACCCAAACTTTGTACAAAGGGACGCAAAAAGTCTGCCAAACTGGTCCGGGGCTTGGACGGCAAGATGCACTGCGTCCGGTACGGCGACCCGAACATGAGCATAAAAAAACACAAGCCATCGCGAAAACGATCGTTCTGTGCGAGGCACAAGTGTAGCTTAAAAAAGGACCCGGCGACCCCGGGCTTTCAGTCGTGCCTCGCGTGGGACTGCGAGATGTCCTCCGGACCCGCCTCGTTCCGACACCCGCAAAAAAGACGAAAGAAACGCGTCGCAACGAGACACCGAAGAAGCCTACGCACCCCCCGGACCCGCCGCACGCAAAGGCGCCGCACGCGGTCCCGAACAAGTCGACGCCCTCGTCGGCGTCTTATATCTCGGACGCCCACGATCGCGCACAGAAAACGAGGCACACGGACACGAAGACGCGTTTGATCTTGGGAATGGACCCGACCATCGTGGTCGCAGACGCGCCTTGAATCTTCCTCTTTTGCGTCAAGGCGAATGCAAAAAGTCCAAGCAACGGACCGTATTTTGGCTCACTTAAAAAATGAAATTGATTAACAGACATATAGCAAAGACATTTTCATGGAGAATTCTAGGAACATTGGACACAATGTTTTTGTCATGGGTAATAACGGGTGATCTAAAAGCGGGCATGCAGATTGGGCTGGCATAATGTTTTTCGAATATTCATATTTTTATTTTTTAATGTTTCAAATGTTACCCATAGTTTTTCACCATCCTCTTGAAAGTTTGATTTAAAATTTGCTAGCTTCCATGATATGATAGGATTGTGGTTCTTATACCACCATTCGACTAAAATTGGCCAATGTATCTGATGCGGCTTTATCCAGTGCGGTATTCCTTGAGAAGCAATCGTTAAAAGGTCCTGAACTGACGATTATAGACTCCACAAACGTTGGTAACAGTTTTCGAAAAAAGTATCTAAAGGCCAGAATTGTGTCGCTACCCCAACGGGCCTCTTCTAATATGGGCCAGAACACCTCCTTCATGTTGGAAATTAGCCCCCTTACGATCTAAAGTTTTACATGCTTCCAATCTCCAGTGTAATCCAATGTGAAATGACACTCCTCGCTCACGTCGTGCGGCGACGTGGTGCCTGGCGCCATCGTGACGCTGTGAATCAACATGAGGAGTGAGAAAAAAAGGAGCAGTTCTCGAACTCAAAATCAACGAAACGAACACCGCGACAATTTTATGGAGACACAACACTTGTGGAGCTTTGTTCCACTCGCTCAAAAGCATGGGCGTGCGTCACTTCGCACCCGGGTGAAGGCGAACCATTTTTCTACCGTCACAACACGATCGGCGTCGACATTTCGTCTACACTTTAAAGTTCATTTTGTAGACGTCCAACAATTTGCTTTGCCAGAATTCCAACTCGAAGGTCGACAACTGACATGTCAGGGCAAGCTTGTCATTAGCATCCCAACGATTTTCGACATAGACGAGAGCCGATGTCAAAATGACACCAGCCAGCTGCCGTGGGTGGAGCGACAAAAAATCATACTCCAACAAGCTGGCCGTTTCTAAAACGGACGTCATCTTGAACGCGGCGGCGCCGGTCGACACCATCGGCATCATAATGCACAAAAAATCGGATGGCATCGCCGCGCGCAGTTTCCACCCAAGGGCTTTCAACACGCGCAGTTCCGTTTCCAAAAACTCTTGCGCGGACGTCCTGTCAGAGTGCACCTGTACCAACTCCGACACTGTTATTTTGAAAACGTCCATGAATTTGGCGGCCATCATCAAGCAGGTCGATGCGACACGCTGGGTACTTTCGTTGCCCGAAACCCGTTGGACGCTCGGGTCGTCGCGATCCGCCGCGTACGTCGACGCAATGTACCGATCAAAGTAGTTGACCGCTGCACTCACCGTGACGTCACGCAATCCGAAATCTGCCGCCAACGAAAAGAGATACCGCACGACTTGTGAGCGTCCAAAAACCTGCCCCAAAACAAACGACGGAAAAAACGTGAGAAACAATCAAAGGTCACCGGAGTCCAGGCGGCGTACCGTGAGTTTTGCGACTCCGTCTTCCGCCCAGTCGAGGTACCGTGAAGTCCTGATCGTCGATTTGTCGAGTTCTCTGAGAGCGCCTTGAGCGAGTTCGAACGCACTAACTTCAGCTTCGCGACCTAAATTTTCCGTGCAAATCAACAATGTCTCTTCCGATTTGCACTGTTCGATCGTCGCAGCCATGACGGGTGTCATGGCACGGCTTTCACTGACGTTGTGAGTACACCGCGGAGGCGTCTGCATAGAAAAAAAAATAAAAAAAAAATTCTTTTTTTTTTCGCCACATGCTCAATGACAAAGATTGGCCCTCGTTTATCAACCACCCACTGCTGGGCCGCGTCTACCCTTTGCCAAAGCAAACGAATTTCCTGTTTAAAAGCGGCAGACGATACAAACGTTGCGCCATTTGTGTAGGATGTCTTCGCGTCGAAGATTGCATGGACTGTATAAACTGTGACAGCAAGCATTTTGGAAAAGGCAAGCGCAAGCAACTGTGCAAGGCGAAACGCTGTTGCCGACTCATTCGCATCAGAGAATGATAACGTTTTTTGGCGCGACTCAATCGAACGTTGCAGCTCTTGTGCTACCGCCCCAACACCAAGTACCGAACGTCCTCGCCCACGTCTTCTCATGCCGTCATGCTTCCTGTGCCGCGACTTTTCTGCACGATCTGTGGTGAAGCGGCTCTGTTTTTATCGTGCAACATCTCGTCGTGAATTGCACCGCTTCACCGTTGGCGCATGGCGTCACTCAAGAAGCCCGCCATTGGGCGACGTGCGCGACGATACTTGCGCGGTCGGACGTCCTCGGCTTTGCCATCGTCCGTTTTCATCTCGACGTGACGCACCTTGCCCTTCCGGATGTCGTCACGCGAGAGCGGCACATCGGAAATGGATTTGAGCTCCTTTGGCATCCGCGGGACGGGTGCGCTTCCGTGTTGCGAACCAAGCGCACATGGACACACCATTCTCCT
>MDTG01280079.1_pt1 | contig 17481 bp, 18 predicted proteins | sample 811421 | NCBI WGS metagenome assembly MDTG01 (sample SAMN05326645, study PRJNA326480) | marine metagenome | isolation source: seawater | place: Pacific Ocean: South East | collected 2011
GCTCATTCCCTGACCGGCTCATTCCCTGACCGGCTCATTCCCTGACCGGCTCATTCCCTGACCGGCTCATTCCCTGACCGGTCCATTTTCTGACTGGCCCATTTTTTGACCGGTCCATTTTTGAAGAGAAGAACAAAACAGCGGTAACCGCGGCAGCGCAGAGCGCTGCCTGCCGGTCAACGCGCCCCGGCATACGTACTACCCCTAATGATATATTTGTAAAAATACGCAGAAGCAGTTGTGGTACCCAGGCAATCTGGCTAGTCTTAAACCCAATCAATCCATAAAAAACGCGCAAAGCTCAGCCAGGCTCCCTCCTATGCATACATCCCCGGCCAGGAAGAATGACGATACCCGGGATCAGTGTCAGATTATTCTGAACAACGTCGATGCTCTGATTTATGTCGCCGATATGGATACGTATGAACTGCTGTATATGAATGAATACGGCATACGCCATTATGGAAAGCCGGACGGTAAGCGCTGCTGGGAAGTACTGCAGAAAGATCAGCACGGTCCCTGCAGTTTCTGCACGAACCAACACCTGCTGGATGAACAGGGCGAAGCAACTCAGGGTTACCAGTGGGAATTCCGCAACACCATCAACGGCCACTGGTACCAGTGCAATGACCGCGCAATACGCTGGTCCGATGGCCGCATGGTGCGTATTGAAGTAGCGGCGGATATCACCGCCCGTAAAGCCATGGAATGTCAGCTCGAACAGGAACGCCGTAAAGCCGAGCAGCTGGCGACCACTGACATGCTCACGGGTCTGCATAACCGCCGCGCGTTTTTCAGTTTAGGCGAACAGTTACTGAAAGAAGCAGCGCGCTTCTGCCAGCCGGTTTCCCTGATTATGCTCGACCTGGATCACTTTAAGCAGATCAATGACCGCTACGGCCACGCCGCCGGTGATGCGGTTCTGAAACATATCAGCGAGCTGATTGGCAATAACGTCAGAGACGCTGATATTGCTGCCCGTATGGGCGGGGAAGAATTTGTCCTGCTGCTGCCTCAGACCGCGCTTACAGATGCCAGCCAGCTGGCGGAACGCTTACGCACGGAGTTTGATCAGTCGCCAGCGCTGTTCAACGAAGACACTCTGCATTGCACTGCCAGCTTTGGTGTCTGCTGCTGTGCGCCTGACAACATCCTCACGCTGGATGAAATGCTCAGCGAAGCAGACCGCAGACTCTATGCAGCAAAAGACCATGGCCGCAACTGCATTACCTGAACCGCATCAGTCAGGCGTTATCTTCATTAACCAGGCTTTGCGGGCGATCATTTTTGCCACCAGCCGGTCGCTGCCACCAGCTTGCTGAATCATCTGCCGGATTGCCTGATCGTGAAGTGTGGTAACGCAACACAATGACGCCTGCATCTCTGCCGCGGTTATGTCACCGAACAGACGCACCGCCTGCGGGTTATCCGGGTCGCTTCTGAGACGGAACCATTCAGGCACATCGACGCCGAAGGCTTTGCCTTTGGGATCGCCCTGCGCGCGGAAGCTCAGCGCACCACCGGTATCCAGCGTTAATACCCGGCCATTCGCCACGCCCTGATTATCCCCCTGAAAACCGGCCGCATCCCAATTGGCTGTCCAGCAATGCACCGCAAACCAGTGGCGTGCCTGGCGACGTTCAGAGGCAGTAAAGCGGGCAATATTTTTCTTTTCCAGATCACACCACAAAGTCGCGACCTGGCAGCGGTTCTTAGTTTTTACATACCGCAGAGTCGGCGCACCGGCGAGCTGATACAACATGGCGGCTATGTATTCGTTACGCGCATGAGCAACGGATTCGGTCTCTTTAACGTAATAACGCTGGCCCGCAGCATCCTGATAAATACCTGCCGGGTTGCTGCCAAGGCCGCCCCCGACCCGTTCCAGCGCTGCGGTATCAATCACTGCGGTCAAACAATCAGAATTCATCGCTCGTTACACAACCAGTCGGCAAGAGTACAAAAAGGGATTCATAAGACAAGCTGTGTACGCCGGATCAGCGCCACCTGTGCCGGGGTTTCTATCGCGCCACTGCGCGCACGGCGCACCTTTTTAATCGCCTCATCCGGATCAGTACCAAGCTCTGCCAATAAGCGCGCCGCCATCATACCGGCCCGGCCCAGCCCGCCTTTGCAATGCACAACAATATTTTTACCGCTGCGTAATAAATCGCGGATTTCTTTTCCTGTGGTCAGCCACTGGTGTTCAAACTCATCCGTGGTAATGGAGTAATCGCGGATTGGCAGATGACGCCACAGCATACCGCGACGTTCGACCTGCTGGCCGATATCCGGCACTTTCAGCATCACCAGCTCATCCATCTCCACTAATGTCAGAACCAGCACCGCCTGCCAGTCTTTAATCACATCCAGATCCATTTCCAGATCCCGCGCCCAGGCACCGGTGTGCGCCATAGGGTCATGTTTACCGGGGCAGAAAGTGATACCAATCAGGCCGCCATTCTCACCCGCCGGTACTTCGGCAATCTGCAACGGATGCGTTTTACTGGTACGTTGAGAAACCATACTGACCTCCCGTCAGTGATTTATGACCAGCATAAATCCTTTGCCGCGGCCGGGTGCCCGCACAGATCAATAAGGGCAGTTTTTCACCATAATAGTGTGAAGCGAGTGATAAAAACGGCTGAATAACAGCTGACGGATACGGCTCAGATAATTTTCCTGATGAACCCGCTGCTGATAATCCAGCGGCGTGGCCGATACTAACTTTTTAAATTCGCGCAGAAAATGCGAGTTCTTTATTCTGGTTCATCCCGTAAACCACTGACTGGCAACGAGTAACACAGCTTTCTGACCTGAATACTGCCTTTATGCTCACAGACAGCACTTATGTTTCTGACCGCTTATGGTCTGGAAATTTCAGGGGTGGCAATAACACGCAGCGACTGAATACAGTCTGTGTTTTCCTGTTCGTTGAAGGCATACACTACTTCCACCCGGTAGCCATTGGCTATTGTCACGCCGGGATCGCAGCGGCTGTTTTTTAACACCCGGAAGTTCTTACCGGCCAGACGGAAACTGTATACAGAGTTACCCGGAGCATAATCGCTGACGGTGCCGGTCATGGATAGAGTGACCGATTCTGCGAGCACTTGTTGTGCCTGTTGCTGAGCGCCAATAGTTATAAACCACCCGGGGATTAACGACAGAACCCATATCAGCAATACCACCGGCCTGCTGATATGCCAGCGTAACGACATCAGCAGGCCAACGGCGAGCCCGCTGACCGCGTAAAATACGAAATCCTGCACTGGCGTGTTATTCAGCGCTTCTGTTTGCGCTGTTCTGTTCCCGGGCGGCTTTATCCAGCTGCTTGCCCAGGCGGTAAGCATCCACCAGCGCAATCAGCCAGACGACGCCGAAGATCACCAGCATCATAGATGCGCTGTCGCCACCGGCGGCCATTTCTGCATGAATGCGCTCACTGATCAGATTCGGGTCCGCCGGCATGGCGCCGCTTTCCACTTCGCCCAGAACCTTTTCCGATATGGTTGAGATAAAGGCCACGACGTTATAGATACACACCATGGAAATACCGGCAAACACGATGGTACGCATCGGCCGGTTGATCACCAGATGGCCCAGACCGGGAAAAATCAGAGCAGATAACAGCAGGGCTTTGATGGCTTTTGACATAATAATCACTCGTACCTGTGCAGACGGGGGCGGTCTCCCCGGTGAATGGTGCCGGCCGGATTGGCAATGGCCGCGATACCGATTGCGTATGATGGCTAACCAGAAAGCGGCATTCTACTACTTTTTACGGTAATCCAGTGGCAGTTCCAGGCTTTCTTTGACCTCTTCCATCACAATATAACTTTTGGAGTTCTTCACCCCCGGCAGGGTCAGCAGCATGTTGCCCAGCAGGGCGCGGTATTCCGACATCCCTGAGATGCGGGCTTTGATCAGGTAGTCGGAATCCCCGGACACCAGATGGCATTCCAGAATATAAGGCAAAGCCTCGACGGCCTTGCTGAATTTCTGGAACGAATCCGGCGACTGGTACGAAAGAGAAATTTCCACAAACACCAGCATGTTGTAGCCCAGCATGTCGGGATCAAGATGGGCGTGGTAGCCCGTGATATAGCCGTCTTTTTCCAGCCGCCTGACGCGCTCAATACAGGGCGTGGAACTCAGGCCCACTTTATCGGCGAGATCGACATAACTGATACGGGCGTCCTTCTGCAGGACCCGCAGAATGCTAATGTCGAGTTTGTCCAGAGGGCGTTTCTTCGCGTCTTCCATCAGAAGTTTAATCCACTATTAATCGGAATATATCCAGTTTTTTACACTTTTTATAATCAAATTTCAAAGTTTTCCTCTGGCTAAAAACGCCTACACTGGGCTTATCCAATTCAGTGAAATATCCCATCCAGGAGGGTTTATGAAAGTTCTGGTATTAGGAAGTGGCGTGGTTGGTGTGTCCACCGCCTGGTATCTGGCCAAGGCCGGACATGAAGTGACTGTGGTTGATCGTCTCGACACGCCGGCCACCGAAACCAGCTATGCCAACGCTGGCATGCTGTCGTTTGATTACTCAACCCCGTGGGGCGCCCCCGGCGTACCGCTGAAAGCTATCAAGTGGATGATGCAGGACATCTCCCCACTGTATTTCAGCCTGAAAGACTTTGACCTCAATACCATTGGCTGGATGATGATGATGCTCGGCCAGTGCACGCATAAAGCCTTTGACGTTAACAAAGAGCGCATGCTGCGTGTTGCCCGTTACAGCGCTCAGTGCTTCCATGAACTGAATGAAGAAGTCGCGCTGGATTACGATGTACGCATGAAAGGCACACTGGAAGTCTTCCGCTCACAGAAAGAAATGGACGGCGCACAGGGTGACGTTGAAATCCTGAAGAAGTGTGATGTCCCCCATGAAATGATTGATGTGGCCGGCTGTATCAAACACGAACCGGCACTGGGCAATGTGAAAGAAAAAATCGTCGGCGGTCTGTATCTGCCCGGCGACGGCACCGGCGACTGCTATAAGTTTACCAATGCCCTGGCAGAGCAGTGTAAAAAGCTGGGCGTAAACTTTATGATGGAAACCGAAATCAACAGCATCGAAACAGCCGCAGGCTCCATCACAGGTGTACAGACTTCCGCCGGTAAACTGACCGCAGACAAATACGTAGTGGCACTCGGTACTTACTCGCCCTTTATTCTTGGCAAAATCGGTATCAAAACACCTATCTATCCGCTGAAAGGTTACTCGCTGACCATGCCGATCACCGATGAGAGCAAAGCGCCGGTATCCACCGTGATGGACCAGAAGTACAAAGTCGCGGTGACCCGTTTTGACGACCGAATCCGTGTCGGTGGTATCACAGAAATCGCCAACCACAACAAAGATCTGGTGCAGAAACGCCGTGCCTCCATCGAGTACACAGTAAAAGATCTGTTCCCCGGTGGCGGCGATGTGGAAGCGGCAGAATTCTGGACCGGCATGCGTCCGATGACGCCGGACAGCGTTCCGATTCTGGGTAACACCAAATACGATAACCTGATTCTGAACACCGGCCACGGCACGCTGGGATGGACCATGTCACTGGGCTCCGCGAAATTTGTCGCCGACGTGGTGACCGGTAAACAACCGGATATCAACCCGGATGGTCTGTCAGTAGACCGCTACTGAAACAACCGTTAACACACTCATTGAAACAACCAGCCTGGTGCTGATTAATAACGATTAACAGGTACTCTTATGACTGCAAAAACCATCATCGCCACCGAAAACGCACCATCAGCTATCGGTACCTATTCACAGGCCGTTAAAGCCGGCGACACCGTGTACATTTCCGGCCAGATTCCACTGCAGCCACAAACAATGGAAATGGTCACCGAATCCTTTGAAGCACAGGCTGTGCAGGTATTTGAAAACCTGAAAGCCATTGCCGAAGCGGCCGGTGGTTCATTGTCAGAACTGGTAAAAATTACCGTTCTTCTGTCGGATCTGAAATACTTCGCTCAGGTAAACGAAGTCATGGAACGCTACTTCTCTGCACCTTACCCGGCGCGCGCAGCCTTTGCTGTCAAAGCCCTGCCCAAAGATGCCGATATTGAAGTCGAAGCTGTGATGGTTCTGTAAGAGGCCGGTGAAAAGAAATGGCAAGAGCAACCACTGTTACCATTAATCTGGATAACATTCTGCATAATTATCGTCTGGCTAAATCGCTGGCACCGGAACAGAAAGCGGTGGCAGTGGTAAAAGCCAACGCCTATGGCCATGGCGCCGTCCCGGTGGCTAAGAAACTGGAAGCGGAAGCCGATGCTTTCGCCGTGGCCTGCATTGAAGAGGCCATCGAGCTGCGGGTTGCCGGTATTAAAAAGCCGGTACTGCTGCTGGAAGGTTTTTTCAGCGCCGATGAACTGACGACCATCAGCGAACAGAACTTCTGGTCCGGCATTCATAACCGCCAGCAACTGGACGCCTTAAAAAACGCCAGCTTGAACAAGCCCATTACGGTGCTGCTGAAAATGGACAGCGGTATGCACCGCCTGGGTTTTGCACCGCAGGAATATACCGCCGTGTTCAATGAGCTCAAAGCGCTGCCGCAGGTCAAAGACGTCATCATGATGAGCCACTTCACCTCGGCGGATGATATGGCCAGCCCGATGACCAATAAACAGATTGAAGTATTTGATGCCGCCACCCGCGGGCTTGATGCTGACATCAGTATCGCCAATTCCGCGGCCACACTGATGCATCCGGATGCCCGCCGCAACTGGCAGCGTCCCGGCATTATGCTCTACGGCTCGTCGCCGTTTGAGAATAACGAAGCCATTGACCGGCAACTGAAACCGGCCATGACACTGACTTCGGAAGTGATTGCCATCCATGACCTGCAACCCGGTGATGCCATTGGCTACAGCGGTACCTGGGTCTGTGAAAAACCCACCCGCGTCGGCACGGTCGCCGTTGGTTATGCCGATGGTTATCCGCGCCAGGCCGTCAATGGCACACCGGTCCTGGTGAATGGCCAGCGCACTAAACTGATTGGCCGGGTTTCCATGGATATGCTGACGGTAGACCTCACGGATATTGATGCCGACCTGGGCTCTGAAGTGGAATTGTGGGGTGAAAACCTGCTGGCCAATGAAGTGGCCCCCTGCTGCGGCACCATTTCATACACGCTGTTTTCCTGCATTACCGGACGGGTCCACCGTAAGGTGATTGGCTGACAGATCCTCCCGGACGGACGCGTCTCTCCTGGCTCCCCGCCGTTTTACAGGTTACAACGTCCGTCTTTTTGCTCCGGTACTGCCTCAGTTCGGAGCTTTTTTATCCGCCCTCTGTTATCCCGCCGGGTGATCCGCTTTTACCGGTTTCACCGCACCAATCTGATTAATACCAATCGCCGCCAGAATCACAAATAACGCAATCCAGGTGGTTGCTTCAATGGTTTCGTGATTAAAGGTGGTGGCCATAAACACGCCCACCAGCGGCACCAAATAATTCGACAGAGACGCAAACACAGGACCGGCTGCCCGGGTCAGGACAGCGTAAAGAAAATACGCCAGCCCGGAGGCGGTGGTGCCGATATAAACCACCGCGCCCAGCGAGACCGCATTAATATTCACAGGAGCATCGCTGAACGGTAACCAGAGCACGCACAAAGCCATTAACTGCAGACTGGCGGAGCCGATAATATTACGCGCCAGTAACAGCGGATGCTCATCCCCGAGGCGCTTCAGCATCAGCACGGCGATGGCAAAACTGGCCGCGGCCACCATGACCCCCACCGCACCGGCGAGACCGATATCCAGTCCCTGCCGGATATCCGGTAGAAATAACACCAGCAAGCCGGCAAACCCCATCAGCACAGAAATCAGACCCATAAAGTGGATACGGGCACCGGCCACGATCAGTGGACTGAGCATAATGGCGAAGAAAGGCGCAGAGCCCATCAGAATAGCCGCCTCCGCAGTTTTTAAATACTGCTGCCCCCAGGCAAGGGCAAAAAATGGCAGGGTGGCTTCCAGAAATCCCACCAGGTGGTAGGTTTTCCAGGAATAAACAGGTTTATCTTTCAGCTTCAGCAGGCCACATAGCAGAAGTACAAACGCCGTTCCCATCACCGCCCGTCCGGTACTCACCAATAACGGCGGCAGGTCGTCCAGTGCCCGCTCCTGAAACACAAACTGTGAGCCCCAGATCAGACCAATGATCATCAGTGTCAGATAGTTCTTTGCCATACATACGCTCCTGAAGAAGAAAGCATTTTAGGCAGCGGAAGGTTATGGTTAAAATGAATTATTAACATACTCCTATGGCCTTTATCGATATGAGCGACCGGGCGCAACGCTTTGATCTCAACCTGTTACGTGTGCTGGATACGCTGATGGAATGCCGTTCGGTGTCTGAGGCCGCACGCCAGCTGCATTTATCCCAGTCCACGGTTTCCCACGCGCTGGCCCGTGCCCGGCAGCAACTGAACGATCCTTTATTTGTCTCCGGCTCAGAAGGGATGATGCCCACACCCAGAGCGCTGGCGCTGACCCCGTCTTTCCGCCAGGCACTGGCCACGGTTGAGCAGGCCGTGCAGGACACGCCCCTGTTTGACCCGGCCAGCAGCCAGCGTACCTTCCGCCTCGCCACCGGTGTGTACTTCGATATGGTGATGCTGCCCAGGCTGATGCAGCAGCTGCTGCAGGAAGCACCGGGCATCCGCCTGAACATCAAAAGCCTGACCAGTTCAGACTATGAACAGGAGCTGGAAAAAGGGGAATACGATCTGGTGGTAGGGTTTGCTGAACCGGATCAGCTGTCGGCCCGGTTATTGACGCAGGATCTGGTCAGTGACTCGTTTTCCCTGCTCAGCCGTAACCCCCTGCAGCAAACCATCGACCCGGCATTTCTGGCGGCGCAGTCTTTTGTTTATCCGTCAGAATGGGGCCACAGTCAGCTGCTCACCGACCGCTGGCTGAACAGCCTTGGCATCGAACGTCATGTGCCGCTGCAGTTACCGGATTTTCAATCCCTGCCCCGGGTATTACAGGCGACAGATCTGGTGTGTGTGCTGCCCACCTGGATAGCCCGCATGTACGCCCGCGATCACGGCTTATTTTCCTACCCGGTCGCCACCGGGATGGCAATCAAACTGGTGCTTGGCTGGCATCCGCGGTTTGCGATGGACAGCGGCCTGATCTGGTTACGGCAACGGATTCAGGCACTGCGCGACGACATTCTGTAAGCAGAGTGCCGCCGCTTCCGGCGCTGTCAGCCCCTTGCCATAACAGGCGCTGATTTATTCTTCTTCAAGCGGGTTATTGGCATTGCCGCTGAACAGAAGCACACGCTGGTTGCCACTGTCAGTCACAACCAGATAATCACCCTGCAGAGCAACGCCGGTCGGATGGTTCAGCGTCCGCAGGGTTTCGCGGTTACTGCTGCCACAGATACTGGCGTATTCATCGGCGCAGTGCTGTTCATCATCGTTGGCAAAAATATGTTTGAAACTGCTTTGGCCCAGCACAATGTCCGCACCGGCGCCGTTTTCCTGCGGCCAGTTATTCCACATCAACACACGGTTGTTGCCGCTGTCGGCCACCAGGATCTGCTTACCATTGGAATCAAGACCGGACACAGCGCCACTCAGCGTGGTGGAAGCCGGATCATCTTCGCTGGCGTCATGGGCGCCATCATTGGCATAAGCGGTGACAAAATCCGGCTGGCCTAACACCTGATCGGCGTACATAAAGTTTTCATCCGGAAACTGATTCCAGACCAGTACACGGTTATTACCGGAATCCAGCACCAGCAGTTTGTCACCATCACTCCATACCGCCGTCGGATGATTCAGCGTGCGGTTGGCGGGCTGATAATCCTGTGCGCCATCCTGATCCTCATCATAGGCACTGCAGTAGGTAAAGCCGTTCTGTCCCAGTACATAATCCGGTGCGGTAGCGGAAGCCTGCGGCACACTGTTCCAGATTAAAACGCGGTTATTATCCGTGTCTGCCACGATCATTTTATCGCCGCCGAACGTTACGCTCTGTGGGTTATTGAAGCCGCGCGCTGAACACTCCGCAGCCGGTGCTGATGAAAAACCACCGGCGCCTAAAATAATGCCGCGGTTATCACCACCAGCCTCAGGCGTCTGGTCAAAGATAACCAGCGCGTGGCTGCCGCTCAGCGCCAGAGCCAGACGTTCTTCATAAAATGCCGGGCTCTGTGCCCCGCTGAGCGGGTAATCAGAGCTGCCATTGTTGTACTGAATACTGTCGATGGCATTCAGGTTCATGCCGTCGGAAACCGTCAGATCATCAGAGTAATACAGTGTGTCGGCGCCAGTGTCGGCCACCCACAGATGACCGGCCGCCATGGCCGTATTGCCTTGAGGTGCAGTAAAGGCATCCGCCCCGGCTGCGGTCTGGCTCAGCTGAACAGAGGCTGGCTGAAAGTTAGAAAAATACGTTTTTTGCCCGGTGTCTTCCCCGCCACAGCCTGCCAATGCAGTGGCCCATACCGCTGCCGCGATGATTCTGGTGGTATTTTTCATCGTCATTATTGCTGTCATGCTCATGCATTGCCTCTGATCGTTTTCGTTTCAAACGGATGCGTCAGTGCAGGCGCAGAAATAGCGCCACGGAAAGTGTCGTTTGCTGCTGCCGGCGGGCGATAAACCCGATACACAGGGTAACGGCCAGGGGGAACTGACCAGGGCGCTGCGTCACCATCACTGCCTGTCGTTAACGCCGGCTCATCGTGGAAGAGAAATATGTCGGATATATGAAATAACGCCCATTAGCGTGGACAGCCCGTGTAGCTGATATGACCCCCATGCATAACCTGACACGCAGACAGCGCTCAGTGCAGGCCGTATTCCGGGGCACAGAAACAGTGGGCGATCAGATGAACAAACGGGGGATCAGAAAGGAGACAGAGAGAAATCAAAGAGAAGATAAAAAAGTGCATGGCCGGCCGACTGCATAACTGACCGGTCATACACAAGACGGAAATCAGATACCCAGCTTATCGCGCAGGTCGTAATAGAAAGCGCCGATGGCGGTGTAAGGCACACGCAGCATACGGCCACCCGGGAACGGATATTGTGGCAGGCCGGCAAACACATCAAAGCGTTCAGCGTGGCCCTGAATCGCACTGGCCACCAGCTCACCAGCCAGGTGTGTGGAGGTAACACCGTGGCCGCTGTAACCCTGTGCGTAAAAAATATTATTACCTACGCGTCCGAACTGCGGCAGGCGCATCAGAGTCAGCAGGAAATTCCCGGTCCAGGCATAATCAATTTTTACATCCTTCAGCTGCGGGAAGGTTTTCAGCATTTTCGGACGGATCAGACTCTCAATTTTTTCCGGCTCGCGCGCACCATAAGTCACACCACCACCATAAATTAAGCGGCCATCGCCACTTAAGCGGTAGTAATCCAGCAGATAATTACTGTCTTCCACACAATAGTCCTGCGGCAACAGTTGTTTCTGCTGCGCTTCGCTCAGTGGTTCTGTCGTAATAACCTGAGTGCCGCACGGCATGGATTTATTGGTCAGCTCCGGGAAGACATTGCCGATGCCTTCCACATAGGCGTTGGTCGCAATCATCACATACTGACAACGCACCTGGCCGCTGGCCGTTTTCACCACCGGGTTCTCCCCCTGTTCGACAAAGGTGACCGGTGAATCTTCAAAGACTTTGCCACCCAGTGATTCAATCGCATCGGCTTCGCCCAGTGTCAGGTTCAGCGGATGAATATGACCACCGGATTTATCCAGCAGACCGCCGGTGTAACGGCTGGTGCCGATGTAATCCTGCAGCTGGTTTTCATCCAGCAGCTCCAGCTGATCATTGCCGTGTTTCTGCCACAGTTTTTTGTGATCAACCAGATCGCGGAACTGTTTTTTATTACAGGCAGCAAAAATACCGCCGTCTTTCAGATCACACTGAATGTCATACTGCTGAACAATACGGCGGATAATACGGCCGCCTTCAAAGGCCATCGAGCCCATGGCATTGGCCGTTTCTGTACCATAGTGATTTTCAATAAAATCCATATCACGGCTGTAGCTGTGCACAATCTGGCCGCCGTTACGGCCGGACGCACCAAAACCGATACGGCTGGCTTCCAGAACCACTACCGAGTAACCGCGTTCTGCCAGATGCAGAGCTGACGACAGTCCGGTAAAACCGGCACCAATCACACAGACATCCGCTTCCAGCGACTCTGCCAGAGCCGGACGCGCTGTTTTGCGGTTTGCTGACGCCGCGTAATAAGAAGAGGGATAGCTGCTCATACAGAATTCCTGCCTGAAAAGGCTAAAGACCATTGTTATACGCTTACAATAGTCCCCATCTCAGACAGCAACCATACCCACCGGGAGATATTTCCGCCCTGCATGTTACACCGATGCCAGCAGGCAATCGCAGAATAAGGTGACCGCCTCCGCATTGCGCGGATGGCGGCGATGAATAGCACTGTAGGTATTGGCGTAGCTGTAACGCTCCGGCAACAGCGGCTGCAGTTTCTGATCATAGCCCCAGTTGCGCACCATATGTTCCGGCAACATGCCCAGATAATGGCCGCTTAATATTAATGCTGCGCGCGCTTCCTGATGGTGGGCGCGGGCCTGTTTATTCCACAGACGCACATCCGGTGATACTTCGCGCCCCGGCATCAGGCGTGGCGATTCAACAAACTTATAGTCGGCCAGCTCAGCGGTTTTCACTCCGGCTTTGCCGTATAAAGGATGGCCTTCTCCGCAGTAAAGCTGCATCAACTCATCGAACAGCGGCAGCGTCTCCAGTTCAGTAAAAGTCTGCAACAGCACGGTAACGCCAAGATCGGCTTTTTTATCCAGCACAGCGCTGGTCACGTCATCCGAAGACAGGGTGCTGATTTCCACCCGCACGTCCGGTGCCAGCTCAGAAAAGCGCCGCAAGTCTTTCACCATGACCGAATCCGGGCCGCCGGGCAGGTGCTCAGCGCAGGCCAGATGCAGTTCGCCCAATAAGCGCTGGTGCGAACGGTTAATCTGCGAGCGGAACTGATCCACGGCACTGAACAGCTCATTGCTGGCTTCATACACCACCCGCCCCTGCTCAGTCAGACTGAAGCCGCCGCGCCCGCGCTCGCACAGACGCATATCCAGACGGCTTTCCAGATCGGCGATGTAGTTAGAGATGGTGGAGTTGGCCAGATTCAGGCGCAGTTCAGCAGCACTGATGCCGCCGCTTTCCGCCACGGCGCGGAACACCCGCAACAGGCGCAGATCCAGGTCACTTAACTGGCCCGGTAAGGCCGCTTTTTTCCGCCCCATAATGGTCTCCGCCCGGGTTTTGACAGCTATGATTTTACTTTTGCATATCCAAAAGTAAAAACTTTTAAATCATTATATAAAGCAAAGGTACGCAGAGATACATTGAATCCCACAGGGCCTGTTGAGAAGCCGTTTTCTCAGTACAAGGCAGCAGGAGCGACTGACGGGCAGCGCAGCAGCAGAGAAAACCCGGATGCAACCGCCGGGTTTCAGTGGAACGCATCCTGAGAATGTCTGCCAAACTGTTTATCAGCAACATTCCCGACTCTGAACTGAATATTTTTTAACCTATAACAGGCTTGATTCAATAACTGTCAGCAGGCCCTCAAAGGAGATTTTTATGCAACTGAACGACAGCACTTTACTGCAGACCCAGGGCTTTATTAACGGCCAGTGGCGTGATGCTGCCGGCGGCAAAACCTTTGACGTCACCAACCCCGCCACCGGCGAAGTACTGGCCAAAGTGGCGGACATGGGCGCCGATGAAACCCGCGAAGCCATTGCCATCGCTGAAAAAGCACAGATTGAGTGGCGCGCCAGAACCGCCAAAGAACGCTGCGATATCCTTGAGCGCTGGTACGACCTGATGATGGAAGCCAAAGAAGATCTGGCCATTCTGATGACGGCGGAACAGGGCAAACCACTGGCCGAATCACGCGGCGAAGTGAATTACGGTGCCTCCTTCCTGAAATGGTTCTCTGAAGAAGGCAAACGCGTGTATGGCGATATTATTCCGCAGACTCCGGACCGCCGTGGTTTAGTGATCAAACAACCCATTGGCGTGGTCGCTGCGGTTACACCGTGGAACTTCCCCAACGCCATGATTACCCGCAAAGTGGCGCCCGGTCTGGCGGTTGGCTGCACCGTGGTATTAAAACCTGCCGCCGAAACGCCGCTGTCTGCACTGGCCATCGCAGAGCTGGGCAAGCGTGCCGGTCTGCCGGATGGCGTGTTCAACATTATTACCGGTCTGGATGCACCGGCCATTGGCGGTGAAATGACCGCCAGCCCCATCGTACGCAAAGTCACCTTCACCGGTTCCACCCCGGTGGGTAAACTGCTGATGAAGCAGTGTGCCGATACGGTTAAGCGTACCTCCATGGAGCTGGGCGGTAACGCGCCTGTGATCGTCTTTGATGACGCCGACCTGGACAAAGCCGTCGACGGCGCCATCGCCGCCAAATACCGTAACTCAGGTCAGACCTGTATCTGCTCCAACCGCATGCTGGTGCAGGCCGGTATTTACGATGCCTTCGTGGAAAAATTCGCCGAAAAAGTGAAAAACTTTAACGTCGGAAACGGCCTGCAGGAAGGTACCACCCACGGCCCGTTAATCACCACCAAAGCGGTACAGGGTGTGGACGAAAAAGTGAAAGCTGCTGTCGCCGATGGCGCCAAAGTGGTTATCGGTGGTAAGCCAGGTTCACAGGGCGACCACTTCTATGAGCCCACCGTGCTGACCAACGTAAATTCTTCTATGCGCGTATTCCGCGAAGAAATCTTCGGCCCGGTGGCACCGGTATTTAAATTCGACACCGAACAGGATGCCATCGATATGGCCAACGATACCGAGTTTGGTCTGGCGTCTTATATGTACACCCAGGATATGGGCCGTATTTTCCGCGTCAGCGAAGCGCTGGAATACGGCATGGTCGGTGTTAACGAAACCGGCATCAGCTCCGAAGTGATTCCGTTCGGTGGTGTTAAAGAATCCGGCCAGGGTCGTGAAGGTTCCAAATATGGCCTCGACGATTTTCTGGAAACCAAATACATCTGTATTGGCGGTATCTGATAACCGCCCGCACAAGCATACAGACCGTGCTTACGGGCCGCGCTGATTCCGGCGCGGCCTTTTATTGAGAGATACCTACATGAGCAGTTTAATTCTTCCGTCTTCCAACTTAAAAACCGGCATCAACCTGACCCTGGAAAAAGGCGATGGTATTTATGTCTACGACAATCAGGGCAACCAGTACCTGGAAGGTATGGCCGGTCTGTGGTGTACGTCGCTGGGCTATAACAACCAGGAGCTGATCGACGCCGCTACCAACCAGCTGCACAACCTGTCGTATTCCCATATGTTCGGCGGTAAATCCCACGATATCGGCACCGAACTGGCGGAAAAACTCACCGCTATGGTGCCGATCGAGAACGCCCATGTGTTCTTCGGCAACTCAGGTTCTGACGCCAACGACACCCAGATTAAACTGCTGCACTACTACTTCCACGCCATTGGCAAACCGGAAAAGCGTAAAATCATTGCCCGTAAGCGTTCTTACCATGGCATTACCGTCGCCTCTGCCTGTTTAACCGGGCTGGAAGTGAACCACACCAACTTCGACCTGCCGGTTGAAGCGCTGGGTATTTCCCATACCGATGCCCCCTACTACCTGCGCGACAGCCTGCCGGGCGAAACTGAAGCCCAGTTTGTTGACCGCATCGTCGGCAACCTTGAGCAACAGATTCTGGCCGAAGGCCCGGACACCGTCGCCGCCTTTATTGCTGAACCCATTACCGGTGCCAGCGGCGTGATTATTCCTCCTGCAGGTTATTACGAAAAAGTGCAGGCGCTGCTGAAGAAATACGACATTTTCTTCTGGGCAGATGAAGTGATCTGTGGTTTTGGCCGTACCGGTAACGACTTCGGCTCCACCACCATGGACATCAAACCAGACATGATGAGCCTGGCCAAACAGCTGTCTTCCGCCTATATGCCCATCAGTGCGGCGGTTATCCGCGGTGATATGTACGAAGCCATGATTGAACCCAGCAACGAGCTCGGCGTGTTCGGCCACGGCTACACCTACTCCGCACACCCGGTGGCCTGCGCTGTCGCACTGAAAACCCTGCAAATATACGAGCGTGACAACATCTTCGCCAAAGCCGCCGAAACCGGTGACTACCTGCAGAGCCAACTGCAGCAATACACCGACCATCCGCTGGTTGGCGAAGTCCGCGGCCGCGGCCTGATCGGCGCCATCGATCTGCACAACAAAGCTAAAGGTGAAGCCTTCCCGGCAGCCGTGTCTTACCACCTGGCCAAAGCCTGTCAGGACCAGGGCCTGATTCTGCGTGCCGTGGGCGGCACCGCCATCGCCTTCTGCCCACCGCTGATCATCACCACAGCTCAGATCGACGAGATGATGGAGAAATTCGCCAAAGCCATCGCCGTGACAGAAGCCTATGTGAAAGCCGAAGGGCTGATGTAAGCAGGAGCTTTGGATAAAGCGCAACAAATAACTGACTGTATTAGTCGGGAAAGGAAAAGGGCCCTGCGGGGCCCTTTTTTTGTTTTTTGGCGGAGTCGGCTATTGATAATCTTGATTTTTGGCGGGTACTCTTAGGCTCTCTGGTTTTTATTATTCACCAAAGACTGAATATGCAGACAGTAAATTTCTGAAATGAAGTCTTTCTATGCGTGTTTACACGGCAATGGCAAAACACGCATCCGCGAATCAACACACGCTAGTCTTAAAAACCTTTGGAAATCACACACTTATATATGTCATAACTGCGATAACGCGCAGGGGGACTGACTGACAAGGAGTGCAAACGCGCATGCGCGTTAAGGCACCTGATGAACATATTAGCAGGTGGACTTTTACGAGGTTTGACAATAAGTTAGAGGGAAATCAAGGGAAATATGCGTGGTGTCAAAGTGCGCGTGCGTATGAATAAACTGTTATGAGCTTGGATGTATATGAACAATCAAGTGAGAAAGAAGCGTATTCTGGTTAAAATTGAGGCTGGAGAATTTCATAATGTTTATGATGTTTTGAAAGTTTTTGGTGGTGACATTGAAAGTATGGAAGCTATCCCATTAGGAACGAGAAATGAGCCAATCAGAATCGCTGAAGATTATACAGATGGGATGATAGATGGGCGTCAATCAATTGAGAGGTTGGTTGAGTTTATATCGGGAATACCAGATGAAGTATGAGAATACTCATAACAAGCCGCACCATTATTGTGGCTTCGCCACTAGGACTCGCTTCGCTCGCCGATGTGCGGAGCGTTACGTTTCTTCAAGAGGCAAGTATGGAAATATCTGATCAGGAGCTTGAGCTGCTAAAGAAGTATCAAGCACTAGTGGTCCATGCGGAAAATAATGTAATCTAACAATAAATGAGCGTATCATCCATTTATTATGCGTACACCAAAACCTTTTCAAATTTCCAGCGATAC
>MDTG01406165.1_pt1 | contig 17477 bp, 14 predicted proteins | sample 811421 | NCBI WGS metagenome assembly MDTG01 (sample SAMN05326645, study PRJNA326480) | marine metagenome | isolation source: seawater | place: Pacific Ocean: South East | collected 2011
ACTATAGATTTTGCCCAGGTGGTGGAATTGGTAGACACAAGGGACTTAAAATCCCTCGAAGGTAACTTCGTGCCGGTTCAAGTCCGGCTCTGGGCACCAATTTAGAATAGTGAGTTAAAAAGATTAATTGAATTATGCTTTATAATTGCATTGATAATATGAAATATAAATACGGAGTTTAAATATCATGTCAGACCAAGTTCAAACAAATAATGCTTTAAAAGATGATGAAATCAGTTTGCATGATTTATTTTTTATACTTTGGGGTAAAAAGCTAGTGATTACAATTATTTCAACATTTTTTGCTATTTCTGCAGTTTTTTATGCTCTTTCTTTGCCTGATATTTATAGATCAGATGTAGTTTTGCAAGTTGCAGGCTCAAATGGTGGAAGTATTCAATCTGGATCTGGTTTTGGGGGGATTGCAGCATTAACAGGAATATCTATTCCAGGTAGTGATATGGATGAAAAGGCAAACATTGCAAAGCAGACGATAAATTCAAGAGATTTTGCAAAGCATATTTCTTCTTTTGAGGGGATTATCCCGTCACTGATGGCAACCAAAGAATATGATCCTCAATCACAAAAAATTATTTTTGATGAAGAAGTGTTTAATTCTTCAGATAATACTTGGATTGCTTCCGTACCCTCAGATTATGCGATACATAAGAAATTTCGTTCAGCTGTAGATGTGTTTATTGATATTGATACAGGTTTTCTAGCAATAAGTGTTGATCATCAATCTCCATATTTTGCAAAAAGATTTCTAGAGTTAATCATAGAAGAGCTTAATAATTTAGAAAGAACTAGAGATATCGAGGAGGCTCAAAGGTCTCAAAAATATCTTTCTGAGCAGCTAAATATATATAAAGTTGCAGACATACGGAATTCTATTAATGCACTGATTCAAATGCAATTTGAGAAACAAATGCTTGCGAATGTAAAAAAAGACTATCTTTTGAGAGCGCTTGATTCTGCCTATGTGCCTGAAAAAAAATCAGCTCCAGTAAGATCAATGATTGCAATAGCAGGAACATTTTTAGGTTTCATGCTTTCTATATTTGTTGTCTTAATCAATCACTTTATATTTCAAAAACCAAAATAAGTTTTTTTCTGAACTTAAGATTAGATAAATAATGAATTTTCTCATTACCGGTGGGGCTGGATATATTGGCTCACACATTGCCCTCATGCTTTTAAATAATGGGCATAAAATTACAGTTGTAGATAATTTTTCTAATAGTAATTCAAGTGTTATTAATAAATTAGAATCTCATACAAATTCAGAAATTACATTGCATGAAGTAGATATATGCAATCAAGAGGATTTAAAAAAAATTTTTCAAACTCAAGAGTTTGAAGCCGTAATTCATTTAGCAGCTTTAAAGTCTGTCTCAGAATCAGTGCTACATCCAAAAAAATATTTTCACAATAATGTATATGGGACTTCATGTTTGCTTGCATCGATGAAAGAATTTGACGTAAAAAAATTAATTTATAGTAGTAGCGCTACAGTTTATGGATCACCAAAATACCTGCCAGTTGATGAGCTACATCCATTATCATGCACCAATCCATACGCTGAAACAAAATTACTTTGTGAGGAAAACCTCAAAGAAATTACGTTACAAGAAGATGGATGGAAGATAGTATGCCTAAGATATTTTAATCCAGTTGGCGCTCATGATAGTGGGATAATAGGTGACGATCCAGCTGGCACTCCAAATAATCTTATGCCATATATTGTTAACGTTGCTAGCGGACAATTACCTTTTATTAATGTTTTTGGCAATGATTATGATACATATGATGGAACTGGTGTAAGAGATTATGTGCATGTAATGGATTTAGCTGAATCACACTTGCAAGCCTTAAACTATATTGGAATTAAAGCAATAGAACATCAAGAGATTGTACTTAGCAAGAAAATTCAAACTAAAGATATAAGTATATTTAATATAGGAACTGGTAAAGGCCATAGTGTTTTGGATTTAATTAAGACTTTTGAGCGTGTGAATAAGGTGAGTGTTCCTTTAAGATTTTCTGCTAGAAGGTCAGGTGATGTTTCAGTCTGTTTCGCTAATACAGATTTATCTTCGGAAGCATTTCAATGGAAAGCAAAAAGAACTTTAGAAGAAATGTGTAGTTCAGCATGGAGCTATAAGAAGAAGTTATTGTAAAAATTAATATGAATCATTCATTAACATCTTTATTTCAAGATTTATGGTCTCATATATCTAAAAGGCGTAAGATCCAATTTTTATTATTGCTAATTTTGACAATCTTTGCTTCTATTGCAGAAGTGGTTAGTTTGGGGGCTATATTGCCTTTTATTGGAATATTAACTCAACCTGAACAAGTTTTTGAATCGCCATGGTTATCAGAATTTATTTCTTTTTTTGGCATTAAATCTGGTCAAGAGCTCGTACTACCTCTTACTGTTGCCTTTGGATTGGCAGCAATTATTGCAGGTTCGTTGAGACTTTTGCTACTTTGGCTAAGTATCAAGCTTTCTAATGCAACTGGTGCTGATTTAAGTATTGAAGTTTATGAAAGAACTCTATATCAACCTTTTAGCGTCCACTTAGAAAGAAGTAGCAGCGAGATTATTAGCGGCATAACTCAAAAGGTAACAGCAGCAACAGGAGTGCTTTTAGCAGTAACGGCAGTAATCACGTCTTCTTTGTTATTTACCTCAATTATGACAACAATGTTAATTGTAGATCCAGCAGTAACAATAATTGCCGGCCTTACATTTGGTGCAGCCTATCTTGTTGTAGTATTTTTTACCAGTTCTAGATTTGAATTAAATAGCAGATCAATAGCAACACAGCAAACTCAAGTTGTAAAAGCTCTTCAAGAGGGATTAGGCGCAATAAGAGATGTGATATTAGATGCAACGCAACTTGTATATACAAATATATACAGGAAAGCAATTCTTTTTCTAATGAAAGCAAATGGCGAAAACAGATTTATGAATCAAGCTCCAAGATATGCCATGGAATCATTGGGTATGGTGTTAATAGCTATATTTGTTTTAGCCTTAACTAATAGGCCTGGAGGTATAACTAGTGCTTTGCCCCTCTTAGGAATGCTAGCGTTAGGGGCGCAAAGACTTCTTCCTCTAATGCAACAAATATATGGAAATTGGTCAGTAGTCGCTGGAAGTCATGCAGCTCTTAATGATGTAGTGAACTTGCTCAATCAGCCCTTTCCTTCAAATCATTATAATGAGGAATCAAAACCTATAAATATAGAAAATTCATTTTCCTTACAAAATATTCAATTTAGATACAATGATGATACTCCATGGGTTTTAGATAACATCTCTTTAGAAATTAAGAAAGGTTCACGAATTGGTTTAATTGGAGCTACCGGGAGCGGAAAAAGTACAACTCTAGATTTAATCATGGGACTGCTCGAACCTTCAAAGGGGAGTTTAGTTGTAGATAATAGAATAATTGATGATAGCTTAATTCGATCATGGCGCCGAACAGTTGCGCATGTTCCCCAAAGTATTTTTTTAGCAGATTCTTCGATTGCTGAAAACATTGCTTTTGGAGTTTTGCCAGATCAAATTGATATGGACAGAGTTAAGAAAGCAGCAAGCAAAGCAATGATTTCAGATTTCATTGAAAGTAGAAAATATAATTACAATGAGATAGTTGGAGAGCGAGGTGTTCGCTTAAGTGGAGGGCAAAGACAGCGTATTGGTATAGCTCGAGCACTATATAAAAAAGCAAACATAATTATTTTTGATGAAGCAACAAGCGCTCTTGATAATGAAACTGAAGAAATTGTAATGGAAACTATTAGAAATCTTGGCAATGATCTAACACTTATAATAGTAGCTCATAGGCTTACAACATTAAAAGACTGCACTAAGATTATTGAGCTTCAAAACGGAAAGATTAGTCGCACAGGATCTTTCCAAGATATTATTCAGGATCAGGAAGATGGAGTCTAAATACTTTTTCATAGGATTAATCCCTGCAAGAAAAGGATCAAAGGGGTTAAAAAATAAAAATATTTTATCGCTAAATAATAAGCCTTTGGTGCAGCATACCTTTGAGGCGGCTAACTCTTCATCTTGCATTGATGAGGTTTGGGCCTCTTCGGATGATTTAACTATTTTATCTCTTGCTGATTCTATGAACATCAAGGGTTTAAAGAGGCCTAAAAAGTTTGCAACTGATCAATCTTCATCAGTAGATGTAGTTAATCATTTTATTAACTCTCTTCCAGATAATTTAAACTATGAGAAAACATATATTGTATATCTTCAGCCAACTTCCCCACTAAGAAATTCATCTCACGTTGATGAAGCTATCAATCAGTTAATTGAGCATAATAATAAATCATTAACCAGTGTCATGCGCCTACGAAAATCACCTTTTAAATCATTTGTGATTTCTGAATCAGGAAATTTGCAATCGCTTTTTAATGAACAACTGTCAAATGCAAGACGTCAAGATCTTCAAGATACTTATATTCCGAATGGAGCAATTTATATCTTCACTATTGCAGAATTTTTATCAAGAAAAGGATTTCCTTCAAATGGAAGCTTGCCGTATATTATGTCTTCTAATGACAGTATTGATATTGATGATCTAGAAGACCTCAAGATAGCTGATAATTTGTTAAAAGCAAAATCACTCAATTAATGATTTTTCAGTGATGATAAATCTTCATTAACAAATGATTTTAGATTTTTTTCTTTCATATCCTCTTAAAAAGAATGCTTCTTTCAAGGGTAGTTTTCAAGGTAAAACATGTTACATATTTGGCAATGGATCTTCTATAAAAAATATGTGCTTTTCGCATTTTAGAGATCATCCAACAATTGGAATCAATCATATTGTATTGCATAAGGATTTTAATCTTTTAAACACTTGCTGTTATGCTTTTCCAGAACCTTTTTCATTCTACTACTATTATAAAAATCCCTATAAGAAAAAATATGAAATTAATATTTTAAATAATTTATTTAGAAAAGAGATTTCAAAATTCCCAAATCTTAATTTATTTACTAGCCTATCCAATATTTTTTCTGCACCGATCAAGAATACATTTTTCTTGCATCACTTTGGAAAAAGAAAGCCTGATTCTGAATTTCTTAATTTGTGTTCTGAATTTAGTTACATGTCAGGCGGTCTATATACTGGAATTGGTTTAGCAATTGCCCTTGGATTTGAAAAAGCAATTCTAGTAGGGTGTGATTATTTAATGATGCCAAAAACTTATGGCCATTTTTATTCGCAGCCAAAATTTGGAGAAGATAATGGTATCAATCCCTATGATCAATTAATTGATGATTGCTCATCCAAGATACTCCTTGAGGCAATTTCAGACTATCCTACTGATTGTAGAATTCATTGTGTAGACTATGAAACTTACACCGGAAGCTCTATAAAATATAGAGAAAATACAGAAATAGTATCCAATGAAAACCTTTTAATATTAAATAAAGCATATGAGATTGGGCAGTATCATTCACCAATTTTGCCAAAGTAATAACCAGGAGAGACTTAGAAGAATTATGAAAATTAAATACGGAAGACAGGATGTTACAGAAAGTGATATTGCTGCAGTGGTTGATGTTCTTAAGTCTGATTTATTAACGCAAGGCCCTGTAGTACCACTTTTTGAAAAAGCTGTGTGTGATTTTACTAATGCAAAATATGCTGTCGCAGTCAATAGTGCTACCTCAGCACTTCATATTGCTTGCATGGCTCTCGATTTAGGTCCAGGAGATATTCTGTGGACATGTCCTAATACGTTTGTTGCGACTTCTAATGCTGCGATCTATTGCGGTGCTGAGGTTGACTTTATAGATATTGATAAAGATTCTTACAATATTTCTGTGAGTGAGTTAAAAAAGAGATTAGAAATTGCCAAAAAAAATGACAAGTTGCCAAAAATCGTAGTCCCAGTCCATCTTAGCGGACAATCATGTGCAATGAAGGAGATTAAGGATTTATCAAATAAGTATGGTTTTAAAATTATTGAAGACGCTTCTCATGCCATAGGAGCTAGATATCAAAATAATAATATTGGATGTTGTGAATATAGTGATATTACTGTTTTTAGCTTTCATCCAGTTAAAATTATTACTACTGGTGAAGGAGGGATGGCTCTTACCAATGATCCTGAAATTTCCAATCGACTGCAACGTCATCGAAGTCATGGCATTACAGCAAATCCTCACGAAATGTCTGACAGGCCAGCTAATGAGATTTGGAATTATCAACAAATAGGACTGGGATACAATTATAGAATGACTGATATAGCTGCATCTTTAGGGTTAAGCCAACTTTCTAGATTGGATGAAATTGTAAAAAAGAGACATTTGATAGCTCAGCGCTATGATCAAGAGCTTTCTTCCCTTCCTTTAACCATACCCTTCCAGCATCAAGATACTTATTCTAGCTATCATTTATATATCATTAGATTGAATCTAGATAAAATCACAAAGACTCAGCCTCAGATTTTTAAGGAGATGTACGAGAATGGGATTATGGTAAATCTCCACTATATTCCTGTTTATAGGCAACCATTCTATGAAAAAATGGGTTTTAAGAAAGGCTATTGCCCTGAATCAGAATCTTATCATAGAGAGGCACTAAGCATCCCAATGTATCCAACTCTTACAACAGAAGAACAGGGCTATGTAATTAAGAAATTTCAAGAGATTGTTTTTTAAATAAAGTAATACTCCTGATTGTTGAATAGTTTAAACTTCTCCTTCAATTAAATATGATTATCTATAATTGTTTAAAATTTTTTCCTTATCAAACTTTCTAAAAATATGTTAGAACCAAAAATTAAAATTAATAATCGCTCTATTTCGGTTAATCATTCTCCTTATATTATTGCTGAACTTTCTGCTAATCATAATGGAAGCATTGAAACCGCAAGAAAAATAATTAGGGCAGCAAAAGAAGCAAATGCGCATGCTGTAAAACTTCAAACATACAAACCTGAAACAATAACATTGGATTCTTCCGATCCTGAATTTGTAATTAAGGGCGGATTATGGGATGGAAGGACTTTGTATGAACTATATCATGAAGCGCACATGCCTTGGGATTGGCACAAAGATTTATTCAATTATGCAGAAAAGATAGGCATTACTATTTTTAGTTCTCCATTTGATAGAACTGCTGTGGACTTGCTTGAAGATTTAAATGCGCCAGCATATAAAATTGCCTCTTTTGAAGCAATTGATCTACCTTTAATTGAGTATGTTGCTCAAACAGGTAAGCCGGTGATTATATCAACAGGAATGGCAGATGCTGATGAAATTGAAGAGGCAATAGTTGCTGCAAAGGATGCGGGTTGTAAGGAACTGGCAATTCTTCATTGTGTTAGTGGGTATCCTGCTCCTCCTGAGGATTATAATTTAAATACTATTTTGGAGCTAAGAAGAAGGTTTGGTCTGGTAACTGGTTTATCTGACCACACTTTAGATAATAATACTGCAATTGCTAGCATTGCTTTAGGAGCTTCAATTATTGAAAAGCATTTCACCTTGAATAGAAGTGGAGGAGGCCCCGATGACAGTTTCTCTCTGGAGCCTAAAGAAATGAATAATTTGTGTTACGGAGCTAATGTAGCATGGAGCGCCCTAGGCAAAATAAATTTTTCACGAAAACCGAGTGAAAAAGCTAATATCCAATTCCGTCGTTCTTTATACTTTGTAAAAGACCTTCGGTCTGGTGATATCATCTCTGAAGATTCAGTCAAAAGTGTTAGACCTGGATTTGGACTTCCTCCAAAATTTCTTAAGGAGGTGATAGGCCAAAAGATTACAACGAATATTTCAAAAAATACTCCAGTTAAAAATGAACATCTTTTTAATCCCATAGATTTATGAAAAATAAAAATAGTAACCTAGGTGATCAAATGTATGGATGGGCAAAAGACCTTTTCCCAATTTATAGATGTCTCACAGGAAAAGGTGTTAGGGAGACTTTGGGTTATATATCTCAAATCCTTCCAGATCTTGAGATTAAATCTGTTAAGACCGGCACAAAAGCATTTGATTGGGAAGTGCCCATGGAATGGGAAATTTTTGAGGCATATATTGAGGATGGAAATGGGCAAAAAATTGTAGATATTGAAAAAAATAATTTACATCTTGTTGGATACTCTCAGCCAATTGATCAATGGGTTGATTTGGACGAATTGCAAAATCATCTTCATTCGCTTCCTGATCAACCCAATGCAATTCCATACGTAACCTCTTATTACTCTGAAAATTGGGGTTTTTGCTTAAAGCATTCTCAAAGAGAGAAGCTTAAGGATGATAAATATCGCGTTGTTATCAAGTCAAGGCTTTTTAAAGGGAACTTAAATTATGGAGAGTTAATTATTCCAGGCGCTTCTAAAAAAGAGGTTTTGCTTTCAACATATATCTGTCACCCATCTATGGCAAATAATGAGATATCAGGACCAGTAGTATCTTCGGCCCTTGGTAGATGGCTTTTAGATAGAAAAAATAATTTTTACACATATAGGATTATATTTATTCCAGAAACTATTGGTTCAATTATATATTTAAGCAAAAACTTAGAGCATCTTAAAAGCTCGGTAATAGCTGGATTTAATATTACATGTGTGGGGGATGATAACTGCTATTCTTTGTTGCCATCACGTAATGGCTCAACTCTCTCTGATAGAGTAGCTAGACATACACTGCAACATATCGAACCAAATTTTATTGAATATCCTTGGCTTAGAAGGGGTAGTGACGAAAGGCAATATTGTTCTCCAGGAATTGATTTGCCAATAACATCAATAATGAGAAGTAAGTATGCAGAATATGCTGAATATCATACTTCTTTGGATGACCTTACTTTTATTTCTCCAGAGGGATTGAACGGCGCTTTTGAGGCAATTAAGAAATCCATATTGGGCATTGAATACAATTGCACCCTAGAGAATACAGTTCTTTGCGAACCTCAGCTAGGCAAAAGAAATCTTTATCAACAAATCTCCAAAGTTGAGTTGATGCCGCAAAATGCCATGATTTTAAATTTATTATCATATTCTGATGGAACAAATGATCTATTAAAAATTGCAGATATAATTGGTGTCCCAATTATAGAGCTCCATAAAGTTGCCAAAGAATTAATAGCAAATAATCTTTTAAAGGAGATTAAATAGTAATGAAAAATCTTATTCAATATCTTCCCCTAACTCATCCCAAAGCAACAATGAGGTTCATGAAGAGGCTAAATAATGCTGGCGTGATGTCAATATTAGATCTTGAAGATAGTGCTCAGGATCCATTTGATGAAGCTAAAACCTCAGAATTAAAAATATCATCAAGAAATAATTTTTTAGAAATTGCGCAAAATACTTCTTGGAAAAGTGAGGACTTTCAATTGCCTATCTTTGTTAGGGTAAATGATATGTCAACAAGCTTTTTTGAGGAGGATATTAAAACAATAATAGAAATTTCTAAGACAAAATTCCCTATTAGTGGAATATTTCTTCCTAAGGTGAGTACATATGAAGATATTACTCAAACATTTGATCTTCTTAGTTTCGCAGATCATCCAATAGAAATAGTGCCGATGATTGAAACAAAAGTAGGAATGGAGAATCTTGAATTATTATTGACTGCAGATACTGCTAAAAAATTTACAAAAATTCATTATGGCCATTTCGATTATGCTTTAGATGCAGATCTTTGGCCATTCCCAGACCCAAATCATAAATTTTTTTGGAATCACATATCTCCAATGATAGAGTTGATTCATAAATTTAATAAAACTTATATACATACTCCATTCCCTTTTCCTAAAAACTTAGATCTATTTTGGGCATCTTCGGAACACCTTTTAAATCTGTTTCCTGACCATGAGCCATGGATTTGCACTTTAAATGCTGAGCTATCTCACTCACAGAAACCTGATGTCTTGAAACCGATAGAATTTTTAGAATATGATTTATCGTCGACTGAATATCGGCAAGAAGCTCAAAAAATTATTGATAGCTTTCTTGCAGGGCGTGCAAATAAACGTTCTTTTGGAATGTCTTCAGATAGGTTTATTCCGCCCCATCAATATTTTGCAGCTTTAAAATATCTTGAAGACAATCCTTCCTAAACCATATGAATCCCCAAGCTCTATTTCAAGAACTGCTTAATGCATTTAATGATTTAAAGATACGATCTGGTGATTCGTGTTATATAACTGGCAATATAAGCGCTCTTGCTAAAACAAAAATCAAGAAAAAAGATCTACTATCAATCTTTTTAAATTCATGCCTTGATGTCTTAGGCTCCAAAGGGACAATCTTCTCACCATCTGCATCAATGAACTTATGCAATACAGATATTCCATTTGATATTGATAATACTCCATCTAATTTAATGGGCGCATTAGCAGAATATATAAGAACTGCAGAAAATTCTATAAGAAGCTTTCATCCATTTTGGTCTATATCAGGAATTGGTTATGAAGCCAAAATTCTAAAAAATGTTTCTAGGCATTCTTATGGACTTGGATCTCCTTGGACTCACTTTATTGATCAAGATGCAATTCAAATTAATATTGGTCTACATCCTTCCAAGGCAGTTACACTAATTCATCATTTAGAAGTGGCTGCAGGAGTGCCATACCGTTATTCAAAAGAGTTCCTTCATCCAATTGTCAAAGATGACGGAATTGTTTATGAGCCTTTTTATATGTCAGTTATGTATCAAGATGCTGATATTCAAAAGAAAATCTCTCTTAACGAGCACTTTTTTTTAGCATTAGAAAATTCTGGCAAGTTAAATCATATTACTCTTAGCTCTGGTTTAAAAATGTGGTCATTTCGTATGAAAGATTTTGCTGCTGTTGCAACACAGTTTTTTATTGAAGATATATATAATTACTTAGAGCAACCCCCTGAAATTAGGCCTTATCAGAAATAATATTAATTTTATTAGCGCTTAAATTTATGAGTCGTAACTTAAAAAATATACTTGTCACAACCCCTATTGAAAGTACTTGGGGTAAAGATGAAAAGATTATCTTTCTTGGAGAATGGTGTAAGAAATTTTCACGAAGACATGTTCTCTTAAATAGACATCACTCTACTCTTGATTATCATTGGAGAGATAGAGTCAAATTAGATAAAGATCATGCATACTTATTCAATCTTTATGAGAAGGTTTTAAGAGAATTATCACGTAGCTTAAATTCCTTTCACTCAACCAACCATTCTCTAAGGTATTGGAGGATTATAGTAGGCCCATGGCTTTTAAATTATTTATCTGTTTTATTTGATCGATTTTCTTCAATTTCAAGATTAGATGATTTTGATGAAGAATTATTTACATATATCTCAAAACAGAGGGAATCTTGCAGAGTGCCCGAAGATTACAATATGTCTTTAAAACTTTTTGGAGATGATAATTGGAATTACACTATTTTCTCTGAGATCCTACAATTTAAAAATAACCACAATATTTCTTTGATTAGAAAAGATTATTTCAATCAGGATGTCTCAACTCTTCCAAGTGTACAAAGAAATTTTAGAGTATATGTCAGCAACTTAGCAACAACCATTTTTGACAAAATCACTGCTTTTATTAACTCTATCTTTTTTCAGAAAAAATCTAATTACATTATCTACCATAGTTATTTTTCTAGGAGATTTCTTGCAAAATTATCAATCTTATTAGGGAAGTTACCAAGGTTTCATATAGAGTTTGATCAGAAAATTATATATTCAAAGAAGAATAGACAAGATTTTCATTTAAAAAATTTCAATACATCTGATTCTTTTGAATCTTTCTTGGCATTATCAATTAAGAATGATATCCCGATAGCTTATTTGGAATCTTATAAATCGATTTTACAGACACAAAAAAGGTTATCTGACGCAGATGTAATTTTAACAGCTAATGCTCATTTTCACTGTGAGCTATTTAAAAGCTGGGCTGCAGAGCAGACTAATCAAGGGGCTCAGCTTCTTATATCAGCACATGGTGGCGCACTATATCCGAAGTTTAGTGTTTTTAATCATCAAGAGATGATTAGTGATACCAGGATAGTATGGGGCAAAGAGTGGCTGCCCAATCAAACTAGAATTGCACCAAATAAACTTGATTTTAAAGTTAAAAAAATTTCTAAAGATGGAGACATTTCAATAATTTTAAATACCACGCCAAGATACTCAATACGATGCTGCTCGATTCCTATGAGCTCGTTAGCACTAGATTGTTACGAGCAGATTAAATCTTTTCTAAGATTGCTTGATAGGGATATTTTAGTAAATGTTAAAGCTAAACCAAAAACAGTTCCAAAGGGTCATTATGATATTGGTTCAAGGTTAATTTCAGATTTTGATCCCTCTATTATTAGCCCTAGAAAATCAATATATGATGTCATTAAGCATTCAAGGATTGTCATATGCACTTATCCTCAAACATCTTTTTCAGAGGCAATTTTTTCAGGTGTCCCAACGATGTTAATTTATGAAGAAAAATTTTACGAAGTACAAGATATTTATCATCAATTAATAGATCTTCTTAAACTAGCAAATATCATCCATACAACTCCGGAGTCAGCTGCAAAGCATCTTAAAGAAATATATCAAAATCCTTTGGAATGGTGGAATCATGATGACACCCTTATTGCGAGAGAAAAGTTTAATTCAATGTGTCTTACTGATTCATTGGATTCATTAAAGGATTGGCATGGTTTGTTATTGCATCATAATAAATCAGCATATAATGCTTAACTAAAAAGTTCACAAATATCTTTAATAAAAATGACAGTCTACATAGGAAATAATTTAAAGCGGACTAAACAATATCTGGGTAAATTTACCCGTTAAGTTTAAGATCAATAAGCATAAACAGCGTTTTCTTGCATTTCTATATTAATACCTATAAAAATAGTTAATAAATAAATTTATATGAAAATTTTAAAAGTTGGTATAGCTGGCTATGGGGTAGTTGGCAAAAGAAGAAAGGAATGTATTGATCGCCACCCAAGCGCAGAAGTAGTCGGTGTTTGTGATCAATTATTTGATGGCGATGGCCACTTATCAAAATCTATAAAACACTATAAGGATTATAACTCGTTGTTAAATGAGGATTTAGATGTTCTGATTGTGTGCTTACCAAATAATCTCGCACCAATTGTCACTATAGCTGGACTTAAAAAAGGTTTGAATGTCTTCTGTGAAAAACCACCTGGCAGAACAGTTAAAGACATTGAAGATGTAATTGCTGTAGAGCAAAAGTTCCCTGAATTGAAACTTAAATATGGATTTAATCATAGGTATCACCTTTCCGTGAAAGAGGCTGAAACAATTATTTCCTCTAAGAAGTTAGGAGATATAATCAATATGCGAGGAGTATATGGCAAGTCTCAGCTTATTACCTTCAATCAACCTGCATGGAGAACAAAAAGAGAAATTGCAGGTGGTGGCGTTTTGCTCGATCAAGGAATTCATATGATTGATTTGATGAGATTATTTGGTGGAGATTTTCTTGAAGTTTTTAGCTTTGTATCAAACAATCATTGGGGGCATGATGTAGAGGATAATGCATATGCATTAATGAAAACAGATAAAGGAGTTGTTGCAATGCTTCATTCATCTGCAACACAATGGAAACATCAATTTAATCTTGAAATAAATTTACAAAAAGGAAGTATTATCTTGGGAGGTATTTTATCCGGCTCAAAGAGCTATGGAGAAGAAACTCTAAATATTATTACAGCAGATCCTGATAATGATGCTGGAGACCCAATCGAGCATAAAACAAGATATAACAAAGATCCATCATGGGATGCAGAGTTAGCATCTTTTATTAAATCTATTCTAACAGATGTACCTGTTAGAAGCGGTAACTCAAAAGATGCATTAGAGTGTATGAAGCTTGTTAATAAGATTTATACTAGTGATTTGTTATGGAAGGACCAATTCAATATTATTGATTGACCTGATTTTTAAGAATTAATATGAGCAATTTTTACGATAATTATTATAAAGAGTATTCAAGACTCCTTTATCCAGAAAACTTAAAGACCCTATTGAATGAATTTAAAAATTTAGCTAAAGAAACCAAAAGTGTTGGAAAGATTATTTTTGCAGGAAATGGAGCAAGTGCATCCATTGCGTCGCATGGAGCAGTTGACTTCACAAAACAAGCAAAAATCAGAGCTATTACCTTTAATGAATCAAACCTAATAACATGTTTGTCTAATGATTTTGGATATGAAAACTGGATGGCAGAAGGAATTAAATTCTATGCTGATCAAAACGATGTTGTAGTTTTGATAAGTGTCAGCGGAGAGTCAATGAGCGCTATTAATGCTGCAATTGAAGCTAAGAAACTAGGGCTTAAGGTGGTAACTTTTACGGGCAGATCAAAAGAAAATACGTTAAAAAAACAAGGAGATCTTAATTTTTGGGTTGATAGTCATGCATATAATATTGTGGAATGTATTCATATGATATGGCTTACCTCAGTTATTGATGCTGTGATTGGAAAATCAGAGTATGAAGTTTCTTAAATCTATATTTCCTTAACATCACCACAAAGACTTTTATACTAGTTGTTTACATGTATTTTTATGCTAGAAAAAAGATAAAATGCTTGGTTCCAAAGATTTAGAAAACCATCATAGAATTAATTTTGTATATATTTCATGATTAAAATTACAGTCATAGATTCTGTTGGTTTAGACCTTATAGATAACTCTTATCATATTTACTGGAGTGATTTTTTAAAGGATAACGAATCTAATGCCTTATCAATTCCAACATATGTTGAAGATCACTCATTAGAGATTAGAGAGTCGTACCTTAAATTTGTATATGAGTTCGGTAATACGGTAATAGATAAAAAAACTATAATAAGCCATTTAGGCATCAACTCTAGTTTTAGTTTGTGGTGGACTACTTTGGTTGCTCAAAAATGTAATTATTTAAAGTCACCTCAAATTGACAACATTGTAAAGTTTATTAGCTTTCAGCGTTGGTGCAAAAATAAAGAAATAAGCCATATTCAATTAAATACTAGAAACCATGATTTAATTAAATCATTTAGGAAGTTTTGTGCTAAGACTAATATAAAATTTACTTCCTTAACTCCTGCTGGAGAGAAAATTAAAATTGAGCATTCCAGATCTGCCGATAAAGAAAAAAAACTTACTACAAGGCTTTATAGAATTATGCCAAATTTTTTTCAAGCTTTAGCATGGTTTATATTCTATCTTGCAGAACATTGGAACCTAAAAGGAGTTAATTTAGATAAATGGAAAAATACATCAAATACAACCACAATGATGTCTTTTTTAGTAAATCTTGATACTAAACAATTAGATATTAATAAGCATTATTCTGCTTATTGGGGCCCAGTTCCAGAATTAATTCATCGCAATAATCAAACAATCAACTGGATTCACATATATGAAAAAAATGCTAGTGTTCCAACTACCCATGAGGCGGGAAGAAAAATAAAAGAATTTACAAATTCTTCAAAAGATATTCATGTTCTATTAGAGACTTTTTTAAGCTTTAAAATATTATTCAGAGCCTTACGAGATTGGATAAAAGTTATTAAAGTGAGTTTAAGTTTAAGAAAATCCTTTGATAATTCAATCCAAAATAATTCATTATTACCATTGTTAAGAAAAGATTGGAATGCTTCTGTTTTTGGACAAGAGGCTCTTAAAAATATAATAAATTTTCACTTAATTAATTCTGCCTTAAGTTATCTTCCCAAACAAAAGCTAGGCCTTTTATTAACAGAATATCAACCTCAAGAAATATCATTCATGCATTGCTTCAAGAAAAATCATCATCAAAATTTAGTCGCATGCGCTCATTCAACATTACGCTTTTGGGATCTACGCTACCACTTTGACAAAAATATTTTTACTGAAAATTCAACATATATGATGCCAATGCCTGACAAGCTAACTGTAAATGGAATGTACATGCATGATGCGCTCATTGATTCTAATTTCCCAGCAGAAAAAATGTTCCACGTTGAAGCGCAAAGATATTTATATCTTGAGAAGCTATCAATTGACCAAAATATGAAATGTGATCCAGATAATAATTTGCATCTAAAATTACTTGTTATGGGAGATTACTCAATGGCAAATAATATTCAATTGTTGGAATGTCTTGAAAATGCTTTATTGATTGGTAATTTTGAAATTGATATTACCTTTAAGCACCATCCTGCTTGTCCCATTGAACCAAATGACTTCCCAGGAATTAATTTTGCTCAGACTGCTAAGAGCATGCAAGAACTATTGCCAATGTTTAATATTGTTTTTTCTAGTAATCCAACTTCTGCATCATTAGATGCAATTTTTTCAGGTAAACCTGTTATTTCGATAGTAGATCCAAAAAAATTAAATTTAAGTCCTTTGCGCAATCAGCCTGGAGCATTCTTTGCATGTTCTCCCGAAGAGCTTTCCTTTATACTTGATGACTACAACAACCTTTTAAATGAAGACTTTCATAAGATCAAGTCTACATTTTTTAACCTTGATAGCAGCTTGCCATTATGGGATAAGTTGATCAAATCTTTTGTTTAGTTACGAATAAATATTGGATTATCTATAATGATGGAGAGAAGATGAATTACTTTGAAGTATTTAAGGATAAAAAGATTTTAATTACCGGGCATACTGGTTTTAAAGGAACATGGTTAACGGCATGGCTTAAACTCCTAGGAGCTGAGATTGTAGGAATATCTCTTGATATTGTTTCTGATCCATCACACTTTTTAGAAGCTAATTTAGATGATGGAATAAAAGATTATCGAGTAGATATCAGAGATAGAGAGAAAGTTATAGAGATCACTAAAAAAGAAAGACCTGATTTTATTTTTCATCTAGCTGCACAATCATTAGTAAGAGAATCATATTTAAATCCAGTTGATACATGGAGCACAAACTTGATGGGTACCTTAAATATTCTTGAGGCATTGAGGAAGGCGGATAAAAAATGCACTGCGGTAATAATTACTAGTGATAAGTGCTATGACAATGTTGAATGGGTTTGGGGTTATAAAGAAACTGATTCTTTAGGTGGCCCTGATCCTTATAGTTCTTCTAAGGGAGCTGCAGAATTGTTGATTAAATCATACCTAAAATCATTTTTTGCATCCGAAGATTGTGAAGTTCGTATTGCATCAGCAAGAGCTGGAAATGTAATTGGCGGAGGAGATTGGGCAAAAGACAGAATTATTCCTGACTGCGTAAAGGCATGGTCTCAAGATAAAATTGTTCAATTGAGAAACCCAAATGCTACTAGACCATGGCAACATGTTTTAGAGCCACTTAGTGGCTATTTAAGACTCGCATATGATTTAGATAAATCAAAAAGACTCCATGGTGAACCATTCAACTTTGGCCCGCCCGCTCAACAAAATCAAAGTGTTTCAGAGCTTGTTGAGGTAATGTCTCATTACTGGGATAAAGTTCGCTGGGAAGATATTTCTAAGA
>MDTG01169495.1_pt1 | contig 17476 bp, 14 predicted proteins | sample 811421 | NCBI WGS metagenome assembly MDTG01 (sample SAMN05326645, study PRJNA326480) | marine metagenome | isolation source: seawater | place: Pacific Ocean: South East | collected 2011
TAAACAATTCATCGTTGGTGAAAAAGTATTTGATACTAGATATGGTGAAAACCCACATCAAAAAGGTGCTTTATACGAATTCGATAAGCACTTATCAAATAAATTTATCACATTAAAAGGTGAAGCGTCATTTAACAATATGGGTGATATCTCTGGAGCTGCAAAAATTGCATCTGCTTTTGGTGATGATAACGCTGTATGTATTGTAAAACATGGTAACCCTTGTGGATTTGCTATTAAAGATACATTATTAGAATCTTATGAGCAAGCATTAAGATGTGACCCAATTTCTGCTTTTGGTGGAGTTGTTGCTGTAAATGGTACTGTAGATTTAGACTTAGCTGTTAAAATGAATGAAATCTTCTTAGAAGTTGTCTTCGCTGCAGATTTTACTCCTGAAGCAGAAGTTGAGTTAAACAAGAAGAAAAGAATTAAACTATTTAAACAAGGTACAGAAAAGTTAGAAATGGCAAATGATGACTTTAACTTCAAAATTGTTGATGGTGGATTTGTATACCAAGACGCTGATAAAGTTGAAGCTGATGAGGTTGCTGCATCTTCGTTAAAATCAACTAGAGAGGCATCTGAGCAAGAGAAAAAAGATATGGAAATTGCATATAAAGTAGCTTCATTAACTAAATCAAATTGTGTTGTATATGTAAAAGACTCAGCTATGGTTGCTGTTGGTATGGGTATGACTTCTAGAGTTGACGCTGCTAAAGCTGCGTTGCGAAAAGCAGAAGACTTAGGTATTGATGTAACTGGTGCTGCTTTAGCATCTGAAGCATTTTTCCCATTCAGAGACTCTATCGACGCTGCTCAAGAAGCAGGGGTTAAATGTGTAATTGAACCAGGTGGTTCTATTAGAGATGACGAAATTATAGAAGCTGCTAATGAGTTTGGTATGGCGCTATACTTCTCAAACAAAAGACACTTCCTACACTAAAACTTTTTTATACTAAAGATAACTTATAGAATTTCTATAAGTTATCTCTTTCTTTCTTATTTTCTTTTTTAATTTAATTTAATATAATCAAATAAATGCTAGAGTCTTATATTAAATATAATTATTCTTTCAAAAGGACTGCCTTGTTTTCTAAATATTTCAAATCATTATTCTTACTATTAATATTTTTATGTACTTCTTTATTTTCAAAAGAATTAAAACCAGTAACAATTCAATTATCATGGTTTGATCAGTTTCAATTTGCTGGATACTATATGGCAAAAGAAAAAGGCTTTTATAAAGAGCTAGGTCTTGATGTAACAATTAAACCTTTTGAATTTGGGATAAATATCCCAAAAGAAGTAAGTCTTGGCAATTTAGATTTTGCAGTAGGACGGGAAACACTTCTTTTAGAAAGAAAAAAAGAACAAAAAATAATTGCTCTTTATGCGCTATTTCAAGCTACACCTTTAGTTTTATTAACTACAAAAGAATCTAATATTAATAATATTGCTGATTTTAAAGGTAAAACTATTATGACAACTATTGATGATGCTAGTGAAGTTTCTTTAAAATCAATGATAAACTCTAATAATATAAAAACTGATGATTTAAATTTTATAAAACACACACATAATATTAATGATTTAATTAATAAAAAAACTGATGTTATTTCTGCATATATATCAAAATCGCCTTATGAACTTCAATTAAAAAATATTGAATACAATGTATTTGATCCAAAAATGTTTGGTTTTGATATGTATAGTGATTTTTTATTTACAAGTGAAAAATTACTTAATAGTGATATTAATACTGTAGATAGATTTAAAAAAGCTTCTTTACAAGGTTGGGAATATGCATTTTCAAATATAGAAGAAGCAAGTGATTTGATTATAAAAAAATATAATAGTCTAAAATTAACAAAAGAAGCTTTATTGTATGAGGCAGTAGAACTAAAGAAATTATCTTATTTTAAAACTAGTAAATTAGGTGAAATAAAAAAAGATAAAATGCAAAGAATCTATGATTTATATAATGTTATGGGATTAACAGATGAAAAAATTGATGTAGATGATTTTATCTATTATGATAAAAAAATAGAAAATTTAAAGTTTACAGATAAAGAGAAAGAGTATTTAGAAAATAAAAAAGAGATTAAAGTTTGTGTTGTTAATAATTTTATGCCATATAGTGATATTAAAAATGGAGAATTTATTGGAGCAATTTCAGATTTTATGAATTTAATTGAAGAAAAACTAGGTCTAGCAGTTTTTCCTATTAAAACAGATTCTTTATCTCAGAGTTTAGAGTATTTGGAAGCAAAGAAATGTAATATTATTCCTTCTTTAGCCTATAGTGAAAAAAGAGAGGAACATTTAAATTTCACACAAGCATATAGTGAATTACAATATGTAATTGTTACTCAAAACTTTATTCCTTTTATCTCTGATGTAAAAGAAATAAGAAATAAAAAGATTGCGGTTTCTAAAGATCATGAGATTTTAAACATATTAAAAAAAAGATATAGAAATATTGATTTCGTTGAAGTTGAAAATTTAAATGAGGGCCTTTTAAAAGTTAAGAATAAAGAAGTTTTTGCTTATATTGGAATAAATGCAAGTGTTTGGCTTAAATTACAATCTGAGTATATTGATGAACTAAAAATTTCTGGTAAAATTGATGAGATAATAGATGTACGTATGGGAGTAGAAAAAGAAGATAAAAATTTATTAAGAATTTTAAATAAACTTGTGATAAATATTGACGATGAAATGAAACAAAACATCTCAAATAAATGGTTATTTATTCAATATAAAAAAGATTTTGATTATAAAATATTATCACAAATTTTAATACTTATAGGAATTATTTTATTAGCTATTTTATATAGACAGAAACTTTTAAAAAAAATGAATAAATCATTAAGTTTAAAGGTAGGAGAAAAAACAAAAGAATTAAAAATAATTAATGAAGAGTTAGAAGAAAGAATTCATAAAGCAGTTGAAGAAAACTTGAAAAAAGATAGAATTATGTCTCAGCAATCAAAAATGGCAGCAATTGGTGAAATGATGGAAAATATTGCACATCAATGGAGGCAACCTCTATCTTTAATTACAACAGGTTCAAGTGGTTTAAAAATAAAAAAAGAACTAGGTGTTTTAGAAGATAAGTTTTTAATAGATACTTTAGATTCAATAATAACTTCGGCTACTAATTTATCAACTACAATTGATGATTTTAGAGATTTTTTTAAACCAACAAGAGAAAAGAGTAAATTCTTTTTATCTGAATGCTGTAATAAAACTTTAGATTTATTACATTCTAAATTAAAAAATAGAAAAATTAGAATAATTAAAAATATTGAAAGTATTCAAATTGAAACATATGAGAGTGAATTAGTACAAGTCTTAATGAGTATTTTAAATAATTCAAGAGATGCTTTTTCTAACGTTGAAAATCAAGAAAAACTTATTTTTATAGATATCTCAATTGATGATAAAGATATTGTTATTAAATTAAAAGATAATGCGGGTGGGGTTAAGAATGATATTTTAAATAAGATTTATGAACCATACTTTACTACTAAACATAAAGCTCAAGGAACAGGTATTGGTCTTTATATGTGTGAAGAAATGATTACAAAACATATGAATGGTAAAATTGAATCTACAAATAAAAAATATATTTATGATGATATTGAGTATAAAGGTTTAGAAACAATAATTACTTTATATTCTTAAAATTAAAAGTTTTGTAAAACGAACTTTAGGTACAATTATATATATAAATACATAGGAATATTATTGAATTGGATTGAATTAGATAAGCAACACGTATGGCATCCATACAACTCTTTACCTTCAAAGAATGATTTATTAAGTGTAAAAAGTACAGATAAAACATCAATTTTTTTAGAAAATGGTGAAGAATTAATTGATGGCATGAGTTCATGGTGGAGTTGCATACATGGATATAATCATCCAAAATTAACTCAAGCATTAAAAAAACAAGCTGAGGTTATGCCTCATATTATGTTTGGCGGAATTGCACATGAAAAAGCTTCTATTTTAGCATCAAAACTTGCAAAACTTACAGGATTAAATAGTGTATTCTTATGTGATTCAGGTTCTGTATCTGTCGAAGTAGCACTTAAAACAGCAATTCAATATCAAGAAGCAAAGGGCTTAAAGAAGTATAAATTTATTGCATTAGAACATGCTTATCATGGTGATACACTTGCTGCAATGAGTGTTTGTGATCCTACTAATTCAATGCATAGTATTTATGGTTCATATTTACCAAAGCATATTTTTACAAAAGCTCCTTCTTTAGGTTTTACAAGTGATTGTACAGATTCAATAAAAGCTTTAGAAGAAACATTTATCAAATACGAAAAGGAAGTTGCAGGATTTATTTTAGAACCTATTGTTCAAGGTGCTGGAGGGATGCGTATTTATAATCCCTTATTTTTAAAAAAAGCTAGAGAACTTTGTTCTAAATATGATATTTTACTAATAGCAGATGAAATAGCAACAGGTTTTGGACATACTGGAAAAATGTTTGCATGCCAATGGGCAGATATAAATCCTGATATTATGACAGTTGGAAAAGGTTTAACAGGTGGTTATATGACAATGGCTGCTATGATTACATCTAAAGAGGTTTCAGACACAATATCAAATTCTAATCTTGGTATTTTAATGCATGGCCCAACTTTTATGGGTAATCCACTTAGCTGTAGTGTCGCTATTGAAAGTTTAAATTTACTTGAAGATGGTAAATGGAAACAAAATGTTTTGAATATAGAAAAGATATTTAAAGAAGAGTTAATTTATGCAAAAGATTTAGAAATAGTAAAAGATATAAGAAATATTGGAGCTATTGGTGTAATTGAATTAAAAGAGGAATCATATGCTCAAGAAATTCAAGACTATTGTGTAAAAAATGGAGTTTGGATAAGACCTTTTGGTAAACTTATTTATTCAATTGTTGCATATACTATAGAAGAAAAAGATTTAAAAAAAGTAATAAAAACTATGATAAATGCAATTAAATCTATAAAGATAAAATAATGAAAAAAGAAAATTTAAAAAGATTATCAAAAAACTTACCTCAAACACCTGGTGTATTAGGAAGGGAAAGATTTTTTAATTCAGCTGTTTTAATACCTCTAATTAAAATTGAAGGCGAGTATTTTTTGCTTTTCCAAAAAAGAGCTGCACATATAAGACAAGGTGGAGATATTTGTTTTCCTGGGGGTGGTTTTGAAGAAGGAATTGATAAGGACTTCAAAGATACAGCTTTACGTGAAACATATGAAGAACTAGGGATTAAAGCTAAAGATATAAAAATAATTGGACAGTTAGATAGTTATGTTGCACCAATTGGTGCTGTTATTGAGCCTTTTGTTGCAAAGATAAAAAAAAGTGTTTTAAAGAAAATGGTAATTGATAAAAATGAAGTGGAAAAAACTCTTCTAATTCCAGTATCATTTTTTAAAAATACTCAAGCTGAAGAATATACCCTAGCTCATGAAATCCAGCCTTATAGGATAAATGATAAAGGTGAAAAAGAGATTTTATTTCCAGTTGAAGAGTTAGATTTACCTGATATGTATAAAAAGCCTTGGGGAAATAAAAGACATAAAATATGGGTTTACAAGTATGAGAATGAAATAATATGGGGAATAACCTCTGTTATTATCAATGATTTATTAGAAAAATATTAAAAATCTTTAACTACACAATAACTAAATATTATTAATATATAATTTTTATAATAAATCACAAAAAGGACATATTATGATTAATAAAATCAATAATTTTTCAGAAAAGATACTTGAAAACTTTCAAAGTATTTTCTTGCTATTAGCAAGATTAACAATTGCATACGGTTTTTTAGATCCAGCATTAAACAAATGGAATAGTATCTCAGACACTGCGGCATGGTTTGAAAGCTTAGGAATACCTTTTCCTTTACTAAATGTATATATCTCAGCGTCAGTTGAATCTTTAGGTGTAATTTTACTAGCACTTGGTTTATTAACAAGAGCTATTAGTTTACCTTTAATTGGTACAATGATTGTAGCAATTTTAACAGTACATATTGGAAATGGTTTTAGTTCAGGTGATAATGGTTTTGAAATACCACTTTATTTCTTATTATTTTTAGGAATCTTTGCTTCATTTGGAGCTGGTAAATTTTCTTTAGATAATTATTTCTCTAAAAAATAAATATTACTTAGAGTTTAACTCTTATTAATTATAAGTATTTTGATAAAATAACTAAAATTAAAAAAAGGGTTAAACTTGAAACTACTAAACTCAATATTACTTACATTATTTATTTTTACAGGTTGTTCCCAACAAAATTTAAATACTAATAATAACTCACTACAAAATATTAATAAAATCACTGAATGTAAAGTAATAGAAAATCAAAAAGATAAGTTTGCATGTCATTTAGAAAAAGCGAATAAAGGTGATATCAAATCACAAAATATTTTAGCAAGTAATTATATTAAAATAAAAGATTATAAAAATGCATTAATATGGCTAGATAAAGCATCATTGAAAAATGATAAAATTGCATTAAGAAAATTAGCTTATCTTTATGATTTAGGCCATGGTGTAAAAAAAGATAAGAATAAAGCTTTTGAATTATTTAAAAAAGCAGCTTTACAAGGTGATATTATTGCACAAAATGAAATTGGATTTTATTATGAAATGGGCTGGGTTGTAAAAAAAGACTATAAAACAGCATTAGAATGGTATGTTCAAACTGCTAAAAAAGAGAATACATATGGCTTAGATAAAATGGGTTATTTTAATGCTAAAGGATATAGTGTTCCTCAGAATTATGTCGAATCATATAAATGGTTTAAAAAATCTGCTTTAAAAGGCAGTAAATATGCAATGTCATGGCTTGGATTTTTTTATGAACAAGGTAATGGAATAGATGTAGATTACGCAAAAGCAAAAGCATTATATGAAAAATCAGGAAGTCAATTTTCAAAAAATAGACTTAAAATTATGAAAGAAAAAAGGTTAATAAAATAAATGAATAAAATATTATTAGAAAATAGTGAAATATATCCATCAAAAGTTTTTTGTATAGGTAGAAACTATACAGAACATATAGTTGAGTTAAATAATGAAACACCTGATGAAATGGTTTTTTTTATAAAACCAAACTCATCAATTTCAAATTTTTTAATTTTTCCAAAAGGAAATAAATCATGTCATTATGAAGCTGAGATTTCTTTTTTAATTAATGATAATAAAATTACAGCCGTTGGTTTTGGTCTTGATTTAACATTAAGAGAAGTTCAATCAAAATTAAAAGCTAAAGGTTTACCATGGGAAAGAGCAAAGTCATTTGATAATGCAGCTGTTTTTACTCAGTTCAAATCTTTTGATGGTGATATAAATGAACTTTCAATACAGTTATTTATAAATGATGAATTAAAACAAGATGGAAATGTTTCAATGATGATAAATAAGCCATATGAGATTATTAAAGAAGCAAATACTTTTTTAAGTTTTGAAGATGGTGATATCTTAATGTCAGGAACTCCTAAAGGTGTTGGAGAGTTTAAAATAGGAGATAAATTTTTAGGTAGAATTTTATATAAAAATGAAATCATAATTGAAAAAGAACTTATAGTTTCTTAAAAAAGGTAAAAAATGAAATTTAATGAATTAACAGATGAAGAAAAAAGAGTAATCGAAAATAAAGGTACAGAAATGCCATTTTCTGGAAAATATAATGATTTTTACGAAGAAGGAACCTTTACATGTAAAAAATGTAATACTCCTTTGTATAAATCACAGAGTAAATTTTCATCAGGCTGTGGTTGGCCAAGCTTTGATGATAACTTAAATAATGCAGTAAAAAGAGTACCAGATGCAGATGGACGTAGAGTAGAAATTGTTTGTGCAAACTGTGGAGGTCATTTAGGTCATGTGTTTGAAGGTGAAGGTTTTACATCAAAAAATACAAGGCATTGTGTAAATTCTGTCTCATTATCTTTTGAAAAGTAATTCTATTGTTTTATAAAAATTAAAATGTGTAAATGTAATAGTTAAAGAGTATCATTAAGATTAATATGACAATAAGACAATCGAAGGTGCCTTATTATCATATTTATAATAAAATATTTTAAATAGTTCCTAAAATATAATAAATAGGTTTTTTATCTAGTTGTTGAAGTTTTACATTGTATTTATTTGCCCAGTGTGAAACTTCATTATGAAATCCTTCTAATATTTCATCTGCATCATTTTCATCACATTTGATTTTTAAATAATCTGTTTTATTTGATAATCCTACATATGCGTTCATTTTTTTTAGATGATCGTTAAGTGAAAAAATGTGTTTTGAAAACTTATCGAAATTATCAGTAGATGAAATCATTTTTTCTGCTTGTTGTAAAGAAGAATCACTTTTTGAATAACCAAGTTGAGATAATATTACTTCAGGTGATACATTAATTTGCATTTATTTTCCTTTTTTTTTTAATTCTATATTTTATCAAATTTTTTTAAATAATAGTTGAATTTTTTGGTTAAAATATATAGACTTTTTCTATGTATACAGATAAAATATGAATAAGTTTTAAATAGATAATACTTGGAGATTAATGAATAAGATTTTATTTTTACTGATTTTTTTTACTTTTAATTTTTTGTTTTCACAACAAATTGATTTAACTAAAATAGAAAAAAAATACCTAGAAAATAAAAAATCATTAAATCTATGTATTGATCCCTCTTGGATGCCTTATGAAAAAATTGAAGATGACAAGCATATTGGAATGACTGCTGATTATATTAAACTTTTAGAAAAATATATTAAAACAGAAATTAAACTTGTTAAAACCGATACTTGGAGTCAGTCTTTAGAATATGGAAAACAAAGAAAATGTGATGTCTTTTCTTTAATAATGCCTACCCCTTCACGAAAAACTTATTTAGATTTTACAAAACCTTATTTTGATATACCTTTAGTTATTAGTACACAAATTGATGAATTATTTATTAAAGATATTGCTTCTTTAAATAATAAAAACATAGGTATTGTAAAAGATTATGCTTATGCAGAAATAATTAAAGAAAAATATCCAGAGATAAATTTGATATATGTAAACAATATAGAAGAAGGACTTGAAAAATTAGCAAAAGGTGAATATTTTGGGTTTATAGGTACCTTATATACATTAGGATATGTGATACAAAAAGAGTTTGTAGGTAAATTAAAAATTGTTGGTAAGTTTGATGAAAAATGGGAATTATGTATTGCTAGTAGAAATGATGAACCTTTATTAAAATTTATATTTGATAAAGCAATATTATCAATTCCAAAAGAAGAGAAACAAGAGATTTTAAATAAATGGCTTTCTATAAAATTTGAGAAAGATTATTTTAGTCCAATGATAGGCATTCTTACTGTTTCAATATTGATTATAATTATGATCCTTTTAATAAATAAAAAACTAAGTATAGAAATAAAAAAAAGAAAAGAAGCAGAGAAGTTTTTAAAGCTTACAATGACAAGTGCGAATTTAGGAGTATGGAGTTGGAATTTTAATACTAATAAAAATGAGATTAATGATATTTGGGCTTTAATTTTAGGTTATACAAAAGAAGAGATAGAGGTGGACTTAGACTTTTTTAGTTTTGTTCATAAAGATGACCTTCATATAATTAAAACTGCACTAGATAAACATGAGAAAAATGAGAAAAATCAATACGAATGTGAATTTAGAATGCGTTGTAAAAATGGTACTTATAAATGGATATATAGTAATGGAAGAATTGTATCACGTGATGAGAAAGGAAAACCTTTTTTAATAGTAGGAATACATCAAGATATAAACGATAGAAAGGTATTAGAATTAGAAGTATTTAAACAAAAAGATTTGTTTATTCAACAATCTAGACAAGCAGCAATGGGTGAAATGTTAGAAAACATTGCACACCAATGGCGTCAACCTCTGTCTGTTATTACTACAGTTGCAAGTGGCTTGAAGATTTCTAAAGAATTAGGTGACCTTAAAGATGAAGATATTGATTATTCAATGGATAAGATTATAAAAAGTGGAATGTATTTATCTCAAACAATTGATGATTTTAGAGGTTTTTTAAACAGAACTAAAAATAAAACAACTGTTAATATTAAAAAAGTTATTGATAATGCAACATATTTTTATAAAACTCAATTTGATAAAGAAGGAATAGAATTAGTTTTAAATATTGATGATTGTGTTATTAATAGTTATGAAAATGAGCTTCTTCAATGTATATTGAATATTATAAGTAATAGTGTAGATGCATTAAGCTCTGTAGAAAATACTAATAAATGTATAATTATAGATGTTTATGAGAAAGATGATTCTTGTATAATCTCTATTAAAGATAATGCTTTAGGTATTAAAGATGAATATTTATTAAAAATATTTGAACCATATTTTACAACGAAACATAAGTCACAAGGAACGGGAATTGGTTTATATATGAGTCATGAAATTATTACAAAGCACTTACTTGGTAAAATTGAAGTTGAAAATGTAAAATTTAAATATTTAGATGAAAAATCTAAAGGCGCATGTTTTAAAATTACTCTAGCTAAAGATATTGAGACAATAGATGAAAATCTTATTAAGAATTAATAAGTAAAATAAGTCTTTTTAAAAAAAGGAGAATAAATTCTCCTTTTTTATGAACCTACAATTCCACCATCATTTTTTGTAATAACAATAGTAGCAGATCTAGGTCGTGAATCTCCCGCATCTGGCCAATGGCTACCATAAGAATTTGTATCACTTAAATCTTTTGTTTTCTCTCCTGGATGTTGAATATTTACAAATATTGCTTTACCATCGGGAGTTTCTGTAATTCCAGTAATTTCACACTCTTTTGGTCCAACTAAAAATCTTTTAAGATTTGTATTAGAAGCTTCAGTTCCTACATAAGTAGTGATATCTTCATCTGCATTTGAATTACTTGGTACTGATTTATTTGTAATTTTTGTAGTTTTACCATCATTATATTCTCCAGGTAGTGCTGCTAACATCATACAGTTTGTTACATCAGTGTAGTAACCATCATCTGTTTGTAGCCACATTAAACCTTTTGATGCTTGGCTAAAGAATAATCCATCTGGACTTGAAAAATCATTGTCATCTGTTAATTTAGAAATATTAATATTCCCATTGGCATCAGCTTGAGCACCAAATAAATAAATATCCCAATTAAATGCAGTTGCACTTGAATTATTTGCAACTTCTTGCATTCTAATTAGATGCCCATTTACATTTCCTTTTGAAGTTTTTCCATTTTTATCATCTGTATAATATCTTGGATTTGAAGCATCAAGCTTAGAACTAGCCCCACTAGTTTTCCCCCTATTTGTATTATTTGTTAAAGTAATATAAACATCACCAGTGTTTGGATGTACTCCTGTCCATTCAGGTCTATCCATAGAAGTTGCATTAACTGCATCTGCTGCATGTCTTGTATTTACTAAAATATCTCCTAAGTCATCAAAATTGTAAGACGTATAATTAGTAACATCTGGATTATTCATCGAAAGCTCTAGCCATTCACCTGAACCATCATCATTAAATTTTGCAACATAAAGTTTTCCATCATCTAAATATTTATTTCCTACATCTAATCCACCATTTAAATCAGATTCATCCCAATTTAAAGTAGATACATATTTATAAATATATTCACCTTTTGAATCATCACCCATATAATAAACTAAGGGTTCTCCATTTTTTACTATTCCTGGCATTGCACCCTCGTGTCCCATTCTTCCAAAGGCTGTTCTCTTTCTTGGAATTGATGTAGGATTGAAAGGATCAATTTCTACAACCCAGCCAAAAGTATTTGCCACATTTCTATAATCCTCCGTTTCATTTGTACCTTTTGGAGAAATATCCCATCTGTCATAGAGATCATCTCTAGTTGTAGAATTTGCCCAACCATAAGAGCCATCTGAAGCATTTGAACCCATATATCTATTTTGAGTAGCTTGTGCTTTTATATCAGTTAAAATGCTACTTTCAGGTCTTTTAAAATATCCAGCCCAATTCTCTTCACATGTAAGATATGTTCCCCATGGTGTTAATCCATTTGCACAGTTATTTAAAGTTCCTCTTGTTTTATCTCCAGTTGTTGAATATTTAGTTTTAACTAACTTGTGGTTTTTTACTGGTCCATTTATATTTATTTGCGTTTGTGCAGTTATTCTTTTATTGAATACAGAATTTTTGTTTATTGAAAATTCTGTATTTCTTTTTTGGATTTCAATAACAGAAACACCATGTGCTGAAACTTCTTTATCAATTTCAGAAGATGGTCTTGCACTTTTGTCATAAACTGCTCTTTGATCTTCTGTATGCATAAAAATTTGAGTCATATTTTCATGATTCATACATAGTAAACCTCTAGAAGAATTTTTTAAGTCTTTAGAAGTTCCTTCTTTATTCATACCAAAATAAGCCATACCATCATGATGATCTCCTGCTCTATAATTAAAGTCTGTATCACTTCCATCATTTGAATATTCAGAAGTAAAAGAATTAATTGGATCACCTAACCTATATAAAACTTGTACTGAATATCCATCTGGTACGGTTACAATATCATTTAAATTTTTTGAAACAGGATTAAAATCTAATAAAGCATTAGCTGCTGAGGGTGATAGCGTTTTATTACGACTACTACAAGCAGCTAAATTCATTCCTAAAAAACTTCCCGCAACAACTGCTAATCCACCTTTTATTAAAGTTCTTCTTGAAACTCTTGTTTCTGTTATTTCTTCTAGAGATAAATTATTTGAACTATTTTTAGAAATAGAGTCTTGTCCATTTGGGGACATAGGATGGTTTTTTGTAAGTATATCTTTCATAATTGATTCCTTTAAATATTTTCAGTATTTTAAGGAGACTTGATTACAAAATGATTACAATTATGAAACTTTATTTTTATCATATAGTTTCATAAAATAGTAGTGCAAGTATAAAGATAAAACCATAACTAAACTTCCTAAAAATAGTAAAATATAATTACTCGATTTTTCCCAAATAATTAAATTTATAACTAGTCCTGCTGGAATTAAAGCATTATTCATAATTGCAAGTACACCTGAATCTACTAAACAAGCTCCTTTGTTCCATAAAAAATATCCCAATCCTGATGCAATAACACCTAACCAAATTAAAACACCCCATTGTGTTAATGAAGGTGAAACTTTTTCTAAATTTGAAAATAATAGAAAAGATACTATACTTACAAATAATGCTCCAAAATGAAAATATCCAAATATATCTCTTTGTCTAATCTCTTTATTTGATTCCATAACTTTTTTATAAGCGCTTTGTCCTAGAGCAAAACAAATACTTGCTCCTTGTACAAGTAAAAATCCTGTAATAAAACCTTCACTTATATTATGATATCTGATTATATAAGCACCAAATACAGCTAATCCTGTACTAATTAGATAAAGTGGCTTAAATTGACCTTTTAACCCATCATAAAGTAGTGTTACATAAATAGGAGTAAATATAGTAAAGAGTAAAACTTCTGGAACACTTAAATATAGAAAGGACTTATATAGGAATATATACATTAAACCAATCTGCACAGTACCAATAAGCATAATTTTAAGTTTCAATTTTCTTTGAATACCTCTAAATTTTGTAAATGGCAAAAAGATTAGTGAGGCTAAAAGTACACGAATTAGTACTGCAAAATAACTATCAACTTGTCCTGATAGAACTTCACCTATAAAGCTAAAGGAAAATGCCCAAACAAAAGTTACTAATATTAAATATTGCATCTATTAAAATAAACTTTTTTGAGTAGCTTGGATATCTTCACCTAAGGCTTTTAATCTAAAAGTATATCTATGCTCACTACATCTTCCATGCTCTTTTATTAGTTCAACATGAGCTTTAGTCCCATATCCTTTATGTTTATTAAAATTATATAAGGGATGTTTTTCTGAAATTTCGCACATATATTTATCTCGACTTACTTTTGCAAGTATAGAAGCAGCACTTACTTCTTGAACAGTTGCATCTGCTTTTATTTTATGTTGTAGTGTTTGAATACCAAAAGATGTATTTCCATCCATTAAAAATTCATTTGCATCATTTTTAAGTTTAAACATAATTTCTTTAATAGAGTTTTTTAAACAAGTACTTAGGCCTTTTTCATCTATAGTTTTAGCATCTGTAAATACAATATGATAAGAAGAATTTTCAATAATAAGTGGAAATAAGGCTTCTCTTTTTTTTTTCACTTAAAACTTTTGAGTCATTTAAACCTTTAATTTCTTTTTTTATAACAACTCCTGCAACTACTAATGGACCTGCTATTGGACCGCGTCCAGCTTCATCTATTCCGCATAACATCATATTCCTTTTATGTTTTTTTTATTATAACATTTGAATTTATATAAAAAACACTTGACAAAGATACACTCAAGGTGCTATAATTTTATTAGCAGTTAAACTAAAGGAGTGCTAATATGAATAAATTATTTGAAAAACTAACAAACCAATTAAGTGAAACAATAGATTCGTCTGTTGCCTTAGCTTTACATAATAAAAATCAAGAAGTTGAAGTAATACATTTACTTTGGGCATTATTAACTAATACTAATTCTGTATTAAATCAACTATTAAATAAAATGAATGTAGATAAAGCAGCTATTGAATTAGAAGCTAAATCATACGCAGGGAAACTATCATCAGTTTCATCAGTAACAAAAGAAAATATAAAACTATCTAGAAATGTAGTTCAAAGTTTGGAAAAAGCTGAAGGCTTAGCAATTAAACAAGGTGACAAGTTTATAGCTATTGATACTTGGTTAATTTCTAATTTTGACTCAAAAGAGTTAAAAGAGGTATTAGGTAAATATATCGATTTAAGAGAAGCTAGTAAAGAACTTGAAGCAATGAGAGCAGGTAGTACAATTGATTCTGCAAGTAGTGATGATAACTTAGAAGCTTTAGGAAAATATGGAATTGACTTAAATAAAATGGCTATTGATGGAGAACTTGATCCTGTAATAGGACGTGATGAACAAATTAATAGAATGATGCAAATTCTAATAAGAAAAACAAAAAACAATCCAATATTATTAGGAGAACCAGGAACTGGTAAAACAGCAATTGCAGAAGGACTTGCGCAAAGAATTGTAAATAAAGATGTTCCGACAAGTTTACTTAACAAAAAAGTAATAACACTTGATATGAGTTCGCTAATAGCAGGTGCAAAATATAGAGGTGAGTTTGAAGATAGATTAAAATCTGTAATAGATGAAGTAAAGAAAGCTGGAAATATTATACTTTTTATTGATGAAATTCATACGATTATTGGTGCAGGTGCATCTGAAGGTTCTATGGATGCAGCAAATATTTTAAAACCATCTCTAGCACGTGGTGAGTTACATACAATTGGTGCAACTACATTAAAAGAGTATAGAAAGTATTTTGAAAAAGATACAGCTATGCAGCGAAGATTCCAACCTGTTAATGTAGATGAACCAACAGTAAATGAAGCTTTATCAATTTTAAGAGGTATAAAAGAGAAACTAGAAACACATCATAATGTAACTATAAATGATTCAGCATTAATAAGTGCGGCAAAATTATCAAATAGATATATAACGGATAGATTTTTACCAGATAAAGCAATTGATTTAATAGATGAAGCAGCAGCTGAACTTAAAATGCAAATTGAATCAGAACCAACTGTTCTTTCAACATTAAAAAGAGAAATTCAAACTATTAATGTAGAAAAAGAAGCTTTAAAAATGGAAAAAAGTAAAAAGAATGATGACAGATTAGAAGAAATAGAAAAAGAACTTGCTAATTTAACAGAAGAAAAACAAAACTTAGAAGCTAGATTTGAGAATGAAAAAGAGACTTTTAATGCTACAAGTGAATTAAAAGCAAAAATTGATGAACTTAAAACAAAAGCAGAACGTGCAAAAAGAGAATCTAAGTTTGAAGAAGCAGCATCTATTGAATATGGTGAAATACCAGCTTTAGAATCTAAAATAAAAGAAAATGAAGAAAAATGGAATAGAATGCAAAAAGAAGGAACACTTCTACGTAATTCTGTTGATGAAGATGCAATTGCAAGTATTGTTTCAAGATGGACAGGAATTCCAGTAAATAAAATGATGGATTCAGAAAAACAAAAAGTTTTACAAGTTGAATCAGTATTAAAAGAAGATGTAGTAGGGCAAGATGAAGCATTAAAAGCAATTTCAAGAGCTATTAAAAGAAATAAAGCAGGATTAAGTGATGATTCTCGTCCAATTGGTTCTTTTATGTTCTTAGGACCAACTGGTGTTGGTAAAACAGAAGCTGCTAAAACACTTGCAAAGTTTTTATTTGATGATCCAAAGTCACTAATTAGATTTGATATGAGTGAATATATGGAAAAACATGCAGTTAGTAGATTAATTGGAGCTGCTCCTGGATATGTAGGATATGATGAAGGCGGACAATTAACAGAAGCTGTAAGAAGAAAACCATATTCAGTAATATTATTTGATGAAATTGAAAAAGCTCATCCTGATGTATTTAATATTCTATTACAAGTATTAGATGATGGAAGATTAACAGATAACAAAGGTGTTACAATAGATTTTAAAAATACTATTATTATCTTAACATCAAATATTGGAAGTGCTAAGATTATTGATATATCTGATAAAGAACAAAGAAGAAAAGAAGTATTAGATGATTTAAAAGCATATTTTAAACCGGAGTTTTTAAATAGACTTGATGATATAGTAATCTTTGAGCAATTAGGACTTGAAGCAATTACTAATATTGTTGATATTATGTTTAATACAATAAAAGTTAAATTAGAACAAAAAGACATACATATTTCATTAAGTGCAAATGCTAAAGCTTATGTTGCAAAAGCAGGCTTTGATCCAGTTTATGGAGCAAGACCATTAAAACGTGCAATATATGAAATTGTAGAAGATAAACTAGCTGATTTAATTTTAGAGGATAGAATACAAGAAGGCTCTAAAGTAGAATTTGATGTAATAAATGATGAGGTAATTGTAAACTTATCATAACTCTTAAATTAAATATTAAGTTTTGAGTATATATATTTTATAATATACTCAAACTTAATTTAAACTAATTGAAATTATAAATTAAATAAGTAAAAGTATAAAACTAAAGAATATTTAAGCTTTGTTTAACTATAATCCCCAACTTAATTAGTGAATACAGAGGAATAACAATCATGAAAAGAACATACCAACCACATAACACTCCAAGAAAGAGAACGCATGGTTTCAGAATCAGAATGGCTACTAAAAACGGTAGAAAAGTTATTAAAGCAAGAAGAGCTAAAGGTAGAAAAAGATTAGCTGTTTAAATAAGCGACATCGACTTAATAGTTCTAAAGATTTTAACAAACTATATAAAAGCGATAAAAGATGGCATACGTCATCTTTTATCGCTTTTTTTGGTTCTAA
>MDTG01112742.1_pt1 | contig 17472 bp, 12 predicted proteins | sample 811421 | NCBI WGS metagenome assembly MDTG01 (sample SAMN05326645, study PRJNA326480) | marine metagenome | isolation source: seawater | place: Pacific Ocean: South East | collected 2011
AAAGGGGCGGACGTTGCCGCCCGCCCCTCTCGGAAAGATTGTCCAGGAAGCCTAGCGCTTCATGGTGATTTCGAAGCCGATGCGGCGGCCCGGGATCAGTGGCGAGAACGTGCCGGCTGCCGGGTTGTAGGCATATGGCGTGTTCGTACCTGTTGCACGGTTCGTGCTGCCCGGAACGAATACCGACACGTTGCCGCCGAACGGCAGCTGCGTATCGTTACCGGCAGACACTTCGTCGAGCAGGTTCTTGCCGAAGAGCGCAACCGAGAGACCTTCATACGGCGTATTCCAGGTCAGGTTTGCGTCCAGCATGTCGACTGCGTTCGTCCAGCCCCAGTTGTTGTCCGTGTAGGCACTCTTGTCGCGGTGCTGGAAGTTCGCACGTGCGACCAGGGAACCCTTGTCACGCAGGTCGAGGTCATAGATCGCGCCGATGCCATAGGTGGCTTCCGGCACGCGCGGCAGGTCGAGACGCAGGTCCCGGCCATTGACCAGGCCATCGCTGGAGATGTCATAATCGACGCTCGTATAGTCTGCGTCGATGATGCCGACGTTCGCGGTCACGAGGAAGTTGTCGGTCAGCGCGTAGCGGCCTTCCGCTTCCAGACCCAGGATCTCGGCATCTGCGGTGTTCAGGATAACCTGAGACACACCGGCAGACGGCGACGGCAGGTTCAGCTCACGCTGGATGTCCGACATCTTGTTGTAGAACACGGCAGCATTGAACTGGACGCGGCCGTCATCGGACTGGTGCTTGAAGCCGACTTCATAGCTGTCGACCGATTCTTCCTTGGTCGCAGCTTTCCGGTTCGGGTCCGGGAAGACCGAAAGGAACAGGGCCGGGTCGGTGATCCGGAAGTTGTAGCCGCCCGAACGCACGCCGTTGGTGTAGTGGGCATACATCTGGGAGGTGTCGTCCAGCTCATACTGGAAACCGATCTTCGGCGACCAGTTGCTCCAGTCATCCTTGTTGGAGAACCCGTTCGGTGCGCCCGTGTACGGGTTCACACCGGTCGTCGGGCAGGTTCCGTCCACGACGGAACATTCCGGACGCGGCTGGATGTAAGTGATGTCCGCATCTTTCTCTTCATAGCCATAACGCAGGCCGAAGATGGCCGTCAGGCGATCGGTGACCGCATAGTCCACCTGACCGAACAAGCCATAGACATTGTGGTCCTGAGCACCGCCGCCATAGAACATCCACGGCAGAGACGCCGGGAAGGTCGCCGGCCGGGTCGACGGAAGATTCCGGATCTCGGTGTAGCGAACGTCCTGGTTGAAGTAGAAACCGCCCACCGTGACATCGGCCTTGCCGAAGGTGCCGGCGTAGCGGAGCTCTTCCGAGAATTGCTCCGCCGTCGTTTCCGAACCGGAGTGGAACAGGGTCAGCGGCGTCGCATCGATGTCGCCGGAGGTGGTCCCTTCGGAGTCGCGGTAGCCGATGATGTTGGTGATACGGCCGTTGCCGAAGTCGACGTCGATATCCGTCCGCAGGGTTGCGAAGGTCACTTCGTTGTCCTGGAAGCCGGGATTGTTGATCGAGAAGTCGAACGAGTCGCGATCAAACAGGCCGCGGTTCTGGCCGGCAGGGCCATCGCCGCGCGTTTTGAAGTGCTCGACCTTGCCGAGGAAGGTAATGTCCTCGGTCGCCATCCATTCGAGGGCGCCGCGGACGATGGTCGTCTGCGCTTCACCCTGATTGTCGTCATTGTAGAGGTTCTTGAAGTAGCCGTCGTCGAAATTGTAGTAGACGCCGAGCTTGCCGTTCAGCTTGTCTTCGACCAGCGGGCCGGAGACCGTCGCCTGGACGGTGGAGTTCGGGCCGCCGCGATCGTCGTCGATCGGGGTTTCGACCGAAGCGCGGGCTTTCCAGTGGAATTCGTCGGTCGGGTTGCCGGTATTGATCAGCACGGCGCCGCCGGTCGTGTTACGGCCGAACAGGATGCCCTGCGGGCCGCGCAGGATCTCGACGCTGTCGAGGTCGAACAGGTCCAGCACGACGCCGCCATTGGTGCCGAGATAGACGCCGTCCACGAAGGTGCCGACCGTCGGGTCGATCGACGGGATGGTCGAGTTGATGCCGAGACCGCGGATCGAGAAGTTCGCCACGCCGCGCGAGGTGCCGGCATCGTTCAGCGAGACGTTCGGGGTCGAGTAGCTGAGCGAACCGAGGTCGCGCACGTTCAGCGCGTCCAGCGTGTCGGAGTTGAAGGCTGTGACGGCGACCGGAACGTCCTGGACGTTCTCGACATTGGCCTTCTTGGTTGCCGTGACTGTGACGGTGCCGAGCACCTTGTCGATCGCGGATTCGCGTTCGGTTGTGGTTTCCTGAGCGTGGGCTGCAGACGTCAGAAAAAAGACCGCAGAAGCGGTCGCAAGCAAGCTGTGCTTGAGCGCCATGGTTTCCTCATTTTTGAATTCAAGTTGATCTGGGAGAATATTCGGACCCGTTCTCACGCGGGCTATTTCCAAGGTAACAACGAGACCTGAAGCATTCACAGTAGTCTCACAGTCGCACCCGAATATTTTGGGCAAGTGTTACAATAGAGCCACAATTCCCGAAATTTGGGCATATGAGTGCCCATTCCTTACGCACACCAAACACCAAACAGACGAATGACAACGTTGATGTTAGGTAATTATTTCGTGCAGACCCGCCCTTCTGCTGCACTGCACAATATTTTTTCCTGTTCGGAAGGTCTGCGGTCTGCCTATCCTGCCCAGGCGTGAGAGCAAATCCGGACACCTAGATCCGGTGCCTCGCACACACGGAGGAAACAAATGAGACAATCAATCAGGCTACTGGCGGGTACGTCAGTGGCATCCCTGCTTCTGGCACTGCCAGCTATCGCCCAGGAAGACGGTTCGGAACTTCGCCAGTCCAAAGTGACCGTAACCGGCTCCTATATCGCCGGGACGCCTGAAGACGCGGCCCTGCCCGTCGACGTTCTGACCGCCGCGGACCTCAAACTCGAAGGCAGCCCCAGCATTGACGAACTGATCCGGAACCTCGGCGTTTCGTCGGGGACCGACAGCCAGACCAACCAGTTTGCCTCGAACGGCCTGGAAGGCACATCCAACGTGAACCTCCGCGGTCTCGGCCCGGGCCGGACACTCGTGCTGCTCAATGGCCGCCGCCAGGTGCTTCACCCCTATGCGATCGGTGAACAGGCGCAGCTCTTCGTCGACACGAACATGATTCCGACTGCCGCCATCGGCCGGATCGAAGTGCTGAAAGACGGCGCGGCAGCGCTCTACGGCTCGGACGCTATTGCCGGTGTTGTGAACTTCATCACCCGCGACGATCTCGACGGCCTGGAAGTCAGCGGCAATTACCAGACCTATGACGGCACGGATGGCGAGTACCAGCTCAGTGCCGCCTATGGCCTGCAAGGCAATGACTGGAACTGGGTCACGTCGGTTGGCTATTCGTTCAAGAACGAAGTCCCGCTGCTCGAAAAGGACTGGGCCATTCTGCCCTACGCGGACAACCCGGTCGGGGGCTGGTCCTCGCTCTCAAACCCCGGATATTACATTCCGCTGAATGGTGGCGCGACGGTTTTGGATAGCGGCTGTACCGACGTCGGCGGTATTGTCGTAGGCACCTGCCGGTTCCAGTTCACTCAGTTCGACAACCTCGTCGAAGAGGAAGAACGCTACAACATCTACTCCGAATACAATCGCGAGATGGGCGGAGCGAACCTCCACCTCGAAGCCCTGTGGGGCAAGACGGATGTACCGAGCTGGAAGACCTCTCCATCCTATCCGCCGCAGTCCCTGCTGAATCAGGTCGTCCCCGCGACCCATCCGGGCTTGCTGCAATATGTGGCAGACAATCCGGGTGCAGCTGATCTCGCTGCAGCCGGGGGCCTGTACCTTGGCCGGTCATTTGGCTGGGGCGGCTTCCCCGGGACGGGAAGCTCTCAGGAAGGCTTCCGGAAGTACGACACGCTGCGGCTTGCCGGCTCGCTCGATGGTCAGTGGTCGAACGGTGTCAATTGGGACATCGGCCTGACCTATCACAGCACCGAAGGTGAGCGGATCACAAACGACACCTATATCAATGGCCTGACCATTGCCCTTCAAGGCTTCGGTGTTTGTGGTGATGCGAATACCGGCGACATTCCAGCTGACGCGGTAGCTGGCCAGGGCGGTTGTGAATATTACAACCCCTTCTCCAATGCCATTCCGGCCAATGCAGTCACGGGCGCAGCCAATCCTGGCTACGTCCCGGGCCTTGAGAACAGCGTTGCGCTGGCCGAATGGATGACTGACGGCGTCGGGTCTGTTGTGACGTCCGACCTCATCGTTCTGGATGGCGTCATTTCCGGCGAGAGCGGCATTCAGGCTGCTGGCGGCGGAATTGGCTGGGCGGCCGGTTTCCAGGTTCGCCGTGAAGGCTACGAAGTCGATCCGAATGAAGTGACAGACCTTGCCATCAATCCGGGTCCGGCCGGCAACGGTCCGTTCTCCTTCCTTGCGGGCACCAATGCCCTCGACGAAGATCAGACGATCTACGCTCTGTTCGGCGAACTCCAGATCCCGCTCTACGACGACCTCGATGTTCAGGTTGCCGTGCGCTACGAGGATTACGGTGGCAATACAGGGTCGACATTTGACCCGAAAGTTGCAGCCAAGTGGCAGGTGAATGACAACTTCGCCCTGCGCGGTTCTGCCCAGACGTCCTTCAAGGGCCCGACGCTGAACCAGAACAACAATGCTGTCGCGACAACGCTGCAGTATGTTGCTCCGGCACTCGCGTTCAAAGCCGTGGACCAGTTTGGCAATCCGGATCTGTCACCGGAATCGGCCTTCAGCTTCAACCTCGGTGGTATCTATGAATCCGGCGGCTTCTTTGCCTCGGTGGATTATTACAACTTCGACTTCTCTGATCCGATCATCGTCGAAGACCAGGCAAGCATTGTGAATGCTGCAGTTGCTGCACTCACAGCCGGAGACACCGAATCCCCGATCCTTTCGCGGATTACCTTCAACGACCCGTCGGCTCCGACTGCTGGCTCGATATCCCGTGTTCGCACAAACGTGACCAACGGGCCGGGTATTGAAACCTCGGGTGTTGACATCCGCCTGGAAAACAATTTCGGCAACGTCTTTGGTGGCGGCGCTGAATTTACCGCCGGGCTGGATGCGTCCTACATCATCGAATACGTCGTTGACGATTTCGAGATCGAAGGCGTCCTGATCGCCGGAGGTGACCGGGTTGGCCAGTTCAACCGCGGAAACTTCTCGCGTTCCCTGCCTCAGTGGAAGGCCAACCTGTACGGTAACCTCGCCATGGGTGACCACAATGTTCGCCTCATCATGCGTCACGTGGACAGCTATGATGACGAACGTGCCCCGGCCGCCCGAGGCGGTGTCGGTGCCAAGATCGACAGCCAGACGACGTTCGACCTGTTCTACAACTGGGACGCACCGTACGGCTTTGACCTCGGTCTCGGCGTGGTCAACGTGACGGACGAAGATCCGCCGTTCGCGGCCTTCGATCTCAGCTACGACCCGTACACCCACAATCCGTTCGGGCGGACGTTCAAGATCAGCCTGACGAAAAAGTTTGGCCCTGGAGAGTAATTCTCTCCCAGAAGCCGACATACCTGGGCGGTCCTTCGGGACCGCCCTTTTTCTTTGTCTTCAGGCATGCCGGTCAAAGCGCGCCTAGCGCCCGCCCGGTCACCTGCCCCGCATCACGGATCGCAAGCCGGATCGTGTCGGACAGCGCCGTCAGATTCATGAAGCCGTGCACCATGCCGGGATATTCCCGCACCGTCACCGGCACGCCGAAACTCGCCATCTTGTCGGCATAGGCGAGCCCCTCATCGTGCAACGGGTCCCAGCCGCACAGAACGAAATGCGCCGGCGGCAGGCCGCGGAAGCAATCCTCCTGCGCAAACAGCGGCGAGACACGGATGTCCATCCGGTCTTCCGGCGTGGTGAGATAGGCGTCGCGGAAGAATTCAAACAAATTGGCGGAGATGAAAAAGCCGCTCTCGTTGAACGGCATCTTCTTTGTACGGATGTCGGCAAACTGGACCAGCGGATAGAGCAGCAGCTGGAAGGCCGGGGCCGGCCCGCCGGTACGGTTCATTTCCTGCGACAGATAGGCAGAGAGATTGCCGCCCGCACTGTCGCCCGACACGGCCAGCCGCTCGGGGTCAAGCCCCAGCGAACCGGCATTCTCCTGAACCCAGCGCCAGACATTCAGCGCATCGTCGTGTGCGGCCGGGAATTTGTGTTCCGGCGCCAGCCGGTAGTCGATCGAGACGACCCGGCACCGGGCCCCTTCCGCCAGCCGCTTGCAAAGCATGTCATAGCTATCGAGGTCGCCAATGACGAAGCCGCCGCCATGGAAGAAGATAATGCCCGGCCCCGGCGCGATACCTGCCCCCAGCGGCGTGTAGACGCGCGCCTTCACCCCGCCCGGCCCCGAAGGCAGGGTGATATGGGAAATATCGGCCATCTCCGGTGCGTCTTTCTCGATGGCGTGGCTGGCCGCATAGAACTGGCGGCGCAGTCGGTCCGCCGTGGTCTGCCAGTCCAGCCCCTTGAGGTCTGGCATGGTGAAACGGTCAAGAAACTGGCGGAGAGTCTGGTCGAGTGTCATGGCGGGCAAGATGGTGTCGAAATTCGTTCTTGTGAAGGCGGCATGAAGGCGTCAAACTATTGGCATGAGAACTGTCGATGTCTTCTGGTCGTTCCGCTCGCCATATTCCTATCTGGCAACGAAGCGCCTCCGCGCCCTTCCCACAAAATGGGAAGTGCGCGTTCGCCCGCGTCCGGTCTATCCGATTGCGATTCGCACTCCGCATTTCTTCCAGGAAGTCCGCCCGCAATGGGTGCCTTACCTGATGCGTGATTTCGTGAGGAACGCGCAATATCTGGGGCTACCCATCGGGCCGCTGAACCCCGATCCGGTGGTCATGAACATGATCACCCGCGAGATTTCACCCGACCAGCCCTATATCGGCCGGCTCACCCGGCTCGGCATATTGGCCTGCGAAAAAGGTGATGAGGAAGGCTGGGCCTTCATGGACGAGGTCTCCACCCTGATCTGGTCCGGCGGCGCCTGGACCGAAGGCACCGCCCTGAAAGAAGCCGCCGCCCGCGCCGGGTTCGATCTCGAAGAGATGGATGCCCGCCAGGAAGCGGAGAAAGACCGGCTGGAAGCCGTGATCGCCGAGAACCAGGCCGAACAGGACCCGCACCATTGGGGCGTCCCCCTCATGGTGTTCGAAGGCGAGGGCTTCTTCGGACAGGACCGGATCGACGTGCTGGAATGGCGGCTGGGCGAAGCGGGCGTCGCCCGCAAGGACTGACGCCTTAGAAGCCCACCCCGGTCCCGAAAGCTGACGCGCCATTGTCCCTGAACTGCCGGGCTGCTTCCGCAAGGAGGCGGCCCTTGGTTTCCTGCGGCAGGGTCTTCGCCGCTGTCACCGCCGTCGCGCCCAGACGGCAGACATTCACACCGTTCAACGTTTTCTTCGCGTCGTCGCCCGCCTTCAGCGACACCATCAGCGGCAGGACGTCCGGGTCGGCCATGAGCGACATGACCACGCCCTGCATCGCCGCCTCATCCGTCCGCGTCAGCGCGCCCCGCTGAACGGGGTTCACCCGTGCATCATCGATGGCAATCATCAGGCCCGTCATGACATCAAAGGAATAGTCCTGCAGCGGGGCCTTCAGCTCCGCCATGGCCAGTTCAAAGTCGGCCGGCTGGCGAAACTCCATGTCTGCCAAATCCGCATAGCGGGCGGCATTGCACCATTTGCTGCGCTTACGGGCCGCTTGCCTCAACCTGTTCCGGGTCATGTCCAGCAGTGTGTCGAGATGCTTTGTGTCCGCCTGGCCGAGTTCGTCTGCATGATCGCGCAGGACCATTTCGGCATGCGCCATGATCAGCTGCGTAAGAGCGGCATCATCCCGCTTTCCGGCGCGGGCAATCTTGCGGGAGAGGTCTTCCTGCGCCTTCGGGTCGACCTTGCCCAACGCCGCAAAATAGGATTCCGCCGCCTCCCCGGGTAGGTTCGGCATCTCTGTTGTGAGCGCGGACACCTTGTCCAGACGGGTAGAGTCGTGACCTGCTGCCTTGTGCGGCAGGCTCAGCACGGCGAAGAAAGCGCCGCACACAACCACCAGTGTTAATAATGCGAACAGCGCATTCTGCTGGCCGGACGCAGGCGCTTTTTGCGCCTTGCGTGCGTCAAAGGTCATTGTCTCTCCCCACGAAAGCGAGACAGAGATTTACGGCAAAAAGCCTTCCAACGGCTTAAACGCGCCTCCCCCCTTCCATCAGAGCGAGAGGACGCCTTGCCCCGGCGGGTCAGAAAACAATGCTGCCACGAGGTCGGCGCGCCGGGCCTGGACCAGGCGCTGGTTCACATAGCCCTTGTCGGTGATTTCGCCGGCATCGATGCTCGGCGGCTCCGTCATCACCATGACCCGGCGAATCCGGCGAGATGAGCCCGGCTCCCCCGCATTGAAAGCTGCAGTCTTCTCCGCAAGCTTCTCGGTCAGCACACGGAAAGCGGTCATCATGTCCCCACCATTTTCCCTGACCAGCTGTTCCATCCCGGCCGGTGACGGCCAGACCAGTGCACCGATCATGTCCTTGTCCTGCCCGCAGATCACGGCATCGAAGATCAGCGGCGAACAGGCTGCCACATAGTCCGGGCGCAAGGTGCCGACGCTGACCCATGTACCGGAGGAGAGCTTGAAGTCCTCCCCGACCCGGCCGTCGAAGATCAGTCCCTTATTGGGGTCCGCCTCGTCGACGAACTTCACCGCGTCGCCCAGGCAATAGAAGCCTTCGTCGTCGAACACTTCGGCATTCTTCTCAGGATTGTTGTGATAGCCCGGCATCACCGACGGCCCTTTGACGCGCACTTCCAGCTTGTCGCCATTCGGCACCAGCTTCAGTGTCGAGCCCGGCAGCGGCAATCCGATCAGGCCAACCCGCTCAGCTTCCCAATGCACGACGGTAATGCCCTGCGTCTCGGTCGCGCCATACATGGTGACGATCGGGATACGCCTGCCGGTCGCCTTGATGGCGAGCGCCTGCAGCCGGTCATAGAGATCGTCTGACAGCGTCGCCCCGCCATAGCCGATGGACCGCATGTTCTTGAAGAAGGCCATCAGCAAATCGTCATCGGCCTCCATTGCCTCGGCCAGCATGGCGAGGGCGATGGGGGCCGTGCCGAAGACCGAGGGCGAACAGTCGCGGACATTGCGGATCGTTTCGTGGAACAGCGCCGGCGTTGGCTTGCCGCCATCGATCCAGAAAGTCGCACCGTTCCACAACGCGCCGTTGAAGTTTACATTGGAGCCGGAGATATGGTTCCAGGGCAGCCAGTCGAGCAGGTTTTCGACCGCATCCGGATCATGGTCCGGATCCCGGCCGGTGTCGCGCAGCCCCTCCTGCCCGGCAATCATGGAACACATCGCGCCCTGCGTTGTCGGCACAGGCTTTGGCATGCCGGTCGAGCCGGAGGTGAAGAGATACTTGCCGATGCTTTCATCCGTCAGCCGGTCGCGCGCTTCACGCACTGCCGCAGTCGGCTCCGTCGCGGCCAGTGCGTCATAGGAAAGCACCGTATTGTCACCGCCGGTATCTGCGGAAAATACCGTACAGCCATCGCAGCCAAGCGCCTCAATCGCCTTTTTGAACGGCTCCAGAGTCTCGGCGAAGATCACTTTCGGGTTCACCGTATTGTAGCAATGCTTCAGCTTTTCGAAGTCTGTCGACATGGTGGAGTACGGTACCGAAATCGGCGCAGCCGGGGCGCCGATCTTCTGCGCGGCAAGGATCACCATGGCCGACCGGATGGAATTGCCCGACAGGATCATCACTGGCGCGTCCGGCCCTGCCCCCATGTCGAGGAAAGCCTGTGCCAGGCTGTCGGTAATCCGGGCAGCTTCCCCATAAGTGACGGTCACCCACTCATCCGTTTCCGGATCGCGCTCTTTCAGGAACGGCCGGTCGGGGTGTTCAGCTGCGCGCTCGTCGAGGCAGTGCGGAATCGTGCGCGGGCGCGGCCCCGGCGCATGGCGGGCGGCGATATAGTGGATCCCGCCCGGCGCAGTGCGCATCTCGACATCAGGCGCCTTCTGCGGAAGCGGGCGGAATGGCGGCAGTTCTGTCGCATCGGCCATGCTGTGTTTCTCCCTGAACCTGTTCTTGTTTCGCCAATGATAGGCGATCAGGAGGGAGAGGCAATTCGTTCCCCAGCGAAAGGCGGGGTTTCAGGATGGGGAGTTCTGCCGCGCGGTCAGGCTTCCGCCTGCACAGCCTCGACAACTTCGGCCAGCGCCTCTTTCATCATGGGCTCTTCCAGCGCTTCGGCCATGACACGGATCAGCGGCTCGGTGCCGGACTTGCGGACCACAAGCCGCCCCTTCTCCCCCATCGTCGCCTCTGCGCGGGCGATGGCGGATTTTACCCGGTCGGTTTCCAGCGGATTGGTTCCGGCGTAGCGGATATTGACCAGCTCCTGAGGTGCGGGCTCAAACACCCGTCCGAGCTCGGACGACTTCTTGCCTGTGCGCGCCATTACTTTCAGCACCTGCAGCGCCGCCAGCAGGCCGTCGCCCGTGGTCGAGACATCCGACAGGATGATATGGCCGGACTGTTCGCCGCCCAGGTTGAAGCCATGCGCCCGCATATGCTCTGCCACATAGCGGTCGCCCACTTTCGTGCGCGCCAGCGTCAGGCCCAGTCCTTTCAGATACTCCGCCAGCCCCATATTCGACATGACGGTGGCGACCATGCCGCCGCCCTTCAGGCGGCCGGTGTGGAAGAGTTCCGTCGCGATCAGTGCCATCACCTGGTCGCCGTCGACCTCTTCGCCGAGTTCGTCGATCACGATCAGACGGTCTGCGTCCCCGTCGAAGGCGATGCCAATGTCCGCCTTGTTCCCGGTCACGGCCTGCATCAGCGCCTTGGTGTCGGTGGAACCAACCCCGGCATTGATGTTCACCCCGTCCGGCGACACGCCCATCACGGTGACATCGCAGCCAAGCCGGCGCAGCGCGTCGGGGCCCGCCCGATAGGCGGCGCCGTTCGCGCAGTCGAGCACGACCTTCAGTTTCGAAAAATCCGCCTCCGGCTCAACCGCCTCCAGGCACCGCTCGATATAGCGCCGGACGCCCTCCTCCATTTTCCGCGGTTTGGCCACCGCCTCCGGCGCGGCATAGGCACCCTCGAACGCGTCGAACATGCCGGACTCAAGGGCTTCCTCGACTTCATCGGTGAACTTCACGCCCTCCGGCGAAAACAGCTTCAGGCCATTGTCCTGATACTTGTTGTGAGAGGCCGTCACCATCACGCCAAAGGCTGCCCCGGTCTCACGCGTCAGCAGGGCCACTGCCGGGGTCGGCACCACGCCGACGCAAACCGGCGTCAGGCCCATGCTGGAGAGGCCGGCCACCAGTGCGGCTTCGATCATCTCGCCCGACCGGCGCGTATCGCGCCCGACAATGACTTCACGCCCGCCATCCGGCGCAAAGGAGCGCGCGGCCGCGATGGACAGGCGCAGCGCCGTCTCCACGGTCATGGGCTTCTGGTTTACGCGGCCGCGGATGCCATCCGTGCCGAAGAACTGACGTGCCATGGTAATACTCCCTGACGGAACTGCTCGCAGGAAAAGCTGGAGAAAACGATACCGGAACGTGGCAGGACTATGTCAGACCGGAGACACGCCGCCATACACAATAAAATACGGATTGTCATAGCCGCGCTCGCGCTTGCCATAGAGGAGCGGGGCGCCTTCTTCCGTGAGCACACGTCCGCCGGCCGCTTCCACGACGGCTTGCCCGGCGGCGGTGTCCCACTCCATCGTGCGGCCCATGCGCGGATAAAGATCAGCTTCGCCTGCCGCGATGAGGCAGAATTTCAGCGAAGACCCAGCGCCCTTGATGTCCGCAACAGTGAACTTCTCAAGGAAGGCGTCGGTTTCCGGTGTGCGGTGAGACTTGGACGCCACCGCCGTCACGCCTTCTTCCGGCGCCTTGCGGATGCGCAGCGGCGTGCGGTCTGCCGGCACATCCGCGCCCGGCGCAGCCTCTCCCTGCCAGGCGGAATTGTGGGCGTCCGCCACGAACAGGCGCGACAGGGCCGGCGCATAGACGACGCCCATCACGGGGCGGCCATGTTCGATAATGGCGATGTTCACGGTAAACTCGCCATTCTTGTTGATGAACTCCTTGGTGCCGTCGAGCGGGTCGACCAGGGCGAAACGGACCCCGTGCTCCGGCATCTCACCGGCGGCCATGGCCTCTTCGGCTATGACTTTCAGGTCCGGATCAGCCTCGGCCAGCGCTTTCAGGATCAGCGCCTCGGCCTTCTCATCCGCGAGCGTGACCGGAGAATCGTCGCCTTTCCGGCTGAAATCGAAGTCGCCCTCATAGATCTCCATGATCAGCTTGCCTGCATCCAGTGCAATGCGCGCCAGCGTGTCACCTGTAATCGCCAAACCTGTTCTCCCGCATGAAAATCCGGCGCTCTTCCTGTCAGCCCCGCCCGTGATAGGCAAGCCCGTAGCAGCGACATTGACTGACGCGCCCCTCTACGAGACGATTAACCTTCGTGAGATGAGTGGAGTGGGAACATGATTTCACGCCGGCACCTGTTGCTGTTAGGCGGCGCCGCCGCCCTGCCCTGGCCGGGCCGGGCGCAGGGAAGTCTGGCGCCGCGCCACGCCCTCATTATCGGGAATGCCGCCTATTCCGAAGGGATCGGAACCCTGGCCAATCCGGTCCGGGATGCCCGTCTCGTGGCCGAAGGCATTCAGGAATGCGGTTTCTCCCTCGTCACCGGCGACATCGTGCAGGACGCCGGCCGGTCGGAGATGATGTCGGCCTTCCGCGCCTATGTGGACGCCATGCAGGCCAGCGGGCCGGAGGCGACAGGCTTTGTCTATTATTCCGGTCATGGCGCCGCCCGCGAAGGCGAAGGCAATTTCCTGATCCCGGTCGAGGATGCCGACATGCTGGACGAAGCGCTCTGGGACGATTCCATTTCGCTCGATTGGGTGATGGGCAAGCTGACCGATTGCGAAGCCCCGACGGTCCTCTCCATCGATGCCTGCCGCAATGTGCTGAAACTGCCGGAAGCCGAACGCGCCCTCGGCGGCGGGGAATCCTTCCGGGGCCTGCGCCGGTCGGCAGGCAGCGCCGAAGAGCGCAACATGTTCATCTCCTTCGCCACCTGGGAAGGCGAAACCGCAAGCGACGGGCGCGCCGATGACGGCAATGGCCCCTATGCCAAGGCGCTCGGCACCCGCCTGCTGGAACCCGCTGTCACGGTGCGCGACATGTTCGAGAATGTCCGCCTCGACGTTCTGGAAATGACACTGCAGCGTCAGGAGCCGATGAATCTGTCGCGCCTGCAGCGCCGGTCCAGCGACATCCGCATTGGCGCGTGGAGCCGCGCGCCGGGCGCCCCGATGGCGCCGGTCAGCCAGAACCCGCTTCGCGTCGCACTGGTCTTCTCCAATGATTATGCCGGCAACGGCGATTACGCGCTGCCAAACACGCATGCGGACGGTGAAAAGGTTTCCACCGCCCTCAGCGAGAGCGGCTACAAGGTGCGCCACATCCGCAATGCAGACCTTGCCGGCTTCAATGACGGTCTTGCCATGCTGCGCAATGCGCTGAACGCGGCCGGCCCGGCCAGCGTGGGCGTCGTCTATTTCGCCGGATACGGAGCATCCCTGTTCGGGGAAGACAATTACCTGATCCCGAACGGCCCCCTGCCCCGCAACGAATACGAGGTCGCGGAAAGCGGCGCGAAATTGCAGGACGCCGTCGAATTCCTGGAAGACTCCGCCGCGCAGGCCGTTGTCCTGATGGTGGATTGCGGGCGCAAATACGACTCGCCGCTGGAAACGAAAGGACTGGAGCCCGGCTTTGCCGATTATACGTCAGACGCCAATGTCGTGATCGCCTATGCCGACAAGCCCGGCACGACGCGGCCGGACGCGACAGGCCCATCCATCTTTGCCGATGCCTTTGCGCGCCGGATCCAGTCGCCCGACCGGATCGACATCAACAAGGTGATGCTGCAGGTCAGCGGCGACGTGATCGCCGAAACCGCCAACCAGCAACAGCCCTGGTTCCAATCATCTGTCCGCCTGCCCATCTTCTTCCGGGCAGACCTGGACGAGGCCTGAGCCCCTAGTCCAGCACGTCCGCCAGTTCGACTTCGAAGACGAGATCGGAATTCGGCGGGATCGGCCCGCCCGGCGTGCCCTTCTTGCCATAGGCGAGGTCGGACGGGATGTAGAGCAGCCAGCGGTCGCCCGGCTTCATCATCGACAGGGCCTCGACCCAGCCGCGGATCAGGCGGTTGGACGGGAAGATTTCCGGGGCGCCGCGCTGGAAGGCGCTGTCGAACATTTCGCCCGTGTCGGCAAGGCGGCCCTCATAATAGACGACAACGTCCTGCCCGTTGGCCGGGCTTGCGCCTGTCTCGTCACCGCTTTCCAGAACGACATATTCGAGGCCGGAGCCGGTTTTCTTCACTTCCGGCGCGTCATGGTTCCACGGGGTGTATTTCTCCCACGCAGCCGTATCGACCGATTTCGGCTCCATCAGGTCGACGAGATCGACCAGAAAGACGAGATCGTCACCGGGCTTGATGACAGAGCCCGGACGCGGGCTGTCGCCATAGGCCAGCTTGCTGGGGATGTAGAACATGTACTGGTCGCCCTCATGCATCTTCTGCAGGCCGATGGTCCAGCCGGGGATGACCTGGTTCAGGCGGAACATGGCGGGCTTGCCGCGATCGAAGGAGGAATCGAACTTTTCACCCTCCGCCGTGCGGCCTTCATAATTGACGCGCACAAGATCGCTTGGGGTGGGGCTCGCGCCCTTGTCGTCGCCTTCCCGGATCACGATCCATTGCAGGCCGGATGGGTCGGTCTGGACGCCTTTGGCATCCGGGTTCCATGGCATGTGCTGGTCGAACACCGCGTCGACATCGGTCGGCGCTTTTTCACCACCGCTGCAGGCGGCAAGAATGGCGAGGGCGGCACTGGCCGCAACAGCGAGGATGCGCTTCATATTGAGGCTCCATTTCGGCTTCTATATTTGGGTCAGGGTCTAGGCCGCTTCCGGGGCGAAGTCACCCGCCCCGGCCAGCCTTCAACATTACAGATGTCACATGCTGCGCGGCGGATAGCCGGCCATGGTCAGCGCATCGACGACTTCCTGCGTGTGCTGGCTGTCGCGCGTCTCGATCAGGATGTCGAACTCGGCGCCCTTGGCCGGCACGTCCAGCGCGATGCGGTTGTGGGCGACTTCCATGATGTTCGCGCCCTGGTCGCCGATGATCTTGGAGACCAGCGCCAGCAGGCCCGGCCGGTCGTCGCCGATGATGCGGATACGCGCGAGGCGGTTTTCCCGCACCAGCGCCCGGGTCAGCACCGAGGCCAGCAGCCGCGTATCGATGTTCCCGCCGCAGAGGACGAGGCCGACTTTCCGGCCATAAAAGCGCGTCGGATGCGCCAGCAGCGCGGCAAGGCCTGCGGCCCCGGCGCCCTCGGCAATCGTCTTCTCGATGTCGGCATAGAGCGTGATCGCCCGTTCGAGGTGCTCTTCCTCGACCAGAAGGATGTCGTCCACCAGCTGTTCGGCGAACTGGCGGGTGATCTTGCCCACTTCTTTCACCGCGATGCCTTCAGCGATGGTGGCGCCGCCCATTTTGGGCGTCTTGCCGTTCAGCGCCGCATGCATGCACGGATACATGGCCGCCTCGACGCCAAAGATCTTGATGTCCGGCTTCAGCGCCTTGGCGGCTGTTGCGATGCCGCTGATCAGGCCGCCGCCGCCGATCGGCACGACCAGCGTGTCGAGCTCCGGATTGGCCTCCAGCATTTCCAGCGCGATGGTCCCCTGCCCGGCGATGATGTCGATGTCATCGAACGGGTGGATGAAGGTCAGGCCCTCTTTTTCGGCCAGCGCCAGGGCATAATCCTTCGCCTCGTCGAAGATCAGGCCTTCCAGCACGACGCGGGCGCCATGGTCGCGCGTGTGCTGCACCTTGTTGAACGGCGTCGTCTCAGCCATCACGATGGTCGCCGGAATGCCGAGGCGGCGGGCATGGTGCGCCACGCCCTGCGCATGGTTTCCGGCAGAGGCCGCGATCACGCCGCGCTTCTTCTGCTCCTCGGTCAGCTTGGACAGCTTGTTCAGCGCCCCGCGCTCCTTGAAGGCGGCGGTGTACTGGTGATTTTCGAACTTCACCCACACTTCGGCGCCCGTGATCGAGGACAGCGTCTTCGAATGGCTGAGCGGCGTGTTCTGGACCTGACCTGCAATAATCATTGCAGCGGCTTTCACATCATCGAGCGTGACGGGAAGGCTTGGGCGCTGCGTATCGGCCATGGTTTCGGTCCTCGGGGTTAAAGCGCGCGCACCCTATGCCCGAGCCTGTGGAAGAGCAAGCGGGATGGGGAGTTTGGGAGGCGTACGCCTTATGTGATAGAATAAACCTATGAAAGCTGAATCGTTCAACCTTACGGCACTGTCCGATCGACTCTTCGCTGAAAAGAGGTTGCTATCGCTGGCTGGCAAGATTCGTCGAGCTCAACATTTGGGATCGATGCATGCTGATTTGGTGATGGCTGCCGAAAGCCTAGATGCTCTTGAAGAACTCTACTCGCAAAGTCCGTCCGATGACTTTTCGAGACAGATAACGGAATTTGCTCTACTTAGTAATGCACTGCTTCTTTACGCACGTGCCACGAAGACAACGTCAAAAGAACGTGGATCGTTCGATTTGTTGTCCAGATTCAGCGCTGATGAAAAAGTCGTACATCAAGAACTAGTCGATCTGAGAGACCACGCCATCGCTCACTTTGGGTCAGGGGGAAGTTATCAAGGGCTATGGCAAGCCGAAACGGTCATTCTTCAAACAACTGACGAAGGAGGGCGAGTTGGAGTCCCGACTCGTAGAGCAACACGGGACAGGCAATTGGCGGCCCGAGCGCGAAAGCAAGTCGAAACAGCCCGCGCCCTCATCTTTGAAATTACCCAACAGAAAAATGACGACGTAACCGACGAATTGAACAGCATGACACCAGAGGTGCTTAAGGAGGAAGTTTTCCAGCACCCAATAAACCTCGACATCTTTCTAGGGTCATCAGAAGCAGCAAATGCGGCACGAACATCGGCTAACCAAGGAGGATACACCAAGGGAATAGTTCGGACGCCTCAGAACTCATCTAAATTCTCTACTCCTCCATCCCCGCAATCCACTGATTGATCAGGTCTATCCCCACCGGGTCTGACAAGGTCCGCCCCAGTTCGGGCATGGCGATGCCGGGTTCGGTGGAGGCCATGCGGAAGGCGAGGATCGATTCCTCCGGGTGCCCCGGATCGATGACATAGCGCCGGTCGCCGGAGCCGCGGCCTGCTGCTGTCGGATGTTTCTTCAGGCCAAGGCGCGTGGGCGAAGTTTCT
>MDTG01135378.1_pt1 | contig 17472 bp, 14 predicted proteins | sample 811421 | NCBI WGS metagenome assembly MDTG01 (sample SAMN05326645, study PRJNA326480) | marine metagenome | isolation source: seawater | place: Pacific Ocean: South East | collected 2011
AATACTATGGGGACATAGAATACCGGCTTGGTATGATCAAAATGAAAATATTTATGTAGGAAATGATGAAAAGTACATTAGAGATAAATATAAATTAGACAGTAGTGTTACTCTGACTCAAGATAATGATGTTTTAGATACTTGGTTTTCCTCATCGCTTTGGCCATTTTCGACACTCGGATGGAAAGAAGATGATGGAGTATTTGAAAAATACTTTCCTACTAACCTTCTTGTTACGGGATTTGACATTATCTTTTTTTGGGTTGCCAGAATGATTATGATGAGTCTTAAATTTACAAAAAATATTCCATTTAATAAGATTTATATACATGGATTGGTGAGAGATTCCGAGGGTAAAAAGATGTCGAAATCGATTGGAAATGTTATAGACCCACTTGACGTGATAGAAGGTATCACGCTCGATAACCTTATAAATAAAAGAACATCAAGTTTGATGAATGAAAAACAAAAAAATAATATTATCAATAAAACAAAGAAAGATTTTCCAGAGGGTATTAAAGAGTATGGTGCTGATGCATTGAGATTTAATTTTTGTGCTATGGCATCAACTGGCAGAGATATTAATTTTGATCTTAATAGAATTGAGGGATACAGAAACTTTTGTAACAAACTTTGGAATGCGTCTAGATTTATATTGATAACATGTGATGGCTTCAAATATAAAGAGAATCTTAATACTTCCGAGGCAACTATTTTTGACAAATGGATAATGTATAAACTTGATCATGTAGTAAATGATTTTAAAAAATATTCAACAAACTATAGGTTTGACTTAATGGCTAATAGTATTTATGAATTTGTTTGGAATGAATACTGTGATTGGTATCTTGAAATTACAAAGAATAATATCAATGAGACTACGAAAAGCTTTTTGATATATTCGATACTAAGAATTATAAAGCTATGTCACCCAATTATTCCATTTATCACAGAAGAAATATGGAGTGAACTCTATAAAAAAGGATTTACTCATGAATCTAATCTAATTAACAGTAGTTTTCCATCTCAAGTACGTATCTCAAAAGAAGATGATATTAATGCTAGAGTTGAAATTCTCAAAGATATTATAAGAAAGATAAGAAAGACACGAACCGAACTTGGTATTCATCCAAAAAACATAGTTGATACCAAGATTCACATCAAAGATCAAAATCTGATTAAGGATATTTCAGAAAATATCGACTTGGTAAATAATCTATCAAACATAGAGTTATCATTAATAGATGCAATTGACGATTCATTTACTGATTATATTGATTTAATAGATGACAAATATGTTCTCTATCTACATTTAAAGAATATGATTAATATTGAAGACGAACTTCTTAAAATTGAAAAAAAGATCCATCAACTTAATAATATCCTTAATAAGATTAACTTGAAGCTCGACAATAAAAGTTTCATTGAAAAAGCCCCTACTGAAATAATTAACCAAAATATAGCAAACAAAAACAAATTGGAGAATGATATATTATCCCTAGAAAATTTAAGAGGAACTCTATCTAATTAGGCTATATAATCTCTCTAGTGACAATCTAAAGCCGGTTAGGTCACTTGCTATATTGATGTTATAATCATTTGTTAGTTGTTTGAAATCGTTTGACTGCGAACCTATTAATATTATATCTTCAGTTTTATTGGCGTTTTTTCGGATGTGTTTAATCTCATATAGCTTTCTAGCTATATCTCTTGGACTATTTACCGCTAATACAACTAATTGCGCTTTTACTGATGTTGCTGCAAACGTAATCTCATCATGTGGTACTCCATTTCCAACGTAAGTAATATCCCAACCTACGTTCTGAGCAACAATTAAATGCATTATTGTATCCAAAGATTCATGCTCTGACAATAATGACGCTATTACTAATCGAGGACAGTCTTCTTTAGAGGATCTTAGCTTTAGATATAAATTATTTAAACATGTTCTTACGCATAATTTTGACATTTTCTCCTGAGCATATCTAATATTTCCTCGGGAGCACTCATCATTTATATAGTTTTCTAAGGGTTTGATAAATTCGATTAAAAAGTCATTTGTATTCAAAATTGCTACAGCGTTTGATAAAACATTATCTAATTTCCAGCTGTTCATTTCCTTAATACACGCGACAGACTCATCAAATAATTCCATTATCGTGCCAGTACTCGGTCTCTTATATGCACCTGATGCCTCAGATTCATCTCCCATTACCAGCTCAAAAAGATCGTCGTATGACAAAGCTGCTATATCTCCAATTCTTCTTCCTGCTTGAATTGCTCTTCTTAATAATGTCAGCTTATCTATATCTTTATCTGAATAAAGCCTTCTATTGGTATCGTTACGATGTGATATAACTGCCTTATATCTTTTTTCCCAGACACGTATTACATCTGAACTCAACCCAGTTCTTCTATTAACAACTTGTATTAAATGCCTTGGTTTTGCAGACAAATCTTCTTTCATTTGTATACTATATTCAGCTTTTTTCTTCTCATTGTTTCCAATTATCGTATTATTCATGGCTTTTGTCAAAGTTATGTCTATTATTTTGCAGACATTATCATATTTTTACATATTTGTATACTTTTTGTTCATATTTAATATTGACATGTCCATTTAATTGGGATAATGTTTTAGACAGGATATAGACAACATGTCGAATCCCCACCCCTTTAATGAAAGGCCGAATCTACCCCCTTCGGCCTTTTTATTTTTAAATAGATTTCCTATAACCATTAGGCCGCCAAGCTGGAGCTATCACATCAGGACTATCTAAATCTTGATTTTTCAAGCGTGCTAACTTGACAGTATCCTGACCAAATTTTTCATTAATATTATCAAGCGTATTATACAAGATTGTATTAGTGTCATTTTTTTCATCAAAAAGATCACGTTGAATATTTTGTTCAGTAGGATTTAATGCTGTGACTTGAATCTGATATATACCGATGCTCTTATCGAATCTATTTAAATAGATCATGCAACAACTAAATATATCTTCATAATCACATGTAAACTTTACTAGTTTTACTTTTTTTTGGAGCCAGCCTGCCTTTATTTTAATTCCAATTAAAAATATATTTGATTCATAGTTAGATTTTCGTAATCTCAATGCTAGCTTTGTACACATTTTTAAAAATATTTTTTTTATATAATACCTATCCTTTGTATTTGGCATTAGAACCTTTCCATGACCAAGACTTTTCGGGTGTATTGGATCTGAAGTAAGGCCTTCAAAGTCTTTACCTACTGCCATCAACCAAATTTTTCTGCCTATATTCCCAAATCTATTGGAAAGTATACTAACGGGGATATTCCTCATATCAGAACATTTAAAAACACCATGATGATTTAAAAATTTTTTTACTCCCCTAGATACTCCACATAACCTATCAACTGGAGCATTATCTAAATATTGATGATAATTCATTTGATTAATAAATGTTATACCATCGGGCTTATTAACTTTTGAAGCATATTTTGCTAACGACTTACTATATGATATACCTATGGAACATTTAAGATTTTCTGACTGGTAAATCATATCTTTAATTTTATAAACAACATCATCAACTTTTTTGTAAATTTTCATACAATTAGTTAATTCTAAAAATGCCTCATCAACTGAATATATTTGAATGTCTGGTGTTATTCTTTGTAAAAGATTCATGATTCTTACAGATGTAGCAGCATAAGTTTTTGGTCGCGATGATCTTTGAATTAAATGAGGACAAATATTTATTCCTTCATAAATTTTCATACCAGTCTTAACCCCAAAAGCTCTAGCTTCGTATGAACAAGTGATAATGCATGAACCATTTTTCCCATTTGTGACTGCTACAGGTTTGCCAATTAATTCTGGAAAATCTCTTTGTTCTATAGAGGCAAAAAAGGCATTCATATCAACATGAATAAAGATTTTTTCGTACATATCAGTATATTCTTACTTGACCAACTACATATCCTTGAATAGACACTCTATCAATTGGATAAATAGCTTCTTTATATTTATGATTAGCAGGAATTAATTTTACCTCTTCCGTATTTACTTTTTCTATATACTTCAAAGTTACATCTTGATTATCTATTAGGATTACATGCACTTTTGATTTACAGAACTTTGTGTTTTCTTCAATAATTACCCAATCCCCATCATGTATACCAGCATTGATCATAGAATCTCCCTTAACCTTCAATGCATAAGATTTTTTATTAGTAAACAAATACTCAAGTTCAATTCTTTGCTGATCAGTAATTGCTTCTATTGGTCCTCCTGCAGAAATTTTACCAAGAGATTTTAGAAAAAGTGATTTTTTTTCTTTCAAAAGTATGCCTCGATGTTTGTTTGATACTTTTAATAATTTTCCGGACTTTTCTAGTGCTTTTACATATCTGTGAGCAACACCTTTTGATTTAATCCCAATACCTTTTGCAATTTCTGTTAGTAATGGATATCTGCCATAATTTTTTGAATATCGATCAATAAATTCATAAGTTTTTTGCTCTTTATCGGTTAATATAGAATGATTTTTCATAAGTTCTCATTAAGTTCTCATATGATATATTAAGTAGCCTATAGATTCAACATAATTTGCTGTATTACTTCAACAACTAAAAATTATATAGAAGAGCTAAATGGGTAATGTCTTGATAGAAGAAGATAACTACTCCCACTCGATTGTGCCAGGCGGCTTCGAAGTGATATCATAAACCACTCTTGCAACCCCATTAACTTCATTAATGATTCTTGTAGAAATACTATTTAAAATTTTATGATTAATAGGTGTAACCGTTGCGGTCATAAAATCAGTGGTATTAACAGCTCTTATTGCAATGACAAAACCATATTGCCTTTTGTCCCCCATTACTCCAACAGATTTTGAAGGGATGAGAACGGAGAGTGCTTGATCAGTACTATCGTACAAATTATTTGAATGAAGTTCTTGAAGAAATATTTCATCTACGTCTTGTAATATTTTTATCTTTGCATGATTAATTTCACCTAATATTCTTACTGCTAATCCCGGGCCTGGAAAAGGATGTCTTTTAAGCAATGTGACTGGAAGACCAAGTTGCTTGCCCACTTTTCGAACTTCATCTTTAAATAAATCTCTTATGGGTTCTACTAATTTTAGTTTCATTTTTTTTGGTAGGCCACCAACGTTATGATGTGATTTTATTACATCAGATTTAGAATTTTTAGACGAGGATTCTATAACATCAGGATATATTGTTCCTTGAGCTAGATATTTAGCATTTTTTATCTTTTTTGCTTCTTGATTGAAAGTGTCAATGAAACATTTTCCTATTATTTTTCTCTTTTTTTCGGGGTCAGAAACCCCACGAAGTGCCAAAAGAAACTTTCTAGATGCATCTATAAGTTTCAAATTTATATTAAGAGACTTAGTTATTTGTAAAACTTCAAGTGCTTCATTTTTCCTTAGTAATCCTGTATCAATGAAAATGCAAACTAAATTTTTACCAATGGCTTTATTTAAGATAGCAGCAACAACAGATGAGTCTACTCCGCCAGACAAAGCTAGTATAACATTATCATTACCAACATTATCTTTAATATTCTTGATCATATCGCTACATATATTTTTAGGAGTCCATGACTTTTTACAATTACAAATATTAATAAAGTTTTTTAATATTTTCTTTCCAATTGATGTATGTGTGACTTCTGGATGAAACTGTATACCATATATATTTAAGATATTATTTTGAAATGCGGCTATCTGCGAATTAGTACTCTGGCCTACTGTGATAAAATCTTTAGGCAATTTTTGTACTTTATCAGAGTGACTCATCCATACATTACTAGAACTAGCGTTTATACCAGAAAATAATTCTGATTTTCTTTTTATCTTGAAGATTGAATGCCCAAATTCTTTTTTGGGGGATTCTATAACTCTCCCACCAAATTCTTTTGCTAATAATTGCATCCCATAGCATATGCCCAGAATCGGTGTACCTAACTTATATATTGCCTTGGGCGCTCTTAATGTTTTTTTAAAATTGACGGAATTAGGTCCGCCACTGAGTATTATACCTTTGGGATTTATTTTTTTTATTTCACCTGAATCAGTATTATATGGTTTTACGATACTATATATTCCAAGTTCTCTTACTCTTCGAGCGATAAGTTGCGTATATTGGGAACCGAAATCTAAAATTAGAATTGAATTTTTTTTTTGGCTCATTATTTAGGTTGATAATTTGGAGGCTCTTTTACTATTGCAACATCATGTGTGTGGCTTTCAATTTTTGAAGAATTAGAAATTTTAATAAAATTGGTTTTGGTTTTCATTAAATTAATATTTTTACAACCCAAATAGCCCATGCTTGATCGTAATCCTCCGGTAAGTTGATGTAATATTGCTCTCATAGCACCCTTATAAGCTACTCTACCCTCAATTCCCTCTGGTATAAGCTTTTTGTGTTCTTCTTCATGCTCTTGAAAATATCTATCCTTTGAACCACTCTGCATTGCTCCTATTGAACCCATTCCTCGATAGGATTTGTATGTCCTTCCCTCAAACATTTCTATATCACCAGGAGCTTCATCTGTACCTGCTAATAGACCACCTAACATAACACTATCGGCGCCTGCAGCAATAGCTTTAGCAATGTCTCCTGAATACCTAATGCCACCATCAGCAATTAATGGAATTTTATATTTTTTTGAGATTTTAGAACATTGATAAATAGCAGATAACTGAGGCACTCCAACACCAGCAACTATTCTTGTAGTGCAAATGGAACCAGGGCCTATTCCAACCTTGATAGCATCTGCTCCATTTTTTATTAAGTTTTCTGCAGCGTCCATAGTTGCAATATTACCTACTATTACTTGTTGTTGTGGATATTTTTTCTTAATGTATTTCAAAGTATCAATCACAGCTTTAGAGTGTCCATGTGCAGTATCAATCGTGATAACATCAACATTTTCATTTACAAGAGCATCAATTCTCAGGATAGATTCTTTACTTGTACTCACAGCAGCTCCTACAAGTAAACTTCCATATTTATCTTTTGAGGCATTAGGAAATGTAGAAGACTTTTGAATATCTTTGAAAGTAATCATTCCTTTTAATTGAAATTTCCTATCAATAATAAGAACTTTTTCAATTCTATTTTTCCTAAGTAAGTCTATGACTTTCTTTTTTGTATAGTTTTCTCCAACTGTAATTAGTTTACTTTTTGGTGTCATTATCGTAGATATTTTTGTATTAACATTTTCCACAAATCTTAGATCCCTGTTTGTAACTATTCCAACTAATTTTTTCTTATCCACAATTGGTACACCGGAAATGCCATACCTCTCTGTAATTTTGTTAATTTCAGAAACAGTTGAATCAGGAGAAGCTGTTACAGGATCATTTATAACACCACTTTCGTACTTTTTTACAAATCTTACTTGTTTAGCTTGATGCTCTATTGATAAATTTTTATGTATTATTCCTATTCCGCCCTCGCTAGCGAGGGTTATAGCCATTTTAGATTCTGTTACTGTGTCCATTGCGGCAGATAATATCGGTGTTTGTAGCTCTATTGATTTAGTTAGATTAGATGATAAATCAACATCTACAGGCAATATATCGGAATAAGCTGGAACAAGTAAAACATCATCGAATGCTAGAGCTTCATCTGAAAAAACCTTAGAACGTGATTGATGTGTTGTACCTACCATTCTATATTATACATATAAAAAGTGATTACGAAAAGTTAAAAGATGAAAATATATACTGTCTCAGAACTAAATACTGAAGCTAGGGAGGCTATGTTGTTAGCCTTTGAATATCCAGTAACAGTTAAAGGTGAAGTATCAGATTACAGAGCGTCTAAAGGGCATCAATATTTTAAATTAAGAGATAGTGCCACTATGCACACAGTAAACTGTGTAGTATGGAAAAACTCATCAGTTAGCATTGATGTATCAAAATTCATCCATATGGAGGTTGTGTGTTCAGCAAGAGTAGACTTTTACGCAGGATTTGGACAATTTCAACTAAATATTGCTGAAATATCAGAATTTGGAGATGGTTTTTTAAAAAAAGAGATTGAGTTTCTCAAAAAGAAACTATCTGATGAAGGAATATTTGATCAAAACAGAGAGTTACCAAGATTCCCAAAAATAATTGCAATACTTACTGCTGAAGATAGTCATGCACTAAAAGATGTATGTTCGAAATTAAATGAAAAATATCCACTATCTCACCTGCATCTATATCCATCTACCGTTCAAGGACTTCAAGCACCAAGAAACATGATCAAGCAGCTTAGAAAAATTAACAAAGATAGCGCAGCTGATGTAATTTTGATTGTAAGAGGTGGTGGCTCGCTTCAGGATCTAATGGCTTTTAATGATGAAAGCTTAGTAAGAGAAATCGCTAAATCAAATATACCCACTATTACTGGAATAGGTCACAAACCTGATATTACTCTTGCAGATTATGCAGCTGACTCCTATCAAGAGACACCTACGGCAGCTGCAGTAAAAGCAGTTCCCGATAGTCAAACTATAAAACAAGATATTTTATATATCGAAGAGTTATTAGTAAAAGCCGTTAGAGATAAAACTCTATCATATGAAAATGAATTACAAAGATTACACATTATTGTAAGGTCAAAGAATCCAATGACTGTTGTAAAAGGTTTACTAGAGAAGTTTCATGACAATGAGATTATGTTAAAAAAATCTATCAAAAATATGATTAATTTTAGGCAAAAAATTGTCAATGATGAATTATTCAAAAGAAAAAGATTATATAGCTATATATCTCAAAATATTAATTCTTTAGAGCAAATGAAAAAAAATACAAAAGAAACAATAGTAAAATATACAGAATTAAAGATAGATAAATTTGTAGAGATATTGAAGCTAAAGTTTCAACAAATCAAACAAATTAATCCTGATGAAATATTGAAGAAAGGTTTTGCTATCATCCGAGATGAAAATAAAAGAATTTTAAAAAATACAGAATCAGTATCAAAAAGTGATGGTATTTTAATTCAAATGATTGATGGAAGCATAAAAGTTTTTAGAAAAAAGTAAAAAAGACTTGATCTAGAGTGTAACAAATAGCAAAATGATCTATCGACATGGCGACATCTAACTTACAAAAATACCTCGATTTTAAACCATATAAACCAAAAAAAGGTGAAGATTATATGTCTCAAGAACAAACAGAACATTTTAAAAATATTCTTTTCTCTTGGAAGAAATTATTAATGTCGGAAGCTGAAAAAACTATGGATCATATGAAACAAGATTCCTCTAAATTATCAGACCCAAATGATGCTGCAACTCAGGAAGAGGAATTTAGATTAGAATTAAGAACTAGAGATAGGGAGAGAAAACTTATATCGAAAATTGATCAAGCCCTTCATAGAATAGATGATGGATCATACGGATACTGCGAGGACACTGGTGAGCCAATAGGAATTAAAAGGTTAGAAGCTAGACCAATAGCAACATTATCTATCGAGGCACAAGAAAGACATGAAAAAATGGAAAAAACTCAAGTAGATTAATTATTACTCTTGAGGAATTCCTTTCATCGTCAATTTTACCCTTCCCTGTTTATCAACCTCTAAAACTTTGACTTTTACCATATCTCCCTCTGATAAGACGTCCTTTACATCTTTAACTCTGTCTTCACTAATTTGAGATATATGTACTAACCCATCTTTATTAGGTGTAATTGCTACAAATGCGCCAAAATCCATAATTTTTGCTACCTTTCCCTCATAAATTTTATCGACTTGAGGTCCTGCAGTAATCTCTTCAATTATTGATTTTGCATGGTCGCTTTTTGATTGATCTGAAGCTGCTATCTTAATCACGCCGTCATCATTAATGTCAATTATTGCTCCTGTCTGTTCAACAATTGATTTTATGACTGCCCCACCTTTGCCTATAACTTCTGCAATCTTTGATTGGTCAACCTTCATATGAGTATATCTCGGAGCAAATGGTGAGACATCTTCCCTAGCTTCATTTAATTCCTTATTCATCTCTCCTAGAATATGTAGCCTTGCATCTTTTGCTTGACTTAACGCTTGTTCCATTATTTCAGAAGTGATTCCGTCAACTTTAATATCCATTTGGAGTGCATTTATACCTGATTCTGTACCTGCTACTTTGAAATCCATATCGCCAAGATGGTCCTCGTCTCCAAGAATATCAGTAAGTACAACAAATTTATTATCCTCTTTAACAAGGCCCATAGCTATTCCAGCGACTGGTGCTTTCAAAGGAACTCCGGCATCCATCATAGATAAACTTGAACCACATACTGATGCCATAGAACTTGAACCATTTGATTCAGTTATTTCTGATACAACTCTTATTGTATATGGGAAGTCTTCTAAAGTTGGCATTACAGCTTGAACACCTCTTCTGGCTAACTTGCCATGTCCAATCTCTCTTCTTTTTGGCGATCCAATCATGCCAATTTCTCCTACAGAATATGGTGGAAAATTATAATGAAATATGAAAGGCTCGTCGATTCTTCCGTTTAGAGAGTCTATAATTTGTGCATCTTTGTTAGTCCCAAGAGTAGTGACAACTAACGCTTGAGTCTCACCTCTTGTAAATAGTGCTGAGCCGTGTGTTCTTGGTAACACTCCTGTTTGAACGCTTATTGGTCGAACAGTATGTGAATCTCTTCCATCTATTCTTTTCTCTCCATTTAAAATTCTGTCACGAACAATCCTTTTCTTTAGTTCGCCAAAAACTTTTAATAAATCCTCGCTATTATCCTCTTCTTCATTGATTTCATTTGATAATATATCATCTTGTATAGAAGAAAGTTTCTCATAACGATCCTGTTTAATAATGATCTGATATGCATCAGATATTTGATTTCCATACTTCGATTTCATCATATCGTACAACTGTGAATTATCAGCAGCTTCGGGAGGATCAATTTGAATAACTTCCATCTCTGAGACTAGCTCATCAATTGCTTTAATAATCACTTGCATTTTATCATGACCAAAATTTACAGCATCAAGCATCTGTTTTTCGGTTAATTCTTTTGCTTCAGACTCTACCATCATTACAGCATTACTTGTGCCTGCAACTGTCAAATCTAATTTACTATTTGCTAATTCGGTAGATGTTGGATTTAGAATATATCCATTATCATTATATCCAACTTTTACAGCACCAAGAGTTCCATTAAATGGGAGTCCTGCAAGTTTTACTACGGCAGACGCAGCGATCAGTGCCGGAACTTCTGGGTCTATCTCTGGATTTAGTGATACCAAGGTTAGAATAATCTGTACCTCTTGATTATACGTTGAAGCAAACAACGGTCTTAATGGTCTATCTATCAGACGACTTATTAATGTTTCCTTTTCTGTAGGCCTACCCTCACGTTTAAAGAAACCGCCTGGTATTTTACCAGCTGCATATGTTTTCTCATTATAGTTTACGGTTAAAGGAAAAAAATCTCTTGTATTCGGTTCTGTTGAAGCAACTAAAGTTGCCAGGATTACGGTTCCGTCTATCTCAACTGTTACTGATGAATTTGCTTGCTTAGCAATTAGTCCCGTCTCAATTTTTACAGATTGAGTCCCAAGTTCAAATATTTTTTTTTGCATTATTTTCTAAGTCCTAGTTCTTTAATTAGCTTTTCGTATGAATTAATATCTTTTCTTTTAAGATACTTCATAAGAGATCTCCTTTTCATAATCATCTTTAAAAGACCTTGTCTGGAGTGGTTATCTTTCTTGTTTTTATTAAAGTGATCAGAAAGCTTATTGATATTCTCTGTAAGAAGAGCTATTTGTACTGAACTAGATCCGCAATCATTATCAGACTGTTTGAATTTGCCTATAATTTCAGCTTTTGAGTCATTATTTAGTGCCATATTTTCTTTTCTATTCTTTAACGTGTGGATTTTATCATGTCCATAAACTATTACAAACTAATTATGATCTTTTCATCAATCTTTTAGGATATAAAGATTTTTTCTGAATTACACCAACTCCATGAAATATGTCATCACTATCAACAATTAAATATGAAGATTGGTTGATTACCTCTTCATCAATATGAATGCAAATACCATTATATAATTTATTTATATCATCATTGCTGCACACTATTTTTGGAAATGCACTTAGCATTTCTGGAATTGGAATAACATAATCATTCAAATTTTCATGAGTTATTTCACTTAAATCAACCAGTAAATTATTATCAAAAGGAAATACTTGTACTCTTTTTAAGTCGTATAAACACGAGTGAACATCCCAAATCTTAGAGATATCCTGTACCAATGTTCTTATATAAGTCCCTGACGAACAGGTGACATAAAAATTTAATATATCATTATCAAGCGATATGAATTGAATATCATATATTTGTCTTTTTTTTGATTCTCTTGAAATTTGAATGTTTTTGCGTGCATAACTATGTAATGGTCTTCCGTTATGTTTTACATTACTATACATTGGAGGTATTTGATCATAGTCGCCTATAAATGACTGAAGGGTTTTTTTAATATCATTTTCATTAAGATTATTGATAACGATCTTTTCATTGTCGTATATATGTGGTTCTGATTCGTAATCACCACACTCACTGAATACACCTAACTTAGATCTAACATCATAGCTTTTTTTATTATTTTCTACGTACTGAATGAACTTTGTTGCTTCACCAATAACTAAGGGAAGAACACCTGTTGCCAGAGGATCTAATATACCAAGCATTCCAACCTTTTTAAGATTCGCTTTTCTCTTGAAGATACTGAGTGTTTTATTAGATGTAATAAACTTTTCTTTATTTATTAGAATTATACCGTCAATCATTAATATCTTTTTTTAATGATTCAAGAATTTTATTAATTTTTTGTCCTTTAATGACAGTATCATCATGGATAAATTTAAAATCAGGAATTCGTTTTAAATGAATATTCTTCGATAAGTAAAACTTTATCGTAGATTTAAGATTATTTATATTTTTTTCAATCTTCTTATAATCATTCTTTAACGTAGTAAAATATACTATTGCAGTCCTGATATCTTTGCTCACTTTAATATCTGTTATAGTGACGGTATTTTTTATATCCGGGTTATCAATACGTGTAACTATTATGTTTGCAATCTCTTTATGAATAAGATCTTCAATTTTATTCATTCTGCTCATCTTTATATTGAGCGTTTTATTTCTGTTCTCTTGTAAACTTCTATTTGGTCGCCAGATTTAATATCATTGTAGTCTTTAACTCCAATGCCGCATTCTGTTCCACTTTTTACCTCTTTTACGTCCTCTTTGAATCTTCTCAATGACTCAAGCTCTCCCTCATATATTACTGTATTATCTCTTAATACTCTTATTGGCTGATCTTTTTGAATTGTACCTTCTGATACAATTGAGCCTGCGATAGCTCCAAGCTTAGAAGATCTAAACACATCTTTTACTGTTGCTATTCCAATAATTTCTTCTTTAACATCTGGCTCTAATTCTCCGGAAAGATCAAATTTAACTGCATCTATTAAATCGTAGATTATACTAAAATATTTAAGTGATATGTCATGCGTTTCAATAAGCTTTTTTGCTTTACTGTCAGCTCTAACATTAAATCCTATTACATTGGCTTGTGAGCTAACTGCTAGATTAATGTCAGACTCAGTTATGCCGCCAACACCGCTATAAATAATCTCTAAACCTACATCTGGATTCTCAATTGATTGAAGACTGTTCAAGATAGCTTCACAACTCCCTTGTACATCAGTTTTTATTAAAAAATTTATTATTTTTTTACTTTTAGTAGCATTGCCAAAAGATTCAATCGAGAAGTTCTTCTGTTTAGATTGCATTTCAATTTCTTTTTGTTTTTTCTCTCTAGAAGACGCGATATCTTTTACTTTTTTTTCGTCATCTGTCGATATTAGCTGGTCTCCAACATTTGGAGTAGCTGATAAACCTGTCAAGACTACAGGAGTACTTGGTCCCGCATCGTCCACAGCTTTACCATATTCATTAAAAAGTGCTCTTACTCTTCCGAATGTCTGACCAACAAGAATAAAATCTTTTTTATTTAAGACACCATTTTGAACAAGGATAGTTGCAACAGGTCCCTTACCTTTATCAAGTGATGATTCTATTACCACACCCGTAGCTGGGCCATTATCTTGTGCTTTAAGTTCTAATATTTCAGCTTGTAAGACAACAGAATCTAGAAGTGTATCTACGCCTTCTCCTGTGAGAGCTGATATAGGAATAAATATAGTATCTCCTCCCCATTCTTCTGGTATGACATTTTTTGCTGCTAGATCATTCTTGACTTTTTCTTGATCTGCATTTTCTTTATCAATTTTATTTATAGCAACTATGAGGGGAACACCAGCAGATTTTGCATGCTCGATGGCTTCTTCAGTTTGCGGCATAACACCATCATCTGCGGATACTACGAGGATTACGATGTCTGTTATTTGGGCTCCTCTCGCTCTCATGTTTGTGAATGCAGCATGCCCAGGTGTGTCTAGAAAAGCTATTTCACCATTATTAGTTTTTACTCTATAAGCTCCAATGTGCTGCGTAATACCTCCAGACTCTGACTCTGTAATCTTTGATTTTCTAATGTAATCAAGTAAAGATGTCTTACCATGATCTACATGACCCATAATAGTAACAATTGGTGCACGTATTTTTCCATCAGTTACCTTAATTTTAGTAGGAGTAACGATTTCATCCTCTTTATCTTTCTCTATGACTGGATTGTGACCAATTTCTTCAGTTATAAGTATCGCCGTATCTTGATCTAAAGATTGATTTACAGTTGCCATAACGCCTAAACTCATCATTTTAGCAATCAGATCAGTATTCTTTAATGCCATTTGACTTGCTAACTCTGCAACTGTCATAGACTGGCTAATTTTTACATCCCTGATAACAGGTTCTGTTGGCTTTTCAAATTTATGTGTAGGCTGTATATCTTTAATTTCATTTTTATTTTTTCTACTCTTTTCTTTTTTATGTTTAGGCGATTTTAAATGAAGTTCTTTATTCTCCATTTTTTCTATTTTTTCATCTTTATCTATTTTTTGTTTTTTTGGAGTTTTTGATTCCGACAATGGTATGTCAGTGTTTTTTATTGATTTTGCAGATTTGATATTATTAGAGACATTTTTCTTAATCTCAGTATCGATATTTTCTTTTTTCTCTAATTTTGGCTCGTTAGTCTTTTTAGAGACTGCTGTATTGGTAATAATTTTTCTTTTTCTTTTTACATGCACACCTGCTGAGGCAGCACTTTTTCGTGATGATAGAGTATCAGATTTTAGTTTTATATTATCCTTATCTGCCATTTTCTTCTTGGAACCAACTTTCGCGAGCTTTCATTATTACTTTTCCTGCATCCTCGTTCGTAATATCAATTATATCAATTAGTTCATCTATGGATAAATCTGCTATATCGTCTACAGTTAATATATCACTATTTTTGAGTAATGTTATCTGATCATCAGTTAATTCTTTTAGGTTAGATAATGAATTTTTATCATCTATTTCTTTTTGCTTTTTTTCATATTCATCTATTGCTCTTTTTCTAAGCTCTGCGACCAGATCTTTGTCAAAGCCATTAATCTCCTCAAGTTCTTCAATATCACATAATGCTATTTCATCTATTGTACTAAATCCTTCTTCTGCGAGAATTTTTGCAACATCATTATCAACATTCAACTCATTATGAAACATCATTGCAGTCTCTTCCTCTTCTTTTGAATTTTTATCATCTGCATCATCCTTACTCATGACATTAAGATTCCATCCAGTAAGCTCGCTTGCTAACCTTACATTCTGTCCGCCTCTTCCTATTGCTTGAGATAATTGCTCTTCGGCTACTGCTATATCCATAGTTTTGCTTGTCTCATCAACTACTATAGAGAGAACTTCAGCAGGAGACATTGCATTTATGACAAACTTTGCAGGATCTTCATCCCATGGGATTATGTCTATTCTCTCTCCTGCGAGCTCATTAGAGACAGACTGGACTCTTGATCCTCTCATACCAACACAAGCTCCGATTGCATCTAGTTTTGGGTCATTAGATTTTACTGCTATCTTAGCTCTAAGACCAGGATCTCTAGACGCACCGAGTATTTCAATAATACCTTGGCCGACTTCTGGAACCTCCAATCTAAACAGCTCAATTAGGAACTCTGAACATTTTCTTGATATATAAAGTTGAGGACCCCTTGTCTCTGCCTGAACATCCATCAAGTAACCTCTAATTCTATCTCCGGGCTTGATATTCTCTCTAGGAATTAAATTATCTTTTAAAATCATAGCCTCATCAGAAATACTACTAGCTTCATTGGAATTCAAATCTAAAAATACATTATTTTTATCGACTCTTCTTACTATTCCAAACAAGAGCTCGCCAATTTTGGGAGAATATAAGTCAACAATTCTATTTCTCTCAGCTGCCTTTAATCTTGAAACAATATTTTGTTTTGCAGTTTGAGCAACAATTCTTCCAAATTCGACTGACTCAATTTCCTCTGTAATAAAATCGCCAACTTTAATATTAGGGTCTTTTTCTTTGGCTATATCTAAGAGCATTTTCATCTCATATTCATCATCTACATTGATTTCTTCTACTACTTCCCATTTTCTTAGAGTTTCATATGAGCCATCTTCTTGATTTATTTTAATATCCACATCTATTTCATCGTGAGTTTTATTATCTAGTTTGTATTTCTTTTTCACTGCGGATGCTAGAGCATGCTCCATGGCGTCAATTATAATATCTCTATCAACATTTTTTTCATTAGAAACTGTATCAATTATCATGAGTATTTCTTTATTCATATTTTTATCTCCCTTATTAGATTTGCTCTCTTGATACTGTCGTATGGTATCTCAGTCGTTTCTTTTTTATTTTGAATTTGAATCATGTTTTTATTCATTTTGTAAATTCCTTTAAATCTTTTTTGATTTTTGATATTTTTTTTCAATTCAACATAAATTTTTTCTCCTTGATATTTTATAAAGTCGTTCAAGCAATACAAAGATCGGTTTATACCTGGAGATGAAACTTCAATATTATAATCATTATCGATAATCTTATGTAAAGTTATTAAATTTTGCGTGGTTCTAGAAGTCTTAACACAATCATCATGGCTAATTCCGGACTCTGATTCTATTACAATGCTAATATTTTTATTATTATCTTTTCTTGAAATCCTGACATTTATAGCTGATATGTCATTATCAAGCACTTCATTTAGTTTATTCATTATTTTTTCTTCAATCTCACTCATAAATCACACATTAAAATAGCCCCATATGGAGCCTTGCTTGTATTGTATATCAAAATCAAAATAATGCGAGAGAGAATTTATGACTTTATGGTCGCGGGGGCAGGATTCGAACCTACGACCTTTGGGTTATGAGCCCAACGAGCTACCAGACTGCTCCACCCCGCACTGGTATGCAGTCT
>MDTG01401233.1_pt1 | contig 17472 bp, 15 predicted proteins | sample 811421 | NCBI WGS metagenome assembly MDTG01 (sample SAMN05326645, study PRJNA326480) | marine metagenome | isolation source: seawater | place: Pacific Ocean: South East | collected 2011
TTAATATCTGTAAATTTGATATTTTTTATATTGCTTTTAAGTAATTTATTACTGCCATGGGTTTTAAACATTTCACCTTTTACAATTCCAGAAAGTTTTTTATTTGCTTTTTTTCCATAAATTTTTTCTATTAATTTAACTAACTCTGTCGTTTTAATAGGTTTAGAACGACAAATATTAAGAATTTTATTTTTTGGTGTAATTCTAATTGTCCTTTCAAATATTTTTAAAACATCACCTATATAAGTAAAATCTCTAAAATTTAGCCCATTGTTATATAAAGATATTTGTTTTTTTTTCTTTATCGAGTTTAATAATTTATGAATAAACATATCAGGTCTACCGAGCGGTCCGTAAATAGTAAAAAATCTAAATATTAAATATTTGGTTTTAGATGATGAAAATATTTTTTGAATATTTTTTTCACATTTTAATTTAGTTAAGGCATAATAGTTCTTTGGGTTTTTTTTAAAGTTTTCTAATATTGGAAACTTTTTTTGATCACCATAAATAGAACTCGATGATGCAAATATAAATTTTTCCACTCTATACTTTTTTGATATTGATGAAATTACTTTGGTTGCTTCTATATTGTTGGTTTTGTAACTTTTTGGATTTTTAAATGAGTAAAGCACACTTGGTTGTCCAGCAATATGAAAAACTATATTTGGTTTAAATTTTTTAAAGATTTGATCAACATTTTTTCTCTTAATAAGATTTAACTTGAAAAATTTAAAATTTTTGTATTTTTTGAGAATTCTTAACCTAAAATTTTTAATTTTTGGTGAATAATAATTGTTAATAGTATCAATACCTATAATAATATTTTTTTTGTTTTTTAAAAACTTCTTAGATAAGTGATAACCTATAAATCCAGCAGAGCCCGTAATTATAATTTTCATTTTTTATAAAAGAATATATCCAATTGGTAGTTTTGACCTGTTTTTTTATTTCTAAGTAATTGATCAACTGACCAAACTTCAAAGTCCTTTTTTTTCAAATATTGTATAACATCTAACCACAATTTTTGATTTTTATATAAAGAAACTAATGACACCTCTATGAATAGACATTTTATAAATTTAATTACTTTATTTGCTCCAGATAAAACCTCAATTTCTGACCCTTGAGTATCAATTTTTAATAATAAATTTTTTTTGAGTTTAGATATTTTAGATCTGAAATTATCAAGTTTATCTACTTCTGTAATTATTGTGTTTGTAGTTTTGCTTTCTGGTCTTAAATTGGTATGCTTTGGCAATATATTTAATAAGCTACTACTCTCTCTATTTCCTGAAATATAAAATTTTTTTTTACATTTTTTGTTACCCAGGGCACATCTTTTTTCTATTTCCCAATTTTTTTTTTCTTTAGATAATTTTTTTAAAATTTCATATTCTTTTTCTAAAGGTTCAAAACTTAACACATCCCCGACAAACTTGTTTTTAAACAAATTTATTGCAAATTGTCCCTTATTTGCACCCACGTCAATAACACTATTTATATTAAAGTGCTTCATAGATTTAATTAAATTTTCATCCGGTTGATATAAATATTTTTTATTTTTTATTGTATAACCAGTTATGCCAATTATATCGTTGAGTATTTTTTTCATGTTCAATTATTTTTATATCAATATATAAGTTAATTTATATAATGCCTATTTTACAAACCAAGCAAATTTTATAGAGATTTTAATATGAATGTATTATCACCAATTATACTATTTGTTTATAACAGGCCATATCAAACAATAAATACGCTTAAGTTTTTAAAAAAAAATTCATTAAGTAAAAAAAGTAAATTAATCATTTTTTCGGATGGTTTTAAAAATAATCCTTTAGACAAGGTAAAAGTTAAGATTGTACGAAATATAATTAAAAATACGAATGGATTTAAATCAATTAAAATTTATTATAGAAAAAAAAACATAGGATTATATAAAAATATAGTGAGTGGCCTTGATCTTATTTTCAAAAAATTTAGTAAAGCCATAATTCTTGAAGATGACATTATAGTGAGTAAATATTTTTTAAAATATATGAATAAAGCATTAAAGGTTTATTCCAATGAATCAAAAGTTTCTTCAATATCTGGCTGGTTTTGCCCACATAATAAAAAAAATTTAAGTACTTTTTTTTTACGCGGATCTGATATTTGGGGTTGGGCAACATGGAAAAGGTGCTGGAATGAATTTGACAAAGACCCAAAAAAACTACTAAAACAATTTGATAAAAATCCTGATTTAGTGAGAAAATTTAACCTAAATAATTCATTTGATTATTATGGCCTACTAAAAAAAAGATCAGAAAAGATTAATCAATCTTGGGGAATTTTATGGAATGCATCAAATTTTTTAAAAAATAAATATTATTTAAATTTTTCAAATTCATTATGTATAAATATTGGCCAAGATCAGACTGGCTTTCATGGAGATGGCAATGATGGATATTTTAATCAAAAATTAATTGAAAAAAAAATTTCTTTTAAAAAACAAAATATAAAAGAAAATATTTTAGGTGAAAAAATAAAATCGTTATTTTTTAAAAAAAATTTTTCAAAAAGAAAAATAAATGTACCAATGAAAATATATAAAAAAATTTATAATAAAATATTTTATAGGAATAAAATAATTTCATATTCAGGTCCATTTAGTAATTGGGAAAAAGCTGTTAAATTTTCTAAGGGATATAATAATCAGAAAATTTTAAATGAGGTTTTAAAAAATACTTTAATTGCAAAAGATAATTTGTATTATTTCGAAAGAGATGGATCCCTATTAAAAAATAATACAATCTCTTATTATCAACTAAGTATAATTTTAGATATGATATTAAAAAAAAAAAGAGGTTTAAACATAGTAGATTATGGGGGTTCTTTAGGGTCAAATTACTTTAAGATAAAAGATATCATTGATCAAAAATTTAAAAATACCTGGAATATTATTGAACAGAAATCTTTTACAAATTTGGGTAAAAAAAAATTAGGTGAAAAAAATTTTCAATTTTTAAATAATATGAGTCAAATTAAAAAAAAAGTTGATATATTTATGTTAAGTGGAACTTTGCAATATTTAAAAAATCCAAATGAAGTTTTAAAAAATATTTTTAAATTAAAACCAAAATTGATTTTATTAGAGAGATTACCAATGAGTAACAAAATTAAAAAAAATACTGTATATATTCAAAAAAGAGGGCCAAATAGCTATCCATCTTGGATTTTTCCATACTCTTTTATAAGTTTAATATTTAAAAAAAATAAGTACTCATTATCTAAAACGTTAAAACCCGAATTTGACCACAATTTGTTTCTAAAAAATGAAAAAATAAACTTTTGTGGTTACATGTATAAGCGAGACTAATGCTAAAAATTATAAAAAATAGAATTCGTAATTTTTTAAAAATTAACAAAATAGAGCGAGACAATGATGAAATTAAGACAGCTCTAGGTAAAATTTTATCTAATTTAAACAAAAATAAAAAACCTAAAAATATAGAAGAAATCGAATTTAAGATTTTTTCGCAGTTTGGCGATGATGGAATAATTCAATTTCTTATAAATAACTTAGAAATTGAAAATGATTATAAAAAATTTATTGAATTTGGTGTTGAAAATTATTTAGAGTCAAATACCAGATTTTTGTTATTTAACGATAACTGGTCAGGGCTTATAATTGACTCGTCACAAAAAAATATTGATCAAATAAAAAGTAGTAATTATTTTTGGAAATTTGATCTTGAGGCTAAATATGCATTTATTACAAAAGATAATATTAATGATTTAATTTCTAATTCTAATGTGAACAAAAAAGTTGGTCTGCTTAGTATTGACATAGATGGGAATGATTATTGGATATGGGAGAAGATAAATACAATTGATCCTTTAATTGTTGTCGTGGAATATAATAGCAACTTTGGCTTCAAAGAAAAGATAACCATCCCATATAATGAGAATTTCGAAAGAGCAAAAGCACATTATTCAAACTTGTACTGGGGAGCATCTTTGGAGGCTTTAAAGTATTTGGCTGAGAAAAAGGGTTATAAATTTGTCTGTACAAATAGTTCTGGAAATAATGCTTATTTTATTAAATCGTCAAAATTTAGCAATATAGAATTGAAATTAGAAAAAGATTTTCATGAGGGTAAATTTAGAGAAAGTCGAAATAAAAATGGAGAAAAAAATTTCTTACATGGATCTCAAAAAATAAAAGAAATATACGATTGCAAGGTAATATGTGTTGAAACTAATACAGAAAAAAAGTTAAAAGATTTTTTAAACAAATAAATATTTATGGAAAAATATAAGAACATACCTGTACACGAACCAGATTTAAATTATGAAGATTATAAAAGTGTTTTAGGAACAATTAAAAAGGGAGAAATTTCTGGGAGCTTTACTAGCACAATTACAAAGTTTGAAAAAGAGTATGCTAAGTTTAATAAAGTTAGATATGCTGTTTCTGTATCTAATTGTACAAATGCTTTACAACTAGCTTGTAGAGTAATTGGAATAAAAAAAGGAGACGAGGTTCTGGTCAGCTCTTCAACCAATATAGCCACAGCTTTAGCAATATTTTATAATGGTGGTGTTGTTGTTCCAATTGACTCAGATCCAATCACATGGAATTTAAATGAAGATTTATTAGAGCGGCAAATAACTAAAAAAACTAAGGCAATTATTGTAGTTCATTTTTTAGGATTGCCAGTGAATATGGAAAAAATTATGAAATTGGCAAGAAAATATAAACTAAAAGTAATTGAAGATTGTGCTGAAGCCCATGGTGCCAAGTACAGAAAACAAATAGTAGGCTCCTTTGGTGATATATCCTGTTTTAGCTTTTATTCTAACAAGATAATAACGACAGGAGAAGGTGGCATGTTAATTACTAATAATAAAAAATATTACGATAAATTAAATTACCTAAAAAATTTAGCATTTGGTAAACCAAGATTCCTACATAAAGAAGCTGGTTATAATTTTAGAATGGGATCCTTACAAGCTGCTCTGGGTTTATCACAACTTAAAAAGGTAAATTCTTTTGTAAAAAAGAAAATCAAAGTAGCCGATTTATATTTTAAATATCTTTCTAAAATCAATGAAATTCAATTACCTTACAAAAATAATAGATATTTCAATGTTTATTGGATGTTTGGTATAATGTTAAAAGATGGATCTAAAAAAAAAAGAGACAATTTGATGAAATATTTAGGAACAAAAAATATTGGTACAAGAACTTTTTTTTGTCCATTAACTTTACAGCCTTTTTTAAAGAATAAAGGGGTGCTTAAGAAGATTTCTTGTAAAGTTTCTGAAAAAATGTGGAAAAGTGGGTTATATCTTCCTTCTGGAAATAACCTAAAAGAAAGTGAAATACGCAGAGTCTCCCTCGAAATTAAGAAATTTTTTAATTAACAAATGAATATTGGTCTAGTTTACAATAACAATATAAAAGTTCAAACACATGGTGGTGGATACACCATTCAAGAAAATCTATTAAATAATATTGAAAAAATTAAAGATAATAATATTTCGTTAACTTTAATAACTCTTAGAGAGCTTGGTGGAAATTATTTAGAACAAAATAAGTCAAAGTTTAGTAAAATAATTCATCTTAAAAGAAATATATTTGATAGATTTAGAGAAAGTCTTATTAGAAATTTTAATTTTATTTCTGAAAGAAGTTCTTATAAAAGTAAACTTGATAAAATATGTTTAGATAATAATTTAGATATTGTACTTTTTTTAGATGATATTCATACTATATATACAAATTTTCCATTCGTAACTATAGTTTATGATGTCGATCATATAAAATATCCTTTTTTTCCAGAATATTCAAAAAATAATAAATGGTACAAAAGAGAAAATAATTATCAAAATCATTTAAAAAAAGCTTCTGCAATTATATCTGGTACAAACTATGGTATTTCTCAAATTAAAGAATATTACGGTATACCTAAAAATAAATTGTACAAAATTCCTCATCCTTCATTAGAATATGATTTAACTAATAATTTTAAAATAGATAATAGTTTTATAGATACCCTTGGTTTAAAAAAAAATAAATTTCTTTTTTATCCTGCTCAATTTTGGGCACATAAAAATCATATCTCACTTATTAAGTTAGGATTAAAATTTAAAGAAAAATTTAAAGACAATATAAAAATTATTTTATCAGGATCTGACAAGGGAAATTTAGAGTTTATAGAAGAACAAATTAAGGAAAATAATCTTAATGATATAATTAAGTATATAGGTTTTGTAAGTAGAGATCAGCTTTTTACATTATATAAAAACTGTTTAGCTTTAGCTTACGTATCTTACGGCGGTCCAGAAAATTTGCCCCCTTTAGAAGCTTTTTCCTTAGAATGTCCAGTTATAGCTACTAAAAATGAAGGGTCTGTAGAACAGCTTGAAGATGGAGCAATCTTAATAAATCCTGATAATCCAGATGAATTAATTGGGGCAATAACGCAGTTGCAGGATAATAATTTTAGATCTGATTTGATTTTAAAAGCAAAAAAAATTTCTGAAAAAAAATCAATTGATAAATTTATGAAAAACTTAAAAATGTTGGTTTTAGACTTGGGAAGGTATATAGAGACATGGAAAAAAATATTTTAATATGAGAGTAAAATTCACAAATTTAATAGAAGCATCTGAATTTGGAAATAAAAATTTTAGAAAGAATGTTTTAAATGGGATTTCTAATCTAATTTTTCAAAATCAATTTGTTGGTGGAGAACAGGTAAATAAATTTGAGAAAAATTTTTCAAGATATATAAAAATTAAAAACTGTATTACAGTTGCAAACGGTACAGACGCATTGGAAATAGCAATAGAGTCACTTAACTTACCAAAAAATAGTGAAGTAATAGTTCCAGTAAATACTTGGATTTCGACCGCAGAAGCCGCTACAAGAAATGGTTTAAAAGTAAAATTTTGTGATATAAATTTAAATGATTATAGCATTGACATAAAAGACTTAAAAAAAAAATTATCTAAAAAAACATCTGCGGTTATTGTAGTTCATTTATATGGGTATCCATCGGATATAATTAATGTCAAAAAACTAATCAAAGGAAAAAATATAAAATTAATTGAGGATTGTGCACAAGCTCATGGAACCAAAATAAACAAAAAACACGTTGGTACTTTTGGAGACATTGCAACGTTTAGTTTTTTTCCTGGAAAAAATCTAGGCGCGTTTGGGGATGCTGGAGCCATTGTAACCAATAATAAAAAACTTAATATCGCATGTAGAAGGTTAAGAAATCATGGGGCTCTAGATAAATATGATCATATTTTTCCTGGAAGAAATTCTAGGCTAGATAGTTTACAATGCTTTGTTTTATCAACCAAAATTAAAACATACGATATAAAAGTAAAAAAAAGAAATTCTTTAGCTAAACGCTATTTAGAAAATTTGAAAGATATTAAACAAGTGAGATTACCAAAATTAAATTTTAAAGATAATTATAACACTTTTCATCAATTCGTAATTAGAGTTCAAAACAAGAGAGATAGTCTAAAAAAATTTTTAAAAAAAAACAATATAGATACTATGATACATTATCCATATATGCTGAATGAGTTAAAATTTTACAAAAGCTTAACAAATACTAAAACTTTAAAAAATTCTAATAATCTAGGAAAAAAGATATTGAGTTTGCCAATTTCTGAAGAACATAGTTTGAATGAAATTGATTACGTAATTAATAAAATAAGATTTTTTTTTAAAAATAAAATATGAAGCTAAAGTTAAATAAATTTAATTTATATAAAGATAAAACTGGTGGTCTTGTTCCATTCTATATAAGAGGAAACTTGGAAAACTTTAAAATAAAAAGATTTTTTTTTATTTACGGTAATAAAAAATATCCAAGAGCAAATCATGCACATAAAAAGTGTAGCCAGATATTAATACCTGTATTTGGATCTTCTGTGGTAAGTATCATAAATAAAAAAAATAAATATTATAAATTTGACTTGTCAAATAAAAATAAAAAATTTTTATTTGTTCCAAAACATCATTGGATAAAGATTAATTTTAAAAAAAAGAATAGTATAATTCTGACTTTATGTGATTATAAATACGAAAAAAAAGAGTATATACAAAAAATAAGTGAGTTTTTAAGGAAAAAATGAATTGTAGAATTTCAAAAAAAAAAGTTAAAATTTTTTTAGATCTTGGAAAAATGCCAATCGCAAATGGATTTATTCGCAAAAAAGATTTTAAAAAAGAGTATTTTTTCTTCCTGAAAGTAGCCTATTCGAAATCATTAAGTCTAGTTCAAATTGTTTCAAATCCACCTCCAAAAAAAATGTTTAATAAAAATTATCCATTTTATACATCCTCATCAAAATATATGATTAAACATTTTAAAAAATATGCTGAATGGATTAAGAAAAATTATTTAAAGAAAGAAGGCAATTTATTAGAATTGGGATCCAATGATGGTACTTTCTTAGAAAATTTCAAAGGCTACTACAAAATTGGTTTTGAGCCATCTGCAAGTGTTCATAAGTTGGCTAAATCAAAAAATATAAATAGTATTAATAAGTTTTTTAATTTTAAGAATATTCAAAGCTTTTTAAAAAGAAAAATTAAATTTGATGTGATCGTTGGGTCAAACGTAATTTGCCATATACCAGATCAAGCTCATTTGATCAAAAATTTTGATAAAATTTTAAGTAAAAACGGTTTTATAATTTTTGAGGAACCGTATTTAGGATCTATGTATAAAAAAATCTCTTATGATCAGATATATGACGAGCATATTTATATGTTTTCAGCTTCTTCAATAAGTAAAATTTATAAATTATTTGGATTTAAATTAATTGATGCTATACCGCAAATTACCCACGGTGGGTCAATGAGATATATTATATCAAGAAATTTAAACCAAAAAATCTCTAATAGACTAAAAAGAATTTTAAAAAATGAAAAAAAACTTTTTATAGATAATTTTAAAGGCTGTAAAATTTTTAAGAATAAAGTTGAAAAATCGAAATTAAGACTTGTTAAAAAGATTAAAATGATGAAAGCAAAAGGACATGATATTTGTGGATATGGTGCTACCTCTAAAAGTACAACAATACTTAATTATTGTAAAATTGGGCCTGAATTAATTGACTGTATATTTGATACAACGCCTGATAAGATAAATAAGTATTCTCCCGGTATGCATATACCTATTGAGCATTATAAAAATTTCAAAAAAAATAACTATAAAAAAATTTTTTTGTTTGCGTGGAATCATAAAAAAGAAATTTTAAAAAAAGAGAAACACCTTAAAGGAATAGAATGGTTTTCTCACCTAAATTAATTCTTTTTTTATAAAATGAAAAGAACTTACACTATTTTTGGTCATACTGGCTTCCTTGGAACCTACTTAAAAAATAAATTAAAAAAAAAATAAATTAATATTACCAAAGAGAGGTAAGGTAAAAATAAATCAAAACTTGGGGAATATTATTTATTGTATAGGTAGCGATCGATGGAAGAAGGATATTTATGACTCATTTGATGCTAATCTTGGACTCGTTCCTGAAATTCTGAGGAAAAATAGCTTTAAATCATTTAGCTTCATATCAAGTATAAGAATATACAATAATATGAAAATTGGAAGAGAGTATAGTGCATTGCACGTGAATCCAAATGATATCGAGGATTATTTTAATATTAAGAAAATTTGTGCTGAGTCACTTTTATTATCATCGGATCGTAATATCAAAATAATCAGATTGTGTAATTTATATGGTGACAATTTTAATGCACCAATATTTTTACCAACGATAATAAGAGATGCTGTTAAAAAAAAAAATATTACTATAACTATTAATAAACATTCCAAAAAAAACTATCTTAATATAAATGAGGCAGTTGATATTATTGTGAAGATAATTGATAAAGGTGAAAATAGAATTTATAATGTTGCTCCAGATAAAAGAATTTCTTTACTACAAATAGCAAAAAAACTTAAAGAAATAACAGCTTGTAAAATATCTTTTAAAAATAGAGGAAAAAAAATTAACGAAGCTAAAATAGATATTTCAAATCTTAAAAAAGAATTTAATTTTAAGCCTAAATCAAATCTAATCAAAGAATTGGATTTTTTGGTAAACTTATATCTAGATAATAAGTAAATATATGAAAAATATTAAAAACCAATTAACAGTTTTTTTAATTAGCTTTTATTCAGATAAAAAAAAAATAGAAAATATTATTAAAAAAATAGATAAAAAAATAAAAATTCTTATCATTGAAAACTCAAAATTAAAAAAAAATCAAAAATATTTTCAAGAAAAATATAGAAATGTTAAAGTTTTAATTCCAAGATTTAATGGTGGAATGACAGGTGGTACAAATTTAGCAATTAAAAATATTAAAACTAGATTTGCTATTTATATGGATATTGATGTTGATTTTAATAAAAATATAATATTCAAGTTTTTACATCATGCTGAAAAAATAAAAAAATTTTCTATGTTGGGTCCAAATCTTTATAATAGTAACTATAGTAATAAATTTTTCCTCAATAAAAAACGAGATGATTCTAAAGAATATATTAAAATGAGCTATATGCATTTTCATTTTATTTTATTTAATATGAAAGCTGTAAAAATAATTGGTCCATATGATGAGAATATATTTTTTTATTTTGATGAATGGGATTATTGCAAAAGGGCACAGAATACAGAGTATCCAGTTTATTTGATTAGAGATCTAGCAGTAAAACATATTGGTGGAAAATCATATTCTAAGGATGTTCAATTGCCCGTAGATTTTATAAGGCAGTGGCATTATGCTTGGAGTAAATTTTACTTTAATAAAAAACATTTTGGAAAACTAAATGCTTTCTCAATAGGAATTTATGACCTATTTTTAGATTTTTCTAAATTAATAGTTTTTTTCTTTTTTAATAATTATAAATACAACATTTATAAAAATAAGATTTCAGGTTTAATTAATAGTGCGATTGGAAGAAAATCATGGAAAAGATTGAAAATTTAAAAAAGAGGATACTTATTACTGGTGGCAATAGTAGGTTTGCAAAAAATTTAAAAGAGACTCTATATGGAGAAAATATAATATATACTACTCGAGAACAGCTAGATATTTTATCTATTGAATCCATTGAGAAATGTTTCAATGAATATAAACCTGATTATGTTATTCATCTGGCCTCGCTCTCTAGGCCAATGATTTTGCATGAACAAAAAATTTCATCCAGTATTGACGTAAATATAATTGGAACTGCAAATGTTGTAAAAAAATGCTCCGAAAGAAATATTAAATTAATTTATTTTTCATCTAATTATGTCTATCCAGGTACAAGTGGAAATTATAGTGAAGAGGATCCAGTGCTTCCAATTAATAATTACGCTTGGTCAAAATTGGGGGGTGAGGCAAGTGTAAGATTATATAAGAATTCCCTTATTTTAAGATTAGCTATGACAGAATATCCTTTTATACATGACAGTGCTTTCAAGGATGCCACAACAAATTTTCTTTATTCAAAGGAAGTTGCAAAAATTATACCCTTCATAATAGATGAGTGTGGAATACTAAATATTGGTTCAGAGGAAACAGAAAGTATTTTTTCTTTTGCAAAGAATTCAAACCCTAAAGTAAAAGCCTCAGTTTTAGGAAATAGTAAAAGTTTTCCAAAATATAGCTCAGTTAATATAGAAAGGTTAAGAAAAATTATTAATTTAGGAAAAATTATAAAAAGAGGAAATGTAATCAAAAATAAAAAAGCAATACTCGCAGCTGGTCCATCCATTTCCTCTTTGGAATTAAAAATTGTAAATAATATGATGTCAACAGGATGGGATAATTATTACTATGTTGAAAAATTTGAAAAAGATTTTGCAAGTTATCACAATAGAAAATACTGTTTAATGACGCCATCATGCACGTTGGCTATTTATTTATCTTTAAAAGCCATTGGTATTAAAGATAAGGATGAAGTAATTTTACCAGACGTAACATGGACAGCTACAGCTAGTCCAGTAATTGAGGTTGGGGCCAAACCGATTTTTGTAGATATAAATGAGGAAAATTGGTGTATCGATATTAATAAAGTAGAAAAAAAAATTACCAAAAAAACAAAGGCAATAATCAGTGTTAATTTATTCGGCAATATGCAAAATATTAATAAATTGAGATCAATTTGTAAAAAAAAAGGAATTTATTTATTAGAAGATGCTGCTGAAGCCTTGGGATCGGAGTACAAAGGTACAAAAGCTGGTAAATTTGGTGATGTCAGTTTCCATAGTTTCCATAGGACAAAAACTATAACTTCAGGCGAAGGAGGAGCTCTTTTAACTGATAATAAAAAAATTTATGAAGATGCAAAACATTTAAGAGATTTGGGAAGAAATAGTAAAAATTCTTATATTGCTGATACGGCAAGTTTAAAATTTATGCCATCTAATTTACAGGCATCAATGGTATATGCTCAGTTTAAAAGAATAAGTAAACTATTAAAGATAAAAAGGAATATTTTTAATAGCTATAAAAAATATCTTAAAACAAAATTAGATCTATCTTTTAATTATGAGAATAAAAATAGTAAAAATGGTTTGTGGGCAACAACTATAGTATTTAATAAAAAGTATAATATTGATATCGATAAATTGATACAATTTTTAGCTAAGAAGAAAATCTTTGCTAGGAAATTTTTTATGCCCCTTACAAGTCAAAAAGGTTATAAAAAATTTACCAGTAAAATAATAAAAAAAAATAATTCAGTTTCCTACAGTTTATATAAAAGGGCACTGGTTCTTCCTTCTCACTATAATTTAAATGATGACGATATTAAAAGAGTATCAAAAGAAATAATTCTATTTGTAAAGAAATGTTAGAATTTGTTTACTTTTTTCACTAATTTTAAGTTAATTTTAACATCGTAGATTTTTTTTTTATATTTAATTTGTTGTTTAAAATACTTAAAATCTTGAGCTAAACATTGAAGAATAAAATATTTAATAGATTTATTTTTTATTTGATCTAAATTTAATATATTAATTTTTCTTAGAAGTTTTCTATAATTTAATTTTGTTTTATGATGATATTTTTTTGGCAAAATTATTTTATTTTTTATTTTTTTCCATTTTGAAAAAAAAAGTTTTTTTATAAGAATAAGTGAACTATCATAAATAGTTTGTCCGGTATAGGGAAATTCTAATTTAAAAGCTTGTCTCGCATAAAACCTACCATCGTCAATTTTATGGTTCATTTGGTGAATTGTAGCTCCAAATGGGGTTTCATTTATTATTGACCAAATATAAGGGTCTTTGCCTCTATTGTATGGCAAATATGATGGGTGAATATTTAGATTAAATTTAAATTTATCCAAAAAGTTTTTTTTATAAATCAAAGGTGACCATATACTTACTAACCAATCATAATCGTTTTTTTTAATTTTTTTTAAAAATAACTTAAAAGGTATTTTTATATAATTAGCTTTTTTTTTCCTTAGAAAATTTAAAATTTTTTTATTTTTATCTATTACCAAAAAACTTAAATCATCCTCTCCTACATTTACAAGGTATCTAATTATATCGTATGTTACATTGTGAGGTGAGGCATCATCTTTACATATAACAAGAATCTTTTTACTTCTCATTAACTTACTCTAAGTTTTTTTAAGGTTATTCCAATGTCGTTAGAAATTTTTGAATTTAGACGCAAACCATGGCTCTCAATTTTTTTTTTACTTATTTTATATGTATCTTGATTAAGAATTCTTGATTTCACATATTTTATTTTTGGATTAAATTTATTTTTTTTAATTATTTTCAATATTTCATTAACTGTTTTATTTTCAGATAGTATATTGAAGACTTCATTTGGAAAAAGATCTTTTTTAATTATAAATTGAAAAGTTTTTGATGCATCCTTTAGACTAAGGTAAGGCCTGTATAGATTTATTGATTTTCCCCAAACTGGAATTTTAAGACCTAGAACAGAATTTAAACAAAATTTATTTACAGCTGTATGAAATCTCATACCTTCAGAAAATCCACTTATTGTACCAAATCGTAATGAAATAAATTTAAACTTTTTATTAAGTTTTTTTAATAATTTTTCTTCTAATAATTTAACTTCTGCATAAGGACTTCGTGGAAACAATTTTTTTTGTGTTTCATCTACATAATTTTTTTGTGGTCCATAAACACTTGTGGAAGATATATGAATTAATTTTGAATTATATTTTTTACAATAAGTTAAAATATTTTTGAAACAGCCAAGATTATTTTTAATTAATAATTTTTTGTTTTCAAAACTTTTTTCTGCGTTGGTAATTGATGCCAAATGTATTACTACCTGTGTTTTTGGAATTTTATATACTAAAGATTTTTCAGTTAAATCACCATAAATAAATTTACATTTTTTGTTTTTTATATCAAAAAGTGTATTAAACTTATTACCAGAGGCATTATCCAATAAATAGATTCTTTTTATTTTTTTTAATTTTAAAAGATCTTTTGTCACATAACTTCCTATGTGACCAAGTGGTCCTGTTATTAATATATTCATAATTTTTAAAATTTTTTTTGAATAAATTAGCTATATAAATTTGTAACACTTAGTTATATAACATCCTTGATATAATGAAATCTAAATATAAAAAAGAAAAAATTTTTTACGGAAAAGCTGTTTATGATAACAAAGAAATCAGAGCTGTTAATAAAGTTTTAAAAAATAATAGTTTAAATTTAATAGATGGGCCTCATGTAAAAAAACTTGAAAAAGAAATTTGCAGATTATTTGGTAAAAAGTATGCTTTAATGGTTAATTCAGGATCATCAGCAAACCTTTTGGCTCTATCTGCATTAAAATTTAAAAAAAATTCAGAAATCATAACTCCAAATTTAACTTTTTCCACAACCGTAGCTCCAATTTTTCAATTAGGTCTTATACCAAAATTTGTAGGAGTTGAAAAAAATAAATTTGTAGCGGACCCAGAGCAAATAGAAAGAGCAATTAACAAAAAAACTGTAGCGATTATGATACCAAATCTTCTAGGGAATATACCTGATTGGAAAAAAATTAATAAAATAGCTAGAAAATATAAAATTAAAATTATTGAAGATTCCGCTGATACTATTGGATATCAGATAAATGGCAAAAATACGGGTAAATTATCTGATGTAGTTACTAATAGTTTTTATGCCTCACATATTATAAATGGAGCTGGAACAGGTGGAATTGTGTGTTTTAATGATTATCATTTATATCAAAAAGCTAAGCTATTGAGAGGCTGGGGAAGATCTTCTGCAACTTTTAATGAGTCTGAAAATATAAATAAAAGGTTCAATATCAAAGTATCAGGAATAGATTATGATGCAAAATATATTTTTTCAGAAGCTGGCTATAATTTTTTACCTTCAGAAATTTCTGCTGCATTTGCGATAGAACAACTGAAAAAATTAAAAAAAAATATTGCTTTAAGAAATAAAAATTTTGATAGACTTAAAAGGTTTTTTTCTAAATATGATCAACTATTTAAATTACCTGAGCAAAATAAAGGTGTAATAACACCGTGGTTAGCCTTTCCTTTAGTTTTAAAAAAAAACAAATTTTTCAACAGAAAAAAGCTTCAAATTTTTTTAGAGAAAAATAATATTCAAACGAGAACTATTTTTACTGGTAATATATTAAAACAGCCCATTATGAAAAATAAAATTTTCAAGAAACTACCAAATACTGAAAGTGTTGCTAATGATGTAATGATAAATGGTCTTTTAATTGGTTGTCATCAAGGTTTAAAAAAAAACGATTTAAATTTTATTTTTTTTATATTTAAAAAATTTTTTGAAAAATACAAAGTTACCAATAACAAAATCTAATTATAATGAATAAGATGATAAGAATTGCTAAGGTAGTAGCAACTATTTTTCTTCCAAGAGGCGTAAGAGAATTTACATCAATCACGGGAGACCCGCTTACATTCACTGCACACAGCCAAAAATTTATTACAACGAGCGAAATAATTGATTTACTTAAATTAAATATAAAACTTGAAAAAGAATATTCTCTAGAAAAATATATCAAAAGAGATTTAATAATAGTTTCACCAAGTGTAAAGAATAAGGAAGGTGAAAAATTTCTGAGCGAAATTAATAATTTGGAAATACCAGGAGGGAAAGTCTTAATTCTAGAAAGAGAAAATATCGGTATGAGTTATGGGAGTTATAGTGATGCCTTTAAAAAATATAAAAATCACTACGACTACTTTTTATTTACAGAAGATGATTGGTTAATTTATGGAGAAAAATATTTTGATGTTGGTCTAAATGTTTTTAAAAAAGATAAGACAGTTGGTATGGTTGCATATCAAGCAAAAACAAGAATTGGTAAACATCACTGGGAAGATTTAGACTTAAATCAAAATAATGCTTTTACATGTCATTCTACATGTGGGCTAGCCAGTACAGAGGCTTTAAATAAAATTTTTAGTAAATTTGGAAGACTTCCATATTTTGATGGGGATGATTATTTCAAGAGTATAAGATATGGAGAATGTAAATTTGGAAGCAGCTTTTATAAAGTTGGATATAAAATAGAAGACTTACCTAGGGATAAAGTGTTAGGTATGCCCGCTTATGATTATATTAGAAAAATACCTTACAAGAAATATCCAAATTATTTTGATAAGATTTATATTTATTATATTAAATCAGTACTTAAAAGACGTATTGCAAAATTTATATGGAAATTAGTATCAAAAACAAAGCCTACAAAAAATTTATATCTTAAAATTATATCAAAAATTAAATGAAAAAATTTTTTTATAAGATTAAAGCAAGCTTAAAAAAAAAATATACTTTTACAGGAAAATATTCATCTTATTCTGAAGCTTTTAAAACTCAAAAGTTGACAAGTAATGAATATCAAAAGTTTTTAGATAGATATTTTAAAATACAAACAATGAACTTTTTTGATGAAAATAAAGTTAGAATTTATGGAAGATTTAAATTCTTTATAAAATTTATAAAAAGCTTAAATAAAAAAAAATTAAATATCCTTGATATAGGCGGTGGTCCAAACCCAATATTTTCTTATGTGAAAAAATCTACAAATATAGATGTTTCTTCGCATGTTTTAGAAACAACTAAGTTTGTAAAATATATACAATTTAAGATACCAAAAAAATATTTAAAAAAATTAAAATATACTCATAATTTTAAGAATATTACTTTTAAAAAATATGACATAGTTTTTTTTGGAAGTTCATTTCAGTATTTGAAAAATATTGATAACGTGCTTAAAGAAATATTTAGAAACAGAATCAAATACGTAATAATTTCAGACGTATTTTTAACTATTGAAAATAAAAATTTTTTTGTTCTAGGGTATAAAGATGAACCTTTAGTTTTACCAAATCAATTCTATTCTTATAATAATTTAATTTCTCAATTTACCAAAAATAATTATGCTATTTTAAAAGAAACAAA
>MDTG01269052.1_pt1 | contig 17470 bp, 15 predicted proteins | sample 811421 | NCBI WGS metagenome assembly MDTG01 (sample SAMN05326645, study PRJNA326480) | marine metagenome | isolation source: seawater | place: Pacific Ocean: South East | collected 2011
CTAGCATCTGTTTTGTCTCTTTATGAAATGTTAAACAGTGGTGAGAAAATTTATTTTGACGCCGCTTTGTCATTGACATTTTTTTTACTATTGGGACGCTATCTGGACTACATGACGCGGAAGAGAGCGCGTTCTGCAACGGAAGACTTATCAGCTTTGGAGGTTCACTCGGCTGATCGCATAAGTAATGGCCGGGTCGAACGGGTGGCTACAAAAAATTTGAAGATTAACGATGTAGTACAGGTCTCATCTGGCATGCAGTTTCCCGTCGACGGGTACCTTCAAAAAGGATCTACGCTAATTGACCGTTCGATGCTGACCGGTGAAACCATGCCAATTCTAATTTCAAAAGGTGCGCGAGTACACGCAGGCGAAATTAATGTTGGAGCTCTAGCTCAAGTTTCTGTTTGTGCAGTGGGGCGTGACACCACCATGCAAAGATTGTCTGAGTTGATCTCTAATGCAGAAAACCCCAGCAATAAATATACTAATCTAGCAGACCGAGCAGCACGGATCTATGCGCCAGCGGTTCATATTTTAGCAACAACTGCATTTGTGGTATGGTTATGGATTAGTGGTGACGCACGCCTTGCGCTGAATATTGCAATTGCGGTTTTGATTATAACCTGCCCCTGCGCACTTGGATTGGCCGTGCCGGCGGTAAGCATTGCAGCTATTGGTAAATTATTTAGCAAAGGGTTCTTAGTCAAAGATGGAGATGCACTGGAACGTTTAGCTGAAATAGATACGTGCTTATTTGATAAAACAGGAACTTTGACGCTAGCGTCGTTTCAAATGGCAACTAACCATCTGTCGGAGACCGAAAAGTCTATAGCGCTAGCACTTGCCCAAGGCTCGCATCACCCGCTTTCAAAAGGTCTAGCTGCTGCATTGTATAATATCGAGCCTGCGGAGGTAGTGGAAATTGAAGAAATTATCGGCTCAGGTATGAAGGCACGCTACCATGGTGAGGTGGTAAAACTTGGCAGCACGACTTGGCTAGGAGCAAATCATAAAGGTTTGGGGTTAAAGGTTGGAAATCAAGCCCCCAGAAATATACCGACACGAGAAGTACTCAGGCCCGGAATTCAAAAAATGATTATTGATATGAAAAAACTTGGCATCAGCCTGTGCATTTTGAGTGGAGATCATGCTGAAAATGTCAAAAATATAGGGGAAAAACTGGGAATTACGACTTTGATCCCCAATGTAAATGCGGAGGAAAAACATACCTATGTGTCAAGTTTGACCGCTGAAGGCCATAAAGTTTTAATGGTGGGTGATGGTTTAAATGATACAGCCGCTCTAGCAACAGCCCATGCATCGATTGCGCCAGCGAGTGCGCTTGATGCCTCTCGCAACGTAGCAGATATAGTGGTTTTAAGCCAAGATTTTAGCAATTTGGCCTCTGTTATCATTACCGCTAAAACAGCCATCCGACTATCTAAACAAAATTTTTTAATCGCGGCTTGCTACAATATTATAGCTGTGCCGCTAGCGCTTTTGGGCATGGCTACGCCCCTTATTGCTGCGATTGCAATGTCTGCTTCATCTCTTACCGTTTTGATGAATGCGTTCAGATTGAAAAGTATAAAATGAATATACTAATAATCTTAATACCAGTTTCTTTATCCCTTGGCATTTTAACCTTACTGGCATTCCTCTGGACGGTTGTTTCCAGCCAATATGATGATTTTGATGGGGCGGCTGAAAGGATGTTGATCGATAAAGATTTAAAGGAATACAAAAACAGCTGAATTAGGACCTAAAATCAATTTTACAAACAAACCTCACGGAATGATGATTAACGCGCACCTACGAAAATTTGACGGGTCGATTTCTTGAATTCATTCTTTGGTTTTTGATGATGAAACTTGAGACCCTATTCATCACGCATAAGCCTGCTTGCTCGTATTTACCTAAGCTCAAAATATTATGGTTGTGAAAGTAAGATGCGGTATCGTGGGTTGTGTGCTCCCGCAACCAACAATAACTTAACGATTACAATGAATTAGCGCCCTAAGGGGCGCCTCTTACGTTTTAACACCCCCAGAAATTGCCGCGTTCGTTGCCGCTTTTTAACATTCCCTGACATCCGTTTCAGTAGCCACCAGAAATGGTCAGCACTTCGCCGGTCATAAAGCTGCTGGCGTTGGATGCTAGAAAAATTGCCGCGCCGATTATTTCATCGACCGTCCCAGCGCGTCCCATCCAGTTAGCGGTTTCCAGATAAGCGGCCCAACCCTCGGGGTCATTAGACTTGCGACTGGAATTCCTGTCAGTGTCGATCAGGCCAGGCGAGAGGGTATTCAGTGTGACGCCGGTTCTGGCATATTGGCGGGCTTGGCTTTGGATCAAGTTATGCTGTGCTGCTTTGGACGCCGCATAAGCTGTAACCACCGGTTTGGGACCGGACTGATTGATCGATCCAATGCTGACAACGCGGCCCCAGCCGCGCTCCGCCATCAAAGGCAGAGATGTGCGCATCATATCAATTGTAGAGCGTAGGTTTACGTCAATCTGAAAGTTGAGATCGTCGTCTTTAAGTTCAGCTAATGAAGCGTTTACCTGTGCAGATGCGTTTATAACGAGGATATCTAACTGGCCTGCCTGCGCTTCGCAGATCTCTATAAGCTGCTGTCCCATCGACGGCTGTGATAGATCGCCAAATGTCGAATATGCTGTGCCGCCGGTATCTTGGATAGAGGCAATTGTGGTGGCGGTGCTAGTCTGAGTTTGTCCATGTACAAACACATGTGCGCCAGCACCAGCCAGCCCCTTTGCGATTCCTGCGCCAATGCCACGGCTAGCGCCCGTTACCAAAGCGGTGCGTCCAGTTAAATCAAAGAGAGAGTTGGGAGCGTAGTTCATTCAGCCACCAAGAGCGAAGTTTATGGTCGTAGTTCCACTAAAGCCTGAATCCAGTGCGAACACTCCGCCTGAGAGAGGCGCTTCGGAAAGTGTTGTCGTAGGCAGGCGGGTGCGCGCGCTTGTGACGAAGAGTATGTCGTTTTCTGGTCCGCCGAAACAAAGACTTGTTGGTCGTGGCACAGGCATATCCACATCGAAATCATGGGCACCGCTCGGCGCAAAACGGCGCAGTTTCCACCCATCCCAAAGCGCGCACCAGAGGCCACCTTGGCTGTCTATGGTAATGCCATCGGGGCGTCCGTCAGTTTCTGGAATTTGCGCGAATACACGACGATTGGTTATGTTGCCTGCGACTGGCGCAAAGTCATAGGCATAGATCAGGCCGGGCACGGTATCTACAAAATAGAAGGTGTCGTTAGACGGGCTCCATGCTAGACCATTCGAAACCGTGAGGCCGCTTTCTTGTCGTGTCCAGTCCGCGTCTGCGTTGACGCGATAAAGTCCGCCTGTGGCTTTGGCGGCATCCATTCGCATGGAGCCTACCCAAATGGCACCATCCGGACCTACCTTTGTGTCGTTAAGGCGGTTTTCGTGCAATCCGGCTTCTGGATCGCAGAATGGGGAAAGCTGTCCTGTGTCAAAATTAAGAACCTCGACTCCATCCTGTGTTGTGACCATCAAAAGATCGCCATCGGTCGGAAGGACCGAGCTGACGAGCTTTTCCAGCACACAAGTGTCATTCACTCCGGTTTCAGGATTTAATCGATAAACGGCAGGATGCAGAATATCAACCCAATACAGTCGCTGGTGCCCTGTGTGCCAGATCGGAGATTCTCCAAGTTGGGCTCCCCAAGGCAAAATGCATTCAATGTGCATCTGACGGGAACTTCCTATTTGTTGTCGCGGTTGTGGCCGCGAGCTAATTGCAACGGCACCTGCAGCCCCTGTGATCCGCCGCGCGGCGGCAATCAGGTCACGGCCCGCAGGGTGGATGTTTTCTTCGCAGAGACGTGAGGCGGGAGCCAGAATTGCCAGCGCCCCCAACGGCGTCCCATCGGGTGCCATGACCACTGTGGATACGCCGTTCACGTCCGCTAGGTGCTCTTGAAGGGAGATGGAATATCCACGCGCTTTGGTGAGAGCAAGGTCTCTTTTTAGCGCTTCCTGATTGGTAAGCGTTGTCTCGGTATATTTGTCGAGAGACGAAGTTTCTATCAGCGCCCGCGTTACAGAAGGGTCCTGAAAGGCCAGGAAAGCTTTTCCAGCTGCTGTACAATGCAGTGGCACACGATCACCTACACGGACATGCACGGATAAGCCGGTGCCGGAACTTGCGGCGACATACTGAACCTTATTCCCATCAAGTCTGCAGAGGACAACAGTTTCTCCGAGCTGTGAAGAGAGCCTCTCCAGCTCTACACCCGCGACAGAATTCAGGTCAAAGGTATCCCAAACACGATGAGACAACTCCAAGAACCTTGCACCTAGAGAATAGGTGCCTTTTTCTTCGTTGTGACGGACAAGGTCAAAGGCAAGGAGGGTCCGTAGGATACGAGCGAAGGTCGGCTTGGAAAGGTCAGAGTCTCTTAGTAGTTCGGCGAATTTCTTTGGCTGGTTGGCGTCTGCGACTTGATCCAGTAGCCTCAGGCCTTTGGCCAAAGCGGCTGCTCCCTCTGGAACCTTTTTTTCGTCGTTGTTTGAGTCAGACACAGTAGCACCCCTGGCACGTCGCAAAATGTAATTTTTTCGTACAGTATACACGATGCCTCGAATGGTTGATAGTTCTTGATAACAAATTGCGTTTCGAGATTTGGAAGCGCTGCACAACAGCGCCTCCATTTGATATCTTGCATCGCTGGGGCCTAGCGGCCATAGATCTGCTCTGGCAGGAACAAGGTGACAGCTGGTACAAAGGTGATCACTAAGAGTGTGATCATGATCGGTATGTAAAATGGCAGCATTGCCCGTACCAGTGCCCCATAAGAGATCTTGGCCACATCCATCATAATGAAGAGGATCACACCAAAGGGTGGCGTAATCGCCCCAATCAATAAGTTGAAGATCATCATGACGCCGAATTGTGTCGGATCGATTCCCAGAGTGCCTACAATCGGCCAGAGCGTTGGGACAGCAATCAGCATAATCGCCGTGGTTTCCATCACCAGCCCCGCCACCAACAACATCAAGTTGATCAGCAGTAGCAAGACGATTGGGTTCTCGGTCACAGATAGAAGGAAGGCTTGCAGAGTCTCCGGCACGTTCAAAACCGAGATCAGCCAAGAGATTGGGGCCGCACAGGCAAGAATGAAGACAAGCGCACCGATGGTGAAGATGGTGCTCTTGGTCGCATTCAAAAGCGCCGCCATAGTTAGTTCACGCATGCCAATGCCTAAGGCAATCGCATAAACGGTCACAATTGCGCCCAGCTCCGTTGGTGTTGCCACTCCGGAGAGCAAACCAGCCACTAGAAGCAGAGGTGCCATCAGGCCAGGCAGCGCGCGCCATGCCGAACAAGTCACGTCCTTGAAGGTGGACCGTGGGGTCACCGGTGCTTCGACACGTTTTGTGACCGCAAGGATATAAATCAGCACCATCAGGACAAATCCGAGGAAGAGGCCTGGAACAATGCCCGCCAGAAACAGTTTTGCAATCGATTCACCGGACAGAACCGCATAGATTACCATGATCACACTCGGTGGGATGATGGGGCCGATGATCGACGACGAAGCGGTAACGGCGGCACTGAAAGGCTTGCTGAACCCCGCTTTTTCCATCGCCTTGATTTCGATTGCGCCGAGCCCTGCGGCATCTGCAGCGGCTACACCCGACATACCAGAAAAGACGATAGAGGCCAGAATGTTCACATGTGCAAGTCCGCCGTGGATATGTGCGACCAAGGCCTTAGCAAAAGTAAAGATACGATCTGCAATGCCAGCGGCGTTCAAAAGGTTGCCAGCAAAGACAAACAGCGGAATCGCAAGAAGCGGAAAACTCTCAAGAGAAGGCGACATCCGCTGCGGGATGATGCGCACACCGGCGGCCTTGAAGAGTGGCTGATCGCCTATAAAGGTCTGGATCAAGATAAAGGCCGTGGCCGCCGTGAGCATGGCAAAGGGCACGGGCATGCGCAGAAAAATCAGCCCAAATAGTAGGGCAAGGAGAAGTAGGGCTTCCATTAGACGAGGGCCTCTTGGTCTTCTTTCCTCTCAAAGATCACATCGTAGATCGTTGAGAGGATGATTGAGCAGAAACAGTAAATGAGTGGCAGGGAGTTGTAGTAGGCGATTGGGAAATTGCTGGGTAGCGAGATCGTGGTTCGGCGGAATTCTACCTTCAAGATCGGGCCAATATGCGCAATCAGCGTGATTAGCGTAATCATCGTTAAGATCGACATAACCACTCCAAGGAACCGCGAAACGGGGCCTCTAGGGAAAAGATCCACGAGGATATGGCGCTTTTCCTTGGCGGCAATGGCCGCGGCAAGCAGCGTTAGTAGAATGAAAAAGATCGTTACCATCTCTTCCATCCAAGGAACGGGCATATTGAAAACGTACCGAGCGACGATCTGAAAGATAATCGTACCGACGATCAGCGCCATGAGCGTTACACAGATGGCCATTTCGACTTGGCCCTGAATGCGGATGAATACTTTGAGTGCTTGGCGCATGTCTCCCCCTTCGGAAGTGCATAGCTTCATGCTGACATAAAAAGGCCAGGCAATACGTGCCCGGCCTCATGAACTTCAGAATTATTGGTTCTGAACTTTTTCGAACAGACCAGTGCTCCACAGGCCGTCTGCTTCTGCTTTCGCCACACCTTCACGCGCCGCAGCCTGCAGTGCAGTGGTATCATATTCACGAACGGTTGCGCCAGTTGCGCGCATTTCGTCCAGAACAGAGTCACGACGGGTGGATGCATCTTCGAAAGCGAAGGTCGCCGCGTCTTTTGCAGCTGCAACCAAGATTGCCTGGTGCTCTGCAGACATTGACTGGAACTTATCTTCGTTGATCATGATCGCCGATGACGCCCAAACGTGGTTGGTCATGTAGACGTTTGGTGCAACTTCGTGGAAGCGCTGGGAGATCGCTGCAGTTGGAGGACCCTCTGCGCCGTCAACAACACCGGTGTTCAGGCCCAGGTATACTTCGCCCCATGCAACCTGAGTAGGCTGCGCGCCCAATGCAGTCCACAGACCCAAGTAGGATGGGATTTGTGGGATACGCATTTTGCGGCCTTCAAAGCTGCCATCTGCTGGCAGTTCGTTAACCATGAATACGATACGTGGCTCGGTTGGACCACCGGACAGAACGCGGATGCGTGCATCGTTGCGCATGTCGGTGGTCAGCTCTTGGAAAAGCTCAGAGCGGAAAAAGTCAAACACGTGGTCGCTGTCACGGAATGTGAAACCCCAGGTCATGATCTGAGTGTCAGGTGCATAAGCAGATAGCCAGGAACCAGCGGTACCCAGTGCGTCTACAGAACCTGTGGACATTTGGTCCATAACCTGTGGAGGCGTACCCAGCTGTGTGCCGGTGATGTAGTTGACTTCGATTTTGCCGTTGGAACGCTCTTCGACCAAGCCTTTGAAATGCTTGTTCATGCGGTCCATCTGAGAGTCGATTGCGTCAGAGTTGACAAGTGTAATAGTTTCAGCAGACGCGCCGAAAGCCATTGCACAAGCTGCGACTGCCCCAAAAATGGTAGATTTGATATTCAAGGTTTTTCCTCCTCTAATGAGTATACTTCAATGTGACGCGGCCAGGTAACGAAAGCACTGGCCGTGCCGCGGGACTATAGTGGCTCCATCATGTTGAGAGCCTCTTGCGACGGCTCAACGCCCAACCCAATTCCTGTGGGTGGAAGATAAAAGCCGTGTTTACAATCCATGTCCCCAACTAATAGTCGGCGATTGGGTTCAAAGATCGAATGCTGGAATTCGTGGAACTTAGTCATGGTCAGCGCACAGGAAGCCTGAATGCTCGCTGCCAAGAAAATGCCTGCGCCAATGGTAGCATGGGGAATAACGTCAATTCCGTATTCCTCTGCCAATGCACCTATGCGCATAAAATTGGTGATGCCCTTGTGACCCATTTCAGGCTGCACGATCGCAATCTTACATCGCTCAATTCGATGCAGCATGTCGTAATGCGTGCGCCATTCCTCACCCACGGCGATTCTTGTGTCCGTCGCGTGGGTAACTTTTTCCAGGGCCGCGATGTCTTCGGTTCGAACAGGCGCTTCCGCGAACCAAAGATCATGCGAGGCCATTCCGCTGATTAACGCCAGGGCGACGTCAGCGTTTTGATTCCAGTGCATATCAGCCGCGATTTGCACGTCAGTCCCAAGCGCTGCACGCAGAGCCTTAATTTCCGCAACAGGGCCATCATCTGCGACCGGTGTCGCGAATTTGAAGGCCTTGAAGCCCCGTGCTTGCCATGATTGAGCAAGAGCAACACGGACCTCCAGTGTTTTCTCAGGCAGGCCTGAGATGTAAGCAGGGATCCGGTCGTGTTTGGAGCCTCCTAAAAGGGTGGCAACTGAAGATTTTGCGATGCGACCTGCAACATCCCAGAGCGCTATGTCAATGGCGCAGAGCGCATCCACATAAAAGCCACCGGTATAACCGCGCACGCGCATCAGATCGTAGAGATCGTCATAAATCGCAGTCGGATCAGTCGGATCTCGCCCTATGGTGAAATCCGCCAAAAGATCTTTGATCAGCTCGCCAACCGCAGTGGGAGCTACTAGCCCATAGGTCTCACCCCAACCGACTACACCGCTCGCGGTTTCAATGCGCACCAGAATGGATCGATCAAACGTTGGATAAACTGTCCGATTGCCTTTGCGCACCAAATACCCCTTGGCGTTGGGTTCCTCTCCCGGTCGCGCTGCACCCAAGTAAGGTACTTCGCGCGATTGAGTGAGAGTGAAGGTTTCGATTTTTTTGACGACGTCCATCACCGGAAGCTCCTATACTGTCTCGGCTTGCATGATGCCGAGCTCCACAAGGTTGGCATCGATATCAGCCGCTGCAAAGTCGTCCAGTTCGGCGGTTAATGCCCGAACTTGTGCGTTATTCAGAACCCCGCGACGCATCATTGTGTACTTGGTCAGGCGCATGCGATAAACAGCCTGCAGCGTAAGCAGCGGCAGTGTGCGGACATAAAGGTCACGCGCTTTTGCACGGTCGCCTGCGCGCCACGCCTTGTCCATCTCGACATGCTCACTGGCGATCTCAAGAGCCGGCATGGCAGCACATGCGCCTCGCTCATACTCATCCAGAATATACCGGGCCCCACCGCCACCGATGACACCCAAAAGGTGTTCTGGCTTTTTCTTTAGGATAGTAGAGATGGTGGGACCCGCTGGGAGAGTCTCTTCTTTGATATATGCGATCTGAGTGAAACGCTCGACCAAGGTCAGGATCGTCTCTGCAGAGAGGTCAGAGCCGCGTGGCGCTGGCGCATTCTGAAAAATGATGCGTGCGTTCGGAAGCGCTTCTACGATCGGTGCAAAGAACGCCTCAATCGCGTCAGGCGCATTGCCAATAGACACAGGCGGCTGGATCATTAGCCAATTCACATCGTTCTTTTGCGCGACATGACCATGGGCGATCACCTCATCAGAGGATTGCCCGCTGGCGCCCGCTACGATCACAATCTGATCGCCCGCGGCGCTTACAACCTCTGCCAAGAGATCTTCGCGCTCTTGTGGCTTCAGGTACTCAACCTCGCTCGCAAAACCGGGGAACACGACGCCACTAACGCCGGAGTCAATTGCATAACGCACAAGGCCCGGCATCGCCTCCATGTCGACGCTACCATCCAAGGTGAATGGAGTCGGGAGGACAGGAATTATCCCGGTTAATGCGTTTGACATTATAAGGTCCATATTCTGATACCTTGAATCATATTTTGACTTTAGTCACAAAGTGCGAATATAGCAAGCCCAGTTATGACAAAAGGAAAACCACACCATGAACACCATAAAATCCGTAGCAAACCCTTACGGGGACAAGGTCATTGTCGTCGATTGGGGCACCACGTCACTGCGTTGTATGCTCATTGCAGGGGAAGGAAAGATCTTGGCAGAAACAGGGTCGGAAGGCGGGATTCAGTTTATTAAAAACAAGCGGTTCGAATCAGAATTGATGGCTGCGATTGGGGGGTGGCTCGAAGAAAACGGACCGATCCCAGTTTTGGCTCTGGGCATGATCACCAGCAAAAGCGGTTGGGTCGAAGTCCCGTATGTCCCTTGCCCTGCAACTGCTGAAAGTCTGGCAAATGGCATGATCCGTGCGAGCCTTTCGAATGGCTCCGATCTCTTTTTTCTATCAGGCATCACAGACAAGACGCGTTTCCCTTTCCCCGATGTTATGCGGGGCGAAGAAACTCAGATCCTTGGATTTGGGCTAGAAGAGGAGCTAACCATCGTTCTGCCGGGCACCCACAGCAAATGGGCACGTGTCGGCGGCGGAGAGATCAGTAAGTTCCAAACCTTTGTAACCGGCGAGGTCTTTGCGCTGTTCGCTCAACACTCTTTCATCGCAAAAGCCGCAGGCCAAGATAGCCGGGATGACAATTGGGACGCCATGCTGCATGGCGCAAGGATAGCGAAAGCCGCCGCAGTCCACGATGCTGCTTTCCTGACGCAGCTCATGTCAGTCCGCACTGGTATGCTCGCAGGCGAACTCACTGCCGATCAGATGCTTAGCTATCTCTCTGGTCTGATCATCGGCAGTGAATTCCGTCAAGCCATGGAAGCTGGCTGGTTTAAACCTGGCGACACCATTGGCATCATCGGCAATGATGGGCTGAATGACAGGTATCGCAGAGTTTCCGAGATCTTCGAACTCCATATCAAAGATGGTGGCGCGCAGGCAGCCGTTGTTGGAGCGCTGCAGATCTTTGCAGGAAGTTCTACAAATGCGGCTTGAGCACGCGATAGAACGAGGTCGCTTGATCGCGATTCTGCGCGGCCTACGCGTCGAAGAAGCAATCGACATCGCCGGTGTATTAGTTGAGGCGGGTATCTCTATGATAGAGGTCCCACTTAATTCTCCTGACCCGTTTGTCAGCATAGAACGGATTGCCACAAAGTTTGGTGATCAAGCATTGATCGGGGCGGGAACGGTTCTGGCAAAAGAAGATTGCGACCGCATTAAATCGGCGGGTGGTCAACTGGTTGTATCTCCAAACTGCAATCCGGTGGTGATTGCGCACGCCAAACAAATGGGCATGAGCGTCTTCCCTGGTGTTTGCACCACCACTGAAGCGTTCAAGGCGCTGGATGCCGGTTCAGATGGCCTTAAACTTTTCCCATTTCAAGCGTTAGGACCGTCGATTCTCAAGGCGTGGAAAGCTGTCCTTCCCATAGATACACATCTTTTTCCGGTGGGTGGTGTGAAGGTGGAGGATATGGCAAGTTTAGTGACTGCCGGCGCTACGGGGTTCGGCATAGGATCAGAGCTTTACAAAGCTGGCATGCCGTCTGCGGAAGTAAAGAGGCGTGCAGAGACTTTTGCAATTACCGGGCATCGCGCGGCTTTGCCAGAATAACTCACCTTACCTGTCGTCCAATGGTGGCGTAGCTCTTCAGCTATGCCCAATCCAGTATCTTTCCGCTATTTCAAAACCAGTCCTGAGATCATCCAACTTGCAGTTATGCTGTATGTGAGGTTCCCACTCTCACTGAGAAATGTAGAAGACCTCCTGCATGAACGCGGTGTTGATGTGAGCTATGAATCCGTTCGGTACTGGTGGCATAGATTTGGTTCTCAGTTCGCAAGCCAGATCAAGAAGCGCAGAGCAGGGGGAATGCAGTCCAGTAATTGGAAATGGCACCTAGATGAAGTCTTTGTGAAAATAAATGGTGAAAGACATTACCTATGGCGTGCAGTTGATCATGAAGGTGAGGTGTTAGAAAGCTACGTCACCAAAAAGAGAGACAAAAAAGCAGCTTTAAAGTTCATGAAGAAAGCCATGCGGCGCTATGGATCACCCAACGAGATCGTCACAGATAAGCTTGGGTCTTACGGTGCAGCAGCAAGAGAACTAGGCTGTTCAGAAAAGCAGGTTACTAAGCGATGGGCAAACAACAGAGTTGAGAATTCACACTTACCCTTTCGACGACGAGAAAGTGCCATGCTTCGATTCAGACGAATGCACAGTCTACAGAAGTTCGCCTCCATCCATGCCTCGTTTCACAATTTGTTCAATTCGCAAAGGTCACTCTCAAAACGTAGTACATTCAAACTTAACCGTGACGCTGCTCTCACCGAGTGGCGTTCTTTAGTGATCTCATAGAAATTGCCGTCAAATGAATGCTGATGCTTGGGCTCGTTTGTCTGGCAGCACCGCATCAGTAGCTCCGGCTTCATGATTAAACTTCTCGTATCGGAAAAGTTCGCGATGCCATCGCCACAATCAATAGGGTTTTCGTCATTGTTTTATTTTGTATAATATACCCCGCAAAATTGCTTAGAACACTTAGCGCACTATCTCTAAAGCAACCGGAAAAGCTATTGCGCGGTGACTGAATAACACTTCTATTGAGGGGGCGATGGCGAGTTCTGCGACCCGGTGCTGGGACCACGATCGTTGCCATAGCTATTGCGGCTCTGCTCAACGACACCTGTGTAAAGCGGCTCAAAATGAGCGTTAATTTGACTTCACCCAAACTCTTTGAGAAGACTTGGCAGTCGCATACCTTGGAGCATCATGTGATCCCGCATGAGAGTGTTCGCCTGAACGCCATCACCTTCAAGAATAGCCTCGGTGATCTCCCGGTGTTCTTCGAAAGACTTTTCCAATCTCCCAACAACCTCATAAGGCATGAGACGATAGACATTGATACGGGCTTGAATTTGTTCAAGTTGGTTCACAAGCCAAACATTGCCGCTGGCCTGATGAATAGCGGCATGAAATATGAGGTTGGCGTCTGCGTATGCAGGAATGTCTTCAAATTCTGCAGCAACCCGGCACTTTTCCAATCCGGCCTGGATTGCTTTTCTATGAGACAACGTTAACACTTCACTCGCCAATCTGCAGGCCATTCCTTCGAGTTCGGCCGCGACCTCGAACAAATCGTTCAGTTCCTTTGCCGATAAAACTCTGACCATTGCGCCCTTGCGCGGTCGGGTTTCAAGCAGCCCAGCATCGACCAGAGATCGGATTGCTTCCCGAATGGGTGTTCGACTAACACCAAAGCGTACTGCCAAGTCAGCTTCTTCCATTTGATCCCCTGGTCTTAGCACACCGCCAAAGATGTCCTGTTTTAGCTGATTAATCAGTTTGTCTGATGCTCGGGCCATGCTGTCTCCTTTCCGTTATTTAATCATGCTCCCTTCGTATTTTCCATACAGAAAAGGCCTATATGGATTTTTTATTTGCATATGGATACATATTTGTTTGCATATGGATACATATAAGCTATATATTGATCCATAAGGAGGAATCAAAATGAACAATTTTCTGAAATCCACTGCACTCGCTCTTCTTTTGACCGGGGGCGCGGCACAAGCAAAAGAACTACGCCTGTCGCACCAATGGTCCCCCAGTGATGTCCGTCACGAAGTGGCCCAGATCGTTGCGGATCACGTAGCGTCAGCAGATGTCGATCTAGAGATCACTATCTTTCCATCAAAGTCGCTGTTCAAACCACGTGAGCAGTATCGTCCGCTATCTCGTGGTCAGTTGGATATGACGGTCTTCCCGTTGTCCTATGCAGGTGGGCAACAACCGGCTTTCAATCTGACACTAATGCCCGGCCTCGTGAAAAACCACGATCATGCTGCGCGCCTTAGCCAATCCCCCTTCATGGAGGCCCTTGAAGAAAAAATGGCCGAAGATGACGTTATGGTGCTGGTGCACGGTTATCTGGCCGGTGGATTTGTGGGGAAAGACAAATGCATCACCCATCCCGATGACATTGCGGGTTTACAGACGCGGGCCGCAGGTAAATCTTTTGAACAGATGTTGGTTGGTGCAGGTGCATCCATCACATCAATGGCATCGTCCGAAATCTATTCGGCCATGCAAACAGGGGTGTTGGATGCGGCGAACACGTCTTCTTCTTCTTTCGTTTCTTACCGGATCTTTGAGCAGGTTGCCTGTTATACACCTGCTGCGGATATCGCCCTGTGGTTCTTGTATCAGCCCTTGCTTATGAACAAATCAACTTTTGAAGGCCTGTCGGAAGAGCAGCAAGCAGCCCTCTTGGCTGCAGCAGAAGTTGCCGAGGCCTACTATCTAGAACAGGCCAAGTTGCAAGACGCCGCTTCTGTGGAGGTGTTCCGCGAAGCTGGTGTCGAGATTGCAGAGATGACTGCCGAAGATTTTGCAGCATGGCAAGCATTGGCGCAGGAGACATCCTATGCTGCGTTTGTTGCGGACGTTCCAGGCGGCCAAGAATTGCTCGACATGGCGCTGGCCGTAGAGTGATCCAACTGATGAGGGCGCAATTGCCCCTCATTCATCCCTAGTATGAGAAAAGGAAGTGCAACATGGCCGGCCATGCCCCTTCGACTGTCGAGCGCGCAAAGAGCACCAATGCTTTTGTGCGGACAGTTCAAACTATTTCAAGAGTGGCCGGGTGGTGCTCTGCACTAATGATCCTGGCGGCAGTATTTCTAACGTGTCAGATGATTTTCATTCGCTTCGCCCTAAACGGATCAACCGTATGGCAAACAGAGGTAGTTGTGTTTCTTGTCATTGCTGCAACACTTGTCGGGTTGCCGTTTGTTCAGCTCCAGCGCGGCCATGTGAATGTTGATCTCATTCCCCTCGCGTTGAAAGGCAAAGCGCGCTTCGGCCTCGCCGTGATTACACTCATACTGTCTATCTCCATCATTTTTGCGATGTTTATCTACGGCTACGAGTACTGGCATTTTGCGTGGGCGCGAGGCTGGACTTCAGACACGGTAACTGCAGTCCCATTGTGGATCCCTTACCTGTCATTGCCCGTTGGATTTGGCTTGTTGTTATTGCAACTGATCGCCGATCTCGTGGCGCTCCTTACAAAAGCTGAAACGCCCTTTGGGCTGGAGGCGTTATAATGGACCCCCTCTTTCTTGGTGCCCTCGTTGGAATTTGCATCATCCTAGTACTATTTTCTGGTGTCTCCGTCGGTGTCGGCTTGCTCGTGGTTTCTGCTGGTTTCCTGGTCGTCTTCGATGGTATGCGCTCGCTCGAATTGATGCCGGAGATATTCTTCGGCAAGCTGGACAGCTTTGCACTGCTTTCAATCCCGATGTTTATCATCATGGGGGCATCGATCGCATCGACACGCGCAGGTGCAGATCTGTATGAGGCACTGGAGCGTTGGTTGACCCGCGTGCCAGGTGGCCTTGTGATCTCAAACCTTGGGGCCTGTGCTCTGTTCGCAGCGATGTCTGGGTCCAGCCCGGCAACTTGTGCGGCTATTGGCAAAATGGGCATCCCCGAGATGCGCAAACGTGGCTACCCTGAAGGGATCGCCACCGGATCCATCGCGGCGGGCGGCACTCTAGGCATTCTGATCCCACCATCAGTCACAATGATCGTCTACGGGATCGCCACTGAAACGTCGATTGGTCGCTTGTTTCTGGCTGGGGTTTTCCCGGGCCTGTTGCTTGTAGCCTTGTTCATGGTTTGGTCGCTGTATGCGACATGGAAGTCGGGCGACAGCAATCTGCTGACTGCACGCAGTTACACATGGAAACAAAAGTTCGAAGTTCTTCCGCGCGTCCTGCCGTTCATCGGCATCATCGTCGGTGTGCTTTACGCGATGTATGGCGGCGTCGCGACTCCGTCCGAAACCGCAGCCGTCGGCGCACTGCTTTGCTTAGCCGTGGCGATTGTCATCTACAAACTATATGACATCCGCAAAATCTGGGCGATCTTACAGGACAGCACCAAGGAAAGCGTGATGATCCTATTCATCATCGCGGCGGCTGGGGTGTTTTCATACATGCTCTCCAGCCTGTTCATAACGCAGAGCATTGCGACGTGGATTGGCACACTGAACGTGAACCCTTGGGTGTTGATGATCGCAGTGAATGTGTTTCTGATCATCACCGGGTTCTTTCTGCCGCCTGTCGCTGTTATCCTAATGGCAGCACCAATCTTATTGCCAATCATAACCACTGCTGGTTTTGATCCAATCTGGTTTGCGGTGATCCTGACAATCAACATGGAAATCGGGCTGATTTCCCCACCGGTGGGCCTGAACCTCTATGTCATAAACGGCATTGCACCAGACATTTCGCTCAAGACGATCCTTAAAGGGTCCCTCCCATTTGTCGCCTGCATGTTGTTGGCAATCGTTTTGCTCTGCGTTTTCCCGGGCATTGCCACTTGGTTGCCCGAGGCCGTTATGGGCCCCGCTCTTTGATCCCATCTCGAAAGGAATATCAAATGCCTTCTTCATCCAAATATCGCCGCGTTGGCCTGATCGTACCCAGTTCAAACGTAACAATGGAAACCGAAATTCCTGCGCTGCTGAAAGCACGTGAAACGATCCTACCAGAGCGGTTCACCTTCCATTCCTCCCGGATGCGGATGAAAAGCGTCGTCAAGGAAGAGCTGGAAGCGATGGATGCGGATTCCGTGCGGTGCGCAACGGAACTCTCGGATGCCGCCGTTGAGGTCCAGGCCTACGCTTGCCTTGTCGCCATTATGTCGATGGGGCTGGGGTATCACCGGACGTCACGCCAAAAGCTGGAGAAGGCCGCCGCCGACAATGGTTGCCCAACGCCTGTCCTAAATTCTGCGGGCGCTCTGATTGATGGGCTCAAAGATATGGGGGTCAAGAAGGTTTCAATCATATGCCCCTACATGAAGCCACTGACAAAGATAGTGGTCGACTACATCGAGAACGAAGGGATTGAGGTGCAGGACTTCCTTGCACTTGAGATTCCGGACAATCTTGAGGTCGCATCCCAAGATCCAACTGCACCGGCCGAGTTGTGGCGCAAACTGGATACCCGTGGCGTGGACGCGATCGTTGCCTCGGCCTGTGTGCAGATGCCTTCGCTACCTTCAATCGAGATGATTGAACGCGCGTCTGGCCTCCCAACCCTGTCGGCTGCGGTTGCCACTACGCGCCAGATTTTGCGCAATCTTAATCTGACGGAAGTTGCACCGGGTGGTGGCGCCTTGCTTGCGGGCGGCGTTCCTTCAACCCTTTCATAGGTGGCATGACAAATCTGGGTACAGCTCATATCAGCGCTGTACCCAATTAACCCAAGGACCTTTCGTGGACAGCAAAGTCACCATCTACCCAATTAGGCTCTGTCAGAATAAACCACCTTGCCCGACAGAGTGCTGGATATTAGCGTCTAAGCCATGCCTAATCCAGTATCGTTCCGCTATTTCAAAACCAGTCCTAAGATCATCCAACTTGTAGTAATGCTGTATGTGAGGTTTCCACTAAGAGTGCCCCCTCGCACAGTGGCCTAAAATGTGTTATAATATAACACTCACATAGGGGTGTTCAAAATGATAGCAAAAGGTAACGTTACGATTGGCCTAGAGACACGTTTCGGGCCTAATTGGCCCGGTGTGCGTTGCGGTGCAAGAACTAAACCTGAAGGTCAGAGGTTCAAATCCTCTCTCCGCAA
>MDTG01352157.1_pt1 | contig 17470 bp, 14 predicted proteins | sample 811421 | NCBI WGS metagenome assembly MDTG01 (sample SAMN05326645, study PRJNA326480) | marine metagenome | isolation source: seawater | place: Pacific Ocean: South East | collected 2011
CGAGGGGCTGGCGCCCGGGCCGGTCGAGCTCTTCGCGCGCAGCCAGGACTACGGCCTGACCGCCCGGATCGGGGGGGAGCTGCGCGCCGGTCAGCTGACGCCGCTCGACGTGCCCCTCGCGCAGGGCCCCACGATCGTCGGCTTGCTCAGCGATCGCGCGGGCGCGCCGCAGGAGGGGCTCCAGCTGACCGCCCGTGACCTGGGGGGCGACGTGACCCGCCAGGCCCGGAGCGACGCCGAGGGCCGCTATCGGATCGAGCACCTCTACCCGGGTCGCTACCAGCTCCAGATCGCGGCCGGCCGTCGGCGGGCAGCCCTGCTGACGCGCGAGGTCGAGGTCGGCGTGGGCGAGGTGCGGCTGGACCTCAGGGTCCCCAGCGGGGCCCGCGTGACGGGCCGCGTCCTGGACGGGAAGGGTCAGCCCGTCGTCGGAGCCCTGGTGGCGGCCGCCGTGGGGGGAGACACCCGCTTCTTCACGGAGACGAAGGAGGACGGCGCTTACGCGCTCGAGGACCTGCCGGCCGACACCTACCGGATCTTCGTGCGTAAGCGGGGCAAGGAGGCCCTGCTCGGCCTGAGCGAAGAGCTGAGCCTCAGGGCAGGGGAGGTGCGGGAAGGCTTGGAGCTCGTCGCGCGCCGCCCGGCGCGGGTGCTCGGCGTCGTCGTCGATGGCCAGGGGCAGCCCATGGCCGAGGTGTCGGTGCGCGCGCGGGGGACCAACGCTCCGGTCACGCGCCGCGACGAGTGCGACGCCGAGGGGAAGTTCGAGCTCGGGCCCTTCTACGACGGGGAATACCGCTTGAGCGTCGACCAGGACGACCTTCGCCTCTTGGCGGCGAAGCGAGGTGTGGCGAAGCTGGTGGCCGAGCGCGCGACGGTCCAGGTGCTCAACGGGCAGGACCAGCGCTGCACGCTGCGAGTGCGAGCGGAGTAGGGAGGAGAGCGGTGGCAGACGCGCGACTGCGGGATCTAGAGCGCCAGGCGCTGACCGACCCGGAGGCCCGGGCCGAGTGGATCCTCTGCCAGCTCCGCCGCGACGCCTTTCCGCCCTACCGCGTCGAGCTCTGCGCGCGCCTCGGTGACGACGCCGCGCGCGCCGCCATGAACCTGCCGGGTCGGGCCCGCCTCGACCTGCAGCTGGGCCGCAGCCTGGCGGAGCACGGGACCGACCTCACCTGCCGCGTGGCCCTGGCCGCCGGCGCCGCCGCCACCCGGGCCGAAGGCGACGAGAGCGCCCTGCGCGCCCTGAACGAGGTGCTCTCGATCGCGCATCAGCTCTACCGCGAGCGGACCAAGCGCGGGGCCAAGGCCCTGGCCGTCGCGATCACGACCGCCAGCCGCCTGCGCACCCGCCACAAGGGCGCCGAGGCCGTCCGGACCGCGGGCCACGCGGTGTGCCTCGAGCCGCGCAGCAACGCGATCTGGCAGAGCTGGTACGCGGGCCGTTCGTTGGAGGCCGCGATCGAGGCTCGCGGCCTCCCCGCGATCCAGCGGACCATCGTGGACGAGGTCGTGCCCTGGGTGCTGGGCCTGGACGATCCGCTAGAGATCGGGACCGCGCCGCCGAGCCCCCCGGTGAAGGGGCCGAATCCGGTGGCGCCATCGTCTTGGTGGACGGCGATCTTCGGCAAGTAGACCGAGGACGGACGACCGAGGACGGACGACCGAGGACGGGGACGGACGACCGAGGACGGGGACCGAGGACGGACGACCGAGGACGGACGACCGAGGACGGACGACCGAGGACGGACGACCGAGGACGGAGACCGACGACGGAGACCGAGGACGGGGACCGAGGACGGAGACCGAGGACGGACGACCGAGGACGGAGACCGACGACGGAGACCGACGACGGAGACCGAGGACCGGAGACCAGGAGCCGGAGCCGGAGACCGGGACCGGAGCCGGGGACCGAGGACCGAGGACCGGAGACCGGAGCCGGAGCCGGAGACCGGAGCCGGAGCCGGAGACCGGGGGGACCGGGACCGAGGACCGGAGACCGGAGCCGGAGACCGGGACCGGAGCCGGGGACCGGGACCGGGACCGGGACCGGAGCCGGAGCCGGAGTCGGAGTCGGTAGCGGCACCGGGTTCGCCGATGCTCCGGAAAGACAACGCGCTGCAGGTCCACTCGGACCAACAGCGCGCTGCAGGCTGGATGTGATTGATCGCTAGGGCCTGGGCTTGGCTGGGAGGAACGATCCAGCGGCGTTCCTACCCGCTCACTTGCTGCCCGAGCCGTCCCGGAGCCCTCGGGTCGAGGCGCTCTCGAGGCGTGCCTCAGAGGATTCGACGTTAGGTGATTGGGTGCGTTCGAGCGTTCCTGGCCCTCGAGGCTCCCGAGCCCCGCAGCACACGATCACCGAGTCGAATCCGGGCCCCAGATGGGGGGGGCTGGGGGGGGCGCAGCCCCCCCCAGAATTACGGCTGGCCGGGGGTCGGGGGAGCCGCGGTCCAGTTGCCGGCGGCGTTCTCCGAGGTCTCGTCGTGACCGGTGATCCCGTTGCCCGCGTTGGGGGTCTCGGTGCCCTCGGTGTAGTCCTGGCGGACGATCGAGTTGTTGGGCGCCTGCTGGTAGGGGACGGTGCTCTGCTGAGCGACCGGCGTCTCCGGCTGGTACTGGGTGGGCGTCGTGTCGGCGTCGGGGCCGTCGATCGAGATACCCGTCTTGTCCCACTGGAAGTTGAAGCTCGTGGGCGTGCCGAAGTAAATGTAGTCGACGTCCTGGACCAGGTCGGTGGTGCCGTCCCAGTGGAAGAGGACGAGGACCTCGCCGTCGCCCGAGGCGACGTCGAAGAGCTCGACGTTGGCGCCGGTCGGCACGGCGACCCACGCGGTGCCGTTGTGGGTCAGCATCTGGACCGAGCCGCCCGACTGGTTCTGCAGCGCGTAGTCCGCCGCCTGGCCGTAGGTCGTCTCGAAGCCGCCGCCGTCGAAGGCGATCGTGATCACCTGGCCGGGAGCGATCGAGGCGCCGGGCGGGAAGCGGACGAAGAAGTCCGAGGCGTTGCCCGAGTCGAAGTTGCTGCCGGTCGGCAGGTTGTAGTAGGCCGCGCCCTGCGTGTCGCTCTGGTCGCTGAGGTAGTAGTTGCTCAGGTCGATCGTCATGGCGGTCGGGTTGAAGAGCTCGATGAACTCCTCGGTCGCCGGGTAGCCGATCGGCATGATCTCGCTGATCACGAGGTGATCGTTGAGGAAGAGCGTCACGGGGCCGCCGGTGATCGGGAAGCTGCCCTGCGGGGTGACCGCGCTGCCGCCGTAGGTGGCGCTGAGGTCCGCCGCCGCGGCGACGCTCAGCTCGACGGTCTTGCCGATCTTGCCGACCTGGGCCGCGGGGGTCGCGGCGGTGGTGTCGGCGGTCACGATCAGCTGCAGGTCAGCGCCGGGCTGAATCGTGATGGGGTTGGCGAAGGCGACCTGGACGCTGCCGTCGTCCATGGTGAACGCGGGGGCAGCGATCGTGGCCAGGACCGGCTCGCCCTGATCGACGATCCCGTTCTTGTTGTCGTCGCCGTAGATCTTCAGCTCGCCGATGTCGGCCGACTCGTCGACCGTGCCCGAGGAGCTGATCGTGAAGTCGGAGACCTCCACGGCGGCGTTGCCGGACGAGGCCAGGTTGACCACGAGGGCCACCGAGTCCGCGCCGAGCTTGGACTGAGCCGCGGGTGCGTTGGGCAGCGCGACGTTAGCGAGGTCGATCGTGGCGGTTCCGGTGTTGGTGTTACCGGTCGTGCCGCTCGTCGTCCCGCCCGTCGTGCTGCTCGTCGCAGGCGCGGTGGTCGAAGCGTTGTTATTGGGATCGCGACTGCCCGAGTCACAGCCAATGGCCGCGGTCATCGCGATAGTGAGGGCAAAAATGCCGATGTGACGAAGCATGTTCTCTTGACTCCAGCCTGTGGGTGGGGCTCCCTAGGACCCCTATTGCTGGTCTTAATACAAAGCTCGCGCCAAGAGAGGTGGTGCGCTAAGTCCTTTGGAATATGCGTAGGCCCACGAGCTTTCTATTCATGGGACGGTTCAGAGGTGCACGATTTCCCAATATCGGCGCCATCGATAGGAACGAATGGCACGGCGTTGGGACTCCGGCATTTGCGGCGGCGCGCGGCGCTGAGGCGCCCCACCAGGGCGGCCTAGGGCCATCCCCGCTGCAAACCAAAGGAAGAGGGCCGGCGACGATCGCCGGCCCTCTGGGTTGGATCAGGATCCCTGAGCGCTAGAACTCGGCGCGCTGCGTGGTGCGCAGGCGCAGGAGGGCGGGCGCGAGGAGCGCCGGGTCCTCGCTCTCGCGCCAGGACTCCATGACGGCCTGGAGGCTGTGCTCGACCATGCCCACGTAGAGCACGCGCTCCTGCCACTGGACGCGGACGGGCTGGCTGAGGTCGAGGCCGAGCTTGGGCGAGAGGAAGAGGGTCAACTCGGCGACGTTCTCGCCCTCGAGCTGGATCCGGTTGCCCTCGACGCGAGCGCTGACCTGGCCGTGCTTGCCAGCGAGCTCATCGACTCGCAGCCACGAGCGGCGCCCGTGATAGGTCCCGAGCACCGTGTGGCTGACCTCCTTGGGCCAGGGGTCGCGGACCTGCTCGCCGAGCCAGCTGACGAGCTGCTTGGTCAGGTCGTTGCCGCGCAGGAAGGGCATCAGGATGTGCGGGCCCTGCTCGACCTCGTGGTAGACGTGGTCGATCCCAGCCTTGGTCAGGTCCTCGTGGATCGTGCGCGAGAAGCGGACCGGCACCACGCGGTCGGCGTTGCCGTGGATGAACCAGGTCGGCAGGCCGCGGGCGTTGCCCAGCAGGCGGCGGTTCTTCTGGTCGCGGGGCATCAGGTTCTCGAGGCGCGAGATTCCGCCGGCGAGGGGCGCGATCCCGGCGAACTCACCGGGGAAGCGGAGGCCGGTGCCCCAGGTCCCGTAGCCCCCCATGCTGTAGCCGACCAGCAGCACGCGGTTGGTGTCGATGGGGAACTCGCGCTTGAGGTGGCGCAGGGCGGCCAGGGGGAAGCCCTCGCGGTGGTAGCGCCACCAGTGCGGGAGCGGGCTCCAGTCGCCGCCGAAGCTCGGCACGTCCTCGTTCTCGAGGGTCGGGGGCAGCTTCACGGCGCCCGGGGCGGCTACGATCGTGCCGGCGGGGGCGATGTTGCGCGCGAACTGCATCAGCTGCTTCGCGTTGCCGCCCAGACCGTGCAACACGATCATGAGTCCGTAGCGTCCGTCCGCGCGGGGCGCCTTGGGGGTCCAGGTCAGGACCTCGGTGCTGCGTCCGTGGGGATCGCTCAGCTCGAAGCTGCCCTCGCCGGCCTTGGGCTCGAGCTTGCGGACCTTGCGGATCAGCTCGATCGCCTGCAGGGGCGAGACGCCGCTGGTCTCGAGGGCGCGCAGGGCGTCGGGGGCGGGCTGCTCGCCGCGGACCAGGCCCTTGATCACCTCCGGCGGGGGCGGCGGGGCGGCGGCGGCGGCTCCAGCGAGGGAGAGGGTGAGGCCCAGGGCGAAGGCCAGCGGGGTGCGGATCATGGAGTCCTCCTGCGGGTCGCGCAGTGTAGGACCCGCCGCGTCACATAAACGCAACAAGAAGGCCTGGCGTTTGGAAGCGAAGAAAAATGGGACGGGCTAGACCCGCGCGATCAGGTTGATCGTGCGTAAGTCCCGCACCACTCGGGCGACCTCGAGGATCTCGAGCCCGGTGCGCCGGGCGAGCTCGCCGAGGCTGATCCGGCCATCGATCAGGGTCAGCAGCTCGGGCGGCCCGAAGGTCTGGACGGCCTCCAGCTTGGCCGCGGGGGTCGCGAAGCGATACACGGCCTGCTCTCCGCCGACCTCGCGGCTCAGCTCGTCCCACTCCTGCAGCCGGCCGACCACCTGGAGCAGGAAGCGGGAGGAGTGGAGCGCGATCCGCGTCGCGCCCTCGGGCTCCTCGAAGTCCTCGGGCAGGGCGTCGAGCAGGAACTCGAACTGGGCGTCGTGCCAGAAGAGCGTGTCGAAGAAGGCCTCCTTGAGCGCCTCCACCTCGACCTCGGGCAGGTCGTCTTCGTGGACGCAGCCGGTGGCGCCGCTGTGGCGGGCGAAGACGACCTTCTCCTCCCAGGACTCGCCGAGGAACTCGCGCAGGCTCTCGGCGTCGGTGTCGTCGCGCCGGAACAGGAAGGCCTCGCCCCGCTTGAAGTAGAGCTGCTGCTCGCCCTCGTCGCCGCTGATGCTGAGCGTGCCGCTCAGGCGCTCGGCCTGGAGCGTCTGGAGCACCGCCGCGAGGCCGACGCCCGAGAGGCTGCCCGCCAGGAAGCCGCGGCGGATCCGCACCGAGGAGCCCCAGGTCTCGGTGACCGAGGCGCTCTGCTCGGACTCGTCGAGGCGGCGGGCGGCCTCGAGCAGGAGCCCGTTGGGGTCGATCGTGAGGGTCTGACCCTGCTCGATCGCCTCGAGGAGGGCCGGCGGGGGGGGCTCGGGATGGAAGGCGAAGGTGGCGGGGGTCCAGCTGAAGACCCCGAGCAGGACCTCGCTGACCTCGGTCAGCTTGTCCTCGGGCGGCAGGTTGCGGGCCCGACCGAGGATGTCGGCGAGCTCGTCGCGCGTCCGCTTGGTGGGCCGCTGAGCGGGCTTGGTCCGCGCGGCCTGGGGGTTGGTGGCCGCTCGGCCGCGCTGTCCGCTCGGGGGCGGGCTCGGGCGGCGGGCTGGGGGGCGGCTGCCAGGTGGGCCCAGGCGGCCCGTGGGCGGGCGAGGGTGGCTCGAGCTGCTGGGGGGGCGGCCAGGTCGCTGACCCGGGGCGCGCGGACCCGGTCGGCGGTGGCCCGGGGCGCTGGGGGGGCGCTGGGGGCGCTGGGCGGGAGCGCCGGGACCGGGCCGGCGATGGTTGGCGCTGCTGGGAGGACGCTTGGGCCCCCGCGGCGGAGCGCCCGCGGGGCGATCTTGACCAGGGCGCCCGCTGGGGCGCCTGCGACGGGCGCCTTGGGGGGGCGGCGCGGGGCGGTCGTGCTCGTCGCTGCTGGGGCGGCGCAAGGCCTGCCCTCGCGAGAAGAGGTCCTTGAGGTCGGTCCGGTTGACGATCCCGCTGCGCGGCTTGGTCGGTCCGCCCTCGAGGGGGATCTGGATCGCGCCCTGGCAGAAGGGGATCCGGATCCGCTTGCCCTTGGTCACGACGCTCAAGGAGCCGCCCAGGCCGTTGCTCGAGATCAACTCGAACACCTGCGGCAGACCCATGATCGAAACGTCGCCGCTGATCGACACGAAGGCTTCCCCCGCTGGGACTTGTACCTCTGAGTCACCGTTCGCCGCAAGTCCCCTAGCCCTGACCCGCAGCCCTGACCCCTAGCCCTGACCCGTAGCCCTGACCCGTAGCCCGGACACGAAGCCGCCCCGCGGTCGACGGCGATTGCGGTCGACGGCGGGGCATGTGGCTCACCCGGAGGTGAGGGCTTCGCCGAGCTACTTGAGCTCGACCTTGACGTCGCCCTTGGCGAGGAAGGGCTCCCAGGCCTCGCGGTAGTGGTCCCGCGAGACGGCGAAGGTCGGCTTCCAGCGCGGACGAGCCGGCTCGCGCCGCAGGGGCATCCCGGCCTCGCGCGGGGTGCGGTCGGCCTTGCGATGGTTGCAGCGAGAGCACGCGATCACGCAGTTCTCCCAGCTGGTGGGGCCGCCGCGCGAGCGCGGCATGACGTGGTCGATCGTGGCCTCGACCCCGCGCCGACCGCAGTACTGGCAGGTCGCCTGGTCGCGCCGGAGCAGGTTGCGCCGGCTGAAGGAGACCTGTCGCCGCGGCTGGTCGGCGAACTCCTTGAGCACGACGACCTCCGGCGCGGGCAGCTCACCGCGAGGGGTGCGGATCAGGCGCGCGTCGGGGCGCTCCTGCTCGCACCAGTCCTCGAACTCGAGCAGCTGGTAGCTGACAGGGTCCACGACCCAGCCCATGCCACGGATCACGGTGGTGACGGCCACGCCGACCGAGAGGACGGCGACCGGCTGCCAGTGCTTGTTGAGGACCAGAACGGGTTGGTCGACGACGCGGGTCACGGTCTCGGCCTCCTTGCCCCCACATACGGGGGCTGACCCACCCGCCTGTCACGCGGGCTATCCTCTCCAGCATGGCGGAAACGAGCCCCACCGAGCCAGCCCCTCCGGAGGACGCCGGAGAACAGCGCTCGTGGGCCAACTGGCTGGCGGTGGTCGTCCTGGCGGGGGCCGTGTTGACCTTCCTCTGCCACGAGCTGCTCCTGACGGTGTTCGTGGTCCACGGCCAGTCCATGGAGCCCACCCTGCGCCACGGCCAGCGGGTGCTGGTGCTCCGGCCCCTGGGCGAGATCAGCCGCGGGGACCTGCTCGTGTTTCGCAACCCCCACGCCAGCGACGAGGTCCTGATCAAGCGGGTCCTCGCCCTGCCGGGCGAGACGCTGAAGGTCGAGGCGGGGCGGCTGCTCGTCGACGGGCTGCACCGCCCCGAGCCCTACGTGAAGCCCGGGACGGCGCTGCTCAGGCTGGCGGCAGAGCGCTGCCCGCCCGAGACCTACTACCTGCTGGGTGACAACCGGGCCGAGTCCTTCGACTCGCGCAAGCTAGGCCCGATCGAGCGCCGGCTGCTGCTGGGCAAGGTGATCCACCGCTTCTAGTCGATCCGGTGGTCGTCGAGCTCCATTCGCTCGCGACGGCTCTCCTACTCGGCGGGGCGGATCATCGTCTCGGGGCGAACCCAGCGGTCGAAGTCCTCGGCGGTGAGGAGCTCGAGCTTCAGCGCGGCCTCCTTGAGGGTCGTGCCGTCCTTGTGCGCGGTCTTGGCTACCGTGGCCGCGTTGTCGTAGCCAATGTGGGGCGCGAGCGCGGTCACGAGCATCAGGCTCCGACCGACGAGCTCCTCGATGCGCGCCTCGTTGACGGTGATCCCCTCGACGCAGCGGTCCGCGAAGCTGCGGCAGCCGTCGCCGAGCAGCTGCGCCGACTGGAGCAGGCTGTAGATCATGACCGGCTTGAACACGTTGAGCTGCAGGTGGCCGTTGCTGCCGGCGACGGTGGTCGTCACGTGGTTGCCCATGACCTGGGCGCAGACCATGGTCAGCGCCTCGCACTGGGTCGGGTTGACCTTGCCCGGCATGATCGAGGAGCCGGGCTCGTTGGCGGGGAGGTTGATCTCGCCGATCCCGCAGCGCGGGCCCGAGCCGAGCAGGCGCACGTCGTTGGCGATCTTCATCACCGAGGCCGCCACCGTGTTCAGGGCGCCCGAGGCCTCCACGACCGCGTCGTGGGCGGAGAGGGCCTCGAACTTGTTCGGCGCCGTCTGGAAGGGCTTGCCGGTGATCGAGGCGATCTCGGCCGCGACCTGGGCGTCGAAGCCCTGCTTGGTGTTCAGGCCCGAGCCGACGGCCGTGCCGCCCTGGGCGAGGAGCTGCAGCCGGGGCAGGGCGGCCTCGACGCGCTCGATCCCGTAGCTCATCTGCTGGGCGAAGGCCGAGAACTGGTCCCCCAGGGTCAGCGGCGTGGCGTCCTGGAGGTGGGTCCGGCCGGTGGTGACCACGTCCTTGAAGGCCTCGGCCTTGGCCCCGAGCGCGTCGCGCAGGTGGCGCAGGGCGGGCAGCGTCTCGTCCATCAGCTGGGTCACGCCGGCGACGTGCATCGCGGTCGGGAAGGTGTCGTTGCTCGACTGGCCCCGGTTGACGTGGTCGTTGGGGTGGACCGGGTCCTTGCTGCCGCGCTCGCCGCCGAGGAGCTCGATCGCGCGGTTGCTCAGGACCTCGTTCATGTTCATGTTCGACTGGGTGCCCGAGCCGGTCTGCCAGACCACGAGCGGGAAGTGCTCGTCGAGCTGACCCGCGAGGACCTCCTTGGCGGCGGTCTCGATCGCGTCGGCCAGCCTCCCCTCGAGGTCTCCGTTGGCCTTGTTGACCCGCGCGCAGGCCAGCTTGACGGTCGCGAGCCCGCGGATCACGGCCTGGGGCATCGTCTCCCAGCCGATGGGGAAGTTCGTGAGGCTGCGCTGGGTCTGAGCGCCCCAATACTTGTCGGCGGGGACCTGGACGGGGCCCAGGGAGTCGGTCTCGGTGCGGAACTCGCTCATCGCTGCCTCCGGTTGGTTCGCGGGGCGCAGATCAGAGCACGCGCCCCCAGCCCACGCAACGCGGGGGTCAGTCCTGGGCGGAGAGGCGCGCGGCGGCCCAGGCGCCGTGCTCGGCGACGGCGGGGTCCTCGTGGCGAGCGAGCTCCTCGGCCAAGGGCAGCAGGCTGGCGTCGCCCGCGTTGCCGGCGGCCGTGGCGAGGTTGCGCAGGAAGCTCTTCTTCCCGGCTCGATAGAAGGCCGTCCCGCGGGCCAGCTTCTTGAAGCTGGTCTGAGCGCGCGCGGCCAGCTCGAGCAGGGGCGGGTGGGTCCGCTCGGGCGCGGCGGCCAGCTCGGCGTCGGCGGGCGGGGCGAAGCGCTGGTTGAAGGGGCACACGGCCTGGCAGATGTCGCAGCCGAACACGTGCTGGCTGACCTCGGCCCGCAGCTCGGCTGGGACCGGTCCGCGGTGCTCGATCGTGAGGTAAGCGATACAGCGCCCCGCGTCGAGCACGTAGGGCGCCGGGAAGGCGTCGGTCGGGCAGGCGTCCAGGCAGCGGGTGCAGCTCCCGCAGGAGGCGAGGGGCTGGGGGCCGTCCGGGGGCAGGGGGCGATCCACGATCAGCCCGCCGAGGAAGAAGGCCGAGCCGCGCCGGGCGTGGATCAGCATCGTGTTCTTGCCCCAGAACCCGAGCCCGGCCTGGTGCGCGAAGGCGCGCTCGAGCAGGGGCGCGGTGTCGCAAGTGCGCCGCGTGGCGCAGCCGGGGAGGAGGGCCCGGCAGAAGTCCTCGAGCGCCGTCAGGCGGGCGGCGAACACGCGGTGGTAGTCGATCGGGCCCTGGGCGTAGGTGGAGGTCCAGCCGAGGGGGCGGCCCGCCTCGTCGCGCGCCGAGAGCTCCGCTGCTGGCGCCGGGTAGGCCAGGCCGACCATCAGCACGGCCTCAGCCCCCGCGAGGAGCGAGCCCGCGTCGGCGCGGGCGGCGGAGTCCTCGGCCAGCCAGTCCATGCCGGCCTGGTGCTCGGCCGCCAGCCAGGCCTCGAGGCGCTCGAGCTCCTGCGCCGGGAGCCGGGCGGGCGCGATCCCCACCGGGTCGAAGCCGAGCTCGCGCGCGGCAGCCTTGAGCCGTCGCGCCGCCTCGGCCGGCGATCCCGCGGGCGCGGGAGCCGGCAGGCTCGGGTCGCGCGGGCTGGGCGCGCTCACGTCGCTCGCGGGCTGGTCAAGCCTCCAGCGCCGCCCGCTCGTATTCGATCGTGTCGCGCAGGGTCTGCTCCAGGCTCAGCTCGGGCGACCAGGCGCAGAGGGCCTCGATCCGCTCGGTGGCGGGGACCCGCCGGGGCATGTCCTCGAAGCCCGGGCCGTAGGCCTCTTCGTAGGGGATCAGCGCGATCTCGCTCCTGCTGGCGCAGAGCTCCTTGATCAGCTCGGCGAGCGCTCGGATCGAGACCTCGTGCTGGGTGCCGATGTTGTAGACCCGGCCGGCGGCGTCGTCGCGCTGGCTGAGGGCCTCGATCGCGCGCACCGCGTCGCGGGCGTCGCAGAAGCAGCGCTGCTGGGTCCCGTCGCCGTAGACGGTCAGGCGCTCGCCGCGGAGGGCCTGGCGGATCAGGCGCGGGATCACCATTCCGTAGCGGCCGACCTGGCGCGGGCCGACGGTGTTGAAGAGGCGGAACACGGTGACCGAGAGGCCGTGCTGACGCTGATAGGCCAGCCCGAGGAACTCGTCGACCAGCTTGCTGGCCGCGTAGGACCAGCGCTGCTTGCTGCTGGCGCCGAGCACGAGGTCGGCCTCTTCCTCGAAGGGGAGCTCGGTCGACTTGCCGTAGACCTCGGACGTGCTCGCGATCAGGGTCCGGCAGCCGTAGCGCAGCGCGGCCTTGAGCACGTCCTCGGTCCCGTGCACGTTGGCCTGGATCGTGTAGACGGGGTCGTCGACGACGAGCTGCACGCCGACGGCGGCGGCGAGGTGCACGATCACGTCGGCCTGGGAGCTGAGCCGGTCGAGCACCGTCTCGTTCTGGATCGAGGCCCGCGCGAAGCTCAGCCGCGGGTGGTCGCGCAGGTGGGCCAGGTTCTCGAGCCGCCCGGTGGAGAGGTCGTCGATCACCGACACGCTGTGGCCGGCGGCGAGCAAGCGATCGGCGAGGTGGCTGCCGATGAAGCCGGCGCCGCCGGTGAGCAGGTAACGGAGCGAGGTGGTCATGCTGCGAACATACCCGCGGGCAGGAGCTGGGTTCAGCCGGCCAGGGTGCGCTCGAGGTCGGCGATCAAATCCTCGAGGCGGTCGTAGCGGTCACCCGGGTCGACGGCGAGCATTCGCGACACGACGGGGCGGACCTTGTCGGGCAGCTCCTTCATCGCCTGCTGCTGGGCGGCGCCCTGCACGGCCTGGCGGAACATGTGGTCGGGGGTGCCGGACTCGATGGCGTCCTGGCCCGTGACCAGCTCGAAGATCGTGATCCCGAGCGCGTAGACATCCGAGTGGAAGGCCGGGGCGGTGCCGCAGAGGACCTCGGGGGCGATGAAGGCCACCGTGCCGAGGATCTCGCCCTCGCGCGTCAGGCCGGCGTCGTTCTGGGCCTTGCTGAGGCCGAAGTCGCACAGCCGGGCTCGACCCTCGCGGTCGATCAGAATGTTCTCGGGCTTGATGTCGCGGTGCACGATCCCGCGCTCGTGGAGCGCGGCCAGACCGCGGGCGACCTCGCAGGCGATCCGGACAGCCTCCTCCACCGGGATGGAGCCCAGGCGCGCGACCCGGTCGCGGAGCGGCTCTCCGACCACGAAGTCCATGTCGAGGTAGCGCAGGCCGCCCAGGGTCCCGGCGCTGCGGATCGGGACCAGGTTGGGGTGCTCGACCTCGAGCAGGATCTGCTGCTCGCGCGCGAAGCGGCCGGCGAGGTCCTCGTCCCGGACGGCGACGTCGGGGTCGAGGACCTTGAGCGCCGAGAGGGTGCCGTCCTCCAGGCGGACGCCTTTGAACACGCGGGTCCGGATCGTCTGGCTCAGCTCGGACACGACCAGGGTCAGCCCGAAGAGCGCGCCGCCCTTGGCCGTGACGGGCTGCGCCAGCGCCTCGCGCAGGACGCTCGCGTCGAGGACCCGCGCCTGCGGCTGGGTCCCGTTGCTGCCCCTGCGGCGGGCCGCCGCGCGGGCCAGGAGATCGGGGGCGCGCCAGGGGCTGAGCACCACGTCGGCGGCGCCGGCGCCCAGCAGCTCGGCCATGGACTGCTCCTGGCCGGGCGGGACCGCCACGATCGTGGGGGGAGCCGCGAAGCCGTAGAGCCCCTGCAGCCCGCGCAGGATCTCGAGCGGGGTCAGGCTGGCGCCCTCGGCCAGGGATGCGCTGGTGCCGATCACGACCAGCTCGGGCGGCGACTCGGCGCGGCTGAGGCGCGACAGCAGGTCTGCCCCGTGCTCGGCCTCTTCGACCGGGCCGAGCTCGGCGAGCGCGGCCGCGAGCTCGCTCCCGATCGTGACCAGGGGGGCGCTCACCCGCTGGCTCCAGGAGCGGCCCGCGCGATCCCGAGGAAGCTCGCGACCTTCAAGGCCGCGCCGCCGACCAGCGCGCCGCCGCAGCTGGGCAGACCGAGCAGCTCTGCCGCGTTGGAGGGCTTGACGCTGCCGCCGTAGAGCACGGGGACGCGCTGCGCCGCGGCGGGGTCGGCCCCGCGCGCGAGGGCCGCGCTGGCGTGGGCCAGCATGGACTCGACCTCGTCGGGGGTCGGGGTCTGGCCGCTGCCGATCGCCCAGCGCGGCTCGTAGGCGACCAGCACCTGCTCCAGGCGGGCGGGCTCGAGGCCGCCCAGCACCTCGAGCTGGCGGGACACGACCGACTCGGCGCGGCCCGCCCGACGCTCCTCGGCGGTCTCGCCCACGCAGAGGATCGGACGCAGCCCGGCCGCGAGGGCGCGGCGCAGCTTGCGGCCGACCAGGGCGTCGGTCTCGCCGGCGTGGCGGCGCTCGGAGTGGCCCACGATCGCGAAGCGGCAGCCCGCGTCGACGAGGTGGCGGGCGGCGACCTCGCCGGTGTGGGCTCCCTCGCCGTGGGCGGAGATGTCCTGGGAGCCGACCTCGGCCACTCCCCTCAGCGCGTCGGCCAGGGTGGCCAGGGCCGTGTGCGGCGGGCAGATCACGAGCGCCACGCCGCCAGGGCGGGCGGCCGCGCGCAGCTCTTCGGCGAAGGCGCGGGCCTCGGGCAGGGTCTTGTGGCTCTTCCAGTTGCCGACCACGAGCGGGTCGCTGGCGGCGGCGGGGCGGCCGCAGACCTCGGGCTCGATCCCGCGCTTGCGCAGCAAATCGCGCGCGAGGGGCGTCAGGATCGCGCCTCGGGGGATGACGGGGGACTCGACCCCTTCGAGGTCGCGGGCGGTGATCAGCGGCCGCTGTGCCATTGCTCGCAATCTAGGAGGCCCGCCCGGGTTCGGGCAACCCCAACTGGGTCGGAGGCGCTCGGCGCCCGGTGGGGGTGGAGGATCGGCCCCGCTTCGGTTTAGATACGCGCCCTTCGCTGCCGGGGACCCGGCGGCTCAATCCCAGGAGGAGTGATGGCCAAGAAGGTCGGCATCGTCGGTTGCGGGCTCATGGGCGCCGGAATCGTGGAGGTCTGCATCAAGAGCGGCCACGACACCGTGGTGCGCGAGGTCAACGAGGAGTTCCTCAGCCGCGGGCTGGCGCGCCTCGACGGCTCCATGGAGCGCGCGGTCAAGCGCGGCAAGATGACGGACGCCGAGCGCGAGACCGCGCGGGCCCGCCTGACCGCCACCACCGACCTCTCGGCGCTGAGCGAGTGCGACGTGATCGTCGAGGCGATCACCGAGGACCGCGAGCTCAAGGGCAAGCTCTGGCAGGACATCTCCAAGCACGCGCGCAAGGACGCGCTGCTGGCGACCAACACCTCCTCGATCCCGCTCTCCTCGCTGGCGCCCCACACGGGGAACCCGACCCGCTTCATGGGCCTGCACTTCATGAACCCGGTGCCGGTCATGAAGCTCGTCGAGCTGGTGCAGGGCATCGAGAGCACCGAGGAGACGATCGCCGAGGGGCGGGCCTTCGTGGAGGGCCTGGGCAAGACGACGATCCTGGCCAAGGACACGCCGGGCTTCGTGATCAACGTCCTGCTGGTCCCCTACCTGTGCGACGCGGTCCGCCTGCTCGAGGCGGGGGTCGCGACCAAGGAAGACATCGACGAGGGCATGAAGCTCGGCTGCGGCATGCCCATGGGCCCGATCACCCTGCTCGACTTCGTGGGCCTCGACACGACGCTCGCGATCTCCGAGGTCCTCCACGGCGAGTTCGGGGATCCCAAGTACGCCGCTCCGCCCCTCCTGCGCCGCATGGTCGAGAGCGGCTTCATGGGCAAGAAGTGCGGGCGCGGCTTCTACGACTACGGAGGTGGCAAGTGAGCCGCTTCAGCACGCGCCTGCGCGACAGCTCGCTCCTGCTCCTCTGCCTGCTGGCGCTGCCCGCCTGGGCTCAGCAGCCCGTCCCCAGCAAGCCGAAGGAGGACGCGAAGCCCACGGAGCCCGTCAAGGCGACCCTGGAGCTGAGCGTCAGCACCGAGCAGGCCGAAGTGCCCGTCGGCGGCATGATCAAGGCCACCGTCACGCTCAAGAACGCGGGCGTGGACCCGGTCAAGCTGCCCAAGCTCGCCGAGGACCGGCAGCTGGTCTCCTTCGACGTGTCGCTCGGCGAGAGCGGGACCGTCCCCTGCCAGCGGATCACGCCCTCCCCCTACGTCGACAAGACCGACTGGGAGATCGCGGAGCTGGGCGCGGGCGAGAGCTGGACCCTGACGGTCCCCTTCCCCGCGCTCGCGACCGGCGACTTCACGATCACGGCCCACTACGGGCGGACCCCGGCGGCGACGCTCGACCCCAAGCCGCCCGCCACGGTCAGCAAGCCGGTCAAGGTCAAGATCGTGCCCGCCGCGAGCGGCGCCGAGCGGGTCTCGATCCGGCTGGTGACCAACATGGGGCCGATCGACCTGCGCCTCTATCACAAGGAGGCCCTCGGCAGCTCGCTCAACTTCGCGCGGCTGATCATGGAGGGCGCCAAGAGCCAGGGGAAGGGTGAGGTTCGCCAGCCCTTCTACAAGGGCCTGACCTTCCACCGCGTGATCGCCAACTTCATGATCCAGGGCGGCTGCCCGCTCGGGACCGGCAACGGCGACGCGGGCTACTCGATCCCCGCCGAGTTCGCGACCAAGGGCGCGGACGGCAAGGTCCCCGAGAAGCTGCGCCACATTCCGGGCCGCCTCTCGATGGCGCGCTCGAGCGACAAGGACTCCGCCGGCACGCAGTTCTATATCTGCACCGCGACCTCGACCCACCTCGACGCCAACTACACCTGCTTCGGCGAGGTCACGCGCGGCATGGACGTCGTGATGACCATCGCCGAGGTCGACGTCGAGCCCGAGAACAACCGCCCCAAGACCCCCGTCAAGATCCTCGACGCGCGGGTCAAGCCCTAACCCTTCACCGCGAGAGAGAGCAACCATGCCGAACCCGACCGCGACCTTCGACACCAGCCTCGGGACCTTCAAGGCCGAGATCTACCTCGAGCAGATGCCGATCACGGCCAAGAACTTCATCGACCTGGCCAAGGACGGCTTCTACAACGGGCTGCACTTCCACCGGGTGATCCCGAAGTTCATGTGCCAGTTCGGCTGCCCGCACTCCAAGGACCCCAACAGCCCGCGCTGCGGCACCGGCGGTCCGCCCCACGGCACCATCCAGGACGAGCACAACCCCGAGTTCAAGGTCAGCAACGAGCCGGGCACGCTCTCGATGGCGAACACGGGCCAGCCCAACAGCGGCGGCAGCCAGTTCTTCATCAACACCGTCCACAACGACTACCTGGACTGGTTCACCCCCGGGCGGAGCAAGCACCCCGTGTTCGGCAAGATCACGGAGGGCATGGACATCGTCCACAACATCGAGAACACCCCCACGGCCGACGGCAACCGCCCGGTGACCCCGGTCAAGATGAACTCGATCACGATCGAGGGGGCCTAGTCCCTATGGGCTACGAGCGCCTCTCGGTCGAGACCGAAGCCCGCATCACGACGATCACGATCGACCGGCCCAAGGCGCTCAACGCCCTGGACCCCACGACCGTGGACGAGCTGGAGCGGGCGATCGCCGAGCTCGAGCAGAGCGACGCGATCGGAGCGATCCTCACGGGCTCGGGCGAGAAGGCCTTCGTAGCCGGCGCTGACATCAAGGTCATGGCCGACGTCCGCAACCCGGACGCGGCCAGGGCCTACGCGCGGCGGGGGCAAGAGGTCTTGGGCAAGATCTCGGCCTGCAGCAAGCCGGTGATCGCGTGCGTGAACGGCTACGCGCTCGGCGGCGGGCTCGAGCTCGCCCTGGCGTGCCACTTCCGCTACGCGGTCGAGAAGGCCAAGCTCGGCCTGCCGGAGGTCAGCCTGGCGCTGATCCCTGGCTACGGCGGCACTCAGCGCCTCTCGC